>Ga0315268_10008829_pt1 | contig 10490 bp, 5 predicted proteins | sample C1_top_MG_FD_204535 | JGI IMG/M metagenome (GOLD analysis project Ga0315268, IMG submission 204535) | Sediment microbial communities from Yellowstone Lake, YNP, Wyoming, USA - C1_top | ecosystem: Environmental > Aquatic > Freshwater > Lake > Sediment | place: USA: Wyoming | collected 2017-08-01 | reverse complement strand
CGACGCGAAGCGTCTTGGACTGCGGCAGTCCTCTGCCGCTTTCCCGCCTTTCGCCCCCAGAGCGCCAGAGGATTGGCGCACTCCAAAAGCTTCGCGCGGTCCGTGCCCGCGGCCATTTTTGGGTCAGATTTCATGCCACGGGCGCCGCCACAAACGATGAAAACGGCTCCAGGTAGGGCGGAGCTGCTGCTCCGCCCATTCTTCAGGCGGCGCGGCAGCGCCGCCCTACCGCGACGCAGCCACTTTCCGGTCAAGCAATCGGCAATCGGCAATCGGCAATCGGCAATCATTTTCGGGTCAGATTTCATGCCGCGCGCGCCGCCACAAACGATGAAAATGGGTCGAGAGCGAGAACGAGAAGGAGAAGGATTCTGAAGCATTTCACCTCTGTGTTCCCGGTGCCCTCGGTGGCTTTTTCGGCTCAGCTTATGTGGAAGGTGGAGGTAACCGTTTTCTTGCCCACCCGTTCGACTTTGCGCCAATTGCTCCGGTCGTTGAGCGTCACCCAGCGGCGCTCCTCCTTGCGGTAATGCCAGTCGCGGTCGGACTGGTAGAAAATCTGCACGCCCTGTCCCTCGATGATGTTGTAAATCTGGCTGTCGTGGTTGTTGAAGGCGTCGTAGTCGGTCACCGCCCGCTGGCCCATCTCGGAGTACAGCTCGTTGAGCTGGAGCAGCAATTCGTTGATGTGCGGCGCCAGCGGTTTGGCCCGCAACCCGATCCGCTGGGCTTCGTGCAGCGTGACTGGATAACTGTGGGAAGGGTAGCTGGAATTGAGGCGTTGGCTGATCGCGGCGGCGCGCTTCCGGTCTTTGAGGTGATAGGAGAGTATCTCCATGCAGAGCTTGACCGAGAGCGAGCTGACGCGGTGCACGGCCCCGATCACCAGCGGATGGATGTAGGGAAAAACCGCCTGGTAAGGATTGACCGATTCTTTCGCCACCTCTTTCTGCCAGAGGCGGATCACCCGCATCAGCTCGTCCTGGCTGACACTCACCCGCTCGTTGTCGCGGTCCAGCGGCGAAAGCTGGTGCGCCAGCGAAGTGTCCACTGCCGAGAGATGCGCCAGCGGCCCCATTTGAATCTCGTCGGCCCCCAGCGCCAGCATCGTGGCCGCCGACTGGCATTCCAAGGGCACCACGGCCACCAGCCGCTTGGTGAATTGCCGCAGCAGGTTGACCATCATCAACGAGGCCTGCCCGGAGCCGCCATCGGATTTGATGAAGAGGGTGATTTGGCGCTGCGGCCCCAGCTTGCCCAGCACCCCGTAAATCCCCACCACGTCGTTCTGGCAGACCGAGCCGTTGTTCGAGTTCCAGTATGACAAGAAGGCCGTTCCCAGCGCCGCCTGGAGGCGGGAAATGATCGTCTGGGTTTTCTCAAAGAGGACCGGTGGCAGCTTGATCTTGGGGCGGCGCGACCGGCTGGTTGTGCGTGTGGTTTCTGGGTTCATCATTTGTGCATTTTCTTGTGAGACAACATGCCACGGACGGTGGCGCCACGAAAGATCAAAATGGGATGGGCGACGGCTAGCGCGGAGCGTCTTGGAGTGCGCCAGTCCGCTGGCGCTTTCGCCAGCGCACCGGTCGGAAAAGCGGCAGAGGACTGCCGCAGTCCAAAACGCTTCGCGCGGACCGAGCCGACGTGCATATTCTGCTCAGGCGTCAATCAGCATGAACGTGACTTCGGCTTCGCTCACCACTTCGCCGTTGACCAGGCAAGCCCCCTTGGCCTTGCCGATCCTGCCCCGCATCTTCGTCATCTCCACGTCAATGACCAGGCAGTCGCCCGGGCTGACGGGCTTGCGCCATTTGACGGCGTCGGCGGACATGAAATAGGCGAGTTTGCCGGCGTTCTCGGCCTGCCTGAGCATGAGGATGCCCGCTACCTGGGCGATGGCCTCCAACTGGAGCACCCCCGGCATGATCGGGTGACCGGGAAAATGCCCCTGGAAAAACGGCTCGTTGACGGTCACGTTTTTCTGCCCGGTGATCTTGTTGCCCTCGATTCTGGTGATGCGGTCCACCATCAGGAAGGGGTAGCGATGCGGCAGGATGCGCAGCAGTTGGTCAATGCCCAGCGTGCCGCCCTCAACCACGGGTGTCTCGGCCGTTGCGCCCGGCGGGCGGGCGGGGTGGCTTGGCGGCGGGGGCGCGAAGGCCAGGGCCGCAACGAGCGGTCGGCGCATCTGCTGGCTGATCTGGCGGGCCAATTCGCAATTGGCGGCATGGCTCGGTTTGATCGCCACCACGTGCCCCAGCAATGGCCGGCCCAGCAGCGCCAGGTCGCCGAGCAAATCCAGCATCTTATGGCGCACAAACTCGTCCGGATACCGCAACGGCTCGGTGGTCAGCACGGCATCGTCGCGAATCACCACCGCGTTTTCCAGGCTCCCGCCGCGGATCAGGCCGTTCCTGATCAAGTACTCGATCTCCTCAAAAAAGCAAAAGGTGCGCGCGGGGGCCAGTTCGCGCCGCCAAGTCTCCGGCGATATTTCCACCGCGTAAAACTGCGTGTGCCGGCCCTCCTTGTCGGCGCTGGTGCAGGAGACCTTGAGCCGGTCATGCGGAAAGACCGACATGAAGGTGTCGCCGGCCTGGAACTCAATAGGCTCGCTCACGGCGCAGAACTCGCGCGGCTCGCCTTGCGGCGCCAAACCGGCCGATTCGATCACCCGGGAATACTCCCGCGCGCTGCCGTCGGCAACCGGCGGCTCCCCTGCGTCCAGTTCAACCGTCACGTTGTCCAGTCCCAGCCCCGCAAAAGCCGCCAGCAGGTGCTCGACGGTGTGGATTTTGACGTTCCCCTTGCCCAGTGTAGTCGAGCGGGTTGTGTCGGCCACGTTCTCCAGCCGGGCTTCGATTTCCGGCTGGCCTTCCAGGTCAAGCCGGCGGAAACGGACGCCTGCATTAGGCGCGGCCGGCAAAAGCCGCATGTTCACCCGGTTGCCGCTGTGCAGGCCGATGCCGGCAAAACTCACTGCCTCCCGCAATGTCTGCTGTTGTAGCACCAGCCCAGTTAAGCACATGGCTGGCTCCGTTGGCAAGACTTGAAAGGCGGGAAACGTGAAACGTGACCAATGAGAGTTGAGAGCCGAGATGAGTTGAGAGTTGAGCGACCCGCCCCGGCCGTGGCGTCGCGTCTCTCAACTCTCAACTCAAACCTCTCTCAACCCCGCTCTGATTCCTGCCTCCTGCCTCCTGTGCGGTATGCCGGGGCACAGAGGGGGACTCAGCCGGTTGGCGCGCGGCGGGCGCCGGTTGGCTCGCTCACGGCCACTGGAGGCGCAGCCGCAAGAAATGTTGCGGGGCAGCCGCCACGGGCGTCAGATCGCGGATGGTGACCTGCTGGAGTGGCCCCAGGTCGGTGGTTTGCTCCACGCACGTATAAGCGGGCCCCTCCAACCACTGGGCCAGGTCCGGCGAAACCTCCCCAACGCAACTCACGTCCCCAGCCAGCTTGTCATGGGTGTAGGTCAGGGCCAGGAACGAGGGGCCGCCGACGCGCAACAGGCTGGCGAACGGAACCAGCTCCGCCGGCACCGGCGCGCGCCGCGCCAGCCCCAGATAGTATCTCCACAGATTGGGCACGCCGTCGCCGTCGGGCGCGGCGGCTGGGCCGCTGATGGCCGGGTCCGCCAACTCGGCGGCGGTGAAATAGCGCAGCCGCCAGAGGTCGAAGCTGGCCATCCAGCGGGAGACGCTGACCTCATACCAGATTGAAGCGGCGTTGGTGCCGATGGTCAGCGTGGTTGCCGTGGCGCTGCCGGTCACGGGCAAAGCGGCCTTGCGCTGCCCGCGCTCATCCAGCGACCAAGCGGAGACGTAGTTCGTGCCCACCGGCAGGCCCAGCGTGAAGGGCACTACCTCGGTCAACACCGGCGCCCGGCCCCAATTGGTGCTCACCGAGTTGCTGGCGCTGTTCCATTTTTGGCCGGTATTCTCGTACCAGCCAGTGGCCACGACGAGGGCGGAGCAGTCGTTGGTGAACACCTCGCCGCTTACCAAGGTGATGCCCAGCGTGCACCAACCGAGTTGCGTCGTGCCAGGCCGCAACGTGATGCCACCGAAGGTGACGGACTGATTGTCAGCGAAGCCGACCAGCGCTTTGGTTCGCGGCGTGTCAATGGTGACCAGTCCGCGGTCGGTTCGGCTCAGGTTCCAGCGCAATTGGAGCGTGTCGCTGTAGAGAATGTTGCCCCCGGGTGCGGTGGGCGGGTTGGTCAGTCCCGCCGGGTTGGCCCCGACGTTGGCGTCCAGGCGGCTGGTAAAGGCCAGTCGTCCCGACACGCCAAGCTGGCCGATGCTGAACACGCCCCAGGCGCCAGCGCTCTCCAGCAAGTCCAACTCGCGCTCCGGCGTCAAGGCCATGGTGTATTCCCGCGAGGCTGGTTGCGCGTCGCCCCGCCGGAACAAGTTGGCGGCCAACAAGAGGTTGGGCATCTTGGTCGGGTGCTGGGCGGTGTCGAAGTAGCTCCGCACGCAACCCATCGGCACAACGTCGTTGCCCGGCCCGTAGTCGAAAATCCACAGCCCGTCCCAATCCTGCAAACCGCCGTAAGCCGCCGCCAGCAGCGGCCCCTCGCCCCCGTAGTAGTTGGGGGAGGGATGCTGGTACTCGGTCACCGTGAAGGGCTTGCCCTTGATCCGTTGCCGGGCCAGCAGGGCCAGCGTGTTGTCATCGGCCACGGTGTTGACCATCGAGATGTTGGGCTGGAGCCAATTGGCTGGGTCCCAAGGTTCCCCGGGGAACTGCGGGTGCTGCCAGTAGGCGTGGCCGTCAATTACGTCGAGCCGGCTTTGCACGGAGGCTGGGCTATTGGCCATGATGGTGCCGAAAACCAGGCCGCCATAGCCGACCTTGTCGCGGAGGTGCGCCACCATGGCGTCGTAGTAGGCGTATTCCAACTCGCGCAGAAAGCGCAGCCAGTCTCGCCGCGCGTCGGGTGTGCCGGTGTAGCCGCTGCCAGAAAACCGCAGATTCGGCACCGTCCGCGTGGCCAGCGAGGCGCCGCCGGGGAGCGCCCCGACCAGGCCGCCCGGCTGCAGCCGCACGTCGGCGTACCAAAACGTGGCGAGCTTGTCGCCCATCCCGCCGAAATTGATCCTGGCGTTGCTCTCCGATTCCGAGGGGATGAAGCTGGCGCTGAACTGCTGCCAGTTGGTGGTGAGCGCCAGCGCTTGCCCATAGCCAAGGCCGGCGTAATCCCCGTAGGCGCGCATGATCGCCGCCTCGGCATTGGTGGCGGGGCTGGATTTGGCCCAGAAGGAAACCGTGTAGGCCTGCGTCGAACTGAGCAGGAGACCGGCTTGGTTCAGTTGGATGTACCAACCGACTTGGTCGGCAGCGGTGACGGCGACTTTGGCCGCTGGGCCGCCGTTGGTGAAGTCGAGCGTGCGGATGAACGTGGCCCGCGCGGCGCCGTGTTGCTCGAGGTTCCAAGAGACCAGCGAGTTGCTGAAGGCGCCGTTCTTAAGCAGGTTCGCGCCCAGCGGCTGGTCAACCACCCTCCAGGCGGCCAGCATGGCAGCGTCGTTGGTGTAGCGGGCCAGCAGCCAATCGTTCCAGCGCGCCTGCAGGTTGGTCGCATAGCGCGCCGGCAACTGGTCCAGGCCGCCGTCGAACCACTTTTGGATCACGCCGTTCTCGTTGATGATCTCAACCAACGCCACCGCCGGGTCTTTGGCCAACGGCAGGCCGGTGTAGCGGTTGGTCGCGGCGAGCAACTTCGTGGCATAGTCCTTGTGCAGCGCCAGGGCCGGCGGATAGAAAAAGCCCAGGGTGTGGGTGTCTTTCCAATCCATCCCGGTCACCTCCGCGCCCAGGCCGTCGCCGGAGCGATACTCGCGGCCGACCAGCAAGTTGATGTCGGCATAGATGCCGTGGGCTTTGAGGCGCGAGACCAGGTAGTGAACGCGGTCCAACTGGGCGGCGTTGATGTTGGTGCTCTTGGTCGAAGTATAAGCGATTACCCCGCCGTTGGAAGCCCAAGGGGCGTCCATGTGATGGAAGCGGACCGCGTTGATGCCGAACTTGGCCAGGCGCGCAGCCACCGCTTCGGCGCTGCTGGTGGGCATGAACGGCGAATCGCCCGCGAAATTCACGCCGAGGAACCGCACCCGCTGCCCGCCAACGACGAAGTGGCCGTTGGTGTCAACGCTCACCCGCTCGCTCCCGATCGAGGCATTGAGGCCCGACAAATCCGTCAGGGCCGGCGAGGCGTCGTTCCATGGCAGGACCCAAGGAATCCGCTGGGCCTCCAGGCAGGGCGGAGCCAAGGCCAGGGCGCCCGCCGCGATGAGCCAACTGTAAGTGCCGCCGAACCTCACCCGGCCAGAGTACTTCCAATTGCAGCGTTGTCAAGCCAGTTCTCGCGTGCGGCAAATCGAGATCCTAATGCGGGGCATGGGGAGGTGAAACGCGATGCGTGATTCGTGACCGCGGTCCGGCGCGCCAGGCCAGTGTCCACGAATCACGAATCACGTTTTCCGTTTCGGAAACCCTACCGCCTGCGCGAGGATCACTTTCTGCTCCGGCCCCAGCTTCATCGTCTGCGCGAGGCCGGCGCGGTCCACTTCGTGCACAACCGTGGCCAGGCCCTCGGAAGCGCAGAACAAATAGACGTTCTGGCTGATGCAGCCCGTGTCCATGAGCGCATAACGCACGCGGTCTTCGGGCTTCGCCTTCGCCAGGCGGGCAAGGTCGGCCACGAAAATGAGCGCCAGCGGCGCTTCCTTGACAAACGGCTGGCTGCCAGTCTTGTCCCGCAGATCGCCTGGGATTAGTGGCCGGAGGCGGTTTGGCGCGGCTTCGTAAAGGTAGAGCCCGTCGGGGGTGGCCACATAGAGGTCAATCTCCTGCGCATTCATGGCCGATGGGGCCGTGCGGTGGCCTGAGTCCGGGCGGTTCACCCCGCAGGCGGCCCACAACAGGTTGGCCAGCATTTGCCCGGGGAGCTTTTCCGAACTGAACTCGCGCAAGGTCTGGCGTTCCTTGAGCGCCTGCATAAGCGGTTTGCCGCCGGCGGTCTGTGGCGGCGGCAAGGCGATGGGCTGGAGTTCCGGGGCCTGGGCCAGCGCGATGCAGCCGCAAAAGGCGAGCGCCAGGGGCGCGCGATTCACGGCGAATTTGGGATGAGGGGCCATAGGCGAAAACGTGAAACTTGATGCGAGAGCAAAGTTTTCAGGTTATCAAGTTATCAGGTTCGGACGACCGCCGTGCGCACTTCTGTCCAACCTCACAACCTGATGACCCGAGAACGTGATAACCTGTAACTTGACAACCTGACATCTTGACAAGTTAAACGGCCCTCAACTGCGCGTCATCTGAAAGCCCGTGTCCGAGAGGCTCATTTCCACGAACCGGGCGCGCGGGTTGGGCGGGTGGGCGGCCAGCGTTTCGCGGATGCGAGCGGCGGCAGTTTGATCTTTGGCCAGCATCAGCAAGTACCCGCCGCCGCCGGCGCCCAGCAGCTTGGTTGCCGCCAAGTAATCGTCCACCTGGTCGAGGATGGCCTGGATTTCGGGCGGGTTGGTGCCGGCGTCCAAACGCTGGTTCAAAGTCCAACTGGTGCGGATCGCCCCGGCCAGGGCCTCATAATCGTCCCTCTGCACGGCCTGGAAGGCGGCCTCGGCGTTGGCCCCAATCTCGTCCACGATGGCCAAGTGCCTGGGCGAATTCAGAAAGATGCCGCGCACGATCTCGTGGAGGATGTTTTTGGCCAGCCGGGTCAGGCCGGTGTAGTAGAGGAGGATCGTTTGGTTGGCGTAGCCGTGGCCGAACAGGTGGTCTGGCAACCAGCGCACCGTTGGCCGCTGGCTCAGCCCACTGGCGGTCTCGATCAGTTTGACGCCCCGAAACAGCCCCCCGGCCTGGTCCTGCCAGCCGCCGCCGGTGGTGAGCATCTGCTCCAGCGCCAGCGTGCGCGCAAAGAGCACGTTTTTGTCCCAGCTTAGGCCGCAAAGCTCGCCCAAGGTGCCCAACAACGTGGCCGCCAGGATGCTGCTGGTGCCCAGCCCCGAACCTTTGGGCACCGCCGAAAGGAGCGACACCTCCAGGCCCCCGCCGAACTCCTCGAGCTGTGCTTGGAGCGTGCGAAAGCCGCCTTGGGCGTGGAATCTGGGCAGGAAGCCCACCAGCGCGAGCGCCGCCTTGGCGACCGCAAACTCACTGCCCGGTTGGGCAAACGTGTCCAGTTCTTCGTAGGTGGTGACCCGTTGCTCCGCGCCCAGGTCAATCGAGCGCATCACCAGTTCCGGCCGCGGGCAGAGCTTGGCGAAGACCTGGATCGGCGGCTGCCCATTCAAGTCAACGGCGACGTTGACGACCTTGCCGCCGTTTTCCAGGCAGTAGGGCGGCGTGTCAGTCCAGCCGCCGGCCAGGTCGAGGCGCACCGGGCTGCGGCCCCAGACAATCTGGTCTTCCTGGACGTTGCAGCGCGGGGTTACCGGGGCCAATTGCGCCTCGCGCACGAGCATCTCGCGCAGCCGCCCGAAGGCCCTGGCTTCGTGCTCCGCGGAACCGGGTTGGCCGCGGTGCCGCAACACCGCCGCGCGAAACATCTGTTCGTGGACTTCCCGCATCGGTTCGAGGCCCTCGCCACTTTCCGCCACCGGCGGCGGCAGTTCGGCCGGCGAGGCCGCGTAAAGTTCCGCCGTGGACTCCAGGTCGAGTTTCAGGAAGACACTCCAGCGGCGGTTTTCGAGCATTGGCCGCAGGCAGGCGCGGCGGTTGGCCGCACGCTGCTGGTAGAGCCGCTCGAAGTTCGCTTCCGCCGGGATTTGCTGCGCCGAGAGCCGCCGCGCGCCTTCCCACCGGCGGGCGAACTCCGCGCTCTGCCCCGGCTGGCTCGCAAAGAGCCACTCCAGGAAACGCGGCTCCAGCGCCTCTGGGGCGAGCACGGGGAACAGCGGCGCAACGAAGATGTCCGCCCCCGGGCTCAAGCCGGCGGCGTCGCGGCTGATGCCCCGGACCGAGAACCAGTCGGGCGCCGGCCGTTCGACCCAGCGAGTCGCGGCCTCGCCCAGCGGACCGCGGAACGGGTCGTTCATCCCGTAGAAACGGACGCAGAAGTCCGCCTTCCCGATGGGAACAAAGTCCAGGCACACGCCCGGTTCAAGGCGCAGGTCCCACTTGTTGTCCGGCACGCCGGTCAGCACGTGGTCGCAAGCCAGCCGCCAACTGGCCGGGATCACGCTGTTTTCCACCCAGAGGGTGTGATTCTCGTCCAAGCGCAACGGGAAGCTGAAGCGGGCGTTCTGCAAGTACTGGTCGGGGTGGCGCTTGGCGCCCATCAGCCCCAGTTTGGTCTCGTCCAACTCCACGTTTTGCAGGGCCGAGATGGACTCAATCATCTGGCGGCTGGAGCCGAAATGGTAGAATTCGGGCTGCGGCAAGGGGATAACCGCGCAACTCAATGCGCGCACGAGCGGGTCCTCGGCGGTGGGTTGCCCACCCAGGGCCGGCCCAAACTGGTAGTAGAGTTCGTAGCGGTCGGCCAAGCCGTTGGCGAACCGTTGCTGGTCAGCGCGCCAGCCGCTGCGCATCAGCAACACGTTTAGCGCCCGCTCGCTCAGCAGCCACATCCCGGTGTCCACCAGATACACGTATTCGGCGGCCAACTCGCGGATGCGCGCCGGCGAGGGTTTTTGGAGAAAGAAGGCCAGCTCGAACGGGCGGTGGCGGGGCGTGAAGAAGACGCCAAAGTCCTTCGCTTTCTCCGGGGTGACCCACATCCCCAGACCGAGCACGTCCACGTCCGGGAACGGCGGCAAATCCCGCCCGAAGCGCAGCAGCACGTCGCCGCTGGCCACCATGGCCACGGTGCTGGGGCCGGCGTGGCTCAGGACGCGTTCGTAGCCGGGCAACTGCAAATCCAGCAGCGTTTGGTCGAGCCGCTGGCCGCGCGACCAGCGCAAGACGGGAATGGGCATCAGCGGCTTGCCAACCGGGGCGTAGGCCGGAAGCCGCCGGCTCTCCCCGCCGCCGTGAATGATGAGCTTGCGGCTGGCCCGCAGCCATTGGGCAAACGAGGCCGCTCCGCCGCTCGCCTGCCAGGCTTCGGCCAACAGGTGAGCCGTGCCGCCGCCTGAACCCAGTTGGCGGCCCGGCGGGTCGCTGCTGGCAAACCATTCCGGGCGCGGCCGCCTTTCCAGCCGTTCGAACTCCGTCGCCATGCGCGGCGGCAGTGAAATCAGGTGCTCAATATCCTCGCAGTGCGATGCCATGCTGGGCGCGATGATGCTCAAAACCAAGCCCCTTGTCGAGCCATATTGGGAAAGGCTGGGGACATCGTGACCCCCCGGTGGTGAAGATTAGAGTCTTGAGCAGTCGCTGCAAGGATGAGCGGCTGCGGCTCCTCCGGAGGAGCCGCTGCCGCGTCACCAAAAATCTGCCATCCTCCCCAGGTGCACTGCACTTGCTTTGAACTCTATCGCATGCGCGCCGGCCGCCATTGGTTGCGTCAGAAGCTCATCGCCGCTGCCCGCGCC
>Ga0315268_10008828_pt1 | contig 10491 bp, 9 predicted proteins | sample C1_top_MG_FD_204535 | JGI IMG/M metagenome (GOLD analysis project Ga0315268, IMG submission 204535) | Sediment microbial communities from Yellowstone Lake, YNP, Wyoming, USA - C1_top | ecosystem: Environmental > Aquatic > Freshwater > Lake > Sediment | place: USA: Wyoming | collected 2017-08-01 | reverse complement strand
GGAAGATCACCCGGACACCCTCGGGAATGATCAACGAGGCTACCCTATGGACTTTCTTCACTTCATCCAGCCTCTTTCCGGCCATCTTGAGGATGGCATCCCGATCACCGAAATTCATCGTTCCCGTGGGACAGGTTTTGACACAGGCCGGAAGCATCCCCTCGCTGACCCGGTCGAAGCACATCGTGCATTTGGCCATGCCGCCGGACTTCTCGTCATACCGGGGGATATCAAAAGGGCAGATCTCGCGGATTTCCTTGAAATCTTCCGGCGATATCTTTACCGCGGGGTTGAAGAGGACGGCCCGTGTTCTTGCATCGTGGAGAACCGCCCCCTTCGTCTTTTGATCCGCCGCCTGTTTACAGAGGGGATAGAGGCAGTGCCTGCATTGGTCGGGGAAGAAGTACCATTTCGGTTCCCCTCGCCTGTCGGTCGCGTCGCTGAATCTCACCAGCTTGAAGGTAGCGGTCGAAAGATCCGGCGGGTTCTGGTAGGTTCCCCGCTGGATCGTTTTCGTTCCCGGATTCTGATTCCACTGTTTACAGGCTGCCTGGCATCCCCGGCATCCCGTGCACCGGGTCGTATCGATGAAAAAGGATTTCCCTGGCATGCTGGTTACCTCCCCGTGCTCTTCATGGTCTTCGGGACCGGCGGTTCTGCCGGCGGTTCAGCAAGCTTGCCGATGTTGACCATGAAGGCCTTCGATTCCGGTATCAAGGTGTTGGGATCGCCCATGAAGGGCACCAGGAGGTTGGCGCTGTCCCCCCCGCTGCCGTCGGCAGGATGCTGCCACCCGAAACACCACGGCATCCCGACCTGATGGACCGTGGTGTCCATGATCTTGAAGGATCTGAAACGATCCGTCACGATCGCGGGGCAGGAGAGCCGCCCCCTGGCGGATGTCACCACCACCGTGTCGCCGTTCCTGATCCCCTTTTCCGCCGCCAGTTCCTTGCTCATCTCGACGAACATCTGGGGCTGCATCTCCAGCAGCCAGGGGAGGTGGCGGGTCATGACGCCCGTCTGCCAGTGCTCGCTGACGCGATACGTCGTCGCCACATAGGGGTACCGGTCGTAATCGAAAGAGAACAGGAACGTCGGGTCCTTCGCCATCGCCTGCAACTTCGCGATGGGGATCGTCGGGTTCACCCGGTGCCTTTTCGACATCGGGTTCTCCGGGACAGGGCACTCCAGGGGCTCATAGTGCTCCGGGAACGGGCCATCTCCAAGCCCCGAGCCGAAGAGGGTCCCGACGCCGAGAGGCTTCATGATGAAGGGAAGTTTCCCTTCCTTGTCGTTCGCCAACGGTGGAGCGGGGCCGTCGGGGATATCGCCTGCCCACCCACCCGGTTTCCCGGTTGCGGGGTCTGCCGGGTTCCATTTGAGGACCGGTCGCTTCGGGTCCCAGGGATTCCCGTTCGGGTCGACGGATGCGCGGTTGTAGATGATTCTCCTGTTCAGCGGCCATGCCCATGCCCAATTCGGATAGAGGCCGAGGCCGGTCGGGTCTTCCTTCCCCCTGCGGGCCATCATGTTGACGGCTTTTCCATCCTTCAGGGTGTAGCTCCCGCTGTAGAGCCAGTTCCCGCTCGACGTGGATCCGTCATCCCGCAGGCTCACGAAATTCGGTACCAGGTCCCCTTTCCTGCCGATCAGCTTCGGGGGATCCGCTTTCTTGTCATATACGTCTTCAAGATAGTAGCCGTTGATCTCCATGGCGACCTTGTGCACATCCAGGTGCTTGACCTTGCCGTGCTTGTCCTTCTCCCCATACTCCCACGTGAGATTCAGGATCGGATCCGGGAAGGCCCCTTTTTCCTTCTGGTAGAGCTTCTTCACCCGGAAATGCAGCTCGTTCAGGATCTCCGCATCGGGCATCGACTGGCCTAAAGGCTCTATCGCCTTGTATCTCCACTGCGCAAGTCGGCTCGAATTCGAAAGGCTCCCTTCCTTCTCTACGGAGGAACAGCAGGGGAGCAGGAAGACCTCCGTCCGGATCTCCTTCGGCTTCATCCCCGGCCCTTTCCAGAAGGAAGCCGTCTCGTTGTCGAAGAGGTTGACGTTCACCATCCACTTCAGCTTTCCGAGGGCCTCCCGCACCTTGCCGGCGCCCGGGCTCGAGCAGGCGGGGTTCTGACCCCACGCGAAGAACCCCTCGAACTGATCCTTGTACATCCTGGCGAAAATGTGGAGCCACGACGCCCCCATTCCCTCGTCGAGCTTCGGGAGCCACGAATATCCGAAGTCATTCTCCCGGGTTCCCTTGTCGCCATGAATCGCCTTGAGGTAGCTCGTGATGTATTTCCCCCGGTTGCCCCACCAGTTGACGCTTTTCGCCTCTTTTGTCTTGGGGGTGAATTTCTCGATGTAATCCTTCAGGTCGTCCAGTGCGGCCGTCGGCGAGGGAAGGTAACCGGTCAGCAGGTGGAAGAGGATCCCGTGATCCGTGGAGCCCTGGACGTTGCCTTCCCCCCGCATGGCATTCACCCCGCCACCGGCCATCCCGATATTGCCGAGGAGGAGTTGTACGATGGTGAAGGCCCGGATGTTCTGCACTCCCACCGAATGCTGCGTCCAGCCCATCGCGTAGCAGCCCGTGGCGGTCCGGTTCGGCTTGTTCGTCGACCCGATGGCTCTATAGACCTCTTCGAGCTTCTCCTTCGGAGTGCCGGTGATCTGGGAGACTTTGTCCATCGTGTAGCGGGAGTAGTGCTTCTTCAACAGCTGGAAGACGCACTTCGGATCGTTCAGGGTCACATCCCTTTTGGGGACGCCCTTCTCGTCGAGCTGGAATGCCCAGGTCTTCCGGTCGTATTTCGAATCCTTCTCGCTATACCCGGAGAAGACGCCGTCGAGTTCGCCCGGCACCTGGAAGTCCGCATGGACCAGGAAGGGGGCGTCGGTATAGTTGACGACGTATTCCTTGAAAATGAGGTCATTGTCCAGAATGTACTTGATCATCCCCCCGAGGAACGCGATGTCGGTGCCGGAGCGGAGCGGCGCATACAGGTCGGCCACCGCCGCGGTCTGCGTAAACCGGGGATCCACGCAGATGAGTTTCCCGCCCCGTTCCCTCGCCCTCATGATCCACTTCATCGAAATGGGGTGATTCGAGGCAGGGTTGGATCCCATCACGAGGATGACGTCCGAATTCTTCAGGTCGACCCAGTGATTCGTCATTGCTCCTCGACCGAACGACTCTCCCAGAGCCGCTACAGTGGAGGAGTGTCAGAGACGCGCCTGGTGCTCTACATGCACCAACCCCCAGGAGCGCACGAGTTTCTGTATGAGATAGCACTCTTCGTTGTCCAGGGCGGCGCTTCCCACGTGGGCGATGCCGTTGGTCCTGTTTACGGTGAATTCCTTCTCCACATCGACCATGATTTCGGGGAAGAGCCCGGATTCGTCCGGGGTATCCGCCACCTTCTTTTCCCTGATGTTTGTTTTCGTGGTCAATTTAAACGTTCTGTCCCGGGTGTCCTTGATCCGGCGGGCGATCTGGTCCAGGGCCCAGTCCCACTCCACTTCCTTCCACTCGGTTGCCCCGGGGGAACGGTAGCGGGGCTTCAGCAGGCGGTTCTCATTGTTGACCACCTGGTAGAGCGACGTCCCCTTCGAGCAGAGCGCCCCCTCGCTGATCGGGTGCTCGGGGTCCCCCTCGGAGTTGATCACCTCCCCGTTTTTTGTGTGCACGAGGATGCCGCACCCGACCGAACAGTAACAGCAGACGGATGTCGTTTCCTTCGCCTCCTTGATCCGGAGTTCCCGGGCATACGCTTCCGCCGGGGACAGGTCGAATCCCAGTCCGCCCATGAGGACCGTCCCGGCCGCTCCCGATACTTTCAGAAAATCTCGACGGGTGATCTCCATCTGTTCTTCTCCTTCCGTATCGTGCGATTCAGAAACGCGGTCCCATCGTTGTTGCGCAGGACCTTGTCACTTCTTCGCCCTCTTGTTTAACAAATCCTTCATGTGGTCCTTGTGACAGAGAAGGCACTCCATATGGCCCTGCTGCTGGTTCATGCCATCACCGTATTGCAAATAGCCTTCCGGGCCGTGGCACTCGATACAGTGGGTGATCTCCGGCGACGGCGTCCATTTTGCGGGCTTCCATCTTCCCTCGAAATATTCATTCAGATAATGCACCACGGTGTACACAACCTCCCCCGCAACCTTGGCGCAACGTTCATATTTCTCCTTGGAACTGACCTCGGCGCCGGCGGCCAATGTCCACTTCGTAACCGATGTGTGGCAAAGCGGGGTCTTCGCCTGGGCCTTGACCTGGTTGGGACACGCGGAGATCGCATCGAACCGTTCCGTCGGGAAATACATTTGCGCGTACCACCAGAACAATCGGTCGATCACCGCCGTATAGGAGTGTTCCTTGTCATAAAGAACGAGGTTGATGAGGCACGCACTGACGCCCAGGGCGCCGCAAAGGGTGCCGTGCGCGGCGTACCCCTGCCCTGCATGCTCGAACATGTAGTCCGGCAAGGTCGTCCAGGGATAACCGGCTTGCTCTTTCAGAAGGCTGAGGACCCCCAGCCATGTGCCGTTCCCTCAGCCTTTGTTCTTAAGATAGTTCTGATAGGCCCGCGTTCCGGCCTCCAGGGGGTCGAGTTTGGGCCACTTCCAGGGCAGGGGCGGCGCCGGGGCGTACGTTGGTTCCTGCGCAGCGTAGGAGGTGCTGATGCGCCCCGCGATCCCCCCCGCGAGGAGCGCGGCAGACCCCAGCAGGATGCTCCGGCGGGAGCAGTCTCCTTCCCTCTCCCCGGCTTCTATTCTGGGTTCCTCGTCCCGTTCCTTCATAACGTCCTCCTCGGCAAACATTTGTTGTGAGCCTCACCCATCGTTGGTCCTGACGGTTGTCGAAGGGTAGCGGGAACTTCACCGAACATGCATGTCGTGCAAGCTCCTCAATGCTTCTCGGGGACGAACTTGAACGGATAGTCCGGTTCGCGGTATTTGCCCTGCTTCTGCCGCTTCGGAAGCGTCACCTTCCCGCGCGGCACCTTCTTGTACGGGATCCTGCTCAACAGGTGGGTAATCAGGTTCAGGCGCGCGCGCTTCTTGTCGTCCGACTTCACCACGTACCACGGCGCCCACGCCGTGTCGGTCGCCTGGAACATCTCGTCGCGGGCCCGCGAATAGTCGTACCAGCGGCTGTACGATTCAAGGTCCATCGGCGAAAGCTTCCAGATCTTGCGGCCGTCGTCGATGCGCCCCTCGAGCCGCCGGGTCTGCTCCTCCATGCTCACCTCCATCCAGTACTTCAGGAGGATGATGCCGCTTTCGACCATCAGTTTTTCGAAGTCCGGCACCCGCTGGAGGAACCCCTTCGCCTGCTCCTCGGTGCAAAAGCCCATCACGCGCTCGACCCCGGCGCGGTTGTACCAGCTCCGGTCCCAGATCACCACTTCGCCCGCCGCCGGCAGGTGCGGCAGGTAGCGCTGCACGTACATCTGGCTCTTCTCCCGCTCGGTCGGCGACGTGAGCGCGACGACGCGGAACACCCGCGGGCTCACGCGCTCGGTGAGGGCCTTGATCGTTCCGCCTTTGCCGGCGCCATCGCGGCCTTCGAACACGATGCAGACTTTGGCGCCTTTCTGCTTGACCCACTCCTGCAGCTTGACCACCTCGATGTGCAGCCTGGCCAGTTCCTTTTCGTACTGCCTGGGCTTCAGTTTCCCCTTGCGACCGGAATCCTTTTTCATGCGCTGCCTCCTTTTTCCCTGTCATGCCGCAAGACGGAGTTTCTCCTCCAGCCTCACGAGTTCTCCGTCTGCTCCTCCCACCAGACCCGGTCCGGCTTCTTGTCCGTGCCCGCGATCCCGGGGCTGGTCATCTCGAACGGGTCGAGGATCTTGTCCAGCTGCTCCGGCGTCAGCACCTTGTCTCTCAGGATCAGTTCCCGGACCGACTTCCCGGTCAGGTTCGCCTCCCGGGCGATCCGGGCCGCCGTCTCGTATCCCACGTGCGGGTTGATCGCGGTGATGACACCCGTGCTGTTGTCCACGTACGTCTTCATCCGGTCCGCGTTCGCCACGAGCCCCTCGACGCAGTATTTCCGGAACACGATGAAGACGTTCTTCATGATGCTGACCGACTGGAGCAGGTTGAACACCATCACCGGCTCCATGACGTTCAGCTCGAACTGCCCTGCTTCGGAGGCCAGGCAGATCGTGTGGTCGTTGCCGATGACCTGGAAGGCGACCTGGTTCACCACCTCGGCCATCACCGGGTTCACCTTCCCGGGCATGATGCTACTCCCCGGCTGGCGCGCGGGAAGTTGCAGCTCGCCGAGGCCGCACCGCGGCCCGGAGGCCATCATCCGCAGGTCGTTGGCGATCTTCGACAGGTTCATCATGCAGACCTTGAGCATCGCCGACACCTCGGTGTAGCCGTCCGTGTTCTGGGTGGCGTCCACGAGGTGCTCGGCGCTCTTGATGGGCCACTGGCTGATCACCCCGAGGTAGAGCACCACCTTCTCGATGTACGCGGGGTCGGCGTTTAGCCCCGTCCCCACGGCGGTGGCGCCCATGTTCACTTCGAACAGGCTCAGCCCGATGCCGGTGATCCGCTTGATGTCCCGGTCCAGGACCCGGCGATAGGCCCCGAACTCCTGGCCCAGGCGGATGGGAACCGCGTCCTGGAGGTGCGTCCGGCCCATCTTGATGATCCCCTCGTACTCCTTCTCCTTGGCGGCGAAGGCATCCCGCAGGGCCCTCAGCTCGCCCAGCATCTCCTTCAGGAGGTCGAGGGTGGCGATGTGGACCCCGGTGGGGAAGGCGTCGTTGGTGGACTGGGCCATGTTCACGTGGGTGTTGGGGCTGATGACCTTGTACATTCCCTTGGGGGCGCCCAGCAGCTCCAGCGCCCGGTTGGCCAGCACCTCGTTCGTGTTCATGTTGATCGACGTCCCCGCGCCCCCCTGGATCGGGTCCACCAGGAACTGGTCGTGGAGCTTCCCCGCGATCACCTCGTCGGCCGCCGAGGAGATGGCGTCGGCGATCTTCGCGTCCAGGTGCCCCGTGTCGCGGTTGGCCAGGGCGGCCGCCTTCTTGACGATCGCCATGGCACGGATGAGGGCCGGGTGGATCCGGTACCCGGTGATGGGGAAATTCTCGATCGCCCGCAGGGTCTGGACGCCGTAGTAGGCGTCAATTGGGACCTGCCGCTCCCCGAGGAAGTCCTTCTCGATGCGGAACTGCTTGCTCATGGGGTTCTCCTTCTCCGGAGGATTTTCATAACACGAACTTTGCGATCACGAGGCCGACGGCGACGGCAGTGCACGTCGCCACCAGTCCGGGCAGCATGAAGGAGTGGTTGAGGACGAACCGGCCGATCCGGGTCGTCCCGCTCCGGTCGAAGTTGATCGCGGCGATGATGGTGCCGTAGGTGGGCAGGAAGAAGTAACCGTTCACGGCCGGCCACGAGGCGATGAGCGACGACGGGGGAAGGCCCAGGCTGATCCCCAGCGGCATGAGCGCCCGCGTCGTCGCCGCCTGGCTGAAGAGGAGCACCGAGGCGAAGAAGAGCCCCACGGCGAAGACGACCGGGTGCGCCGCCGTGAGGTCGCCGATCATCCCGATGATGAGCTTCTCGTTCGCCTTGATGAACGTGTCCCCCAGCCACGCCAGCCCGAAGATCCCCACCACCGCCGTCAGCCCCGCCTGGGCGGAGTTGGTCTTGGGCACGTTCCCGGCCGGGACCCGCGTCACCGCCAGGATGAGGGCCGCCATGGACAACATCACGATCTGGATGGTGGTCGCCATGTCGAGGGGGACCAACTTCCCCGCCTTGAGGAACGCCGGCCGCAGGACCGGGAACAGCCCGGCGGCGACGACGAGCGCCACGCCCAGCAGGAACATCAGGGCGCTGACGCGGGCGCTCTTCGGGAGCTCCTTCTGCCCTGCCGTCCCCTTCCCCCCCCGGGGCGGCTCGATCTCCCCCGCCTTCAGGCGCCGCTGGTACTCGGGGTCGTCCGAAAGCTCCTTCCCCACCCGGGTCATGACGAGGGCGGCGACGATCACGCCGGCCAGCGTCGCCGGGATGGCGACGGCGAGGATCGTGCCCAGTTTGATCCCGGCAGGCTCGAAGAGGGCGATCATCGCCGCCGTGGCCGCCGAGACGGGGGAGGCGGTGATCGCCTGCTGGGAGGCGATGGTGGAGACGGCGATGGGGCGCTCGGGCCGGATGCCGTTTTCGTGGGCCACCTCGTGGATGACGGGGAGGAGCGGGTAGAAGACGTGCCCCGTGCCCGCCCCCAGGGTGAAGAGCCACGACACCACCGGGGCTACGATCGTGATCTGCTTCGGGTTTCGCCGGATGAGCCCCTCGGCCACCCGGACGAGCCAGTCGATCCCCCCGGCGGCCTCCATCACCGAGGTGGCCATGATCACCGCGAGGATGATGAGCATCACGTCGATGGGGGGCGCCGTGGGCGGGAGGCCGAAGCCGTAAGAGAGGACGAGGACGCCGGCGCCACCCCACAATCCCAGGCCGACTCCGCCGTAGCGGCTTCCCATGAGGATCGCCGCGATGACGACTGCGAATTCGAGCAGGAGTTTCACCGTCATGGCTTCCCTTCCTTTCCGACCGTAACGCCGAAATATTTCTCACGGAGCCGGTCGTAGCTCCCGTCCTTCTTCATGGCCGAAAGTTTCTCGTTGACCCACCGGAGGGTCGCGAGGTCCCCCTTGCGGACCGCGATGGCGTACGGGCGCGGGAGGATCGGCTTCCCCGCGGCCGAAAGGTCGCGGTTCTCCTTCGCCAGGGCGAGGACCAGCATGTCGTCCTGGCACAGCGCGTCCGCCTTCTTCGTCTTGAGCGCCTGGACCGCCTCACCCATGTTCTTGAAGGCGACCCGCTTCGCCCCGGGGGCCACCAGCGCGAGGTCCTTCTCCTGGACCGACCCCTCGATGACGGCAACCGTCTTCCCGGCGAGGTCCTCGATCCCGCGGACGGGGCTGCCGGCGGGGACGAGGAGCAGGGAGGCGGAGACGAAGTACGGGTCCGAGAATTCGAGCACCTGCCGCCGCTCCTCCGTGACGGTCATGGTCGCGACGATCATGTCGATCCAGTCGCTGTAGAGGAACGGGATGCGGCTGCCGGTGGTGACCGGGACCGTTTCCAGCCGCCCCTCGTCCTCGAACAGGGCCTTCGCGAGGTACCGGGCGACGTCGACGTCGAACCCCGCCGGTTTCCCGGATGGATCCAGGTAGCCGAAAGGCGGGAAGTCGGTCTTCACGCCCACCAGCAGTTTCCCCCGGCTCCGGGCGTCGTCCAGCCCGCCGGCCGACGCCGGGCCGGCGACGGCCAGGGCCAAAGCCAGGAACACGACGAGCCATACGGTTCCCCATCCCGTGCTTTTCCTTCGGACCATCGAATCCCTCCCTCGGCGTCCCGTTGCGGCGGGGGGCGCATTCCTGTGCCGGTTGACCCGATTCCTGCCGTCTTCCCTTGCATACAGGATGCAAACAGGATGCATGCAGGATGTACTGGATAAAATTATTTATATTATATTTCACTGTATATTGAAAAAAATGATTTACGTTCACAGGGATAGGAGCCAGGGGTTGAAGGGTGACGGATCGTAGGAGGAGGAACCGGATGCTCGCGAGGAATCCGCATCGGGGAACGGCACCGGCACCGTGCCGGCGGGGTCTCCCGCTCGCGCTGCTGGGGATCCTGCTGATGTCGGCATGCGGGGGACCTGCGAAAGGTCCGGAGAGCGTGTCGTCCCCGGGCGAGTGGCGTTCCTTCGAAGGGACGGGGGCCGCCTCGGGCCACCGGCAGGCCCTTCGCATGGGCCCGGACCGCAAGGTCTCCATCGTCAATCTCTCCGGATCGCTGCTGCTCATCGGGGAGCAACGGCTGGGCGAGGGATTCCGGATCGATGTCATCGGGTCCGCCGACAGCCTGAAAGGCGGCACCGCCTGGTGCGTGTGGACGGACACTCGCAGCGACCAGGTCTTCAGCGAGTTTCGGGGTGGACCCATCGGCACCGGAGCCCGCTTTACGGGGACTCTATTGGGCGGGACAGGGCGATACGCGGGCGTGACCGGGGAGTACGAGTTCGAGTGGCAGTTCGTCATCGAATCCGAAGACGGGAACCTCCAGGGGCGGATCACGGGGCTCCGGGGCCGATTCCGCCGGGACGTGCCGTGAACCCGCCTGGCCCGGCCGCCGGCAAGTTCCTCGTCCGGGGGATCGCCCTGGCCGTCGCGCTCGGGATCTGGTTCGCCCCCGTCCCGGAAGGACTGACGCCCAAGGCGTGGCACCTCTTCGCCATCTTCGGGGCCGCGATCCTCTCCGTGATCCTGAACGCCTTCCCGCTCCTGACGGCCGCCATGATCGCCTTGGCGGCCGCGGTCCTCTCGGGGACCGTGGCGCCCGCAAAGGCATTCGGGGGGTTCGCCAATGGGTCCGTCCTCCTGGTGGTGGTCGCGTTCCTGGTGGCCCGGGGCGTCGTGAAGTCCGGTCTTGGGC
>Ga0315268_10008826_pt1 | contig 10491 bp, 4 predicted proteins | sample C1_top_MG_FD_204535 | JGI IMG/M metagenome (GOLD analysis project Ga0315268, IMG submission 204535) | Sediment microbial communities from Yellowstone Lake, YNP, Wyoming, USA - C1_top | ecosystem: Environmental > Aquatic > Freshwater > Lake > Sediment | place: USA: Wyoming | collected 2017-08-01 | reverse complement strand
GTAAGAGGATTATGCTGACTCAACAAGTAGCTGCGTGGGACATTACTTTAGGATGGGAAAAAACTGAAAGGTCTTGTCGCAAGGCTTGACGAGAGAGATCTACCGCGTAGCGGTTTAGTTCTTCTTCATCAAGTTCGCACCCTGATTATTTGTAATCGAGTGCGTATAAACACTACTTATCCGCAATTTTTAAAGGATTGAAATTTTATCTCTTTTTTCATCAAATGAGCACTCTGAATAATTCGCTTTGACTGAGGACTACCTGTTAAAAAGATCAGTTAGTGCCTTGAGCGCTTAAGAAGGTCTCAGGCTTTTGGTAGTGATTTCAAGCAATCAATTTTTTTATTTCCTGTTTGAAGCTGTCCAATTTACTTAGGTAGTTCATTTACACGTTAGAGATCCATGGCACCCTCTTGGAGCGGTCGCTTTCTGTTAATCGCCTGCCGAGTGTATTCTCACCTCGACCGAGTGTTCCTGACGGTCGTCAACAAGTGGAATTGCCTTATCATCTTGCTCAACGCCATCGACTGTCACAATCGTCTCGCCATTCCCGGCGCGCGTTTGCAGAACAGTGATATGGTAGATAGTTTCTCGGTATCGGTAGTGCACCTTGAACGTCTCCCAATCCGCAGGGAGGCACGGTGCGAAACTCAGCTTGTCTATTTCAAGGCGCAGCCCCATAAGTGATTCCACGATAAGCCGGTACATCCAACCGGCAGATCCTGTGTACCACGTCCATCCACCGCGGCCGGTGTAAGGAGGGAGCGCATATACGTCAGCAGCGACGACGTATGGCTCTACTTTGTATGTTGCAATCCCATCCGGAGATCTTGCATGGTTTACCGGGTTGATCATTGCCAGCAGTTCCCACGCGCGTCTGTTGTCGCCCATCTGAGCGAACGCCATTGCCGTCCAGATCGCTGCATGAGTGTACTGTCCGCCATTCTCCCTCACCCCAGGGGCGTATCCTTTTATGTAGCCAGGATTCAAATTCGACTTGTCGAACGGCGGGTCCAAGAGTTGGATCAATGCATAGTCCCGGCGAACGAGCCGCTTATCCACCGCTTCCATTGCCATGCGCGAGCGTTTGGCATCCCCGGCACCGGATAAAACAGACCAGCTTTGCGCAATGGAATCAACTTGGCATTCGGGATTACTCGCCGAACCGAGCGGCGAGCCGTCGTCGAAGTAAGCGCGGCGGTACCACTCACCGTCCCAGCCATTCTGCTCGATATTCTGGCGCAGTTGAGCCGCCTCCCTCTGGCAGCGTTCGATGAAGGGTAGGTCACCATGCATGCGTGCAATCTCAGCGAACCGCATGAGAACTTCATAAAGGAAGAATCCCAACCAAATGCTTTCGCCTTTGCCGTGTTCGCCGACAATGTTCATGCCGTCGTTCCAATCACCCGAGCCGATGAGCGGCAGGCCGTGCTCGCCAAGGTTGATGCCTCTCAGGATGGCTCGCACACAGTGATCGTACAAACTGGCCGCTTGTTCAGACCGGCTGGGAAGATCGAAATACGAATCCTCGTCTGTGTTTACTGGGCGGCCCTCGATGAAGTGGACAGGTTCGTCTAACACCCCGGTGTCACCAGTATTCAGAACGTAACGGCACGTAGCCAACGGCAACCAGAGGAAATCGTCCGAACAGTGTGTACGCACGCCACGACCAGACGGAGGATGCCACCAATGCTGGACATCTCCCTCAGGGAACTGACGGGCGGCGCAGAGGAGGAGGTGCTCGCGCACGAGGCGAGGCTCGGCGTGGATGAGCGCCATCACGTCCTGCAACTGATCGCGGAAACCGAAGGCGCCCCCTGGCTGATAGTATCCATTCCGGGCCCAAAGACGGCACGCTATAGTTTGGTACAAGAGCCAGCCATTGGTCAGGACGTTGACGGACTGGTCGGGTGTTTCCACATTCACTGCGCCGAGAGTGTGATTCCAGTACTGCCATACCGTTTCGAGCGCGTCTCGCGCTGCAGCAGATCCCCGGAAGCGACGCACCAGGTTGCTGGCGTCATCGGCATCTTGCCCTACGCCGAGCCTGAATATTATCTCACGCTCTTGTCCGTCGGCAAGTTCGAAGGGAACCTGGACAGCGGCGCAGGGATCCAAAGCGTACCCTACCTTGCCGGAAAGCCTCGACTGAGTCATCGCGGCCGGACTCCGAAGCATGCCGTTGCGCCCAAGGAACTCAGTCCTGTCGCCGCTTACAGTCCGGGTCGTATCGTCCACATCGAAGAAAGCAACCCGGTCAGCAAACTCCGTGTTGTATGGGTTCCGCGCGAAGATCGCGCCGCTGTTGGGGTCAACTTTGGTGACTACATGCATTAACGACTTCGGTCGCAGATCTCCCAGCACCCATTCCACATAGCCCATCGCGGAGAGTCGGCGTGATCGGCCTGACTCGTTCCGCACCTTCAACACCGTGAACTTGACCGATACGTCCAAGGCCACGTAAACCCACAACTCGGAGATGATGCCGCCCTCCGTGTGCTCAAAGACGCTGTAGCCAAATCCGTGCCTGCAGACATAAGGCATCGCTCCGCGGCTGGGCAACGGCGTAGGGGACCAGAAGTGGCCGCTCTCTTCGTCACGGAGGTAAAAAGCTTCTCCACTCGAATCGCTCACCGGATCGTTGTACCAAGGAGTGAGGCGGAACTCATGGGCATTCTCGTTCCAGGTATAAGCAAGGCTATTCTCTGAGATGACGGTTCCGAAGTGCGGATTTGCCAGCACATTCACCCATGGCGCCGGAGTCACCTGCCCGTGCATGGTCGTAATTATGTACTCGCGTCCATCAGGCGTGAATCCGCCGAGTCCATTAAAGAACATCAGATCATGACGAGGCAATGCAACTGCCGTCGTGGGTTCGGCGCGGTGCTTCCGGGTAGGCCTGAGGTGAGGTACTATTGCTTCCACAACACCGCGACGGTTGATCTGGTCCGCCAGTGATCCCCTTCTATCGGTGATGATGGCGCGAGCGACCGATTGCAGAAGGATGCGGTCCTCGTTCGATATCTGGTCCGCAGGCCTCACGAAAATGCCGCCTGGTCGATCTGTCACGTTGGCTTCGACGCCTGCAGCAATGAGCCCCATGATCTGTTCTTGCAGAAGTTGCCGGTAACCGGCGTGGTCTTCGTTCCAGATCATCAAATCCACCGCTAGTCCTTTTAAGCGCCAGTATGCGTGGGCCTGTACGAGCTGGCGCACCAATTCGATATTGGCAGGGTCTTCAATCTGGAGTAGCACGATCGGCAAATCTCCGGAAATGGAGTAGCCCCATAGACCGGATTGTCCGCGGCGGTTTTTAATCAGAACGCCCGGGTCGGCGCGCAGCGAAGAATTGGCATAGATCACAGAGCCGGCAAGGCGTCCATAGAGTTGCGCGTCGGCCTCTGTAGCATTGAGCTGCCTCAAAAGCACCTGGCTGTGTGTCCATGCCAGGTCAAAGACCCGATCCGCGAAACGTCTATCCTGGTATTTCTCGACAAGGCTCAGACAGCCGTCGCGAGTATCCCCGATGCCGGAGACAATATTTATCGTTGCCGTTTCTTCCGGATCGAGCGTTATTCGATAACGGATTGCGACAATCGGGTCCAGCACTGAGCCCTCGCTGCCCAAGAGCACTGCAGGATCGCTCATCGCCTGTGGGTCGGCCACAGTGTTTCCGCGTCCGATGAACCGCATGCGGTCAGTTTCATAGGAAACTTCTCCGATGTCCGCCCCGTGCACGGCCATCAGATGAAACATCCACGGCGTATACTCGTGGAGGGAACGGGGTCGGCGAGTGCAGAGAATCGCCCGCTGTTGGCGGATGATCTCGGTCTGAACAAAGAGATTACTGAACGCCGGATGTAGCGCGTCTGCCGTAGACGATGCGAGAACTACTTCCGCGTAACTCGTCACGTCGATCTCTCTGCGTGTCTGGGAGCGGTTGGTGACTGTGATTCGGCGCAGTTCAATGTCATCCTCCGGCGAAACAGCGACCTCGGTATGTGTAACAAAGTCGTGGTTGCGGCAGCGAAACTCAGCTCGCCCTTCCGAGAAAATCGCTTCGTAATTCTCCGATCGTTTGAGCGTCGGTTGATATGCTGTTGACCAGAACTCCCGGCTCGTCACATCGCGGATGTAACAGAACGTGCCCCAGTTGTCGCAGGTACTATCTTCGCGCCAGCGTGTTACTGCGATGTTCTTCCAGCGACTATAACCGCCGCCGGAATTCGTAATCATCACGTGGTATCTGCCGTTCGACAGTAACTGCATCTCCGGCATCGGGGTGTCGGGGCTACTGAAAATGCGAACAGGCGTCTCTGTACCACTGGGAGTCGTACGTAGGTCGAGAAACTCGTCGGCGTGCGAATAGAACGCCGTGGCCTTTGGAACCCGCTCCTGGAGTAACAGCGTGGTCGCCTGAAACAAGGGATCCGACTCAAATCGCTTCTGCATCGGACGGTCCAGGAGCAGATAGGCCAAAGAGAGGAAGCTCATACCTTCGTGATGCGCCATAAAGGATCTAACCACGACGTTCGATTTTCCACGAGGCAAACGCGAAGGAGTGTAGTCGATCGCTTCATAGAAGCCATATTCCCCTTCAAAGCCTTCAGCGGCGAGTCGCTGGAGATTCAGGCACGCCTCCTCGGGCGCTACCATCAGCGCAAGTGCCGAGGCATACGGTGCAATTACCAGATCCTCGGCGAGTCCGCGTTTAAGCCCCAAGCCGGGCACGCCAAACGCGCGGTACTGGTAGTTGAGATAAACGTCGATCATGTTGTAGCCTGATTCCGAAATGCCCCACGGGACCCCGCGCTTCTTTCCGTACTCGATCTGCCTATCCACAGCAGCCTTGCAGGTCTGGTCGAGCAGCGTGTTTCCGTATGTCGGCATCACCAGGAGCGGCATAAGGTACTCGAACATCGAACCGCTCCACGAAAGGAGAATCGGCCCTCCACCAACATTAGTAAGTAGGCGCCCCAGGGCAAACCAGTTCTCCTGTGGCAGTTGTCCCTGCGCAATCGCGACGAAACTGGACAATCTCGCTTCCGAAGCCAGCAGGTCATAGTAATTTGAGTCCCGCCGGCGTTCACCAACATTGTATCCGATGGCCAATAGATGGCACGCCTTGTCGAACAGGAAGTCATACTCCATACGGGCGAGTTCGCCGGATCGCAGCACAAGCCGTTCAATAGCCGTAATCCTTACCCTGGCTCGCTGGCTTGCCTCCGTAATGAGCGGTCGAATCTCATCAAGCCACTTACTCTCCTCGGGCGTCGCGTCTAATCCGAGCCGATGCTCGATTGCTGGCAGCAACTCCATCTCAAGTCTTGCCAGTTCACGTAGCGTTGGGATATAGCCGATGCCTTGAAAGTCGCTGAGCCTCTTCGGAGAGGGCGGCAGCACTGTCCACGGAGCGAGCAACGTCAGCTCATCGATAGCATCCTGACATTGCCGGGTGAAGGCGCGTGCCCACCACTTTCCCTGGCTCTCGGGATCAGCATCGACGCCATTGACCACTTCCGCGGCGGATGTTGCCAGGCGGATCAGATACAGCCGCGCCGCTTCGAGCGTTGTCGGCCGGGAATAGGACGCAGACTCCATATCTTTCTGGAGTTGAGCAAGTTGGGGCAGAGCAGATCCTTTCGCAGCGTCCATGAGGATCTTTAGTGTGTCGCTAAGTCCATCAAAAAATCGCTCTCCCAGGATCTTATGATCGGGAAGTGTGAACAGCCCTGGCCGCAATGTCAGCAGATGAGCCGCAAGGTTCCCGCTGTCCACAGTCGAAATATACATAGGTTGCAGCGGTTTCAGAGACTGTGTGTCGTACCAATTGTAGAAGTGGCCCCGGTGCCGTTCCAATGCTTCCATCGTGTGGAGTGCATTCGCAGTGCGCTCGATGAGCTGTCCGGCCGAAATGTAGCCGAAGTCGTACGCGGACAAATTCGCGAGGAGCGCAAGTCCCATGTTGGTCGGCGACGTGCGATGGCCGACCCCGGCAACGGGATGCTCCTGATAGATATCAGGCGGCAGCCAATGGTCTTCCGGGCCGACGAATGTCTCGAAGAATGCCCAGGTTTTCCGGGAAATCTTCTGGAGAAAGATGGTCTGGTCAGCCGTCAGCCTTGCACCTCGGCGAGCGAGCGGTCGGCTAATCCACCACGCGATAACGGGGGAGGCAAACCAGAGACTTAGTATAGGCACAGCCACAGCTAAAGCGGCCGGCCTCGAAAGCGTTAGATAGATCACCGCGGAAGTGGCAATAATGGGCGCGATCCACATCGTCCGGCAGAACGTGACGAGGCCCGTGCGGCCATTACGACCTGGGGCGCCCGACGACGGACTCCATTCGAGAAGTCGCCTGTGCGTGACCAGCATCCGCCCGACCGTGCGCACAATCGCATCCAAACTGAAGAACGCCTCGTAAGGCATACAGAGGAGCGTAAATGCAGCCTGAGCAAAGTGCCTGCCGGCGGAGCGCACTGCTGCAGCGAGGTGCTGACCCATAAGCACATCGCCCGGCTTCTGAAGCATCTCCAGAATAGAAGTAATCAAAGAAGGAACAAGGATGATTCCGATGACCGACAATGTCCAGAACCAGGGTGATGACAAGACTGTCCAACCCAGCAACAACAGCAGTGTCAACGCTGCGGGTACGAGACTACGCCGAAGGTTGTCGAGGAGCTTCCACCGGGACAGCCCCGAGAGCAGATTCTTCCTACTGCGCCCGTCAAGGCCGGGCCTAAGAATAGGAAGACACGGCAGCAGCCACCGCACAAGCTGCCAATCCCCGCGGATCCAGCGATGCCGGCGGGCCACATCTGCGCTGTAGCGGGATGGATACTCCTCGTACAACTGCACATCGCTCAACAGTCCAGCCCGTGCGTAGCAACCTTCCAGAAGATCGTGGCTGAGGATCCGGTTCTCGGGGAAACGTCCGCTGAGCGCCAACTCGAATGCATCGACATCATAGATACCCTTGCCAATGAACGAGCCTTCACCGAATAGGTCCTGGTAAACATCGGAAACGGCGCGGGTATACGGATCAATGCCAGGCTCACTCCCGCACATTCGCGCATACCGCGACCGATTCGTGCCCGGCAGACTCACAGACACGCGTGGCTGAAGGATGCCGTAACCGTCACAGACACGCTGCTTGTCTTCATCGTACCGCGCACGATTCAGCGGGTGCGCCATGGCTCCCACAAACTGCCACGCCGAATCGCGCGGTAGCTGCGTATCCGTGTCAAGGGTGATTACATACTTCACGTCCGATAAGACTATAGTATTACCAACGACGAGCGAGAAGCGGTCCCTTGAGCCGCCGCGCAGAAGCGAATTCAATTCCGCAAGCTTCCCTCGCTTACGCTCGTAACCCATCCAAACCCGCTCCTGAGAATTCCATCGGCGCGGGCGATGGAAAAGGAAGAAAGTATCGCCTTTTGCTCGCCTGTACTTTTCATTCAGCTCTTCGATCCCCTTCTGGGCCAGCCGCAACAGCGGTTCGTCCTCCGGAATCGTTTCCTCGTGCGTGTCTCGAAAATCGGTCAACAGGCCGAAGTGTAGGTTTTTGTCCCGATTCGCCAGGAACCGGACTTCAAGCGCCTCGATCAGATCCTCGATGTTCTGAGTGCTTATGAGCATAGTCGGGACCACTACCAAAGTGCGCGATTCCGGCGGAATTCCTTTGGAGAAGTCCATTCGAGGCAGCGGATGCGGCGTCGCCAGCAACGTCGCCAGCCAGTTCACCAGCGCTACCGACAGGTGACTTGCGCACAGAAGCGAGAGGGTCCCAATCAACGCAAGTGACCAACCATGCACCCTACTGGTATGAGCCCCGGCCAGCAAACTCCCGGTGAAGATCACTGTCATCAGCATGATTGCTCCTATATAGAGTAACAAAGGAAACTGGCGACTTATTCTCTGAAGAGACTTAAGGGTGGATAAGCCCACCTCCGCCGTGTGTTCGAGCTGTGGAACTCCCTTGTCGATCAGGTAGAAGCCAACATGTGCCATCCGATCGTCGCCGCCTTTTCTGGCCGTGGCCTCGTGTGCAAGCTGGATCGCTTTGCGCGCTACCTCGTCTTCGGACAGCCTGCTGCTCTTCGCCATTTTCTCCACTACGTGGCGATAGCGATCACGGGTAGCAAAATCCATCTTGCCGTAAACTCCGCCGGAATCCTCACGCAGTATCTGTTCGACAACGCTCATCGTCTCGACGAACTCGTGCCAGTCCATCGCCCCAAGGAAACGGAGACTGCCGATGCTGTTGCTTATGGAAACCTGGTCGGCAGCCTGTTGCTGGTTCTCCGACTGCACCAACTGCTCAATCGTCTGGCCACGTTCGGAGAGCCGCTGCTCAATCCAGGTGAGCGGCATTGCCAATGCGGGACTCTGTCCCTGCAGCCGGCGCACAAATTCCGCGACAAAAGAGCTCACCATCGGCGGGCTCGACCGTAGCATGTCCGCGATCACTATAATCAGGCTCTTCGGATCCTTTCCTGCGATCTCCGTCATCTGATCCGCCCAATAGTCGGCGTGGTTTCGGTCTATTCTGTCGGCGGCGATCCGGGCTCCAATGCGTCTTAGATTCTCGATCAACGCCAGGCGTAGCATAATAGGGATTGCCCACAATTCGCCTAACTTCAGGGCGGTGGCCGTCTGGTAGGCTTTAACAAAACTGCTGAGACTTTCCGGATCTACCCGCCCATCACCGTGCGAGATCGTCTCCAGAGCGATGTCATACACGCGCGGAAGCCCAGCCGATGGGCCATTCAGCAGGCGGGGCAACTCCCGGCTGTAACCCTTTGGCAAGTGCCTCCTGGCCGTGCGAATCTGCTCTTCAATCAGATAAAAGTTATCGAGCAGCCATTCCCCGGCCGGCGTAATCCGGCGGTCCGTCTTGACCGCATCTGTCAGCAGGTTGCGGGCTCCGATCAGGATGCTTTCATTTTCAGCCAGCCGTTTCAAAAGCTGGCCCCGTGCACGTCCCGGACCCAACTTGTGCAAGCCCGCCAGGGTCTTGCCATGCTGCTCCATCTGATCGCTACTGAACAGTTCCGATCGCAGCGGTGGCTCGGCGTCTGCGTACTTTTGAGCCAGGCCGTCTCCGCGGAGGCCCATCCGCAAATGGAGTAATTTCCTTAGAATGGTCTTACTGCTCACCTTCACTTTTGAGGTCTCTCCTTTTTAGAAGCGAAGTCTCAACGAACCGGCTCGCAACTATGGTTGCGGTTTCGGGCTTCTCCTCCTCGGTTGTCGGTGTTAGTGTTTCTTTACAAGACCAATTAGACGAGAGAATATTGATTGAACAATGACACCATCGTTGTGTGCTCTAATTTTCTGGCTATATTTAAGGCTGTATTACCAGTATTGTTTTTTAAGTGGATATCAGATTTGCTCTTTGATAATATTTTTACAATTGAACTATCCTCTGTTTCGGAAGCTATAATCAGAGCAGTATGGCCATGCATATCCTTCATATTGACATCTTCTTTGTTATCCAAAAGCAACCTTACAACATCATCTCAACCCAAATAGCAGGCTTTATGCAAAGCGGTCTCAGCGCAATCATCTTTCGCGCTTACGTTGGCACCTCTTTCCAATAATATTTTCACGATGTCGCTATGCCTTGCAAACAAAGCCCTGCTTAAAGCACCTTGCCCGATGACATCCCTTGAGTTCACATCGATACCTATTTTTAGGAGGACTTTTACCTTTGAGCGATTACCTTTTTCTGCGGCTTCAAACAGTTCTTCATTATTTATCGCAAATCGTTTAATTTTTTCCATAGACGCGCTCTTTTTTTCTAAGTTTTCTCTAATGTATATTTCAGATCCCATAGCAAGCTTTAGTTCTCTTTGCTTCTGGTATTATTCCACCGCAATATCTTTTTAAAAACTCTTTTCTGCTTATCTTGTATCCCAGACAAAGGCCAGAAACATCCATCTTGTCACATTCCAAACTCTGATAATGTCCATTAAATCTTATTACTTCAGAATGATACATCTTACTATTACACTCCCCATGCGCTATAAAGCGGACATGAGCCAGAATAATAGCGTTCCCTATGCAATATGCTCTCATTGACATTTGACTCCTTTGTGTTGATTCCACATGTGCATAAGCCTGTACGAAGGGGTAGAAGAGTGCTTCCACCTAAAACATGAAAGGTTAATTTTGTTAATTGGGAAGACTGTTAAAAGGTGAGAATATCAAAATGAAATCAAATTTCCAGTTTCCCAGTTCAACTATTTCTTTTTTTATTGTCGTTAGTATAACAGATTATCTTGCTTTTATGTTCTTAAATGGAAGTTTCTTATTGATTTCAATTAGCTATTGCATTGTTGGTTAAGATTTCTTAAATAACATCCGGGAAGGAATTTGCGCAACGGTGGTCCCGACTGGACATGCAGATTTGAAGCGGTAATCAACAGGGGGCAGAACTTTTGAAAACGTTTAGTTCTATGAACTGTTGATGATCAAGAATAGGTT
>Ga0315268_10008825_pt1 | contig 10492 bp, 7 predicted proteins | sample C1_top_MG_FD_204535 | JGI IMG/M metagenome (GOLD analysis project Ga0315268, IMG submission 204535) | Sediment microbial communities from Yellowstone Lake, YNP, Wyoming, USA - C1_top | ecosystem: Environmental > Aquatic > Freshwater > Lake > Sediment | place: USA: Wyoming | collected 2017-08-01 | reverse complement strand
CTCTATGTGGATCTGGACCAGTTCAAGATCATTAACGACACCTGCGGCCATATGGCCGGCGACGAACTGCTGCGGCAAGTCGCCATGCTGCTGAAAAACCCGATCCGCGGCGCCGACATGCCGGCCCGCCTGGGCGGCGACGAGTTCGGCGTGCTGCTGCAGGATTGCTCGCTCGCCCACGCCCAGCGCATCGGCGAGCGCATGCTTGAGCTGATCCGGGATTTCCGCTTCACCTGGCAAGGCAGGAACTTCAACATCGGCGCCAGCATCGGGCTGGTCATGCTCGACCGGCCCGGCCTGACGCTCGCCGACGTCCTGCGCCAGGCGGACATGGCCTGCTACGCGGCCAAGGACAAGGGGCGCAATCGCATTCAGGTCTATCTGCCGGACAACCTGGAACTGCGCCGGCTGCATGGCGAGATGGAATGGGTCAACCGCATCAACCACGCCCTGGAGCAGGACCGCTTCGAACTTCACCACCAGCGCATTGTTTCCTTGAACGGCGCCACCCCCCTCAACTGCTGCGAGTTTCTGGTGCGCATGCGCGTAGCCGAAAGCGCCGACCTGATCCTCCCAGGCGCCTTCATTCCCGCTGCAGAACGCTACGGCCTGATGCCGGCCATGGACCGGTGGGTCGTCGCCCATTGCTTCGCCGAACTGGCGGCACGCCGCGCTGCGGGCGCCGCGCTCAGCCAAGGCATCGCTTTCGTCAATCTTTCCGGGGCGACCCTGAACGACGAGGATTTCCTGGCCTACGTCAAAGGTGCCCTGGAGCGAAACAGGCTGCCGGGGCAGAACATCTGCTTCGAGATCACCGAAACCGCCGCCATTTCCAACCTGAGCAATGCCCTCGCCTTCATCGACGGCGTCAAATCTTTAGGCTGCCATGTCGCTCTGGACGACTTCGGCTCCGGCCTGAGCTCCTTCTCCTACCTCAAGACCCTGCCCGCCGATTTTCTCAAGATCGACGGCGTCTTTATCCGGAACATGCTGGAAGACCCCATGGATGCAGCCATCGTCGAGGCCATCAACAGCATCGGCCATGTCGCGGGCCTAAAAACTATCGCGGAATTCGTAGAGACGGATGCCATTCGTTCCCGGCTGGTCGAAATCGGTGTCGACTATGCACAAGGCTATGGCATTCATCGGCCGGAAGCTCTGCCGGGGCACTGAACCCGGCCTAGCACGGGCGCCAAACGAGAACCGGAGGCAATCTGATGAATACTACATCCCTGCATCGTCAATGGTTCAAGGCAACAGCGTGGCCGATGGCGGCCTTGCTGCTGACGTTGGCCGGCTGCGGCACCAGGGAAGAGGCAACCCAGGTCGACTTGGCGGACAAAATCTCCGAACCCGACATGGCCAGCGCGCCGCTCAAACCGGGCGAATACCGTTTCGGCTTCGACCTGAGATCGAGCCCGCAGGAAGACAGCCGGCAATACCAGCCGTTTCTCGACTACCTGGGCAAGGCCACCGGCTACAAGTTCCGGCTGCACTTCGTGCGCAAGGACCTGAGCGTGGCCGAGCAGATGGGTAACGGCACCGTACAGTTCGCCTCCATGGGGGCGGTCAGCAGCATCAGGGCCCAGGTGGGATACGCCGCCGTCCCGATCGCGCGCGGCCTCAACAAGGAGGGCAAGCCCGTCTACCGCACGATGATCGTGGTCGCCCCGAACAGCCCGATCAGCAGCTTGGCCGAGCTGCGCGGCAAGCGCATGGCCTTCGGCGACATCAACTCCACCCAAGGCCACATCATTCCCCGCATCATGCTGCAGGAAGCCGGGCTCGGCCTGCGGGATCTGACCGAATACCAATACACCGGCTCGCACCGCAGTTGCGCCAACGCAGTGATTAGCGGCAAGGCCGATGCTTGCGGCATGCAGGACACCATGGCCGAGAGCCTGGCCAGCGAAAAACTGCTGCGCATTTTGAAAGCCTCGCGCGAATACCCGGCGAGCGGCATCAGCGCCAGCCGCAAAGTACCGCCTGAGGTCGTCGAGAAAGTGCGCCGGGCACTGCTCGATTTCGAGCCACAAGGCCGCCACGCCCAAGGCCTGTACAACTGGGACAAGACCGAAATGCCGCGTGGCTTTACCGCGACCAGCCCGAATGACTATGCCGAGCTGCGCGGCTGGCTGGTGCGACTGGACATGCTGCCCGAGGCCAAGGCGAGGTGAAATTCGCGCACAAGATTGCCCTGGTCATGGGCGTTCTGCTGCTGGGCTATGGCCTGATCTCGGCCTCGCTGCTTAACTGGCGCATCCGGGACCGGCTGCTGGCAGAGCAATCGGCATGGGCCTCGACCCTGACCGCGGCGTTGGCCGAAGGCATCGCGCGCGACACCCTCAATGGCGATGCCCTGCAGGTGCGGGAAACCCTGCGCAACACCGTGCGCGCCGAGAACCGGGTGACCTACGCTTACGTGACCGACTTCGATGGCCGGCTGTTCGCCCACAGCTTCGACGGCGGCTTTCCCAAGGCCCTCAGCCAACTCAAATATCCACCGGGGAAACACAGCCTGGTGTTGGCCACCGGGCAGGGCCATGTGCTCAACATCAGCCATCCGCTGGTTCAGGGCACGGATGCGGCCCTGCATTTGGGCATCAGCCTGGCGGAAGCCGAACAACTGGTCGATGACCTTCAGCGGCAACAGTTTTTCGTCTTTTTGGGCGTCGGCCTGATCGGCCTCCTGCTGGTCATGTATCTGGGCCGGCAGCTCTCCCGGCCCCTCGACCGGCTGGTCGAGGCCATGCGCCATTTCGGCGGCGGCCAGCAGGTGGAGGGGCCGGCGCTGCCCCATGCCGCCCGAGAGATTCAGGAACTCGGCCTGGCCTTCAACCAGATGATTGCCGACCGCGCCAAGCTCGACGCCGAGCTCCGGCGCGCCCACGACGAGTTGGAATATCGGGTGCAGGCCAGAACGTCTCAGCTAAAGACCATTAACGACGAACTGGAAGCGTTTTCCTATTCCGTCTCCCACGACCTGCGTGCGCCTTTGCGTGCGGTGGACGGCTTCAGTCAGGCGCTGTTGGAGGACTACGGCGACCAGTTGGACAACACCGGCAAGAACTACCTGCAAAGAGTGCGCACCGGGACCCAGAACATGGGCATACTCATCGATGACATGCTCAAGCTGGCGCAGATCACGCGGGCGCCGCTGCAACCGGCCGATGTCGATCTCAGCGCGATGGCACATGAAATCGTGGCGCAATTGCGTCTTGGCGAGCCCGGCCGAGGCATCCACATCGACGTCGCCGAAGGTCTGCGCGCCTATGGTGACCCCGGGCTGCTGCGCATCATGTCAGAAAATCTACTCGAAAATGCCTGGAAATACACCGGCAAGACCGCCGCGCCACATATCTCCTTCGATGCCGTGGAGCGAGACGGCGAAACCGTGTTTTTCGTGCGCGACAACGGCGCGGGCTTCGACATGAAATTTGCGGACAAGCTGTTTGGCGCCTTCCAGCGGCTGCATCGCCGCGACGAGTTCGAGGGCACAGGTGTTGGCCTCGCCACCACAGCGCGCATCATTCATCGCCATGGCGGACGAGTGTGGGCGGAGGCGGAGCCAGGAAAGGGGGCCGCCTTCTATTTCACCCTGGGCCGCCGCCCCAATTCGATTGCGGAACGATGAAGCTGTTTTGAATTATTGATCCGGCAGTTTTACGCCTTCCCCTCTTCCCAAGCCTTCTGCAACCTTTTGACTGATACCGGATAAGGCGTTTTCAACTCCTGCGCAAACATCGATACCCTCGATTCCTCGATCATTCAGCGGAACTTGCCAAGCTCCGGATCGAGGGCATACAGTCTGGTGGTTTCGGTCAGCTTGGCATCAAATAATCTGCGCGAAACGCATGCCCCACATGCGGCGGACTACTTGGCAAGGGAAGTTATTCCATCTTTGAAGACAGCTTGATCGTCTCGCCGGCAACCATGAAGGAGCCTTTTCCGAGATGATGAATCGTCCGCGGCTCTTTTTTCAATGGAGCTATCCACGCCTTGAGTACCTCAAGGATAAAGAAGTTGTATTTGGCGACCATCTCCGTATCGACGACCTTGCATTCAAGATTGGCATAGCACTCGTCGATGAGTGGCGCCTTGACGCACGAGGCGGCCACCGGCGTGAGACCAAAGGCCTTGAACTTGTCGACACTTCGCCCGGAAGTGTTGCCGCAGCCCACCACCTTTTCCGCCAGATCCACCGTCGGGATATTGATCACGCATTCCCTGGTGGCCTTCAGGATGTCAAACGTGTAGTTCCGGTTGCTGATCACGCAACCCACGAGCGGCGGCTCGAATTCGAGCATGGTGTGCCACGACAGGGTCATGATGTTTGCCCGCTCCTTGCCGGCAGTCGTCACCAGTACGACCGGCCCCGGCTCAAGCAGGCCGTAGACCTTGGACAAGGGAAAGGATTTTTTCGCCATCCCGGCACCCCCGTTTCAACGCTCCGCATAGTGGAATCGTAGGGTGCGTCCCACGCACCAATAATTGTGGTGCGTGGGACGCACCCTACATCATTATTGGCGTTCTGAAATGGAATTCAAATTACACCCCATTCTTCTTCAGCCATGCCTGCAGGCGCGTCCATCCGTCTTCGGCGGCATCCTTGCGATAGCTGGGCCGGTAATCGGCGTGGAAGGCATGGGGCGCGTCGGGGTAGACATGAATCTCGGACTTGCCGCCGGCCTTCTTAATGGCGGCACGCATGGCCTCCGCATCGTCCAGCGGGATTCCCTGATCCTGGCCGCCATAAAGCCCCAGTACCGGCGCCTTCAGTTGCGCCGCCAGGTCGAGCGGGTATTCCGGCGTAAGTTCGCTCCTCACCCCGTCAATCCGGCCGTACCAGGCCACGGCGGCCTTGAGGCGGGGGTTATGGGCAGCGTAGAGCCAGGTGATGCGTCCACCCCAGCAGAAGCCGGTTACCGCCAGGCGTGACGTATCGCCGCCATGGGCCTTGGCCCATACTTCGCAGGCATCAAGGTCGCTCATGACCTGAGCGTCCGGCACTTTGGAGATGATGTTGTCGAGGATGTCCTGGATGCTGCTGATTTTGCGCGGATCGCCATGGCGCGCAAACAGTTCCGGGGCGATGGCCAGGTAGCCGAGTTTGGCCAGCCGCCGGCAGATATCGGCGATATGTTCGTGGACACCGAAGATTTCGGAAACCACCAGGATGACAGGAAAATTGGCGCCTTTGTCAGGTTGTGCACGATAAGCGACCATTTCGCCATCACTGACGGGAACCTTGATTTCTCCCGCAATAAGGCCATCGGTGCCGGTTTCGATAACGGTCTGGGCCATGACCGGCTGGGTGGCGAGGGCGAAACCCACGCCAAGCATGGTAATAACGAAAGCACGGCGGGTGAAGGGTAGGTTGGGAACCAGGCTGTCGAATTCGGGGTTGCTGGATCGGGTAGTCGTCTTGCTCATTTCGTTGACTCCAATGTGGAACAGAATGGGGAAGTCTGTGTCAGATGCCAATTACTCTAAAAGTGCCAGGAGCAGACATTCAGTCACTCTCGGGGTTATTTCTCCAGATATTGCAGCTTCTCCTTAACTCCATTCCATTTATCTGCATCGGGAAGAGGCTGCTTCTTCGAGGTGATTGCCGGCCATGTTTTTGCCAGTTCAGCATTGATTTCTAGAAACTTTTCCTGTCCCGGCAGCAGGTCCGCCTCGGGAAAAATCGCTTCAGCTGGACACTCCGGCACGCATACGTCGCAATCGATGCATTCATCCGGATCGATCACCAGAAAATTAGGCCCCTCGTGAAAGCAGTCAACCGGACAAACAACCGCACAATCGGTGTATTTGCAGAGGATGCAGTTTTCGGTCACTACATAAGTCATTTGTAGTTCTCCCTATCCAGTATCTTCGTATCCCCTGGCCGCAACCATTTAAAAATAGCAGATTGAAATTTATAAGTGGGATCTGAAAAATTAGTGCCCAATCTTGTGGTTTCAGGAACGGCTCCGTTTTCAGCGCGTGTAGGATGCGGTGACGAAGGAACCGCATCGCTCGCGTAAAGCGGTTCAAAACAGGCAAAACCCATCATGACCGAATACCGCCGTGCCCATGTCCCCGGCGCAAGCTGGTTTTTCACGGTCAACCTCGCCCAGCGCAAGGGAAACCGTCTTCTGGTCGAACGAATCGACTTGCTGCGTGCGGCGTGGAATCTACCCGGTGGACTGGGGCGGCGGCATGGCGGACCTCGTGGTCGGGGAATGACGCGAACGATGCGGTTCGTGCCTCACCGCATCCTGCTTGTGGGTTTAGCCCACCAGCTTGTCATAGTCAGCATGGCTGCCGATCCAGAACCACAGAATGCCATCAGCAACGTCCACACCCAGCGCGCGGCAATGGAGACCAACGCGGACAGACCAAAAACGCCCGGCTTTTTTGAAGTGCAACGATGGATGGTGCGGATCAGCCTTTAGCAAGGCAAAATTCTTGTCCGCAAGGATACGAACTGGCTCGGGGAGTTTGCCGTGGCACGCCCAGAAGTCCGGCGAAGCGAAATGCTTCAAAGCTCAGAGCAGCGGCCAGATTGGAATGATTTGAGCGCCGAGTTGGCCAAGGCGTCCAGCTTTCCGGCCTTGGCGTCTTCCTCCATTTGGCGATCCCATGCCTCAGAGTCGAACTCGTGGAACCAGCTACGAAATGCTGCTAATTCAGCTGGCGAAAGGCTTTTGATCTCATGCTCTATGGTTTGAACTTTGCCCATTGCAGCTCCAAAAAAGTCTTTGACGTCAGAAGTATAGCACCACTTTATGGCAGGGGCTAACTACGCCTTCACCCCTTCCCAAGCCTTCTGCAACCTTTTGACCGATACCGGGTAAGGCGTCTTCAACTCCTGCGCAAACATCGACACCCTCAATTCTTCGATCATCCAGCGGAGCTTGTGTAGCTCCGGGTCGCTGATCCCTTCCTTGCGGTGCTTCTCCAGCCGCTTCTGGTAATCCTGCCACAGCTCGCGGATGGCGTCCGTCCACTTGGCGTCGCGCTCGGCGGCGCCGGAGAGCTTTTCCAGTCGGCGCACGATGGCCTTGAGGTAGCGCGGCAGGTGCTGGAGCTGTTCCCACGGGGTGGCGGAGAGAAAACCTTTGTAGACCAGGTTGGCGAGCTGCTCGCGGATGTCGGCGGCGACGTTGCCCGGCAGCTTGGCGGCGAGCCTGGCCTGCACCGACTGGTAGTCGGTGGCGATGGCGGCAAGGATGCGGCAGGCGGCGTCCGACACGGCAGCGAGGCGGGTGCGGGCGCGGTCTTTCTGGGTGGCGAAGGCCTGGGTGGTGCGGGGCAGTTCGTCGTCACCGATGAAGGCGCGGTCGGTGATGGCGGTGAGCAGGTCTTCTCTCAGGTCGTCTGAGGAGGCAACGGCGCGGAGTTGCAGGGCGGTCTGGGTGAAGCCGGGCAGGCCTTTTTCCAGTTGCTTCATCTGCGGGTTGAGCGCGAGCCGCAACAGCCGCCGCACCCCGGCGCGCATGGCGGCTTCCGCCGTTTCCGGGGTGTCGAACAGGCGGATCGAGACCGAGTCGCCGTCGTCTTCCAGCGCCGGGTAGCCGGTGAGCGATAGTCCAGCGCGGGTGAAGGCGATCTTTTCCGGCAGGTCGCCGAAATCCCAGTTGGTCAGGCCTTTCTTCTCGATGTCGAGTTCAGGCGCGCTGGCGAAGGTGAGGCGTGCGGCCTGGCCGAGTTTTTCCTTGAGTTCGGCGAGGTCGCGGCCGGAGGCCATTTCGGCGCCTGCTTCGTCCACTACCTTGAAGTTCATGCGCAGGTGGGGCGGCAGGTCGGTTTCCTTCCAGGTATCGGGTGGAACTTCCTGGCCGGTTCTCTTGCGGATGTAGGCGGCGAGGATTTCGGTGAGGGGGCGATTTTCACCCTCTCCCATCAAGGGAGAGGGGGGTTTTGCTCCCTCCCCACTCGCGGGGGAGGGCCGGGGAGAGGGGGGAAATGCTTCCAGCGCCGCGGTAACAAAGTCCGGCACCGGCACGCAGGCGCTGCGCAGCCGCTTGGGCAGCGACTTGACCAGTACGGTGAGCTTCTCGCGGATCATGCCTGGCACCAGCCAGTCGAAGCGCTTGGCGTCCATCTGGTTGAGCAGGTGCAGCGGCACGGTGAGGGTGACGCCGTCGAGCGGGTGGCCGGGTTCGAAGCGGTAGCCGAGGCGGCAGGCGGTTTCGCCCACCATCAGGGTTTCCGGGAACAGGTCGCCGGTGACGGCATCGGCGCCGTGGCGCATCAGGTCGTCGCGGCTCATGAACAGCAGCCGATCAAAACCAGCGCCTTTCACGTTTGCCCCAGATCGAAACAAGCGCCCTTCACGTTCGCCCCCTCTCCCGTCTGCGGGAGAGGGTTGGGGTGAGGGTAGTCCCTCATCCCAACCTTCTCCCAGAGGGAGAAGGGGCAATGGTGAAAGGCGGTGGCTTTGATCGAGAAGGTTGGGATGAGGGTGCCTTTCCGCTCCCCGGCGCCATTTGTCGAAATCCGCGCCGTTGTGGATGCCCGCCGGGATGCGGGCGTCGTAGAAGGCGTAAATGCGCTCCTCGTCCACCAGCACGTCCTGACGGCGGGATTTGTGCTCCAGTTCCTCGACTTCGGCGAGGAGTTTGCGGTTGTGTTCGAAGAAAGGTGCGCGGGTGTTGAATTCTCCGGCGACCAGGGCGCCCTTGATGAAGATTTCCCGCGACTCAGCCGGGTTGATGGCGCCATAGTGGACGCGGCGGCGCGATACCAGCGTCAGGCCGTAGAGGCTGACGCGCTCGAAGGCGGCTACCTGGGCGGTGGTCTTTTCCCAGTGGGGGTCGAAGTAATGGTGCTTGAGCAGCGGCGCGGCGACCTTTTCCACCCATTCCGGCTCGATTTTGGCGGCGCAGCGGGCATAGAGTCGGGTGGTTTCGGTCAGCTCCGCCGCCATGACCCATTTCGGCGCTTTATTGAAAATCGCCGAGCCGGGAAACAGGAAAAATTTGATTTCCCGTCCGCCGGCGTATTCCTGGGTTTCGGTTTTCACGCCGAGGTTGCCGAGCAACCCGGCCAACAGGGCGCGGTGGATTTCCTCGAAGCTCGCCGTAGTTTGGTTCGGGCGCAGCCCCATTTCGACCGCCTGGGTGTGAAGCTGGCCGTGGATTTCGCGCCATTCGCGCAAACGCGTGGCGGAGAGATAATGTTCGCGGCACAGGTCGACCAGCTTGCGGTTGGATTTCTTGTGCTTGAGCGCCTCGTCGTAGAACGCCCACAGCTTGAGGTAGCCCATGAAGTCCGAGTTGTCGTCCTGGAAGCGGCGGTGGGCATCGTCAGCCGCCTGCTGGCGTTCCATCGGCCGGTCGCGCGGGTCCTGCACCGAGAGGGCTGAAGCGATGATCAGCACTTCGGACAGGCAGTTTTCTGCCTTGGCCGCCAGGATCATGCGGCCGATGCGCGGGTCGATCGGCAGTTTGGCCAGTTGGCGGCCGGTTTCGGTCAGGGCGCGCTGCGCGTCGACTGCCTCCAGTTCTTCCAGCAGCTTGAAACCGTCGGCGATGGCGCGGGAGTCGGGCGGTTCGAGAAAGGGGAATTGCTCTATATCGGCCAGCCCCAGTGCCTTCATCCGCAGAATCACGGCAGCCAGGTTGCTGCGCCGGATTTCCGGGTCGGTGAAGGCGGGGCGGGTGTTGAACTCCTCTTCCGCATACAGCCGGACGCACACGCCGCTCATCACCCGGCCGCAGCGCCCGGCGCGCTGGTTGGCGGAGGCCTGGGAGATTTTTTCGACCTGCAGGCGCTCCACCTTGGAGCGGTAGCTGTAGCGCATGATGCGGGCGTAGCCGGGATCGATGACGTAGCGGATGCCGGGCACGGTGAGCGAGGTTTCCGCCACGTTGGTGGCGAGCACGATGCGGCGCGCGCCGCCCGGCCTGAAGATGCGCTCCTGCTCGGGAGCGGAAAGACGGGCGAAGAGTGGCAGGATTTCCGCGCCGGGCGGGTGGTGCTTGCGCAAGGCCTCGGCGGTATCGCGGATTTCCCGCTCGCCGGGGAGAAAGATCAGGATGTCGCCCGAGCCCAGGCGCGTAACCTCATCCACCGCATCAAGGATGGCGTCTTCGAGATCGGCGTCCTCCTCGTCCTGTCCCTGCTTTAAATGGGGCGGCCGGTAGCGGGTTTCCACCGGGTACAGCCGGCCGGAAACCTCGATCACCGGGGCGCCGTCGAAATGCCGTGAAAAGCGCTCCGCATCGATGGTGGCCGAAGTGACGATGACTTTCAGGTCGGGCCGCTTCGGCAGGATCTGCTTCAGATAGCCCAGCAGGAAATCGATATTGAGGCTGCGCTCGTGGGCCTCGTCGATGATGATCGTGTCGTAGGCTGAAAGGAAGCGGTCGTTCTGGGTTTCGGCCAGCAGGATGCCGTCGGTCATCAGCTTGATGTAGCTTTCCGGGCTGGTGTGGTCGCTGAAGCGCACCTTGTAGCCCACGTCCCGGCCAAGGGGTGATTTCAGCTCGGCGGCGATGCG
>Ga0315268_10008824_pt1 | contig 10493 bp, 9 predicted proteins | sample C1_top_MG_FD_204535 | JGI IMG/M metagenome (GOLD analysis project Ga0315268, IMG submission 204535) | Sediment microbial communities from Yellowstone Lake, YNP, Wyoming, USA - C1_top | ecosystem: Environmental > Aquatic > Freshwater > Lake > Sediment | place: USA: Wyoming | collected 2017-08-01 | reverse complement strand
GCCGGAATTTCGGTAATCGTCATGATGACCTCAGGATGGTGGATTTACTCTGTGCAGTTCGCGTGTTCGGACACGCGGGCCGAATATCATACCACGCCCCTTCTTTCTGAAAGCCTGGGCTTGCGCGGCGGTCTTGCAGCGATAGGTAGTACGACGTTGCCCTTCAAGCGGGCAGGCCCTTTAACCTTCCCCAGAAGCCGCACCGTCGAAGAGCGGGTCCGGCGCTACTTTCTCGGGCACAGGCCCACGGCACAAACGCCGGGCCGTGGCTACTGCAGTGCGCGCGTCAACACTTCGCGCAGCTCGGCGGGGGTGAGCGCGATGGGGTTGGCTTTCATGCTGCTGGCTTTGGCGGCCTTTTCGACGAGCAGCGGCACATCGGATTCGCGAATGCCGTAGCAGCGGAGCTGCGGAATCTCTAACTCCTGGCATATCTGCGCCACCCACTCCACAGCGTCTTCGGCGGCCGCGCCTGGCCTACCTGTGAGAAGCCGGGCCGCCTCCTCATAGCGGGAGAGCGCTGCGCTTTGCGGAGCGCGGGCGCGCAGGGCGTGGATGTTGATCTCCATTCCGTGCGGCAGCAACGCCGCGCAGACGGCACCGTGGGGAGCAGGGAACATTCCACCCAGCGGCGCCGCAAAGCCGTGCACCACCCCCAAGCCGGCATTGGCCAGCGCCAATCCGCCTAGCAAGCTGGCCAGCGACATATCGGTGCGGGCCGCGGCGTCATGCCCGCGGTGGTATGCCTGACGCAGGGAGCGGCTGACGCGCCGCATTCCCTCGACGCAAAAACCATCAGTGAGGGGATTGGCGCGGAGGCATACGTACGGCTCGATTAGCTGCGTGAGCGCATCGAGTCCGGTGTGCGCGGTGATGGCTCGCGGCAAGTCGAATGTCAACTCCGGATCGACCACCGCCAGTCGGGGCAGCATCCAGGGGCTCCGGAGGCTGACCTTGACGCGGTGTTGGGGCGAAGCTAGGACGGCGTTCCGAGTGACTTCGGCGCCGGTGCCCGCGGTCGTGGGAACGGCGATGCAGGGTGCGGAAGGAACACGCAGCGCTGCGCCTTTACCGATGACCTCCAGGTAATCCATTAGCTCGCCGCCGTTGGTGAGCAGCGCGGCGATAGCTTTCCCGGCGTCGATGGCGCTGCCGCCGCCGAAGCCTACCACCACGTCACACTGCGCCTCGCGCGCATGCTCGACGCCTCGCTGGACCAGTTCGAGCGTGGGCTCGGCTGCGACAGCGAAATTGGTGCAGGTGATTCCCGCTGCCTCCAGTTGAGATATCAAGGGCGGCGATTGCTCCGGCGGAAGGCCGTTGACAAACAAAGCTCGCCGGCCTAACTCCTTGGCAGCGGGCCCGACTTCGCGTACCGTGCCCGCGCCGAAGACAATCCGCGTGGCCGTGGCAAATTCGAAGCCCATGCCTGCCTCCTGCCCGTACTCTGACCTGCTGAGCGTAGCGAAGCATTTACGCAGCGAAGCATGCCCGCTCCTGCGCCTCGCTTGCCTACCGCAGGCAGGCTCAGGATGGCCAGCCCTACTCACCAACCATCGTCGGCGGGAAACAAATTGGCATACTTCACGCTCGTCCGCGGCCCCGCCATCATGGGCGTCACGGCATCCCGCCAGGCCTGGTAGTGAGCCGTTTCCTTGTGTTGCGCCGGCGCGTCGGCGCTGCGATAGACTTCCACCAGCACGAAACGCGCCGGATCATCCACTTGCTGGATGACGTCGAAGCGCGCCACGCCCGGCTCCTGCACGCTGAGGCGCGCGTTGACGAGGGTGGCTTCCTTGAACGCTGCTATAGACTCCGGCTTGACTTGCACGTGCACATGAACGATCAGCATGGTTTTCCCCACATGACTGACAATACAGACGCACCAAGACCACTAACAGCATGCTTCCCCGCACGCTCTCCCGACCTCTCCGGTGAAGTAGTTTTAGCGCGAACCGACCTTCGGGGCAACAGATTCGCAACCACGGTTCGCGCCTGATGCTGTGTGAGTCCCGTGACGGCCCGAATCCGGTTCCTCGTCCCTGGCTGTCTGCGCGCGCCTCCCGCGCCGCGCAGCTTGCCAGTCTCCCGGTTCGCCTGCGCTTTAGATATTAGTTGGTTCTCAGTTGTGGCTGATTGATATAGACTGTCGCCGCCACGCTATTACCAGTTCTGGAGGGATCTTCCGATGCCACGGCGAGAAGAGATCATGGTGGGTGTGGATATGGGCGGGACCAGCCTGCGGGCGCTGGTGGTGAATGGCGAAAACAAGATCTTGGCCATCGAGAAGACACCCACACGGCGCGAAGAGCGGCCCGGCGAACTAATCCACGACATTGCCGCCATGGTGGTGGATGCCGTCGAGGCAGCGGGGCTGAAGCGCTCGGCACTGCGCGCGGTGAGCATTGGAGCTCCGGGGGCCGTGGACCCGGCGCGGGGCATCGTCCACCACGCACCGAATCTCGGTTGGGAAGAAGTCCCACTCGGGCGGAAGCTGAGGTATCTGCTCGGTGTGCCGGTCCTGGTCGAGAACGATGTGAACGTTGGCGTTGTGGGTGAACATGTTATGGGCGCGGGAAAGGGCGCCCAGGATCTGGTCGGCATCTTTGTGGGGACAGGAATTGGAGGCGGCATCATCGTGGGCGGGCGGCTCTACGAGGGCAGCCGCGCCGGCGCTGGTGAGGTGGGGCACGTCGTTATCCAGGTGGACGGGCCGCGCTGCGGCTGCGGCAAGCGTGGCTGCATTGAGGCGTTGGCTAGCCGCACCGCCATGGAGCGCGACGTGCGCGCTGCCATCAAAGCGGGCCAGAAAAGCATCATCCCCAAGATCATGAAGCGGCGCCACAAGCGGATCATGACCTCGAGCGTCATCGTGACCGCGCTGGAAAAGAGGGATGCGGTCATGCGCAAAGTGATGAAGCGCGCGCAGCGTTACCTGGGCATCTTCGTGGGGAGCATCGTCAATGTGCTCGACCCGCAGGCCGTGGTCATCGGCGGGGGCATTGCCGAACGCCTGCAAGAGGAGTTTGTCGGACCTATCCGCGAGACGGCCTACAAGTATTTCCTTCACCACCGGGACGCCGAGCGCGTGAAGATCGTCCCCGGCATCCTGGGCGATAATGCCGGCGCTTTGGGCGCCGTCGTGTTGGCCCGCCAGCGTCTCCGTGCCGCGCGCTGAGAAGCCGCGGTTCCACAGGGTGTAGTAGCTACAGCAAGCACCCAACGCCGGTGGTCTTCCCCCCTTAGGCGGCGCCGGTATGCCGCGCACGGGCCTGCGTTTGAGGACGTGTATTGAGCCGGCCACGCGATACGGAGTACTATCCGGGCCGCAGAGGTCGGTATGCAACGTCATGATTACGGCCGGATAGCTTTCCTGGTTGTCCTATTGGTCGTGTTGTACTACGTTTTTCGGATTCTCCAGCCCTTTTTCACCGCGCTCATCTGGGCGGCAATCCTGGCCACGGTTTTCTATTCGGTTTACGAGCGGCTGGCCCGCCGGTTGAAGCGCCCGCACGTGGCGAGCGCACTCGCCTGCCTGCTGCTCACGGTGGCCATCATCCTGCCGGTGATTGTCTTATTGGTTCTGCTGGCGGGAGAATCGGTGGAAGCTTACCGCGTGTTGCAGGCCAAGATCAGCGAGGGAAAGCTGGGCGGGGTCGAGGCCCTGCGCCATGCGGCCGCTTACGAGTGGCTGCGGGTGAAGCTCCTGGCCCTGGGTTTGCCTGAACCGGACCTGCGCCAGACGGCCGTACAGGCGGTGCGGGCGATCAGCCAGTTTCTAGTCCGGCACAGCTCCGATGTCTTTTCGGGTTTCACGCGCTTTGTTTTCAACTTCATCGTAATGCTGGTTGGGGTTTACTACCTTTTCCTGCACGGTCCAGAGATTTTGCGGGAATTGCGGCATCTCAGTCCTCTCCGCCGGGAACACGAAGAGGCGATGATCCAGAAATTCAAGGAGATCACGACGGCGACCTTTGAAGGGAGCTTGACGACCGCGGTGCTCCAGGGGGCGGCCGGCGGTCTAGTCTTCCTGATCTTCGGACTGCCTTCACCGCTGCTGTGGGGGGCAGTGATGACCTTTCTTTCCCTGGTTCCCCTGCTGGGGACGGCCCTGGTGTGGGGCCCCGTCGTGGTCTATTACCTGATTACGGGAGCGGTGGCCAAGGGATTGCTGCTCCTGGCAGTTTGCGCGGCCGTGGTGGGCTCGATCGACAACCTCGTCAAGCCCCTCCTGATCCGGCGGCGGGCAGAGATTCCCACGCTCTGGGTCTTTGTAGGGGTCCTGGGTGGCGTAGGAGTCTTCGGGTTTCTGGGATTCGTTCTGGGGCCGCTGATGGTTGCCGTGCTGTTCGCCCTGATCGAAATCTACAAAGTGGAGTTTCGCAGCGAGCTGAGTGAGAAGCTGACCTCCTGACCAGCTCTTGCGGACCGACCACCGGCCAGGGAGAGGGCTCCGCTCAGGGTGGGTGTCAGGCGGCCGGAGCGGGCGGCGTGACTATACTTACTTTCTGCCGGGACTCGAGGCGAGCTTGGCCTCGTAGCGCACACCGTACATCTTCTTGTTAATCCCCTCCATCTGCCGTTTGCGAATAATCTTGCTCCGCACTTCGATGCTCTGCGCTGCGGGATCATAAGGGCAGATCACCATCACAGCTTCGCCCAACTGGTAGGTTTTCTCGCTGGCGAAGCAGAATCCCCCTTTGGAGATATTCTCAGTCTTAGTGATTTCAGCCCCGCCGTAATAGTCGCGCACCAGGATAGGAAGTTGCAGGGCGACGCGGCGATGTTGGCGCCGGTTGGCCTCCGCGGCGGTCAAGCCGCCTCGGGCCTCGCGGACCAGATCCTCCTCCCCGGGAGGGCCCTCCATGGCCACCTGCTGCTCGGCTTGCCCCCAGGGTGTGGGCTGTCCGCACTTCTCGCACATCCGCGAGAAGATTCCCGCCGACTCCAGGACTTCAACCTCCACCATCGACAGGTGGCGGAGCGCCACGGTGTGGCACACCCGGCATTCGACCAGGGCTTTCGGCGTGGTGACTTCGCTTTCGGAGGGAGGAGGAAACTGAATCCCCCAGATATTGGTGTCCGCGTTGAGCGTCGCCACCGCGTACTCGCCACCCTTCTGCGAATAAGGCTCCGTGGGGCCGACGACGCGAAACTCCGACACACGCTGGTTGACCAGGTTCACCAGGCGCACGACCTGGCCGGCCTTGAGGGTATGTTTCAACTGGATTCGCGCGCCGTGGCGATTGATGATAACAGTGCGGGCTTCGCTTTCGAATTCGCGGCCCCTGGCGTCGGCGCCCTCCACGCGCAAGGGTATGGTCAGTAACAAGCGATCCGACCGGCGGCGTTCCATGTCCGGCATAGCGTCTCGGCCCCCGCGAAGATTCCGTTCTCGGCCGCGAGTCTAACGCAGCGGGCAATGTTAGGCAACATGGTTTGTGTTGCCGGCGCCTGACGCCGGAAAACCAGCGCTGTCTGAGGCGCCCGGGAAGGCGGGCGCTAGAGGGAATCTATGAACACTAAGTACGACGACGTCCACAAACTGGTGAGGATGGAGCCCCGCGGCTGGGAGGTAAGAATGATGTTGAAGCCGCGCGCCGCCGAAGACAACCAAGCCAGCAAGTTATCGGTACCGATCGGACCCGCGCCCGCTTGGGGCTCCACCAGCGCCAGATATTCCAGGACCGGGTAGATGATGTCTGCCGCGCCCGTCATCGCGGTCTCAAAGCCGTCGCTCACAAATTGTAACTGGGCGTCAATCTCGTAGAAGTGCCAGGCCAGACAGGCGCAGAAGGTGACGGCCTTTTCGAACTGCGCCAGACTTTTCTCGTCAGTCTTGGGCAGGCGAGGATCAAACACCAGCACCACGCGGCGCTCGTCCTCGCGGATGAATTCCCGGACCTTGAGCTGCTGTGCTCTGGCGCTGGCCTTCCAATCGACGTGCCGCGCCGTATCGCCTTCCTGGAAATCGCGGATGGCATAGAGGTCATGGCCGCGCCCTTTGTAGTAGCTTTCCACTTCGCCGCTGATGAGCGGCAAGATTTCGTAAAACTCCTCGGTGGGCTGGACGTTGGGCAACGCGAGAATCTCCTGACGGACAGGCACCACGTGTGACTTGAGCAGAAATCCGAATGGGAACCTGGTGCTCACCCGAAAACCTTCTTGGGTGTACCGCCCGCGCCGTGGGAAGCTGAGTTCCACGTGCTGCGTTACCGCAGAACGGCGCGGAACGTAAGGTACGTAGACCGGCTGCTCGAGGATCTGTCGAGGTTTGGGCAGCGTTGCCTGCGAACGTTTCTTCTTTTCCAGTCCGCGCGCAGAGACCGTCACCGAGAAGGACGGAAAGAACCACTTCAGGTTGGTGAGCGTCACCCGAGAGACCATGGGCTGCTGCGCGAAGATGTGGTCCGGCAGCACAAATTCTAGCTCGAGTCCGAGGAGTACGATGTGGGAGAGGATACCGGAAACCAGGATGCCCGCGAGCAAACTGGCCAGAATGATGAAGAGGAGATTGTTCCCCGTATTAAGCGCCGCCACGGAGATGACTGCAATCAGCATCAGGTAGATGGCACCCTCGCGTGTGAACTCGAACTCGATTCTCATCATCCAGCGTTCGAGCGCCGTCCGCCGCGCCAGATAGGGCACAATCTTGACCGCGACGTATCCGGCCAGCAGCAGAGCGACGGCGGAAGCCCAGAAGGCCTCGCGTGGACGCCCGGCTTGTTGCATAGCGACGGAATAGAGCGCTAAGAGGAAGGCGAGGCCAAGTCCAAAGAGCGCCAAAAGAAAGCGTCGCCAAGCGGGTTTGTCGATGTGCAGGATGCGGTAGCGCGCGAGCAGCCAGAGGTCGCGCATCACGCCGCCGGTCGAGGGCTGGGAAATCGCAGGCATCGGGCTCAATTGTAGCGAATATGACCGCGGCGCGAAAGGAAGGCAGAAGGCAGAAGCCTGAGAAGGCTGAAGGCTTCTCCTCTTCGCTGGTGTGTTGGCCTGAAGGCCCTCACACGCTGGGTCTTCCGGCTCGGCAAACCTAAGACCCGAATCCAAAATCGCCGATCGACAATCTTCAATCGTCGATTCAAAGCGGCACGGGGGTGGAGTCGACGATTTCTTTGACTATGGCTTCGGCCTGGTCGGATTTCTTGATGGTGGAAATATAGCGCGAGCTGACCACGCAGCGATGGGCAAACACGGGGAGGATAAGGCGCTTGAAGTCGTCGGGAATGCAATAGCTTCGGCCTTCGATGAGGGCCAGGGCCTGCGCCGCGCGATAGAGCATCATGGAGCCGCGCGGGCTGACGCCCAGGCTCAGAAATTCGTTCTGCCGGGTCTTCTCCACGATGGCCAGCGTGTAATTCATCAGTTGCTCATCCACCGTAACCCGGCGGACAGCCTGCTGGATTTCCACGACCTCTTCGGCAGCCATCACCGGCTCGATTCTGGCCAGCGGCTCGGCCACGGCGAAGTTGCGCAGGATTTCCTTCTCGCTGGCGGCCGGCGGATAGCCGATCTTCAGCCGCATGAGGAAGCGGTCCAGTTGCGATTCGGGCAGAGGATAGGTGCCGTGGTGTTCGATGGGATTCTGCGTGGCCATCACCATGAACGGTTGGGGCAGCGGATACGTCCGGTTATCGGCCGTCACCTGGTATTCGTTCATGGCCTCGAGCAGCGCGCTCTGGGTCTTGGGCGTGGTGCGATTGATCTCGTCGGCCAGAATGATGTTGGCGAAAACGGGCCCGGGCCGGAACTCGAAGCGCTGCGTCTGCTGACTGAACACGCTGATGCCGATGACGTCGGAGGGCAGCAAATCGGAGGTGAATTGAATGCGGTGAAAAGCGCAATTAAAGGAGCGGGCCAGCGAATGCGCCAGCGTGGTCTTGCCGACGCCCGGAACGTCCTCGATGAGCAGGTGGCCGCGGGCGAAGAGCGCCACCAGCGCCAGGCGGATAACCTCGTCCTTACCGCGAATGACGCTTTGGATAGACTGCTGGAGCCGCAAGAGGAGGTCGGTGGAAACGGGCGCCTGATTGTCTACTTGGGTTCTGTCCATGCCTGCAAGCGCTGCCAGATTCCGGCGCGCCAACTAGACCTCAGACCAGGAATCTGCTATCTTGAACCTGTCGCCGGGCGGTTAACTCAGCGGTAGAGTGCTATCCTCACACGGTAGAAGTCACAGGTTCGAATCCTGTACCGCCCACCACTCGCGCCACACTCAGCCTGGCAGGCCATTCTACCGGAAAGCCAACACCGTGGCCAAGATTTTTCCCCACGGCGACGTTCTCTGCGCAGGTTTGCAGGCGCAAGCACCACGGAGATCGAAAGATGGCGCACGATGGCTAATCAGGGCGGGTGGATGCGGCGCCGGCCGCAGGCTTCGCAGCAATACGCAGGGTGTGGCGGCCTGAGCCGAGTACCACAGGGCGGTCGCTGGCCCAAGGCGCAACTTCCTGCCCGTCAACGGTCACCTGTACACCGCGCGGCGAGAGGGGGACGGCATCAAACGCAGCACTGTCGGGCTTGTCGCCGCGGGGCGCCACTGGGCTTGCCGGCTGCTCACGCCTCTGATAGGCCTCGAAGTTGTCAGCCTCCTCCTTCGAGCGTTCGGCTTCGCGGGAGTAGAGGTCAAAAAAGTAGAAGTAGGGGAAATCGTCGGAGTACGAGTACCACGGCCCGTACATGTACGGAGATCCGTAATAACCGGCGCCGAAGTAGGGCCAGCCATATGATGGAAAGCCGTAAGGCGAGTAGGTATAGCCCCAATAGGGCCAATAGCCGGAATAGCCCAAGCCCCTACTGAAGTAAGGGGAGCGAGCACGAGACCAATTGCGAGATTGGTGATGGCCGGGGGAGGAAGCCCGCGAGGGCTGCCTAGCGGATGAGGCCTTGCCCGCCTGGGGCACGGTTCGCCCGCGCCCCTGGGCGAAGGCGGTAATCGCGAACAGGCCCATTGCCAGGCCAAGGAGCAGGCAAGTCCGCGCCCGCATACTACCCTCCCGTCGTTCCCACACTCCAATCTTAGTCCCGGGCATTCCCGTTTGCAACGCTGCTGCCCTGGCCACGGCGCTGGACGCGCGGCTGCGGGCGTTTCTGTGTGTTAGTATGGTGTGGACCGGTCGGCGCATGCGCGACCCTTGCCGGGAGGTCCAGGTGCTGAAAATCGGAATTGTGGGCCTTGGCCAGGTCGGGAAGACCACGTTGTTTCGCATCCTGACGCATGCGCATGGTAGCGGCTTGGCTTCGGGAAGACCCGCCGCGCACCTGGGGGTGGTGCACGTTCCTGACGCGCGCCTGGATCGACTGGTGAAAATGTTCCCTGGCCGCAAGACCGTTTATGCCAGTGTGGAATACGTTGATTCGCCGGGAAGCATCATCGACCTGCTGCGGACGGGAGTGCAGACTGCCAGCCTGCGCGAGATGGACGCTCTGGCCCACGTGGTGCGGGCCTTCGAGGATGAGGCGCTGCTTCCGGCCAGTGGCTCCGTTGACCCGCAACGCGACATCGAAAACGTGGAACTCGAGATGATCCTTTCTGACCTGGCGGTGATCGAAAAACGTCTCGAACGCCTGGGGCGTGACCTCAAGAAGCAAAAGAATCCGGTGCTCGAAGCGGAACGCCACGTATTGCTGACCTGCAAGGCAGCGTTGGAAAAGCAGACGCCGTTGCGGGAAGTAGCGCTGGGTCCAGAAGAGGCCATGGTCCGCGGATTCACGTTTCTTTCTCTGAAGCCGATGCTTTACGTCTTGAATCTGGGCGAAAAGGATGCGGCGCGTACCCATGCCGCCGAGGAGTTCGCTGCGGAGGCGGGTTTGAGGCAGCGGCCTAAGACCGGCGTGGCGGCGGTCTCGGGAAAAATCGAGGCCGAACTGGCCGAACTGAGCGAGGCAGAGGCTGCCGAGTTTCTGGCCAGCTTCGGTCTGGCCGAATCGGCGGTGGCGCGCGTAATCAGGGCTAGTTACCAGCTCCTGGGCGTGATTTCCTTTTTCACGGTCGGCGAAAACGAGTGCCGGGCCTGGACGATTCGCTCCGGGGCCACGGCGTGGAACGCCGCGGGCGAGATCCACAGCGACTTTCAAAAAGGGTTCATCCGTGCCGAGGTGGTCAAGTTCGAGGATCTGGTTGCTGCCGGGAGCCTTGCCGAGGCTCGGAGCCGTGGCCTGCTGAAACTTGAGGGGAAGGAATACGTGTTGCACGACGGCGAGGTGGTGTACATCCGCCATGCGCCGTGAAAGAGCAGTTGTCAGTTGTCAGTTCCCAGTTGCCAGTCACCACTTTCCAGACGGTGCGGCAACTCCGCACCTCAAGGCAACAGGGTGCAACGGACAACTGCCTACTGGCAACTGACCACTGACAACTTCTTCCATGTCTTATCTGTGGATCAGTCTCGGGCTAGGAATGATAGCCGGCGCGGCCAACCTTTTCGGCGGCGCGATTGTCTCCGCGCGGGCCTGGAGCCGAACGTTTCTCACCTACTTCATCGCGCTGGGGTCCG
>Ga0315268_10008823_pt1 | contig 10494 bp, 8 predicted proteins | sample C1_top_MG_FD_204535 | JGI IMG/M metagenome (GOLD analysis project Ga0315268, IMG submission 204535) | Sediment microbial communities from Yellowstone Lake, YNP, Wyoming, USA - C1_top | ecosystem: Environmental > Aquatic > Freshwater > Lake > Sediment | place: USA: Wyoming | collected 2017-08-01 | reverse complement strand
AAAAACGAGACAAGCTGGGTGAAAGTATAATATTCCTCCTTTTCATGCATCACACAACTGCGTACCCTGTGAAATTTAAGGATTGTGGTACTATACCCTACAAATACTACTCCCTGATAATCACTTATGAAAGAAAAAGAAATATAAGTAATATAAATAAAATAAAAAGAGAACTTTACTTCTTCATGGGGCAGATGGGCAGGATGGTCTTGTTGTAGACCTCGTTGAGCACCTGTGCCGCGGCAAGATAAATCGCCGACAATCCGCAGATGATGCCCTCAAGCCCTGCAACCATTCCAATCGCTTGAGAACCTGTCCAGTCTCGCAGTGCCAGAAGCCAGAACAGTATGGTCAGGCTCCCAAAGACGAACTGGATACCCCTGTTCATCTTGAGTGTTCCAATAAACATGTAGGCAGTGAAGAGACCCCACATGAAGAGGTAGAAACCAAGGGCAACAAGGGAGTTCTTCTCTAACCAATATCCCTTGACGGGCATGACCCAGAGAGCAACAAGTGTCAGCCAGAACAGCCCATACGATGTGAAAGCCGTCGTCCCGAACGTGTTACCCTTCTTAAATTCCATGATGCCTGCTATGATTTGGGCAATGCCGCCATAGAAGATGCCCATAGCCAGTATCATGCTTCCCAGCTCTATGAATCCCGAGTTGTGCAGGTTGAGGAGCACGGTCGTCATGCCGAACCCCATCAGTCCCAGGGGTGCAGGATTCGCAAGTTCGTTTGCCATATAATCACCTTTCGACAAAAGACAAGGGAACCCTTTTAAATCTTTTTGTATGGGCTGAAAGGTCATTTCTAATCTAATGGTCTCTCCACTCCTTCACCCTTAGCTGTCTCATAATCAGAGAGAGTCCACTAATCTATCCACTCAAAACGTGCCGTGAAATGCCTTAAGACAGGAGCCTCGTAAGTGAAACGTACTCCTCGTATTTCACGCTTGTGCCTTGCCGCATAGATGACGGCTTCAGCGACATAATCCAGATGTGAACGGGTATACATTCGGCGTGGTATAGCGAGTCGCATCAGTTCATATGGGGCAGGGGTCAATGTCCCGTCTGCATTCTTCTTGGCAAAGACGGCGCTGCCCATTTCACCGGAACGGATGCCCGATATCTCATAGAGATAGGCACTCAGAGCCGTCCCGGGATACTGATGCCACGGGATATGGTCGAGGAGTGCGCCTGCATCGATAAATACCGCATGTCCTCCTGTAGGGCGGACGATGGGAATTCCAGCCTCGAGGATCCTCATTCCGAGATACTCGATTGTTCCGAGACGATAGCGAAGATAATGTTCGTCGAGGACCTCTTCAAGACCAACAGCCAGTGCCTCCATGTCATACCCCGCCAGCCCCCCATACGTGGGAAACCCCTCTATGGTGATCATCTTATTGCGGCAGCGCTCGGACCATGCCTCGCTGTTGAGCGCCAGAAACCCACCGATGTTGGAGAGCCCGTCCTTCTTTGCACTCATCGTGCAACCATCCGCATACGAAAACATCTCCTGGGCGATCTGAAGAGGCGTTCTATCGGCGTATCCCGGCTCCCTTAGTTTTATGAACATGGCATTTTCCGCAAACCTGCACGCATCGATGAAAAATGGAATATCATTCGCATGGCAAATCCTGCTCACCTCACGGATATTTGCCATCGAAACCGGCTGTCCACCGCCGGCGTTATTCGTCACAGTAATCATTACGATAGGAATTCGATCGCGCTTCTCCTCTATAAGGGCTTCCAGTTTTTCTGTGTCCATGTTGCCCTTAAAGGGGTAGTCGAGCATGGGATTCTTTCCCTCGGAGATTAGGAAATCGCAGGTTTCCACCCCCTGCATTTCTATGTTGGCACGGGTTGTATCGAAATGCGTGTTACTGGGCACTATCTGCCCCGGTGTGAGTATCGTGCTGAATAGGATGTGCTCTGCCGAGCGACCTTGGTGGGTGGGAAGCATATATTTGAAACCGGTGATTTTTTTGACCCGAGCCTCAAACTTGAAGAACGACCGGCTTCCGGCATAGCTCTCATCCCCGAGCATCATTGCACTCCACTGCGAGGCACTCATGGCTCCGGTACCCGAATCCGTAAGCAGGTCAATCAGTATCTCTTCGGATCGCAACTGAAACAGGTTCAGTCCCACTCGCTTCAGCGCAGCTTGCCGCTGTTCGAGGGTGGTCATCCCCACGGGTTCAATGCTTTTAATGCGGAAGGGTTCTATTGTTGTCTTCGGCTCAAAACTCATGTGAGTACCTCCGTTTCTATGGTGCTCTGCATGAAGGGTGCATGACAGTTCTTATAATCTTTTGTGTGGTAGAATAGAGAAGAAGTATAGACCGGTCTGATTGTAAACTGAAGGATTTTCATAGCCTATTGACCAAGGTGAATCTCTAATTTGTTCAACCTGTGAAAGTAAGAAGATATAATTCTTGAGAGAATAATATTCCCTCTTATACCATAACATTTATATATATCTATGGTCTTCTATTTTTATGAATTCAAAGAATCTCTATGTCTATATTATCGTTCTATCCTTTCTGGGGAGTGGGTGCTTGGGGCAGAAAGCTGTCATTCAGGAAACCTTCCCCCCAACGACCCTACCCCCACAGACTACAGCAGCACCGACATGTCCACCGACGGTAAGCCCCTCTACCGTTCCCCCTGTTACTGTCACGAGTGTGCCAACGACAATCCCGCCGACCACGCCTGCTCCAAAACCCACAGGTATAACCATTCTAATTGGTCCATCAAAGGTGCCATTAACATTATCAGCGCAAAATTATGGCGCCTATGTACCAGAATTTAATTTTGACAGTCAGGAATATGGTTTGTATGGGTTATTCGTAAGAGACCTGTATGATACTGATGATACCGATATGGCTTTCTTCCAGAATTGGATTTATTTCTATTATATGAAATACAGTTCGACGTCGTATGCAATTACCTCTCAACAGAAATGGGAAAAGGCAAAGAATGGTGGTCTACAGAAAATCAAAGGGCTAGGGGAAAAAGAGGTACAGAACATAATAAACTATGTGGATGCACACCTCAACAATGATATTGTAGTTGAATTTGTGAAGGGAAAAGATTATTCTGCTATCTACGTTGGAACTGACGGCTTTAAGGAAACGAAAAACGTCTTGGATGAACATGCTATTCTCACACGATTAGACATTTATAGAGGATCTAGTCCCCGAATAGGCAACCCAGATTTAGCAAAAGTGACAAATCTCGACCCAGAATATGCTGCCTTTTTCTATGTGTTACCAAACAATGCGTTGGACCAATTTTTCGATTTTATTACCAATTTTTAAGAAAAGCATAGAAGGTTCGAATATACGATATTCACACACTTCTATTCCAAACCTCTGAGAAATGATAACACTAACCTTAGGATGAAGTTTAGAACGGTTTAATCATTCAAGAGACCAATGTATGGAATGACCAGAAAGAGAACAAGAATATAGAGATGGGGGGGAGGGAACACGACCCGAGAAGTCAAATCCCGACGGGCGGATTTGAACCACCAACGTGAGGATTTCTGAATCCCTTTCTCTCAATATGGTCTCTCCGTTTTCTGGGGTTCACCATACTGGCGTCTGAGAGAGATTCTACAGTCCCCCGTTCTGCCAGGTTGAACTACGTCGGGTGAAAGGATTCAAATCCACCGAAATTTAAAAGGCTTTCGGTGTCCGACGGTCGTTTTTGTGCGCATCCATTGTTTCTCTCTTGGAGAATGTCTGGGATAAGGCTTATAAGCGGGTTTTTCCGGCATATATTAACTGCATAAAATACGATATGTGGTTGAATGAAAGTCATCCTCACCCCCCGCCAGACTCTGGTGCTTTCTGAGATTTCAGACATAAACCGGAAACTGGATTCCGTCTTTTTCAGAACAGACATCAACGAGCCCCCCCAGCCCTCCGTGCGTGTCGAGCAGGCGGTGAAGACCATCCTTGAAATTCGCAGAAAGCAGAAGAAGGAAGCCAACATCATTTGTACCTCACATTCATCGAAGACGGATGGAACCCTCACGAAGAATTTTGCCATTCTTGAGAGCCAGGTTCAAAAAGAACTCGATCCCATTTCTGAAGAGATCAATGCAATATTCTTTGTCAATTCATTCGAAGAGATGGCAAAGGCGAATGAAGAAAACACAGGCTCCCTCATTTTTTTGGACAACATACGACGCACTATTCCCGAGGAATTAAAACCGCCTCCAAAATCCACAGAGACGCAGCTATGGAAATATTTCTCCGGCATGACCAAGATTCACGGCGCACTCTCATGTTGCCATCGTGACAACCTGTCATTGCGATTATTCTCTGAGAACTGCTTCTGCAATAAATACTTCATAAGGGAACTCGAGGATATTACCAATCTCTACCACAATGAGAACGGTGACATAACACTGTGGGGCATTGCAGGCGCCAAGGAGGATAAACTGGACTCCATCTATGTGACGGAGGGAAAGGATGATTTGATGGTGGTCCTCGACGGAGGTCCTGTCTTTGTGTTACTCCTCTGGGCTCTCGCCAAAGAGGCACCCTCTCTTTCAAAGGCTATCCCTCAGGACATAGGGAGGGATAATAAGGATATGATACAGGAATTCTATCAGAAGAAGTGGGAAGACGTGAAAAATGACGCGGAAACCATTGCGCGAAAGATAGAAAGTGGGACGATAAAGGTAATACTCCCCATAGATGTCATCGTTTCGGAGAAGGGAAAGGAGAGGGTTGCGGACCTCAAGGATATTGGCAAGGGAAGATTCGTGAGCATCGGTCCCAATACCATCACCATGATAGGCAACATGTCCCGTAAAAGGATATTCCTACAGAATGGGTCTGTGGAACCGACCTCCTCTCTTGCGAGAAAATACGGTTCGACCACATTTCTCTTCATGCGAGAGATACTTGCCCACTCCAAGTATGTGTACCTGAACGGAGGAGACACGGTTGCCGATGTGAGAACGCTCGAAGATGAGTTGAGCCTCTCAACCTACAGGAAGGGCGGGATCCTGCGCGAGCTTGCGGTGGGCGGATTCGTTGTCAACTGGTGGAATTATCTCAAGGGAGGCGAGATGCCGGCGGGTGTGAGATATGCCTCCATAGGCTCTCTTATGAGCCTTTATGAAGTTGCATCGGAGGAGAAAGGATATGATTAAGGTTTTTGTGAACGGATATGGGACGATAGGGAAGCGCGTGGCCGATGCCGTTTCGCTTCAGAGGGACATGGAAGTCTCAGGCGTCCTCAAGATGAAACCCGATTACATTGCAGCCTCTGCTTCAACGAAATATCCTCTCTTTACCCTTTCCGAAAACGTACAAGCCTTCAGAGATGCGGGACTTGTGGCACGCCCCATGGATAAGGGCATCGCTGAATCAGACATCATCATCGATTGCTCGCCCGGGGGAAAAGGCGAAGGTGAATCCACAGGTGTCGTCAATAAGAGGGTGTACCAGAACCTGGGAAAGAAGGCGATATTCCAGGGGGGAGAGAAAGCCGACATTGGCATAAGCTTTGTCGCACAATGCAACTTCGAGAAGGCGATACTCGCCGACTATGTGCGTGTCGTATCCTGCAACACGACAGGATTGTCCAGAACGCTTGGTGCCCTGCGCGGATTTGGCATCGAGAGGGTGCTCGCAACCATGATTCGCCGCGGACCAGACCCCGCAGACATAAAGACTGGTCCGGTGAATGCCATCGTCCCCGAGACAAAAGTGCCTTCACACCATGGGCCAGATGTCCAGACGGTCATAGACATCCCCATTCAAACGTTTGCGATAATCGTTCCTACTACACTCATGCATCTGCACACCATCGCGGTGGATTTCAAGAATGATGTCTCGCGCGATGGCGTCATTGGAGCATTCAGGAAAGCGACGAGGGTGAGGCTCGTTAATTCAAAAAGTGGCATAAAGTCTACCGCAGAGGTAATGGAGCTTGCCCGCGAGCTCAAGCGCGGCAGGTCTGACATGTATGAAATTGTAGTCTGGGAGGATTCGGTCAATGTGAAGGGCAAGACACTTTTCTATATTCAAGCCGTGCACCAGGAGTCGGATGTGGTACCGGAAAACATAGATGCGGTGCGTGCCATGTTCAACCTCATGGGAAGGGAGCAATCCATTGCCGAGACCAACAGGGCACTTGGCATAGCCTTTTAATCGCACCCACTTATTTTCGTTGTGAAGATCGTCCCACTCGCCGCCGATTCTATGGGGACACGCAGCATGGCTACCTACGTCGAGACGAAGGATGCAAAGATTCTCATAGACCCGGGAGTCGCCCTCGCACCAAAACGGTTCGGGTTGGGACCTCACCGTCTCGAGGTGGAACGCTGCCTTGAACACTGGGATGCGATAAAAGATCATGCCAGGAAATCAGACATTCTCATAATCACCCACTATCACTTCGACCATTACAATCCCCGCGAACCCGGATTGTTCAAAAATAAAATACTCTTCATAAAAGATCCCAGGAAGAACATTAACAGGAGCCAGAAGTCACGAAGTGCAGGATTTCTGAAAGCCATTGAAGGATTACCGAGAGAGATACTCATTTCTGATGGTCAGAGTCATGAATTCGGAAACACAAAAATATCTTTCTCATCCGCCTTGCCTCATGGCGATTCTGTAAAACTCGGGTATGTCACTGAGGTCTTGATTGAAGAAGATTTAAGATTCATTCATACCTCCGACGTGCAGGGTCCATGTCTCCCAGAGCAAGCAAGATTCATAATAAAAAGCAACCCAGATGTAATCGTTTCCGATGGTGGCATGGATTTCATGCTGATGGATGCACTCGCAAACATCATGAGGATAATAAGAAAGACGGATGTGAGAAAATATGTCATCGACCATCACTTTCTGAGAGACGCGCACTATGTACAAAAGCTTGGGCAAGTATTCGCAATCGCAAAAAAGAGAAAGGGCGAGGTGTTGACCTCTGCCGAGTTTTTAGGGGGAAAAAATGATTTGCTTGAGGCGGGAAGGAAGAGGCTGTATGAGGAATTCCCGTAATTGCCCTTTTTCTCAGAAAATCTCTAATTTTACTCTCTCTTGTATCTCAGGTCAGGTTGGTTGCTATTTCGCATAACGCATAGTAGTGAAATTGAACGCGATAAACACACCTCAAAAAAAACAAACGACGGCGACATCCAGGATGTGGATTCAGGAAAAAATCGCTTGCATGCTCCCGGAATAAGACGATTCTTCCGATAGGGAATTCAGCCACAAGATTTCCAAATCCTTGAGAGATTTTCCGTATACTTCCTTCGTAATAATGCCGATGGTTTTGTCAGATGCCTTTGAATAGTATTTCTTGAATTTCACGATGCCGTACCTGTTTATGAGAAATTCCACAAAGGAACCCGATTCGGGGTACGTGATTGCATCATCGTATTTCCTAAATGACGATGTCACGCTCAGGGAGGAAATAGGTATGTATTTTTTCTCATTTCTGTACTTCCTCACCCACCAATCAACAGGCTTTCCCTGCCATCCCGTATCCCAGCCGTATAATACGGCAAACCCCTCGCTTAAGAATACGGGGGGATTTCCTAATCTGCATGCTATCAGGTGAGTGATTTCATGGGGGTGATATGAATATATCGAATGGAGTTCATTCTTCTCGCAGTACGCCTTCCCCGTTCCATAATTTCCAGTCATTTTGGTCATCATGTCTTTGGAAGGGTAGTAGTAATACTGTATCTTATCCTTCATCACGACTCCCAACAATTTTGTAATCTTTTCATAGTGCCTCTCCGACAACTTCATCTGCTGTTCAAGCTTGGATGCGTCCTGGCACTGAGACATGTAGTGGTAGACGAAATGTGCACTCTGTTTAGTCCTCCATTCCGACTGCTGGAGAGAAATCTGGGCACTGAAAAAGAGAAAGAGGATGAGGGATGCGGCAATCCTTGCCCTCATTGTTTATTCGCCCTCTCCTCGAAAATCTGTTCGAGATACACAATGGGAACAGAGCCTGCATACAGAATCGTGTCGTGGAAGAATATGTCTGAGAATTTCCTACCCATCCTCTTCTTCATCTTTTCTTTGAGATTCTTTATCATGTGCTTTCCAAGGAGGTAGGAGAGCTGGTAGGTGGGCGACTGGGTGTAGCGCTTGACTTCGGCCACGGCACCGCTGCGTTCCATGCCCACCTGGTCCACTAAGAAGTTTATCGCTTCCTCATACCCCATATACCCGCAACACAGCTTGATGTCTATAATAATACGGCAGGCGCGCCACACGACGTCGAGTGATTGGATGAGCGCCATCTCGGAAGACTTGTCATACCCCTTCTCTCTCATGTATTCTTCGCAGTAGTGCGCCCACCCCTCCACAAGTTCCGGACCTTCGTAGAGAAGCCTCAAGAGTGATGGATTGGAGTTGGCACAGGTAAGCTGGAGGTGATGACCAGGATATCCCTCATGCACGGAAGTATTTTTAATTGCGGGAAAATTGTGTTCCGTCATCATCTCTGTCGACTCGGGTGGTGTCACGACATAAATCCCTGTTTGTTTTTTATCAAACTTGGGGGGATTGAAATAGGCTGCGAATGGGAGAACATGTCTGAGGTAAGAGGGAGTCTCCTGCACTATGAGTTTCTCATTTTTTGGGAGCGTGGCAATGTGTTTCTTCTCCACAAACTTGCGGGAGGATTCAATAGCTTTCCTGTATTCCTTGAGGGCATCCTCGAATGTCTTGGGATGATTACCCTTTATGAGTCTTTTCGTTTCCTCCACAGTCTTTCTCGGATACATCTTTTTTGCGAGCTTTGAGACATTCTTCCTCTCCGATGCGAGATAGTCTTCACCTATTTTGAGTATATCTTCTAAAGAAAACCCGAGTTCCCTGAGTTCAAGGAGTCTCCTGAATTTCGTCACCCCGAGTATCCAGGGTTCGTCCGCCCTTGGGAGAAGGTATTTCAGGAATTCCTCATACGCGTGAATAGACATGAGTGCCTGGTCTGCCGTTCTCTCGAACGCCTTGTACTCGCGAGGCTCGAGTGTCTCGCGCGCGGTTTTTATAATGGTATTTACAAACTCGGGCATTCTATTCGCAGACTCGATTCCCATTTCTGTCCAAAGGCGCACAGGCTTTCTCACCCTCTCCTTAAATTCGGAAAGGAAGAGAGGGGTGCGCTCGAGCCTCTGGCGTATGGATTCCAGCCTTCGTTCAAGGGGGGCAAAATCAAGCGCAAATAGGGGAAAAAGGGCATCTCCGACTATTGAAACAGCATCCGGGTCTTTGAGGTAATATTCCATCTCCTCGTCCCAGAAAAGAGCGATTCTTATGCCATGGAGCGCTATTTTTCGATTTATCTTTCTGTCGGGAGAGAGTCTGGAGTCATCTATCTTCTCAAGAATCTTCAGATAGCGCTTATTGCGCTTTATCTCCTCAAACTTGTCAGAGAGCTTTCCTGAAGGCATCTTTATGTCAAACTCGTGGAGTCCCAGGTACGTGGCATGTATGGGATGTCTCCTTATGTATGTGGTGAACATCTCTTTCTCCAGAGCATCGAACTCGGTATTATCCAAAAAACCACCAAAAGAAATAAACCCACTTCTATATAAATTTTTTCCCGACCGAATATACTTATTTCCTTCTTGCAGCCATATTTCCTTCTTGCAGCCATTTAAAACGCTGTTATATTGCGCATTGACCTAAAAAGGGCAATGTTTATAAACTAGGCTGATATGTAATGCCATTCTTCCATAGGAGGAGAGAATATGAGAAGATTTTTCCCATACAGCATAGAGATATCTAAGGATAGGCATATTTCTAGAAGAATCATTATTTCGGTGTTTCTTGCCGCCGTTCTGTTTACTGCAGTCATTCCCCCTCCTGTTCATGCTGCCGCGGTGCTCACCCTGACCCCGCTGACATGGAACGTGATAGGGTTAGACTCTAACAATGTCAATGTCGGTCCTAACAACTTTCCAGTTGGTGTACGGGTCTGCAATACAGGCGACACAACAGCTACGAATGTGGTTTCAACGTTCGAATGGGATGATGGGTACGATCGATATTCAGGGGATACCTACATCAATCTTCGCTCTTCTCCTACGAATTCACTTTATACAATCACCACACCTACACTTGCCTCCGGGTCTTGTGTGGACCATTATTACGAAGTCACAGTCACACGTAGCTCTGGCGCCTATGACAAAACACGCAATTATCACATCAATGTTACCGCGACTGGACTGGGGACAATCAGCACGCCTACTCCACGGGAAATCTATGTCGAGCACCTCATCTCGCAGAGCCGTAACGATACCGAAAAAGTCGAGTTGGATGGCGTACTAGTACCAGCAGGCGGAACCATGACCCTCCTCGTTGGCCAAACCTATACTATAAAACTCTGGGGATACACTGCGACAAATGGGTATGAGCAAATTGAAACTTTCATTAATTTCCCCAACACTATTTTCCGCATCAACTCGGTGGCTACAACCTACACAGCCGATCCTGAT
>Ga0315268_10008822_pt1 | contig 10495 bp, 5 predicted proteins | sample C1_top_MG_FD_204535 | JGI IMG/M metagenome (GOLD analysis project Ga0315268, IMG submission 204535) | Sediment microbial communities from Yellowstone Lake, YNP, Wyoming, USA - C1_top | ecosystem: Environmental > Aquatic > Freshwater > Lake > Sediment | place: USA: Wyoming | collected 2017-08-01 | reverse complement strand
TATGCTGTAGAATTCGTAATATGCCACGCCCGCAAGGCACGAAAATTGCCATTGCCAAGGCGCCGTTGCATCAATTCCATAGCGCGTCCAGTTGGACCACGTCAAATTATTTTTACTAGTCCTGTACCATAGAGTGACGTTCGAAATCGAGTGCCCCGCATCGCATTCGACGGATGCCACAATATTCAATGGACTAGCAGTCTGGTAGTACTGCCCGATCCCATCGACGGATGAAGAGAGGAATTCCTCACTCGTTGTCACAGGCGTCATCAGCGGAAAATTGTCGCGGCCATTCGATGAAATGTCGAAACCAGTGTCTCCAATACCATCGGAATTCGCATCAACCCCGGAATAAACCTCCCAGTAATTTCCACCCGATTGATAACCATTGTCCCAACGATTGTCGCCGTAATTCGACGCGGGACTATATCCTTGGAGCAAGAAATAGTTGTGGTGTATGCGATTCTCGTCCCCCCAAACTTCCAGCCCTGTGCCAGCATTGTCCGAGAAGACGTTGCCAACCAATGTACTGTTGTCGGAACCGAGTGAGACTCCGATTTGTTTGTTGGACAGCACATCATTCTGAATTATTGCATTCCCAGGGGAGTTTTGAAGCTCAATACCTGTATGATTGTTGTAGGCGACAAAATTCCTCGAAATAAGGTTCTCTTCGGAACCCTCCAGCGAGATTCCACAACCCATGAATGCCGTGCTGTTGGTTACACGATTTCCTTTCACGACGTTATGCTCCGAGCCGTAAATGTAGATGCCGTCGTCGATGCTGTTCGAAACGGTGTTGTTCCGTATCGAGCATTCCCTGGAGAAAATCACTTGGATGGGCCGGGAAATGCCATCAAATGCATATCCCTCAACTTTTACGCCTTGGCAATTGACCAGTATCACTTGGCCGACGCCAGCAGGTGCGGCACCGCCGACCCCGTTCTCCAGATAGCATATGCGCTTACCATTCAACTTGTTAGTGTCGTCCACGATATTGTCGTGATGATAATCCGGATAATCGTATGCGTCGATGTTCAATCCCCCTCCGGACATCTGGTTACCGGTAAGGACGCAATGCGACGCGCAAATGGCTATGTCCGCTCCCTCTTCGCTAGAAACCCTGTTGCCATTTATGATCGAACGGTCGGATGAGACACGAATCTCGGCGTCAGCGATGTTGTTCGATATGGCTGCATTCTGTGAATCGGATATTGTTATCCCAGTATGTCCGCCGGAAATCTCGTTCGAGTCCACAGTGACGTTCGAGGAATTCAGAATTTCTATCCCCCTCACCCACGCAGATGTGATGCTGTTGTTAGTGATTCTGGCATCATCGATTCCCGATATCGTGATGCCGCCGCAGTTATTCGACATAACATTCTCCGATATCGATACATCTCCTCCATTCCAGACTGTAATTGCGGTATCCGATGCGCGCGTGACGGTGTTGTTTCTGATGGTTGCATGCTCGCAGTCGCTGACAAGTATTCCCCTCTCTAGCTCGCTATCAAAGTCGCCCATGAGGCAGTCTTGGATGACGAAATGGTCGGTCGTATCGCTGATGTAGACGCATGTACGCCCTCCAGCAATTTCATAGCCCTCGATCACCCAAGGATTCGTCGCCGAACCGTCGCCGCGCGTTACACCGTGCTCAGCGTCGAATTGCCCGTCGCCGGATATCTGTATGGAATCCAATTGGACGAGGGTGCGCGTGCCCACGTCGCACTCGGCAACCGCGGCGGTGGAGCGCGCCGTCTGAACGAGAGCCGATGCCATACCGCCGATGATTGCCATCGCCGCGATGCACGCGGCAAATATCCTCCATCCTGACACGGACCAGCAATTTGCCATGCCCCATATCAATCTTTCGAATTGTAACTTTTAATAGCCACCGTGCTGTTTTATGCCTCGGTGTCCCAATGCCTCGAACTATCCGAGCCGACCGCGGTCCAAAGCCTTCCTGCAAAGGCTGGCAGCAGGAAGCCGCCCTGAGAATGCTGATGAACAACCTCGACCCGGAGGTGGCGGAGAAGCCAGACGAGCTGGTCGTTTACGGAGGCATCGGCCGCGCGGCGAGGAACTGGGACTGCTTCGACGCAATCGTCAAGGCGCTGAAGGCGCTGGAAAACGACGAGACGCTGCTCGTCCAGTCCGGCAAGCCGGTCGGCGTTTTCAAGACGCATCCGGACGCGCCGAGGGTCCTCATCGCCAACTCCAACCTCGTCCCGAAATGGGCGACGTGGGAGCATTTCAACGAGCTCGACAAAAAGGGCTTGATGATGTACGGCCAGATGACCGCCGGCTCGTGGATTTACATAGGCAGCCAGGGCATCGTCCAGGGAACGTACGAGACGTTCGCGGAGGCAGCGCGCCAGCACTACAACGGCGACTGGACAGGCAGGTGGATTCTCACGGCCGGGCTCGGGGGAATGGGCGGAGCCCAGCCGCTCGCGGCGACGATGGCGGGCGCCTCGATGCTCGCGATAGAATGCCGCCAGGAGCGCATAGAGAAACGCCTCGCGACGAAATACCTCGACGTCCAGGCGAAGGATTTGGACGCCGCGCTGAAGATAATCGAGAAGGCTGGAAAAGACCGGAAGCCCGTATCGGTCGGGCTGCTGGGCAACGCCGCGGAAATCCTGCCGGAGCTCGTGAAGCGCAAGGTCAAACCCGACCTGGTGACCGACCAGACGAGCGCCCACGACCCGCGGAACGGCTACCTGCCGATTGGCTGGTCAATAGAAAAATGGGACGAGAAGAGGAAGAGCGAGCCGACGCTGGTCGAGCGCGAGGCCCGAAAATCAATCGCCGTCCACGTCCGCGCGATACTCGATTTTAAGAAGATGGGCGTGCCGTGCGTCGATTACGGCAACAACATCCGCCAGGTGGCAAAAGACGAGGGAGTGGCCGACGCGTTCGCGTTCCCGGGCTTCGTGCCGGCGTACATCCGCCCGCAGTTCTGCCGCGGGCGGGGGCCGTTCCGCTGGGCGGCGCTCTCCGGGGACCCGGAGGACATCTACAAGACCGATAATAAAGTCAAAGAATTGTTCCCGAACGACAAGCATCTGCACCACTGGCTCGACATGGCGCGCGAGAGAATTAAATTCCAAGGCCTGCCGGCGAGGATATGCTGGCTCGGGCTCGGCGAGCGGGACAAGGCGGGGCTGGCCTTCAACGAGATGGTGGCGAAGGGCGAGCTGAAGGGACCGATAGTAATCGGCCGCGACCACCTGGACACCGGCTCCGTGGCGAGCCCGAATCGAGAAACGGAGGCGATGCGCGACGGCTCAGACGCGGTCTCGGACTGGCCGCTGCTCAACGCGATGCTAAACGTCGCCGGAGGGGCGACCTGGGTTTCGTTCCACCACGGCGGTGGCGTGGGCATGGGGTACTCCCAGCACGCCGGAGTCGTCATAGTCTGCGACGGGACGCCCGAGGCAGCCAAGCGCATAGCGCGCGTGCTGTGGAACGACCCAGCGACAGGCGTGATGAGGCATGCGGACGCGGGATACGAGCTGGCAATCGAGACCGCGAAGAAGAACAAGCTCAAGCTACCGATGGTGAAGTGAGCCTTGAGCGAGGCGCACGGAGCGAAGGGAAAGGCAGCCAGGCGCGGACCCAGACTCACGGTTGACGCCATCGTCGTGAAGGACGGCAATATTCTACTCGTCAAGCGCGGAAGGCCTCCATTCGAGGGGCTACACGCTTTGCCAGGCGGTTTCGTGGAAGAAGGCGAGACTGTGGAAAAAGCGGTTGTGCGGGAGCTTCTCGAGGAGACTGGAATCAAAGCCACTGTCGAGCGCCTGTTCGGGATTTACTCGGAGCTGGGCCGGGACCCGCGCGGTCATACTGTAAGCGCGGTCTTCGTCATGCGATACGAGAGCGGGGAAGCTATGGGCGGCGACGACGCTGCAGCGGCGATATGGCTGCCGCTCAAGAGGTTGCCGATCGAGATGGCGTTTGACCACGCCAGGATAATCGCAGACTTCAGACCTTCTTGGTGTTGAGGGTGTACTGGGTTCCGCTGTTCTTCAGGGACATGTGGAGGCTCTTGATTATCTGCCCGTATTCCTCCGGTGTCTTGAACTCGGCCACGAAGTCGTAGTCGCCCACGACAGGCCCGAATCCGACGCCCTCTACGTCCCTTATTACTTCCAGCGGGTTCTTTCCCTCACTCGAGAAGTACAGTTTGAGATAGAGCTTCATTCTGATACCTAATGGGTCGAAATCCAATTCCCTATTTAACCTTTCGGCTCGCCCGAGATACGATAACTTTATATGCGCAGATAAAAATCTGTGGTCCAGAATGACTTCTGACAATTCCGTGGTTTGCAAGGTGTGCGGGGCTTCGAATCCCATGGGCACCAAGACCTGTTCATCTTGCGGCATAGCATTGATGGCCCCCCTGCCGAAATCGAGCGCCGAGGTCGACGACTTGCTCAAGGGCATGCTCGAAACGGAGCAGTCGAGGGTGGATGCGAATGATGGGGACAACATCGACGACCTCCTGGACTCGCTCGTCCTGGCATCGGAGGAGAGATTCGACTGCCCCATGTGCGGAGCATCTGCGCCACCAGGCGCGCAAAGCTGTCCGTCCTGCGGCTCGGAATTCGTTGAGAAGCCAATCGAGCCGGAGAAGGGCGCGGACGAGCTTTTCGCCATGGACCTGGAGGATGAGCTGGACAAGCTCTCGGACGAGCTGGATGAGCCCGCTCCCGAAAAAACGGCGGTCGCAGCGCCGCGGAAACCCGAGCGAAAGCCAGCCCCATCCCCAAAAACAAAGCCGGCCGAGCCATCGCCAATTCCAGAGGCGGCAACCGTCGCATCGGAGCCGGATGTCGAGTCAGCCCCGGAGACGCCACAGGAACCGGAAGCCGTGTCTGAAGACAGAGGCGCTGCGTTCGCGGAGAAGGAAACCGCGATAGAGCTGGACACCGCTGACGGGGACCTTCCGAGCGTGCACATCATCGGCTCCAGGTACGTCGATGGAGTCGTCATGGCCACAATTTGCGCAATGGTCTTGGCGTTCACCGTCACCGGCATGTACAAGTGGTCGAACCTAAGCGCCCTCAACGTCTCGATTCTCGTCGGCATAGCCCTCGGGGGCATCGTCGCCAGCTTCATGCTTTTCAGGATATCTGTCTCTGCGGTTGCCGAGGGGGACCGCCTGCTGAAGGACGGAAAATACCGCGAATCTCTGGATTACTACGAGCGGGCCATACACATAGATTCCAAGCCTTCGGCCGCATGGACCAGCAAGGGCGTAGCGCTGAAGAGGCTCGAGATGTACGGCGACGCGCTGAGGGCGCACAACATGGCGCTGAAGCTCAACCCGCGGAACGAGATAGCTCTCTGCAACAGAGGCGACCTCATGTTCAGGGTTGGAAGGGTGGAGGACGCGTTGGAGAACTACAACGACGCCCTGAAAATCCGCCCCGGCTACGCCGTCGCGTGGAACAACAAGGCCATCGCGCTCGCGCGCCAGGGCAACCTGGGCGAGGCGAAGCTCTGCGAGGACGAGGCGCTCAGGCTCAAGCCCAAGTACGCCACCGCGTGGGTGAACAAAGGCAGGATACTGGTTCAGCTGGGGAAGAGAGAAGAGGCGGTGAGGTGCTTGCAAAGGGCGCGGGCGTTGTCGACGAAAGCGTAGTCGAAAGGATGTTTTGAGCCTCGTATTGCAATCACTTCTTGAACCTAGCGATGTTCGCTTCGTACTGCGCCTTGGTCATGCGCCCTTCTTTGTAGGCGGCCTCGGTGCGGGCGATTAATTCCTCTTTTGTGAACTTGGGCAGAACCGGGTTCTGGGTGGCGGGTTTCGAAGGAGCTGGCATCTCAGCGGGTGGAACCGGCCTCGATGGCGGTGGAGGTGTTGCTGCTTCGACCTGCGGCGCACTCTTCGCGTTTTCTGGCTTCGATGTTGATGGCTTGTCGTCTGCACAGAAGGGGCATTCCTTGCCGGTCTCAATGATGAATCCGCACTTCGGGCATTCGACTCCATTGTTTTCCGGAGGCGCCCGAGCGGGTGAGGCGGGTTTTGTTTTCAAGGCAAAGAAGGCTCCAGCCGCGGCGATGATGACCACCAGGACAAAGACCCACCAGTATGTGCCGATGAAATCGTTCCGTTCCTCTGGTGTGTCCGTTTCGTCCTGGTCGGCGTTGTCACCAATGCCGTCGCCATCGGCGTCCAGCCACTCGGACGAGTCGCTCGGGAAAGCGTCACCATTGTCGCCGACACCGTCGCCGTCTGTGTCTTGCCACTCACCAGAGTCATTTGGGAATGCATCCTCGATATCCGGAACGCCATCCCCGTCGGAATCCTTTAGGGGTACCGCAATGACCGCCACGACGACGGTATCGGTGCCGGTGTTTCCCGCGCTGTCCCGGACTTTGAGGGTCACGTTGACCATACCGGCGACTGTGAAATTGTAAGCCGGCGAGATACCATATAGAGTCACATTTGCCATGCCGCTTTCGAACGTCCAAGTGAAATTGGCAACCCCTATGTTGTCTGATGAGCCGGAGCCGTTAAAGTACATTACTGAACTCACGTTCACTGTTTGATTTGGGCCAGCATCCGCAGAAGGGGGGTCGTTGTCTATTATCGAAATCGTTTTCACGGATGTCGAGTTCCAATTCCCTGCCGCGTCCGCAGCGACGATGCGGTAGTGAAGTTCGTCGGTGCGATTTTGCGGCATGGCTATCGTCAATGCGTAGCTTCTCGCACCGGCCATGGACATCGAAGCGTTCGTCCCGACCGTTAATCCCATCCAGTAGACGACGCGGACAGCCGCAAGCGCCAGATTGTCTCCGACCGTGGCGGTGATTATGAAACCTTCCCCCGTGGATCCGATCGATTGGCTGGCATCCACAACAGTCGGCGGAGTATCGTCATGGGCGCATCTGGCGTCATGAACCGCCGGGGCATCCTCCTCGTTTCCGGCCGTATCGTTGGCAACGGATTGAAATCTGTAATGCCCCTGCCCGTCGGGGAAGGCGAAACTCCAGCTCCATGGCTCGCTCGCATCCACACCCGCATTCTTGTATTCACACCAAGTTACATTGTCGGCGCTATAGCTGTACAACAGAGTGACATTGACAACCGCTCCCTCGACATCGTATGCGGTTGCTGAGATGGTCAGTACAGATGCCTTTTGCCAATACTGTGCGATTGCAACGACTGCCGAGGTCGGCGGTAGGTCTATCGAATATCTGTACCGCGCCTCGGTGACCGAAGAGCCTGCGTCATAATTGGCCGCCCAATCGCAGGCGCGCGAGAGAAATTCGTAGTACCCTTCCCCGTCTGGCCATGCGAAGCTGAAGGTATATGGATCAGTGATGTCGTTGCCGGATATCAGCCAAGCTCCCCAGCTTGAATTGTCCACTGAGAACCTGTACCACAGCTCTACGTATGCGACGCCGCTGGCATCGCTGGCTGTGACTGTCAACGAGAGCGGGGTCGTGCTTCGTACGTACGGGGGAGCGATTATAATGTTGGATAATGGCACCTGGGTGTCAGCCGTGGAGAACGACCATTCGTGGCCCGCTCCTGGGTTGCCGGCCGCATCCTCGTATCCCGATATATTCAAAGTCAAGTGGTCGTTTTCCGCCCAGCCCTGTCCGTGTGTCCAGCGGGCCGTATCGTTTGCGAAATTGGTCGTGCTCCATCCCGCGAACGCATACGAGACCGCGGTCCCGGCGACTTGCTGGAGGCTCGGTACGAATGCGGTGTTCATGCTTTTGCTGAAGACCACCACCACTTGTTGGCTTGGGATGACCGCCGATGCATTATTCGCAGGCAGCGTGGAGAATACCGATGGAGGTCCGCTGAACAAGTGGATGCCTATAATGGAGCGCCAGCAATATAGGGACCCCCCGGGTCCGATGGTCCAATTTACATATCTGTCAGCCCTGTAAGCCTCGATGTTGGTTCTGAAATATAGCACATCGTAAGGACGGTCGTATGCGATTGCGGCCTGAGCATCCCTGATGTCTTGGACGCGAACGAGGTAGTCGCTTGTGGCAATGGCGGCGTCTATCAATGCGTCGAACGATGCGTTCCTATATCCCGGGTAGTTTTGGCCGCTCGCGGAATTGTCAGAATGGAAGTATGAATAGAGAAAATCATGAGGCTCGGAGCTGATGGCCCAGCCAAGGATATACATGTCGAAGTTCCTCGCTGTAACACGAGAGACCAGGGTTGAGAAATCCAATGCCACGGATTCGGCATATACCCCAATGGCCTGAAGCTGGGCGGCAATCATCAGCCCGGCTTGGGCGCGCACGGCGTCGTACGATGCTTCGGGAGTGAGTATCTCAATCTTTCCTCCCTCACCACTTCCGATTGGCGTTCCGTCTGGGTTGAGCCACCAGTTGCCGACCCCTGGCGGATTCGCCGGGTTGGTCAGCTTGTAGTCATCGGCCGTGCCGTCTATGCCATCGGCACCGTAATCCAGCATCCTTTTCGCCTGGTCCGGGTCAAAACCGAACTGCGGCAAGGTGTTGTTATACCAGTCAGTGTCGACAGGGCTGATGGGTCCGTCCGCCGCTACCCCGAAATCCTGCAACAGATTGTGTACAATAATCTGTTTATTGATGCAATGCGCCACCGCCCTCCTGAACTGCTTTCCGTAGTCCCCCTGCAGCGGATCGTTGTTCACATACCCGAACGACTCGATTCTCATGTTGTACGCCAAATAATTGAAGCCCCTCTGACACGCCCATATGAGACCGATGTTGGGATCTGCTTGTAAGTCGGGAACATACGGCTGTGAGATTGCCCATCCGATATAGTCAATATCGCCGTTCTGCAGGGCCATGACTGCCTGTTCGTCCGTAACGTATATCTTGAAAAGTATCGCGTCGATGTAAGGTTGAGGGTGGTGGAAATGCCCCCTCCAAGTGGTTATTCTCACGCTGCTTCCAACCACCCAGTAGTCGAACTTTAATGGGCCCGAGCCGACCACGTTGGGGTTGCTATAGCCGATGGCGAGGCTCGGATCCCATACGTTCGGGTCTGTCGATGGCAGAAACGGGTCTGCGTTGTCAACGGCTTGGCCGGAAATTCTCATGGCCCATATATGCTGCGGATAAATCGTCACTGCAAGCGTGTTGCTCACGAAGTCCGCGTACGGGGTTTGAATGTAGAACCTTAAGGCGGCCCTGAGGCGGTCCCCGCTCTCCCAATATTTCCTTATGCCAAGCCAGTGGGTGTCAGAATGATTGGTTCCAGCACCGCCTCCCAAATCCATCAGGCACAAGACTTGGCTTGACCACCAAGGCAGGGACGCTGCGACGCCGTAAGAGAAAATGATGTCGCTGATGTTCATCTGGTGCCCGTCGTGGAACGTCACACCCGTGAAATCATAATACACGGTCATCTGGCCCGCCAACGCTTGAGGTTCCCAGTCCGACTGGTTGTCATTGTTGAATAGAGAGGAAGTTGTGTAATTCACAGAGTGAGTGGCGATGTATGGCACATATTTCGAGCTATCAATTAAATCGGTCTTCATCGGCGTTTCGTAAATCCATTGCAGCACTTTCCAGGTCCACTCATCTCCCGCGATTAGAGGATTCAAAGTTTGGATGTCGCTCTTGATGGCCATTCTCAGGACCATGTCGTCCGCTGTGCTTTGGAAGGATGTCTGCTTGCCAGCAGCGGGGGAAAAAGGCAAGATACCCGTCAATAACAGAACACATGCGCACAGCGCCGCGACTCGTTTCATGCCTTCCACACCTCAAAGACCTAAATCTGTTCATGCGATATATGTGTTTCCATTCCGCTCTGGCTTGGTCGGGTCTAGTAATCGTACCCTTTCTTCTCGCTCCGCTTGCTCTCCGACCATTCGGCGTCGGAAATTTCTGGCGGCGATTCATCATCTTCGCAGGCTGTTCCATTCTCAGCGCCAGCGTTCTCATGCGGCCTGTGGTATCCCTTCGCGATGATGTAAATCTCGGAGCTGCTCGCCCTCGACGCCTTCGGACCGTGGACGCGAACGTACGGAAACCGTGTTTTGACCTTCGCCTTCAGCTCCTTGAACAGGTCGCCCTCGAAAACCTTCATCAAGACCTTGCCCCCGGGCCTGAGCATCAGGTCAGCGGTCGAAAGCACGACCTCGCACAGCTCGACGGAGCGGGCCTGGTCCATGTCGTAGTTGCCGCTGATGTTCGGTGACATGTCTGAGACAATCACGTCGAACTTCGTCGCCCCGCTGGCATTCAGCTCTGCGCGAATCTCGTCTATGACCTCTGGCTTGCGCACGTCGCCTTTTATGAATGTTACACCAGGCACCGGGTCCATCATCTTCAGGTCGACGGCGATTACGATGCCTTCAGAACCCACAAGCTCCGATGCAACCTGGGACCAGCCGCCAGGGCAGGCCCCCATGTCCAGCACTGCATATCCAGGCTTGAGCACGAAGCAGCGCTCGTCTATCTGCTGGAGCTTGTAGGCCGCGCGGCTTCGGTAGTTGTCCTTCTTGGCCTTTCGATAGTAGTA
>Ga0315268_10008821_pt1 | contig 10496 bp, 7 predicted proteins | sample C1_top_MG_FD_204535 | JGI IMG/M metagenome (GOLD analysis project Ga0315268, IMG submission 204535) | Sediment microbial communities from Yellowstone Lake, YNP, Wyoming, USA - C1_top | ecosystem: Environmental > Aquatic > Freshwater > Lake > Sediment | place: USA: Wyoming | collected 2017-08-01 | reverse complement strand
AAGACTGGGCGCGCCTCCCCAGCATCCGCCAAGTCGCCTTTGGCTCCGCGCCGAGCCTTTCGGTTGACCTGAACAATTCCGGTGGCGTCATCTCGTCCACGGGCGGCTATTCCAATACACGCGGCTACTTTCATGTCATAGTATGTAGCAACCGCAAGTATTATGATAGCACTGATGCGTACACCTGGAAGGACCAGAGGTGCGAGCGCAAACCGTCCAACGAGGCGGAACAAGATGGCGGCGGGCCCAACGATCAAGTTATCGTCCAGGTGATCTTTAACCACCCCTTGATCACCCCGATCCGTGGTGTGGCCGCCAATGCCGAAAACTATATCCAGCTCAAGTCCATCCGCACCATGGTGGTAGAACAATTCCGCAAGTCGCGGGTCTTTGGATTGCCGGATATCATCGCCGTAGACACGCCAACGGCGACCAACACGCCGACGGCGACCAACACGCCAACGGACACGCCCACGCCCACTGTCACCCCGACGTGGGACACACGCACGCCGACCAATACGCCGACGCGCACGCCGACCAACACCCCAACGCCGGCGCCCACCAAGACGGCGACCCCTACGGCTACCAAGACGCCCACGCCCACGCCCACGCCGCCATGCCCCACCAGCGGCTCGGGGCTGCGAGGCGACTATTATGGTTGGACCGGCAGTCCGCCGCCCAGTTGGGGCGTGGCCTACATGCTGCATACGCGTATTGACCCCGAGGTTGATTTCGACTGGGGAACTGGCTCGCCGGCCCCCGGGTACGTGCCTTCAAACAGATTCATGGTGCGCTGGACCGGACAGGTGGAGCCCCTATATGGGGAAACATACACGTTCTGGACCCAATCGGATAACGGGGTGCGGCTGTGGGTGAACGGCGTGCAGCTCGTCAACCACTGGAGCAGTCACTCGGCCGCGTGGGATTCCGGCCAGGTTACCTTGGTCGCCTGCCAAATGTACGACATCGTCATGGAATACTATGACTACACCGGCTCTGCGGTGGCGCAACTGGGATGGAAGAGCACGCATCAGGTGGACGAGATCATTCCGCAGGACAATCTCTATCCACCCACTACGACGCCGCCGCCGACCAGCACGGCGACCAACACGCCGCTGCCGACGCCTACTCCCACTATCACGCCGACGCCGACCAAGACACCCACGGCGACCAATACGCCGACGAGAACGCCAACGAACACGCCGACGCCTACGTGGAACGTGCTAACGCCGACGAACACGCCGACGCCGACCAAGACGCCGACGAACACGCCGACCAAGACGCCCACGCCGACGATCACGCCGACCAAGACGCCGACCAAGACGCCGACGAACACGCCGACGAACACGCCGACGCCCACGACCGGGCCGACGCCGACGCCGACCATTACACCCACCATTACACCCACCAAGACGCCGACGAACACGCCGACCAAGACGCCCACGCCGACGATTGGGCCGCCGCCGACCGGCACGCCCACACCCTGCTTTGGCAGTGACTGCTGATCTAAAGTGCAGATAGAAATCGCTCGAGTCCGTGACTCGTTGCCTCTAGCTAGAACCGGAGGCCAAGTCACGGACTCGGTAGCATAGCGCGAAACCCAGGTTAAGGGGCAGATCATAACCATGAAAGTCAAAAAGCGATTGGCGATCATCGCTTCTATCAGCGCGATGGGAATAGTGCTGACCCTGATGGGGATGCGCATCGGGACAAGCTACGCGTCCCCGCCTGCCCAATCTCCTACCCCTTCAGCGGACCTATCAGCCGATATGGGGTCCTTACCCGGTGTCCTTTCCACGCAGGCGTACAGCATTACACGCATACAGACAGTCACGCTCGAGCCTCTCATGGATGATTTAATGTCGGGCACGTGGCCGATATTCGTGCAAGACACGTACTATAACTGGCCCCAGGGTGCTACGCTGAACTTTCCTGATGACGCGGAGGACAAGACTTTAGAGGTGCCCACTGGCATAATAGATGTGGCAAACGTCACCACTATCATCCCAGGCCAGCAGGCGTGGATGAAGGTCGCGTACCGCAAGCGGAGTCCCCAGACGCTTGGGAGCAACGCCGTGCGATCTGGAAACCTGGTAACGCTGACCATCAAGGCTTCTACCAGCTACCCTGGCGCGTACTTGGATCCGCTCATATCCACGCTGGTCTATACCCGCTATTTTCCGACTCGGCCGCGGGTCAGCAAGGACGCAGCTCCTGACCACTGGGGTGTCTCTCCTGCACCAGAATACGTGGTTTCCAGAGATCCGACACCTTATGCACAGACGGACGAGTTCGTGGAATGGGTCACCACGACTAGATCCTTTGCTGGAAAGGTGGTGTTGAGCGACACCATCTTTGGCTCGGACCTCACGGTTACCTACTTTGCGGTGGATCCGCACACTCCAACACTGTATAGTCGAATATACTCGACGGTCACCATCCAGAACGCCGGCCCGATGACCGCCTGGCGTTGGTTCCGCACCGAGTTTTACCTCAAGCCGGAAAATGACCAAGCACCGAAGGATGCATTGGATCATAGTTGGGGGCAAATCATCTATCATGACCCGGCTGTGTTCCACAAGCCCGGCACAGAATTTAACTGGCCAGTAGCTGAACTCGGTCCTTCCGAGTCCATCACCCTGGTTACCGCAATCACCGTGGTGCGGGCGAGCGGATCAGGCCGATTGAAAGCGTACGCACAAGTGGACACTGGCGAGACGGGAGATGCGGTGCATTATGCCTGGTTTGGCAGCAACCCCGAAGGGTATTGCAACCTTCCACAAGGGTGCGACGTCAACACGCGTCCGCCACAAGAGTACAATGTCGCGACCTTGCAGGACGGATCGGGACATGACCAGATCATCTTGATTCCAGAAGTTTACGCGGTGGATATATCGCCTAGATCTGATACCAGGAAAGCGCCAGCGGGCAAACAGGCAACCTTCTATCTGCGAGTAGATAACATGGGCAACGTGACCGATACCTACACGGTCACTGTTGTCAGTGGGCCACACGCCTGGACGGTGCCATCGCCGTTTACCGTGGGTCCAGTACCCTACGAATATCCACCAAACTCGGGTGTAAATAGCAGAACATTCACTATAGCCGTTACCGTTCCACCCGGCACCCTAGAAGACGATTGGACCTGGGTGACAGTCACCGTGCGCTCGGCGCGTGACCCGGGCCACATCGAATCCGATACTGTCAAGCTCAAGACTATCGCTGGCTATTATCACTATTACCTACCCACCGTCAGAAAGAAAAGCTAAAACGGCAGCACGAGTCAAAATGCTGATGACTGCCATCTATCGGGATGCCCACAAGGCGGTGGCATGCCGTGACTCGTCTGGCTGCTGTGGTCAAGGCCATCGGAACGGAAACGGAGATATTATCCGTTTCCGTTGTGTTATAGGTGTTCTTGACATTTTGTCGGAAGTAACTATAGTAATAGGGTGAAAGGCTACTGAGACGCGGCAGGCGCCTGGGGCTGGCCCGTTTTTCGACCGAGGCCCCTATCCCACTTGTGGCCCGCACACGGCAGATGAACAGACTCGGCGGGCTTTCAAAGGAGGAACATCATGCGACGTGGTGGCAGAACCTTGATCCTGATCGGCCTGTTGCTGGCTGTGGGGGCAGTGGCATTGGCAATTGTCTTGGGCCAACGCCCTGCGGCTCCCAAACCGACGCCCACACCCACGCCCGAAGGTGTAAAAATCGTCGTCGCCGTACAGTCCATTCCACGCGGCGGGCGGATCCTCACCGGCCAAGTTGAACTGGTTGACTGGCCGTCCTCGCGGGTGCCCCCCAACGCCCTCACCGACCCTGACGTTGCTGTCGGCAAATTTGCCAAGCAGGACATTGCTCGGGGAATTCCCATCCTGCCGGGGATGATCGCCGCCAGCCCGGCCGAAGCTGCGGCCGCAGGCGGCTCTGCAGCGGCCCTGGCTATCCAGACAGGCAGAGTGGGTGTGGCGTTTCCGCTCCGATCCACTTATCCGGATCAGGCAAACCTGCCTTTCGATCGGCGTGATAAAGATGTGCTGCCTCGTCTCTTGAGTGTGGCATATGCTATACAGCCCGGCGACCGTGTAGACGTGCTGGCTTGCTTTTGGGTGTACGAGCTGGACAAAGAATTCCAGTCCCGGACACCCAACAAGATCGGCTATATTGACCCGGAAAAGAAGGGGCAACCGGTGGAAGGGATGGGCGGCCGCCCGATCGTTGCACCCGGGGGTGCGCCGGGCGTCGAAGGGCCATCCGAACCTCAACTGCCGCGCATGGTCTGCCAGTGGACTGCGCAGAACGCGCGCGTGTTGGGACTGGGAGATTGGGTGGTCGCAGCTCCGCCCACGCCTCCACCTGCGCCAGGCGGTGGGCAACCTACTCCGACTCCGTTGCCGCCCCTACCCCAAATCGTCACGCTGGAGGTAGACCCGCAGGATGCACTGGTGCTCAAGTACGCGCGCGAGACCGGCGCGCAGATAGACCTCGTGCTGCGCTCGCCAAACGACAAAGACAAATTCAGTACAGAGGCTGTCACGTTGCAGTACATGTTCGAGCGGTTCAGGGTGGCCGTGCCGCCCAAGCTGGACTATGGCATCGGCGGTGCAGGTGGTCAGCCAGTTGGCGCCACGACCCCTTGAGATTCTAAAGTCAATCGCGGATTACGGAGCATGATAGCGGCCGAAATCCAAAACTAACAGGTCAAGTATGGCAAACGCCCCCTCTTTCGATAAAATCCGTGTGTTGGTGGTAGACGACATCCCGGAAATGCGGGAAAACATTCGCAAGCTCTTGGCGTTTGAAAACGACATCGAGGTCGTCGCCGTTGCCGGGTCAGGCCAGGATGGCATCCAATGCACCCGCCAGTACCTGCCTAACATCGTCCTGATGGACATCAACATGCCGGACATGGACGGCATCACAGCGGCCGAGTTAGTCGTCAAAGAGGTGCCGACGGCGCAGGTGATCATGGTCTCGGTGCAAAGCGAGGCTGACTATTTGCGCCGGGCGATGTTGGCTGGGGCGCGCGACTTTGTGACCAAACCGTTCAGCGCCGAAGAGCTGATCTCTACGATCCACCGCGTCCACAAGATGGCCCAGGGACGGATGCCCCCGCCGTCGGCGACTGCCCCGTCGGCGCCGGGCGCCGGGCTGCCTTTTACCGGCCCGCTGCGACTGGCCAGACAAGGCAAGGTCGTGGCCATGTTCGGGACGAAGGGCGGAATCGGCACCAGCGTGATGGCCATCAATCTGGCCGTCGCCTTGAACAAGCCCGATCGCAAAGTGGCAGTGGTGGATGCCAGCCTGCACTTTGGCGACGTCGGAGTGATGCTCAACCTGCAAGCCACGCGCAGCCTCGCCGACATTTCCAAGGTGATCGCCGACTTGGATGCGCAATTGATCGAAACGACGCTGACGCCGCACGCTTCGGGTATCAAGGCGCTGTTGGCCCCTAGCCAACCCGAAATGGCTGAGCTGGTCCATGCCGAACACCTGAAATCCATCCTGACCGAGATGCGCAGCATGTTCGACTTTATCATCGTGGATACCGCCCGCACTCTTAAAGACGAGATTCTGGCCGTGCTCGACATCGCCGACCGGATCGTGCTGATGGGCACACCCGACATCCCCTCCATCAAGAACGCGCGTGTCTTTTTCGAAATCGCCGACGCGTTAGGGTATCCGGGCGAAAAGATCGTGTTCGTCCTCAACAAGATGGATCGCCGAAGCCTGATCTCGGCCAGAGACATTGAGACGCACATCAAGCACTCGGTGGCGGCGCAGTTGCCGATGGACGAAGCGACAGCCGTCACGTCGGTGAACAAGGGGGTGCCATTCGTGGCCGACCCGCGCGCCAAGGCCACGCCGCTCGGGCAAGCCGTCGTCCAACTGGCCGACCGGCTGGTGGTCGAGCTTCAGCCGGTGGAAGAAGAGGTAGCCGCGCCCGCGATGACGGCGGCCGAGGCCCAAGAAGACCTGGCCCGCAAGCGGCTGGGACGCCTGTTTAATCGTTAGTGATCTAGTAACGTAATGGAAAGGAAGTTGGCTCATGTCGTTGCTTAAACGAATCGAAAAAGGAACCGCGGCAGCGCCGGTGGAGCAGCCCTCCAAGCTCAGCGAGATCCGGGCGCGCCGCGCGCCCACGGCAGTCGCGCCCAGCCGCGACGCTTATCTCGATCTCAAGACGCGCATCCAGAACAAGCTACTGGCCGAGCTGGACCCCTCGATGGACATCACCAAGACTGATGAGGTGCGGGCGACTATCGAAGAGATGTTTGACGCCACGCTCGCCGAGGAGAACATTATTCTCAGCCGCGTGGAGCGTCAGCGCCTGTTCGAGCAGATCGCCGCCGAGATCCTGGGCTATGGTCCGCTGGAACCCTTCCTGGCCGACGACACTATCACCGAGATCATGGTCAACGGCCCCAAGAACATTTACATCGAGCGCCAGGGCAAGGTCGAGCGCACCAATGCCGCGTTTGAAAGCAATGACCACCTGATGCGCATCATCGACCGCATCATCGCTCCGCTGGGCCGCCGCATTGACGAGAGCCAGCCTTTCCAGGACGCCCGCCTGCCCGATGGCAGCCGTGTCAATGCCGTCATTCCGCCCCTCTCGCTCATCGGCCCGGTGCTGACCATCCGCAAGTTCGCCAAGATACCGTTGACGGTCGAGAACCTGATCTCATACGGCACAGTCACGCCGGAGGCCATCGAGTTTCTCAAGGCGTGCGTGCAGGCGCGGCTCAACTCCGTCGTCTCTGGCGGGACCGGCTCCGGCAAGACGACGCTGCTCAACGTCCTGTCGTCCTTCATTCCGGGCGACGAGCGCATCATCACCATCGAAAACGCCGCCGAGCTTCAGTTGCGCCAGGAGCACGTCGTCACTATCGAAACCCGCCCGCCCAACATCGAAGGCAAAGGCGAAATCACCGTCCGTGACATGGTCATCAACTCGCTCCGTATGCGGCCCGAGCGCATCATTGTGGGCGAGTGCCGAGGCGCCGAAGCACTGGACATGCTCCAGGCCATGAACACCGGCCACGACGGTTCAATGACCACGCTGCACTCGAACAGCCCGCGTGACACGCTGGCCCGTCTGGAGACGATGGTGCTGATGGCCGGCTATGACCTGCCGCACCGCGCCATCCGGGAGCAGATCGCTTCAGCCATCAACCTCATCATCCACCAGGAGCGTATGCGCGATGGCACTCGCAAGATCACCAACATCACAGAGGTACAGGGCATGGAAGGCGAGATCATCACCATGTCCGACATTTTCGTGTACGAAAAGCAGGGCATCGAGAACGGCAAGATCATTGGCCGATTGATCCCCACCGGGCTGCGGCCCAAGTTCATTGAAAAGATCGAGACGGCCGGCATCCGCCTGCCACCGAGTATCTTTGGCCTCGGCACCCGGCGGTGAGGATGAGGAAGATGCAACGATGAATCCGATCTTTCTGATCGTCATCGCCATAGCGGTCATCATCCTGGTCATTGGCGTTGTGACCTCGATGGGCGAGCGCGGCGAAGTCGAAAAACGACTGGAGAGTTTCGGGGGGGTCGAACGCAGGACCGACATGGAGGCGGCGCCTGTCAAGCGTGCCTCGCCGGTGGGAGATGCGTTCAACCGGGTGTTGGCCGGGCGCTCCTTCGCCGGAAGAATATCCACCCAGCTTGCTCGCGCCGACCTCAAGGTGACAGTAGGCGAGTATCTGGCGCTGCTGGTTATCACCATCGTGGGCGGCGGCGCCCTCGGCTACGTGACCAGCGGTTATTCTCCCATCCTTGCCATCTTGGGCGCAGCGGGAGGCTACTTTGTGCCCGGCATCTATGTCAGCTTCATGCAGAGCCGCCGGCTGAATCAGTTCAACGACCAGCTCGGCGACACGATCAATCTGTTGGTCAACGGCCTGCGCTCCGGCTACAGCATCCTGCAAGCGATGGAAGCAGTGGGGCGCGAGTTGCCCAAGCCCGTGTCGTCCGAGTTCGACCGTGTTGTCAAAGAAGTCCAACTCGGGCTGACGTTGGAACAGGCCCTGCAAAACATGCTCCGCCGGGTCAAGTCAGACGACCTCGACCTGGTCGTGACCGCGATCAACGTGCAGCGGGAGGTGGGTGGCAACCTGGCCGAGATCCTGGAAGTCATCAGCCACACCATCCGCGAGCGTGTGCGCATCAAAGGCGAAATCCGCGTGTTGACGGCACAGGGCATGTTGACCGGCTATGTGATCACCGGGCTGCCCATCGCCATTACTCTCTTTTTGTACCTGGTGAACCGGGAATACATCTCAAGGCTGTGGACCAGCGGCCTGTGCGGATGGGTCATGATCGTCTCCGGGATCGTCTTGATCGTCAGCGGGTTCTTGATCATTCAAAAGATCGTGCATATCGAAGTCTAACCGGACTGTCTGCTTTTAGCAGTTCTATCTCTGCCCCTTGCTAAAGCAGGGAGGTGTAGAAATGGTATGGGTAATTGTCATTGGAGCCGTGGTGGCATTCGCTATTGTGTTGGTCGTAGTCGGCATCGGCGCGCCCGATCCACAACAGACCCTTCAGCAGCGCCTGGCTGAATACGGCGCGAGAGAGACGCCGGCAACACTGGAAGAGATCGAGCTATCACTGCCGTTTAGCCAGCGCGTCATTGTCCCCATACTCAACAACATCGCCCAGTTTGTAGCCCGCTTTACACCACAGCGGTCGCTGGAGGGTTCACGTCACCAACTGGAATTGGCTGGCAACCCGTACAACCTGACCGCATCCCAGTTCTGGGCGCTCCGCGCGGCAGCGGCCGTTGCCTTCGGTATATTGATTGCCGTGCTGATGTTTATCACCAATGCTGACTGGTCTCGGCGCATCCTGTATTCGCTTCTCGCCGCGGCGCTCGGCTTTTTCCTGCCTGTCTTGTGGCTGGCGAGCCAGATCACCAGACGCAAGAACTCGATTATAAAGTCGCTGCCAGATGCACTGGATTTACTCACGGTGTGCGTAGAGGCCGGGCTGGGCTTTGACGCCGCCATGCAAAAGATCACCGAAAAGTGGAAGGATGATCTGGCGCTCGCCTTTGGCCGCGTGCTGCAAGAAGTCCGCCTGGGCAAGCTTCGCCGCGAGGCGTTGCGCGATATGGCGGACCGGATGGATGTGGCCGACGTGACCAGCTTTGTCGCCGCCATCATCCAGGCTGACCAGTTGGGTGTATCCATCGCCAAAGTGCTGCGCATCCAGTCCGACCAGATGCGCGTGCGGCGACGGCAGCGGGCGGAAGAAAAGGCGCACCAGGCCCCTATCAAGATGCTGTTTCCGATGGTGTTCCTGATCTTTCCGTCTCTGTACCTCGTCCTGCTAGGGCCAGCCGCCTTGCAGGTGATCGGGGGCGGCGCCAAGGGTATCTTTTAGCCCGCATCACTCATTATGGAGTGGATATGCGCGTGTTTGTCGGTGGGACCTTGCCCCTAGCGTGGCGGGCTGGCTGGGGCAAACTCCGCAACGCCCTGCTGGACTTGATCTTTCCCCCACGCTGCGCCGGATGTGGCCAAGGCGATAGCCTGTGGTGCTCTGCCTGCCAGGCTGGCGTGCGTGTGATCCGTGGTCCCATCTGCTCTCACTGTGGTCGCCCTCTGGAGAGCCTGCGTGACCATCCACTCTGCCCCCAGTGTCGCCAATCCACCCTTGAGATCGATGGTATCCGCTCCGCTGTGATATTTGAAGGCCCGCTGCGCGAAGCGATTCACCATCTCAAGTACAGAGGGAAAACAAGTCTGGCCGTGCCACTGGGAGCATTTTTGAGCGCGCGTTGGCAGGCCGATCCACTGCCGGCCGATGCTATTGTGCCTGTGCCGCTGCACGCATCGCGCACGCGGGAGCGAGGTTATAACCAGTCAACACTCTTGGCCGAGCAACTGTCGCGTGCCAGCGGTCTTCCATTGACAGAATCCATGTTAAAGCGCGTCCGGGCCACCACGCCGCAGGTCACGCTCAATGCCGCCGAGCGCAAACTGAATGTGTGTGACGCATTTCAAGCCTCCGGCGAGGTCGCGCGGGGCCGACGAGTGCTGCTGGTAGATGACATCTGCACGACAGGCGCAACGCTGGAAGCGTGCAGCATCGCACTGCGCCAGGCCGGCGCCTCGTCGGTTTGGGCCATGACATTGGCACGAGCCTAAGCGCCCTGGTGCGCACCCAACCCGAGTTTTCAAAGATTCTAGCACAGAGGAAAGGAGATCAAGATGGAAGTCACAATTCGGGGTCGCAACATCGAGGTTACATCACGCCTGCAAGAGTATGTCGAGAAAAAGATCGGCAAGCTGGACCGCTACTTGCCGACGATCGATGAAGCTCATATGGAACTGGCTGTCGAAAAAACTCGTAGCACTCAAGATCGTCAGGTGGCGCAACTGACCGTCCGCAGCAAGGGTGCGATTTTGCGGGCGGAGGAGCGCAATCACGACCTCTACACGGCTATTGACGCCGTGCTGGACAAGATGTACCGCCAG
>Ga0315268_10008820_pt1 | contig 10496 bp, 8 predicted proteins | sample C1_top_MG_FD_204535 | JGI IMG/M metagenome (GOLD analysis project Ga0315268, IMG submission 204535) | Sediment microbial communities from Yellowstone Lake, YNP, Wyoming, USA - C1_top | ecosystem: Environmental > Aquatic > Freshwater > Lake > Sediment | place: USA: Wyoming | collected 2017-08-01 | reverse complement strand
CATGCGTCCGCTGCGATGCAAGAAACGGACAAAATTACAGATTGACTGCTCAGCAGGTAGTTAGCTTTCCACTGGAACTGGCACGGTGCCCACAATGTCCGCCACGACATCTTCCGGCTTGCGCCCGCGCAGGCGAACCTGGGGCTGGATGAGAATGCGGTGGGTCAGCACATAAGGCGCGAGCTTTTTGATGTCGTCGGGAACGACAAACGCGCGGCCCTGAATCGCGGCCCAGGCCTGCGCACAGTAATACAGCGACATGGTTCCGCGCGGGCTGGCGCCCAATGCCACTTCGCCGTGCTCGCGCGATGCCCGGGCGATGGCGACGGCGTAGTTCCGCACGCTGGCTTCGACGCGCACCTCGCGCACTTGCTTTTGCATCGCCAAAAGCTCTTCGGTCGAAATCACTGGCGCAAGCGTTTCTAGCGGGTCAGCGCGCTCAAAGCGTAGCAGGATGGCGTTTTCCTCATCTTGCGACGGATAGCCGATGGGCAGCTTGATGAGGAAGCGGTCTATTTGCGCTTCGGGCAAGGGGAAAGTGCCTTCAAGCTCGATGGGGTTCTGCGTCGCCAGCACGAGGAACGGGCGTGGCAGGCGCTTGGTATCGCCGTCCACCGTGACTTGGCGCTCTTGCATCGCTTCCAAGAGCGCGGATTGCGTGCGCGGCGTTGCGCGGTTGATCTCGTCGGCCAGCACGATTTGCGCAAACACCGGCCCGGCGCGAAACTCCCATTCTTGATTCTTCTGGTTGAAATAGTTGATGCCGGTCACGTCGCTGGGGAGCAGGTCGGGCGTAAACTGGATGCGCCGGAAGCTGCAGCCCAAACTTGCGGCGATGGATTTGGCGAGCGTCGTCTTGCCGATGCCGGGCACGTCCTCTATCAGGATGTGCCCTTCGCACAACACGGCGACGAGCGCGAGGTTGATCTGCTCATCTTTGCCGACGATGACTTGCTGGATATTGTCGCGGACTTGTTTGATGCGTTCTGCGACCATGGGAGTCCTTTCGTGTGCAGTGAATCGTATTGCGATCAAGTATAGCACGATTCCAGAGTGTGGTATAATCGCGCCGCGCGACGCGCCTAGAAAGAATACTCTATTGACACGCATATATGTTGCCCTTGACCTCGAAACGACCGGCCTTGACCCTCAACGGGATGGCATCCTCGAAATTGGTGCGGTCAAGTTTCGTGGCGATGAGGTGCTCGATACCTTTTCGAGCCTGATTAATCCGGGTCGCCCGATTCCTCAAAAAATCACCGAATTGACTGGCATCCACGACGCGATGGTGCAGAATGCGCCATCGCTGTGGACGATGCTGCCGCGCCTATCGTCCTTTGTGCGCGATTTGCCTGTGATCGGCCACAACGTCGCCTTTGACCTCGGCTTCTTGCGCCGCCACAAAGTGTTGGCGGGCAACGAGTCGCTCGACACGTTTGAGCTGGCCGGCATCCTCGTCCCGCACGAGGAACGCTACTCGCTCGGCAAGCTGACGGAATCGCTCGGCGTGCCCGAGCCGCAGGAGCACCGCGCGCTCAGCGACTCGCAGTTGGCGCATCAACTGTTCCTCAAGCTGTTTGAGCGCGCGTGCCAGATTCCAGCGCCGATTCTCGAAGAGATCGTCAAGCACAGCCAGAAGGTGGGCTGGACGCCAGGCCAGTTTTTCGAGGATGCGCTCAAGGCTTCGGCGCGCGGCGCATTTGAAGCGGGTTCCATCGGAGCGCAGATTGCAGCCAAGCAGGCCGCCGCCAAACGCAAGACCAAACACAAGGCCGACGCTCAAGCCACGACCGCGCCCATGTTCCTCCCGCCAGTGGATGCCAAACCCTTGCAGCCCGTGTCCGACGCTTCGCGAACCTTGCTGGACGTGGACGCGCTGGCCTCGATGCTGCAAGAGGGTGGGGCGCTAAGCCGGCAATTCCCCAATTACGAGTTTCGCCCTCAACAAGTGCAGATGATGCGCGCGGTGGCGGAAAGTTTGAACAATGGTGGCCACTTGTTGGTCGAAGCCGGAACCGGCACGGGCAAGTCGCTGGCGTATTTGCTTCCTGCTGTTCACTGGGCGCACGCGAATGGATTGCGTGTTGTCGTCAGCACCAATACGATCAACCTGCAAGAGCAGCTTTACCACAAAGACCTGCCTGACTTGGCTCGCCTTCTTCCGTTCGAGTTCCATGCCACGGTGCTCAAAGGCCGCAGCCATTATCTTTGCCCGGCGCGATTGATAACGCTTCGGCGAACCGGCCCGTCTTCGCCGGAAGAGATGCGAGTGCTGTGCAAGGTGCTGCTGTGGCTGCCGGGCACGGTCACTGGCGACGGCGATGAGTTGTTCCTGCCCAATCCGACCGAGCGCGCGATTTGGTCGAGGTTGAGCGCCGACAACGAAACCTGCACGCCGGAACGCTGCGCGACGTTGGGACGCGGCGGCTGTTTCTTTTACCGTGCGCGTCAGGCTTCCGAAGCGGCGCACGTCGTCATCGTCAATCACGCGCTCTTGCTGGCCGACATTGCCGTTGAGAATCGTGCTTTGCCCGAGTATCAGTACCTCATCGTTGACGAGGCCCATCACCTTGAAGAAGCGACGACGCAACAACTGGGTTACACGGTGGATCAAGGTGGAATGCAGCGAATGCTCGCCGAGATTGGCAAAGTGGGCGACGAGCGGCGCGCCAGCGGCCTGCTGGCGGATTACCTCGGGCGCGTGCGCCATACGGCGCCGGAAGAGATCGCGCGCACGGTCGAGATGTTTATCGAGCAGACCGCTAAAGCGGTGGATGGCGCGCTGCGCCAGTCGGATGACCTGTTTTACCGGCTTGAAAGTTTCGTGCAGGATCAGCGCGGCAGCGATTCAAGCGAGTATTCGTTTCGCCTGCGGATTGTGCCTGGGCTTCGCACGCAACCGTCGTGGTCGTCCATCGAGATTGCGGCGGACAATCTGGGCAAAGGTTTGTTTGCGATTGCCGATGGACTGGGCCGCCTGGCCGAAGGGCTGAACGACCTGTCTGAGTATGACGTGCCCGATGCTGAAGACTTGCAGGCGCGTCTGCTAGGCGCACGGCGCGAGATGGTCGAAGCGCGCGAGCATCTCGACGCGATTTTGTGTAAACCCGAAGCTTTGGGCATTTACTGGGCTGAATTGTCCAGCCAGTCCAATAGCGGCTGGCGCAACGGCAACCACGCGCTTTCGCTGCATGCCGCTCCGCTGCACGTGGGACCGCTCGTCGAAAAGCACTTGTACAAAGCCAAGTCTTCAGTCATCATGACCTCGGCCACTCTGCGCACCGGCGGGGACTTTAATTTTATCAAAGAGCGTTTGCACGCCTGGGATGCAGACGAGCTGGCGGTCGGCTCGCCGTTCAATTTCAAGAGCTCGACGCTGCTCTACCTGGTGTCCGATATGCCGGAGCCGGGCGAGCAGGGCTATCAGCGCGCTCTGGAGCAAGGGCTGGTGTCGCTCTGCCGCGCGATGGGTGGGCGGACGATGGTGTTGTTCACCTCGTATAGCCAACTGCGTTCGACTGTCAAAGTCATCATGCCGCTGCTTTCCAAAGACGGCGTCACGGTCTTTGAGCAAAGCGACGGCACGTCGCGCCGCCAACTGTTGGAGAATTTCAAGAACGCTGAGCGTGGCGTGTTATTGGGTACGCGCTCATTCTGGGAAGGGGTGGACGTTCCGGGTGAGGCGCTCTCGTGCCTGGCAATTGTGCGTTTGCCGTTTGCCGTGCCAAGCGATCCGATCTTTGCCGCGCGCAGCGAGACGTTCGACCAGGCGTTCACGGAATACTCGGTGCCCGATGCCATCTTGCGCTTTCGGCAAGGCTTTGGCCGGCTCATCCGCACGGCTACCGATCGTGGCGTGGTGGCCGTGTTCGACAAGCGATTGATTGCCAAGACGTATGGGCAGACGTTTCTCAAGTCGCTGCCCGAGTGTACGGTGCGGAAAGGGCCGCAAGCAGAGATCGCGCGGGCCGTGACCGAGTGGATGAATCGGGGCTCGTGAAAAGTGCGTTGAAAAACCCGGTTGCTCGAAAGGAACTGGGTTTTTGCATTTTTAGAATAGGCTGAGTTGCTCCGCCTCCGGCGGCGGCGGTTCGCTTTCCTCAACAGCTTCAAATTGCTTGAGAATCTCTGGCAGTTTTCGAAAGTCAGCCTCCACGTCTTTGCGGAGCGACGGCTGATGCAGCGCGGCGGCCGGGTGGAACATCGGCACGACGAGCCGCCCTTCGAATTTGCGCGGCTGGCCGTGAATCGCGCTGATCTTGGCGTTGGGGAACCAGCGCGCCATCGAGTAGCGCCCCAGCGTCACGATGACTTTGGGTTTGATGAGTTCGATTTGCCGGTCGAGGTAAGACTTGCAGGCTTCAATTTCATCTGGCATCGGGTCGCGGTTGCCGGGCGGGCGGCACTTGACCACGTTGGCGATGAACACATCTTGCCGCTTCAAGCCGATCCCCGCCAACAGCTCTTCGAGGAATTGACCCGCCGCGCCCACAAATGGCCGACCTTGTTTGTCTTCGTGAAAGCCCGGCCCTTCGCCGATGAACATGATCGCGGCCTTCTCCGGCCCCTCGCCGGGCACGGCGTTCGTGCGCGATTTGCATAGAACGCACTTTTTGCAGACCGATACTTCCGCCGCCAGTTTTTCCAACTCAGACATGGCTTGTCCTTGTGCTTTTTCACCGCAAAGACACCAAGGACGCAAAGAATCTAAAGGAAAGCTTGGCGTTCTTGGCGTCTTGGCGGTTCAAGAATTTGCTTAACCTTGCTTGGCTCCGCACGACGGGCAGAACTTGGCCGCAGCGGGCATCTTGGCCCCACATTCTGTGCAATGCTTTTCCTGGACGACGGGCTTGCCGCACTCGGGGCAGAACTTGCCGCCGGTCAATTTCGCGCCGCAGTTCGGGCAGGTGCCAATGACTTTCTGTTCGAATTTTTCTTTCGTCACGTAGGTCGTTTCGCGCGCAACTGTGCGTGCCTGCTCGACAGCAGCCTCTTCCTGCGCCACGGCATATTCCTGTTCTAGGTCGGGCGCGCAGTCTTTGCACAGCCCGCGCTCGTCGTTCCAGCAGATCTCGCGGCATGCCCACTTGCCGCATCGCTTGCATTGATTGAAATGAGGCTTGGCTTCTTGCACGGCAGTGTTGAAAGCATCGTCGCGGGCCTTTTGCCATCCGGCAGAATGAACGCGATGGGCCGCGTCTGCCGCGTTGCCCAGCAGGCCGCCGAACAGGCCCGAGGCCACGTCAAGCGCATCGGTGATCATTCCGCTGGCGGCCGGCTGAAAGCGCGTCATGTAGCCGTTGCCGCATTTGTCGCAAAAAAACTCGAACTGAAATCCGCGGTCGGTGCTGTGGTCAGAATTATTGTGAGTGAACTGAATCAATGCCATGTCCGATTCTCCTCTCGTGGATAGACGGAGCAAAATTATAGTCTTGCCATTGCCTTTTGTCCAGCGGCGGTGTGATTCGCTTCGGCGCGAAGGCGTGTCAAGAGCGCGGCTTGAAGGTCTGCAAACTTGTCCCGATACGTGGGAGTGGCAATTCCCTCAACGGTCATGATGAGAGCGTCTTCCTCGTTGTCGCGATAATAGCGGAGGCGCTTGCCGGTGACGACAAAGCTGTACTTGTCATAGAGAGTCTGCGCCACCTGATTGCTCACGCGCACTTCGAGCGTAACCATGGTCGCGTTCATGCTGATCGCGTGCTCGATCATGCTGACGAGCAGCAACTCGCCCCAGCCACGACCACGTTGTTGTTTCGCCACTGCGATGGTGCTGATGTGAGCTTCGTCGGTGATGAGCCAAAAGCCGCCGTAACCGACGATGGGCATCGATCCGACGCGCAGCAGCCGCCGCCACCATACGCGTCGGTCGGCTTTAGGGATGCGCGAGCGTACGACAATATAATGTGAGTGCTTGTTCTCTGTCAGTTCGTGGCGATACGTGTAGCTGGACCAGGGCAGGGGAAATGAATCACGTTCGATTTCCATGACGGCTGGGACATCTTCCCATCGCATCGGCTCAATCAGGTATGGCAGTTGTCCATTGCCCATTTACGCAGGACTCCCGGAGGGTGTTTGGATGTAGATGGGAACGAGGGTGGTCGGGTCATCGGTTTGCCCTGTGCGCAGCCTGGCCCAACCCATTTCGGCTAGGTATCCGGCGCGGCGCAATGAGGCAGCCGGCGAGGCGATCTCGATGCGCGCCCCCAATCGTTTTTTTAACGCGTGTCGTTCCTCGGCGTCAAGCTCGCCACACACGCGCGTCGTCTGTTCCCAATCTGTGCCCAGGTTCTGTGCCGTGGTGAGCCAGGCAGGGCCGTCGGCGACGAGTTCGTTCTTGTTCCACTGATACCGAGCGGCACACAGTCGCCCGCGCCCGGCGGCGAGTACGGCAACCACTGGCAGGCGCGCATCCTTCATCATGTGTGCGACGATGTCGAGCGTGGGCACGCCCATCAGTTTGATGCCGCGCGCCATCGCCATTCCCTTGGCTACCGCCACTCCCACCCGCAATCCTGTAAACGACCCCGGCCCCAGCGACACGGCAATACCCGTCAGATCTTGCACTGTTGCTTCGAGCTGCGCCAACATTCCGACGATGCGCGGTGTCAGCTCGACAGTATGATGATCGAGCGACTCCCACGAGAGTTCGACGCGGACACGCGCGCCGTCGTGCAGCGCCAGGCTGGCCGCGCGTGTCGCAGTGTCAATCGCCAGAAGCAAAGGCATGGTCAACCTTATCCACCAAAGGCGGCATAACGAAAGTTCTCCAATAGCATTTGGTAGCTCTCGCCTTCCGCGGTCAATCGCAGCATCCGGCGCGTATCGTCCAGTGTGGTGAGTCGAATCCACAGTCGCTCGGCGGGCAAGATGTCTTGCGCGCGCTCCGGCCACTCGATGATGCAAACGCCGCTGCTCATCCAAATATCTTCCAGCCCTAAAGCCCACGCTTCGCCGGCGCTGTTGATGCGGTACAAGTCAACGTGAAAGAGTTTGTGCCGGTCGCCTGGGCGGTGAAACTCGTTGATCAGGATGAAGGTTGGGCTGCGCACCGGGCCGGTGACGCCCCAGCCAGTAGCGATACCCTGGGCCAGGGTCGTCTTGCCTGCACCCAGGTCGCCTTCGAGGCAGATCAACTCGCCGCCGAGCAACAACTCTCCCAGCCGCGCTCCCACGCGACGAGTTTGCTCGGGGCTTCGGCTGATGAATTCGAGCGTGTGTTCATCGAGGATCGCCATCGCGGGCGATTATACCTCGGTGCGCCAAGCCAGACAAGCAGATGACAGGACAAGTCACAGGTCGCATGTGACCTGTTTATGTTGCAAGTTATTCGACGTCGAGGCGACGCGGAGGAAAGACAGGAGGATTTGGTCGGAGACGCGCTGCGTAGGGCAATCGTAGGTTGCGCGTTGTGTCAAGTTGAGTAGGTTATGCTAATCTAAGTATGTCAGGGCAGCGGGCGGGTATTTCTTCTTCTCCTCCTTTTAAGCAGAGAGCCGGGGGTCGGCGTCCCCGGCTCTCTTCGTGTCTGGTGTTGGGACAGACCTGAGAACACGCAGGTTCGCTCTTTTCGGTGGCGCTGTACCACGGCGAGTCTCCATTCGCACAATTCCAGTATGATGGGCGAGAGCCTGTGAACGTCGGGACTTTATCATGGAACTCTAATCTGACGGTGTGGAGTTCGTAGGTCTTGCGTCATCCATGCTCTCGTTATTTGTGATAGAGTATTGAACGCTGGTGAGTTGATTTCAGGGTCTAATCGGTAGCATCTACGGGGCCTATGTCGCTTGGCGACATAGGCCCCGTCCATTAACCCTGGCGAACTGTACACGTGGTATAATCGCCGCCATGAATTCCAGTCAACGTCAAATTGCACGTGCGGCAGGCGTGGTGATGGTCGCGTTCGTGGTCAGTCGCCTGTTTGGTGTTTTTCGTGATATGGTCATCGCCGCGCAACTCGGCACCAGCGATGCTGCCGACGCTTACCGGACCGCTTTTCTTATCCCCGACTTTATTTTTGTGCTGATAGCAGGCGGCGCACTGGCGTCTGCTTTCATCCCCACTTTCACAAGCTATCTGGCGAACGACGACCGTGAAGGCGCATGGCGTCTGGCCTCCGCCGTCATCAATCTCTTGCTGGTTGCTGCCGGTATCGCCGCAGTATTGGCTGAAATCTTTGCCCCTGCGTTGGCCTTTGCGCTGGCTCCGGGTTATGCTCAAGACAAGCAGGCCCTGACTGCCTCTCTGATGCGTGTGATGCTCATCTGTCCCGTGATTTTTGGTGTGTCTGGATTGATCATGGGCATCCTTAACGCTCAACAAGATTTTCTGTTGCCGGGACTGGCGCCCTCGGCTTACAATCTCGGCATCATCCTGGGAGCGTGGCTCTTGATCCCCAAGATCGGGCCGATGGGCGCTGCGATAGGCGCGGTGGTCGGCGCGGCGCTGCATTTGCTGGTCCAAGTGCCGGGGTTGGTACGTTGCAAGATGCGCTACACGCCTGTGCTTTCGTTGCGCGATCCGGGTGTCCGGCGCGTGCTGTGGCTGATGGGACCTCGAGTATTTGGGTTGGCTGTGGTTCAAGTCAACTTTATGGTCGAGTCGAACCTGGCTTCGCGACTGGGGACGGGCGCGGTGGCCGCGTTGAATTACGCGTGGCGCGTGATGTTGCTGCCTCAGGCTGTGTTCGCGCAGTCAGTGGCGACGGCGGCCTTTCCCACGTTTGCCGATCAGACCGCGCGTGGACAAAATCAGGCTATGAGCGAGTCGCTTGCATCCACGCTGCGTGCGATTCTCTTTGTGGCGATTCCTGCAGCGGCAGGCTTGTTGGTCTTGCGTGTGCCGCTCGTCCAGGCCTTGTTCGAACGCGGCAAGTTTCTGGACTCGTCCACTGGTGCGGTAGCGCTCGCGCTGATGTTTTACGCACCGGGGCTGTTGGCTCACTCGGGCATTGAAATCGTCACGCGCGCATTTTACGCGTTGCACGACACGCGCACGCCAGTGTACATCGGCGTCGCTTCAGTGCTCACCAACCTCGTGCTCAGTCTGTCTCTCATCGGGCCGATCAAGATTGCGGGGCTGGCTCTGGCTAACTCGATTGCGGCGTTCATTGAATGGGGATTACTGCTGTGGTTCCTGCGCCCGCGTGTGGGTGGATTGGGTGGTGTGAGAACGTGGGTCGCCGTGGGAAAGACATTTCTATCTACGGTGGTAATGGTTGCAGCGGTGTGGGCGTTCCTCGAATTCGTGCCCGTGTCGGGCGCGATTCTGCGAGCGGGAATCGGCGCGGTCATCGGCGGCGCGGTGTATGCGTTATCGTCGCTTCTCGTCGGCGCGGACGAGGTGCAGATGGTGACGCGGATGATTTTTAAGAGAGCGTTGAGCGATTGACGACGTTTGAGATACCATCGAAAAGACAGGAGACAAGGATGGCTCAACAGCAAATTCAGCAACTGGTCGAAGCGGCAAAACAGCGCGGCGTGGATTGCGTGGCCGTGATGCCGGGCGCAAATATGAAATACCTCACGGGCTTGCCTTTCCACTTGATGGAGCGAGCGACAGTGGCGTTCTTTCCGGTTAGCGGCAAGCCAGTGCTGGTCCTGCCGGCACTCGAAGCGACCAAGCCCGCGTCCGGGCCGGTCAAGATTGAATGGCGGTTATTCCCGTGGTCAGACGAGGAAGGCCCGCAGGGAGCATTTGCAGCAGCGAGCAAGGAGCTTGGGCTGGCCGGAAAGGCATTGGCTATTGAAGAACTGGTCATGCGCGTGCGCGAGTTGCGACTTATCGAAGCCAGCATGCCTGGAGTTCGCTTTGCTGACGCCGGACCATTGCTCGCCAGCCTGCGAATGCGCAAGGACGAAGCCGAGATCGGACAGATGAAGCAGGCTGTCGCCATCACCGAAGCGGCGTTGGCGGCGACGCTCGAAAAGGTGAGCGTTGGCATGACCGAGCGCGAGATCGCAAACGTGTTGTCGGTGGAGATGTTGAGCCGTGGCGCGGAGAATTTGCCGTTTGAGCCGATCATCCTTTCCGGGCCGAACAGCGCGCTCCCGCACGGCGTTCAAAACGACCGGCGCGTTCAGTCGGGCGATTTGCTGTTGTTCGACTTTGGCGTTAGCGTCGCCGGTTATGCCAGCGACATCACGCGCACTTTTGCGGTGGGCCAAGTGGACGAGGAGTTGCGCCGTGTTTATGAGGTAGTCAGGCGCGCCAACGAAGCCGGGCAAAAGGCGGCGCAGCCCGGCGTTCAGATTCAAGAGGTGGACCGCGCCGCACGCAAGGTTATTGTGGACGCAGGCTATGGCGAGTACTTTACCCATCGCACCGGGCACGGGCTGGGATTGGAAGGCCACGAGCCGCCGTTCGCGTGCGAAGGCGACACGACCATCCTTGAGCCGGGGATGACGTTCACTATCGAGCCGGGCATTTACCTGCCAGGCAAGGGGGGCGTGCGAATCGAAGATGATGTGGTGGTTACCCCGACTGGTTGCGAGAGT
>Ga0315268_10008819_pt1 | contig 10499 bp, 9 predicted proteins | sample C1_top_MG_FD_204535 | JGI IMG/M metagenome (GOLD analysis project Ga0315268, IMG submission 204535) | Sediment microbial communities from Yellowstone Lake, YNP, Wyoming, USA - C1_top | ecosystem: Environmental > Aquatic > Freshwater > Lake > Sediment | place: USA: Wyoming | collected 2017-08-01 | reverse complement strand
CGTTTGCCGGCCGTGATAGCCTCTATGACCTGATCAAGGTTTAGGTCAACAAAACAGGCAGGCGTTGCGAATGTTTCTCTCTTTACACCGTCTTCAGCCATTTCAGATAATATGCTGCGGAAAGTCATTCGACCAGCATCTCCTGGGGCACGACGCGGACGCGCCCCATCAACTGTAAACGCCAAGCAACGCGCGCACCACGTCGGCGCGGTCAATTACACCGACGACTTGACCTGCGCGCAGGACAGGCAGCGGGTGTTTGCCGGTGTTGACCATCGTCGCGGCAGCTTGCAATACTGTAGCGTCTTCTGTGACGGAACGAACGCGATCATTCATCACGTTGCGCACGGGAATACATTTCCAGTCTGCCAGCAGTTGCGCTTCATTTCGGCCATCGAACATCGCCATGCCATAATGAGATGGAAGCGGCGCGGTGAATAGGTCGCGCAGGCCGACAACGCCGACCAACCGCTCATTTTCCATCACCAACAAAGCCTCGACTCCGCTGGCGAGCATCTTTTGGGCTGCCTCGTACAAGCTCACCTGCGGCTGGATCCAGACGAAGTCTGAGTGCATCACGTCTTTGACCAACATCGTGAACTCCTCATCGCACGCGATAGATCACGATAGCGCCTACCACGAACAGCACTGTGGCATAGGCGAACCCGGCCGCGGGATTGACCGCTGTCCACAACGCGCCGACGACGATGCTGGACAGGAAATCGCCTAGCCCGTTCACCGTCGCCAGCACGCCGTAGCCGGTGCCGCGCACCTCTTCGGGCAGCAGGTCAGCAGCCAGCGCGCCTTCCAGCGCGTCTTCGGCGGCGATGAACGTGCCGCCCAGCGCGAACAGCAGACCCAGCATCCACACCGAGGGTACAGCCACGATCCAGCCAATGCCCATCAGCGCAGCTATGCCATAGCCCACCGCCAGCAGGCCGCGCTTGCCGATCCGGTCGGCCAGCGCGCCGATGGGGAAGGACATGCCCGCGTACAGCACGTTGTGCAGTGTGTACAACGCGATAGCGATCTCTCCGGCTCGCGCTGTGCCCATTCCGGGCGTGAGCATTTGAGCGGCGCGCAGCGTGAGCAGACTGTGGGCAAAGTCGCCTGCGCCAAAGATGCCCACACCTATCAGGAACACTTTGAAGCGCATCGGCAGGCCACTGATTGTCTTGAACAGGTTAATGTCGTGATTGACTGGCCGTGCGCGCTCTTTGACGAACAACGCAAACGAGAGCGCCGAGAGCAAACCGGGAATAAGTGTGATCCAGAAGATTTGGCGATAGGTGAGCGCAGTGGCTTCGCGTCCAGCCAGCAGGCTGAGCAAAGCCAGCGCGACAAGTGGCCCAGTGATCGCACCCAGCGTATCGCCTGCGCGGTGAAAGCCAAATGCCTTCCCACGCGTCTCTGGCGTGACAGATTCTGAGAGCATCGCATCGCGCACCGGGCCCCGGATGCCGCGCCCGAACCAGCCCGCCGCGCGCGCCAGCAGCACGTGCGGCCAGGCCGTCGCCAAGGCGAACAGGCCGGTGGTCAGGCCGGTGAGCGCGTAGCCGGTCACGGCAATAGGCTTGCGCCGCCCGATCCGGTCGCTGAACCAGCCCGCGGCGAGCTTGACGAAGGATGACACCGCGTCGGCCACGCCCTCAATCGTGCCCAACGCAAAGGGCGGCGCGCCGATGGAAACCAGGAACAGCGGCAGGATGGCTGTGGCTGCTTCGTGCCCGGCATCGCTAAAGAAACTCGCCAGCGCCATGCCCAGGACGTTGCGATTGAGCCAGCCGGAAGGCCGCGACGGAACGGCAGCGCTTGCTGATTTATTTGTTGAATTGGACACGATTAACCTCCCAGGTTTGTGATTTGCTCCGGCGCCAGTGCTACGGCGTCGAGCAATAGAATGCCGATGTCAATGAAGGGATGATGCGCCAGGATGGTGACGCGCTCTCCCACGTCCGGCAGCCGCACATCCGGCTGCACACTGAACCAAAGCTGCTCACGTTCTTGAAGCTGCATCAGGCGCGAGTCAGTGACCAGCGCCACCGTGCCGCGCATGCACACATAATACCCCATGCGCCGCCAGGCCAGGTCGCAAGCCATCGAAAACGGATTCGGCGCCGGTTCCCAGTCGGGCAGACGGTAGCCGAGCTTGCGATCCAGGAAAATCAAGTCGTCATCTGGAAGCATAGCTTCGTACACCGAAAAGCCTGCATCCAGCATTTTCAAGACATAGGCTGCGTCAAAGACGTTCCGAATCAGCACCCCGGCAGGCCGGACGCCGGGCGGCCGGGCGACCAGCACATCCCATAATTCGTCTTGAATGGGAGTGTGTATTGCCAGTAGAATCTCGTGCACACGTGGAATCTGAGCCAACACATCAGGCGGGATCATCGCCTGTATCCTTTTTTCCGAGCTTGGCCGCGAATTGGCGCAGCGCCGTGAGGGCCGCGTTGCGCACCAGGCCGTGCGTATCTATTGCGGCTTTAGTCAGCGCGGCAATCGCTTCATCTCCGCCGACGCGCCCCAGCGCGTGCGCAGCCTGGACGCGCGCCATGAACGATGCGCCGAGGTCGGCCAGCAGTGCGGCCAGCACAGGCACTGCCTGGTTGTCGCCGATCAGGCCCAAACTCTCGGCGGCTGTGCTCAACAAATAAGGATCGCCCTGGCCGCGCGCGATGGCGATTTCTTGCAACGCGGGAACTGCCCGCCTCTCTCGCATCTGCCCTAATATCCATGCCGCGCGCAACCGAGTCTCGGCCTGCGGGTGGCGCAGCGCGGCAATGTACTTGTCCACAATGTCGGCTCTGGCATCTTCAATGACCGCTCCGCACGCCGGGCAGAGTCGCGCTTCGGCGGGCACCTCGGCCCAACAGTGCGGACAGAAGTAGGTCACCGTTTCCATCTTCGTCACACTGGAATGGCCGTCAACTGTTGGCGCAGCGCCGTGAAACACATTCGGAAGCTGGTCGTCGTATTGGGCAGTGCCATCGTCACCCGGCGCACCTTGCCGCCATCCACCACGTTAAGCGCCAACCACGATTCGAGGATAGACGACGTGAACTCGACAGAGGCAATGTGCTCCAGTGGACAAGTCTCTAGTCTGAGACGATGGTTGTCGGCTGGATCAGGGAGCAGGATCGCGCGCCGGTTTGTCACCGCGAATATGCGTGCCACTTGGCAGCTGTCGGCCCACGCCGGCAGCAGCGCGCGCGCCAACATGCTCTCGCCACCTGGTAGCTCGGCTTCAAGCGCATCCGCCAGCCGCCGGGCGATGGGAACAGTATCGGCTGGGTCGTTGGCAGCCGGGTCACGCAATTCCATCTCGACTGGCTCCGGCCCAAACGCCCGCCGCACGCGCACATCGCTCTCGGCCGGCTGCCAGCCGTGCAGGATATTTACGACTTCGTTCAATTCATCGGCAGCCTCGGGCGGGAATTCCCATACCACCCGCTGCTCGCCGCCGACAGCGCGCCAGGTCACCTCCAGGCAAACGTGACGATTGGCTACCGACTGTACACGAGCTGATCCGATGCGCTCCGGTATGCCGGTATGGACCAGATAGCCATAGTTGATACCCAACTGGCCCGGCGGGAGAACTTCGGTGATCAGCGCCACCTGCTGGTCGGTGATGAACAAGATGCCTTCCCGCAGCGTCTCGCGCGCAAACCACGTTCGCTTGAGCGCGCTGTCCATCTCTGGACGGTTGACGGCAAACAGAATGCGCTCGGTGCGAGACAGGTAGTCGTCCACATACTTTTGAAAACGACGCGGCAGTTGGTGATAGGCATATTCGGCTTCGGTATGCGGTTCAGTGTCAGTCGCCCGGGCGGCGCCGGCCACCCGATATCCCAACGGCTTCCACGCCGGCGTGGCCGAGCCGCTTTTACGCGCTTTGGCCCGCGCCACTCGCGCCGATTGCTTAGCCTGATGGATCACTTCACACGCGCGCCCACCGTCGCTCCAGATCAAAGCACAGTCCTCTTGTCCTTCTACCCCTGCCCGCACAAAGGCCACGAGCGCCTGGCGACGGTCTTCAGGCAAATCTTCCAAGGTATTGACAGCCTGCAAGGTGTCATCGGCGGCCGGCACCGCGATGACTCGATATTCCTGTTCAGAGCCGCGCCGTATTTGCAACAGCGCAATAGGGCGAACTCCCACAGTACAACCCGGCATGATTGCTCGGCGGCTCAACAACAACACGCCTATGTCGGACTCGCCGTCCGGCGAGGTCTCTGGCACAACGGCGTGATCGACAGGAGCGGGCTGCGCCGTGTGATGCACGCCTGATAGCCACAATCCTGGCACGTTCGGATCGTAGGCATACAGGTTGCAGTCGTCACCCGGCTCGACGACGTGGACTTCGATATAGTCATCCGGAGTGAATTGTGTTTGAGGCATCCTCTCTCTCCAAAACATGCATCGTCAGTTGCACGACGCACTCACGCTTTGCTCGCCAGCCAGTTGAACCAGCGCCCTGCGCCAGGCGGTCTCCTCGTCCTGGTTATGCAGCCCGCGCCGCAGCGCATCCCGCTTGAGCATGTAGCTGCGCATGTCTTCCGATACCTCCTCCAACCGCCGAACCTGCTCACGCAAGAGGAACTCGACGGTCACCCGCGAAGGCAAGGCCGCCAACGCCGCACGTAAATGGGGCAGGCATAGCCCTTGGGATTCCTCATAGAGTTCCTGGCCTTCGGGCGCGGCGATTTGCTCCAGGAACTGCTTCAGGCTGGCTTGCCCGGCTTCCTTTAGCACATGGCAAGCCGGGCAGTTTTTGGCCAGGAGTGTTTCAATGCGCGCCACAATTTCGCCCGCCGGCTGATCGAGGGAGCGGCGCAACTCGCTCGCCACCGCCTCAACCAACGGGGCGTACCCTTCGCTGATACCTTGAGGCGAGGCAACCTGTTGGAACTGCCAGGTGTGCGCGCGGCACAAGCCGTGCTCTTGAGCAAAAGCACGCCGGGCCTGGTCGGTTTCGGATAGGGCATACTGTGCATCCACAAAAAAGTCAAACAGGGCCTGACTTTGAGCCGCGCAGATGGGACAGGTTCTACTGCGCAGAGATAGGCGGCGACCGCCCGGCTGTGGCTGGGTCGGCCTGGTGGTCACGGCCTGTTCTATGAATCCTTTGGCATTGCTCGCTTCACTGGATACCGGGGTTGGAACGGCGGATTGCCCCGATAAGAGCCTGGCATGCAGCGATATCATCCTCCCGCGCAAGCTTCCGAGGGAATCGTCCGCATCCGTCTCAGGCTCATGTCGGCCTGCCTCTTGCAACAAACGCAAGGCTCGATCCAGGGTGGCAACCAGGAATGCCTGCTCCTTTTCGGTAGACAGGAATAGGGCCAGCGCGGCTTCCAACTGTTCCACGCCGCTCTGCCCGATTTCCACAGGGTCTGCGCTGAGCTTGGCTTCCAAAGCTTGACGAGCCGAAAGCGGGTAGAGGCGTACCTGGTCTGCTCCCAATGCGCGCTCAATCCCGGCGTGGACATAGCCGAGCACCTGCCCGCGCTCGCCAGGAGCGAGCAAGTCCATCTTGTTGACGACAACAAACAACTTGCGCACGTACTGGCGGATATCCTGCAAAAAGCTCTCCTCGGCTTCGCTCAGCGGCGCTTCGACGCTCGTCACAAAGATGACGGCGTCGGCTTCCGGCAAGAATGTATAGGTGGTCTGCGAGTTCTCGCGCCGCGCCGAACCCACGCCCGGCGTATCAATAAAGTAGAGACCTCGGCGCAGGAACCGCACGGGCAGCTCGACCCTGGCTTCCAACAATCCCTTCTGATTGCCGGGATTGCCCTGCTCCGTAACATATTCGGCCAATTCGGACAATGGAATTTCTTGGTCGAGCACCCATCCCTTACGCCGGAGCACAGCGCGTTCTTGCGGGCCGTAGCAAAGCGTGGTAATGGCTGAAGTCAGTGGCAGCCGGCCGGTCGGCAGCAGGTCACGGCCAATCACCGCGTTCATCAATGAACTCTTCCCGCGCTTGAATTGTCCGACGACGGCCAGGTTGAAGCGATCCTCGGCCAGCTTGACCAACAGTTCCTGGCACTTGTCGGCTGCATCCGGCCGGCCCCGCGTATGAAGGAACGTTTTGAGGGCGCGAATAACCTCCGCCACCTCTTGCTTGGCTAACGTGTATTGACGCAGTTGGTCAGTCTCATCTCTGACTATCATTTCCGTATCCACCATTCCTCATAGTTGAATCTGCACGGCTTGCTCCCGGCGCACTCCGGGCGCTGTTGGCATGAACAGGCTCGTCCTTAGAAACACTCCATTTGCCACCATGCCCCATCCGCAGATCACGCCAGGCCAGGGCTGCCTCGTCCTCTACTCCTCACCTCCAATGACGCGCAGCAGGCGCTGACGATCCACCATTCCCATCAATCGCCCTTCCCTATCGGTCACGACTAACCGCTTGACCCTCTTTTCCAGCATGGTCTGTACGACCTCTGTGAGCGGCGCATCGTGTCGCACAGCAAACACCTCGCGTTCCATCACGTCGGCAGCGCGGCCACTCATCTTTGGAGCCGCAGCCGGCGCGTGTGAAAGGAGTGCGACCACCGCACGGAACACGCCTGGTGCCGCGTGCGGGCTGACCTGTGCCAACAGGTTAGCGTCCACAATGATGCCCAACACGCGGCGGGATTCGTCCACCACGACGACGCGGCGCAGCGGCGAGGCAAACTCCATCGCCGATGTATCAAACAAAAAAGCCTCTGCCACGTGACTTGCGCCACGGACAGAGGCTATCAGCCAGAAATCCGGCAGTTTCTTTAGTAGCAGGCGAGCCTCATCGCTTGCGAATGTTTACGGCTAATATTGTACACCTAACACTGTTGCGCGTCAAGCTCGCGTAGATCCGCCGCCGCAATCAGCGCCCAGGCACGCAGCACTTCTTCCACGCTTGTAGCCGGAATCGGCGCAGTGCTGTAGCGCGCTTGCTGGTAAATCCTCGTAATCGCTGTGACCGGCTCTCGATAGTCAAGCAGTCTATCACCCAGCCAGAGCGAGTATTCGGCAGGTGTCAGCCCTGGCGGGCGCGGCAAGTTTCGAGATGCCGCCCAAGCAAGAAGCGCCTGATAAACGTGGCGAATCTGGGCGCGCGGGTCATCGCCGACGATGGAGACAAAGGGTTCAGGCTCAACGCCGTTCGCTGTGTCCTTTCGTCCGAACAGTTGGGCCAGTTGCTCCTTGAGCAAGTCAATCGAGAAGATGATCTCACGTGTCTCTTCGACATCCTCTTCCATCAAGGTCTTGAAACGCCGGAACGCCAGCGCAAAGATGAGGACGATCACAGCCACCAACAAGACTCCGGCCAGGACTTGAAGACTCACATAGACTTGCGGTGGAATGTTGGGATGGCCCTGCGACAAGTCCTTGAACTGCTCGGCAAGACTCGGCGGCGGGTTGAGCAGCGGCTGATCGTTGGTATGGGATGACCAATCGAGCTTGCCGACGAGCCACTCCAGGGGGACAAAGATCAGATAGGCTACCACGATCAGAATCCCCAGCAGTAGCCAGGTGAGGCCCTGGAGCACGACGACCAACCCCTTGACGATCCACGCAATGGTCTCGGGCGCGAACAACTGGCCGAGCAGCAGGCCGGCCAGCAGCAAGACGCCAATCACCGCGGCCACGGTCCCCAACCAGTAACGGTTCATGGCCAATGCCTGGTCGGTGCGACCTCCCTCGAAACGTCTCGTGCTTTGCAGATTGGAAATCGCCAGCGTGGCAAGGCCGATGGCGAAAAACGGGATCAGGGCAAACACCACCTCGCGGAGCGGCGCCGCGCGGGTCGCATAAACGATGACCCCGGCGGAGGCGAGCATCAACGTGCCCCAAGCAAAGTCGCTCGCAAACAGGTCATAGTGAACACGTTCGCGGCCCGTGCGAATGCCCCACCACCACAGCCACACGGCAATAATGAGAGTCACGATAGATGCGCCGGGGTCGTGCAGCGCCAGGCCGAACCAACGTGGCTCCCAAATGGCCGGCCGGCTGGCATCGAGGCTCAGGTATAGCGTGAGAGCGATTGTGCCCAGGCCGCCCAACACGATCAGAAGAATGGCTCGCCAATTGGTCTTGACGACGTACACGCCAAGTTGCGCGAAGCCGGTACTGATCGCCAGCAAGCCAAATACCCAGGGCAGAGCGATGAGATCAGGACGATACGGCATCACGCTGCGCGACCACACATGCACCAGCAGCCCCACCCACACAGCGCGCATGGCCGCCAGGGCATACGGCAGCAGCCCGTCGTCAATCCAATTCCATTTATAGTCGGTGAGAGTCAGTGTGTACATACGGTTGCGCTAGTCGGCGTCCGCTGGTTGATCTGTGCGGACAGTCAAAGGCAAATCAAGCTCCACCAAGCGCTGATAGGTCGTGCGGTCGCCGATCCAGTACATCTGCAAATCGTCCGGCACGTGCTCCGGCGCGCTCTCGCCGATGGACAGCCACGTGATGGGGTGACCGCTGCGTTGGAGATCGAGCAAGGCGGCAATCATATCGTCGGTGGTCACGGCAGAAATGGCAATGACGGCTGCGCCAAATGGCAAAGACGCGGCCTCAGCTTGCAACATGGGCTCAAAGGAAACGGCTGCCAGGCAGTTGACCCAGGCCAGTGTATCCAGAACCTCGAACCAGCGATCGGGCCGACGGGAAGGCGGCAACCGCACCAGTGGGCGCTCTCTCAGGCGGGACGTGTTCGCGTACAAGCCAACAGCCTCGCGCCGGTTGAGAATGAAGCGTGCGACCGAGGCTGCCGCCGTGACGGCCAACTCAAAGTATTCGGGAATGTAGCCGGGCTGGTCGGCGACCGTGAGCGCGTTGAGCAAGATCGCCGTGGCGCGGGCCGCGCCCGGTTCAAAGACTTTGCTCTGCAGCTCCCTTCGCCGCGCGGTCGCTTTCCAATGGATGAAGCGCGGACTGTCGCCGGGCGCGTAGGCGCGGACACCTGTAACGCGTAGCGGGTCTTCCGTGATTTTGCGCGCCGTTTGGGCATCGCCGAATGGATACGTAGCGGGCAGGCCTAACGCGGTGACGGAGACAACTTTGGGATAGACGATCAGCCAGTCAATATGGGAATCCTCTTTCTCCTGATACTTGAACCCGAACATATCGCCGGAGCGCAGTTCCACCGGCCCGAACTCGAGCGCGCCGCGCTGCATGGCACGCAGACGATAGTGTTTGCGCACCCGCTCGTAGAATCGAAGCGAGATGAGATTCGCCAGGATGAAGCGCGTCCATTTGTAGGAACGGTAAACTTTGCCCTTGGGAATCTTGATTCCATCCGGAATTTCGTCTTCGATTTTGAGCCAGGCCAGCGGCAGCGGTTTAGCGTTGACGACTTCGATCCACAGGTCAGTCTCTTCGCCTACGAACATTCGTTGCGCGCCCAAGTGGCGCGTGTAGGTCACGCCGGCGAGCGCGTAGCGATCCCACAGCGCCGTCACGCCGGCGACCAGCGCGAGCAGTACGCCCAGCAGGAACAGCAGAGGATTTCTCAATATCAGGCTGGCCAGAAAGACGATGACGGTCAGCCAGTTGAGTGTTTGCGTCACGCTGCCGCACCCTCCACCGACCAGGTTTCCTCAACCGGCACCGGCGCTTGCTCGCCGATTTCTTTCAGGATGTCGCTTGCGACGCGACCGCGCACCCGCGCCTGGCTGGTCGTGATGATGCGATGCCCCAGCACGGGCTGAATCAATCGCTTCACGTCGTCAGGCAGCACAAAGTTGCGGCCCTGGATCGCCGCCCAGGCCTGCGCCGCGTGATACAGAGATAACGAACCGCGCGGGCTGGCGCCAAGCTGGATCGCATTGTGCTGGCGCGTGGCGCGCGTCAGGCGCACGACGTATTCCTCGACGGCAGGATGAACGAACACCTGCCGGACAGTCTTTTGCAGCGTAAGGATTTCGTTTGCGTCCACCACAGGCGCGAGATCGCCCAGCGGGTTGCTCTCTCGGAAGCGGCGCAGGACGGCGCGCTCCTCGCCTTCGTCGGGATAGCCGATGGCGAGCCGCATGAAAAAGCGATCTACCTGAGCTTCGGGCAAGGGAAACGTGCCTTCCAACTCTATGGGATTCTGCGTTGCGAGCACCAAGAACGGGCGAGGCAGCGGGTGCGTCACACCATCTACCGTCACCTGCCGCTCTTCCATCGCTTCCAGCAGCGCCGACTGGGTGCGCGGGCCGGCGCGGTTGATCTCGTCGGCCAGCACCACCTGGGCGACGATGGGGCCGGGACGGTACTCGAACTCGCCCGTCTTTTGGTTGAACACATTCACGCCGGTGATGTCGGTCGGGAGCAGGTCCGGTGTGAACTGAATGCGCTGAAAGCTGCAGCCCAATGATTTCGCCAGCGATTTGGCGAGCGTCGTCTTACCGATGCCGGGCACGTCTTCCAGCAAGACATGCCCTTCGCAAAACAACGCGATCAACAGCAACTCGACGACATCGTCTTTGCCAACGATGACGCGGGCGATATTGGCTTTG
>Ga0315268_10008818_pt1 | contig 10500 bp, 15 predicted proteins | sample C1_top_MG_FD_204535 | JGI IMG/M metagenome (GOLD analysis project Ga0315268, IMG submission 204535) | Sediment microbial communities from Yellowstone Lake, YNP, Wyoming, USA - C1_top | ecosystem: Environmental > Aquatic > Freshwater > Lake > Sediment | place: USA: Wyoming | collected 2017-08-01 | reverse complement strand
CGGTAGCCGAATTATCAACTGTTGTCCATCCAGTCGTACCTTTTTCCATATCATCCTGAAAGACAACAAAAGTATATGTATCTGCAGATGTAACGTACTCGTGGACGAACGGCGCTGTTCTTAAGACATTAAAACCGTCTTTCGGAAAAATTTTACCTTTTACGAAGCCCTGCTGTGATGCTAAAAATTTCAAGTCGTTAAATCCGAAAATAATCTCACCTGTACGGGCATCCACATAATGTACCCAGTCGCCCAGCGGTTCTCTACAAAATATTCTTACTTTCCAGCACAGATAATACCGTCCGTCTTCGTAAGGATAGATTACCAGCTCTGTCCGGGGCAGGCGTTCCGGTCTTGCTCCGGGACCGAGTTCTTTTTGTACTATTTCTAAAGCGGACTGTCCCGTAATGGCAGGTTTTACATCTACATTGACATCGGGCTTGAATTTGGAATATACGGCTATAACTTCGTTATCAGCGGAAAGATGGACTGATACATTTGAATTTTCAACAGGAATTCGTTTGTATGTCTGCCTATATGTAATATGGTTTTTGCCTTTTCTATTAAGGATTTTATCGGTGACCAGATTTTCAACATCAATTCCGAATGAAGTTGAATTCTCCTTTAAAAACGACAGGCCCGCATCCTGCGGTTTCCCTCTTCTTTTTTCCGACTTATAACCGGCCATTTCTTCCGGCAGCCCGGTATTTTTATTAAATCTTACCTGCCATTTATCACCGTATTTATTTTTAAAGTCAGCCAGATTTTGAAGAATTGCCGTGGAAGTTCTTTTTACCGGGATATTGCTGACAGAACCGATCGGCTTTTTTTTGGGAACATAAGTCATTTGCTGAGGTAGAAAAGCAAAAATATTTTTAGACAGGGAGAAAAATAATATCAATAATAGAATTGAAAACTTTTGGATAGTCTTTTCCTTTTTGTGCGGCAGCACTTTATATTTTTTAAAATCAATGCCCGGGCCCTTTTTTTTCGATTCAAACATTTTTTTTATCTCTTCTATATTTTGTTTAGTGATAATATTTATAAAAAAATGCCGCTAATGGGATTTGAACCCATGATCTTCGCCTTGAGAGGGCGACGTCCTGAACCGGGCTAGACGATAGCGGCAGTAAAAAGACAGTTATTAGTTATTAGTGATTAGTAAAAACTTTTTTATTGTATTGGACTTTTTTTAATCACAGGAAAAAAATTATAAAATCTGTGTTAATCTGTGTTAATCTGTGGTTTCTTATCTTGTTGATATTCGATGGATGTAAGTTTCAATTCGAATTTTTCCAGTTTTTTTGATGTCTCGTCGAATTTATTGGCGGCTTTCTGAATGTGCCCGCCGAGCGTTTCAAACTCTTCCTTAAATTTCGCAAAATCCCCTGTCAGGCGCGTAAGGTTTTCCATTATCTTCTTTGCGCTTTCCTCAATCCTCATACCGCGCAGCCCCAGCACAATCGCCTGAAGATAAGCGTAAAACGAGTTCGGCGAAACAGGAATAACCCTTTTTGAAATCGCATAATTCGAAATCGATTCCTCGCCGGAAACATCGTCCTTTATTATTGTTTCATAATAAACATTCTCTGCCGGGATGTACATAAGCGCGAAATCAAAAGTCCCCTCATCTGGCAGGATGTATTTTGCCGAAATTGCTTCAATATGCTTTTTAACATCTTTGACAAAAGTCCTTCTCGCCTGATTTTTGTCCTTTTCCTCGGTGCTCTCGATAATCCTTTTGAAATTTTCAAGCGGGAATTTTGAATCAACCGGAACAAGCCCTGCGCCCAGTTGAATTACAGCGTCAACCTTTTCGCCGGATTTAAAACCGTACTGGAGTGTGTAAAATTTCGGCGGAAGAATCTGCGAGAGCAAATCTCCGAGGAAAAATTCACCGATATTTCCTCTCAGTTTCGGAGCCCTGAGGATTTCCTGAAGCGATGCTATATCCTGCCCCACCTCAAAGACCCTTTTGGTCGCCTCGGACAACTGACCTATGCTTTTATTGACATCGCCCACAACCTTTGCCGTATTGTCCAGCCGTTCTCCGACGGATTTCTGTGAATTAAGCAACTGCTGCGAAACGGAAGCCAATTGCTTGTTAACCTCCGCAGTGAGCGACGAAATTTGTGTGTTGACCAGCGCAATATTCTTGCTGAGCGAATCGCTTACCTGAGTGCGCAATGCGTCCATCTGCTGCTGGACGAGCAGTGACGACTGTGTGTCAGACGTCCGCACATTTTTAAAGAGCAAAATGATCAACAAAACGGTTATTACGACGCCAAAAATCAATATTCCCAATAACATAATCAATATTATACTAAATACAACTCCTTTTTCAAGTGCGACGGCAGAATAGTCACGCTGGAATAAAGCCGGAAGTAGTCAGTTATAAACGGGCTACTTACTCTCTTTATGCTCGGTTTTGCCTTTAAGGACCTCCAGCGCGTGCGGGAGGATGGGCAGAAGGACTTCCATACTTTGTTTTACCGCTTTTTCGGAACCGGGCAGATTGATGATGAGGGTATTTTTTCTGATGCCGGCTGTGGCGCGTGAAAGTGCGGCGTGTTTTTCATTTTTGAATGTTTCCCATCTTATCAGTTCCGGTATTCCAGGGCAAAGCCGTTCAACCACCTCCCTTGTGGCTTCCGGCGTCCAGTCGCGGGGCCCGAATCCGGTGCCGCCTGTCGTTATTATCAAATCCAGTTCTGATATATCGCACCAGTCCATCAATAGGTATGATATGCGTGTTTTATCGTCGGGTATGATTTCATATTTTGTAACGTTCCCTAAATCCTTCACCGCCTCTTTTATTGCAGGTCCGGATGTATCCTTCCTCTCGCCTATAGCGCATTTATCGCTGCATGTGAGTATTCCTATCTTAATCAAATTTCCTCCTTAGCCGTTGCATGCCTTTAAAATTTCAACTGAATCACCGGTTTTAATCCCGCCGCCTTTAACTACATCGGCAAAGATACCTTTTTTCGGCATTATGCAATCACCTACAAGTTTTTTTATTTTGCATTCCGAATGGCATTCCTTGCCTATGCGTATGACTTTAAGTTCAATTTTTCCGCCTATTTTAATTCTATCTCCGATTTTCACACCGGACCAGTCGATGCCTGTTGTAGTGATGTTCTCGGCAAAATCGCCTGGCTTTATTTCAATTTTTTTTGCTTTTTTGTCCTTCCATATCTCGATATCCTCCCACCCCATCAAACTGACCTGCCGTTCTGTGCCGGAATGGGCGTCTCCGACGACACCGAAATTTTTTTTCAGGACCGCGCATACAACCGGTTTTTTTGAAACACCTTTTTTATCGCTTATGTTGACGGAAAACAGTTTTCCTATCTTCTTTTCCATATACCGCTTTTCCCGCCGCTTTTTTCAAGCAGCGCTATCTTCTTTATCACGGCATTTCTGTCTGCTGATTTAATCATATCATAAATAACCAGCCCCGCGACAGATGCCATAGTCAATGCCTCCATTTCACAGCCAGTTGTGTCAAACACCTTAACTTCAGTCTCAATAGTTATTCCGTTCTTTTTGTAAAAAAAACCGACATCGCAGCCGGTAATTTTTATGGGATGTGTGAGAGGGATAAGATGACATGTTTTTTTGGCAGCCATTATTGCTGCTATTTTTGCTGTCGTCAAAACATCGCCTTTTCTCATCTGACTGTTTTTTATCATTCTGACTGTGGACGGTTTCATCTCCATCTCCGCTCTCGCCCTGGCATACCGCAGTGTCGCTTTTTTGTCGGATATATCAACCATTTTTGCCTTATTGTTGGTGTCAAGATGGGTAAACCCCATTGGAATATTTTGCTTTCTAACGGCAACAGATGACAACTTTCCGGCATTATTTCTGACAAACAATGTACATCCCCGTTCGGAATCGGCGGTATTTTCTAACCGAATAAATTTTTTCACAATCTTTCACCCTCCTATTCCGGACATATTTTTCAACGGCATACATTCTTTCGGCTGTTTAAATGAATGTCTTTCCGGTTTGATTAAAACCGCTTCCCTGAAAAGCGATTTTATTCCCTCATCGGGAACACCGGACCTCAGCGCTTTTTTTATATCAATAGCGTCATTAGAGCCGAGGCACGGCATCAATCTTCCGTCGGAAGTCAGCCGCAGGCGGTTACATTTTTCACAGAACGGCGCAGAAATTGCCGAAATGAATCCTACGATCGCACCGTTCAACCTGTAATACCTTCCAGGGCCGAAACCGTCAACTGATACCGGTTTAAGATTATATCTTATTTTAAACTTTTCTTCAATATCCGGTTTCTTCGCTGTTTTATCCTCTCCTTCCGATACGAACGGCATTTGCTCTATAAATCTTATGATAAAACCGTTCTTTTTCGAAAACTCAATCAGGTTTTCGATATCATTCTCGTCGGTATCACAGAAAACCACTGTATTGATCTTTATCGGTGAAATACCTGCCTTTTTTGCTGCGAGTATACCATTAACCACATTTGCAAGCACACCGCAGCGCGTGACTTTTGAGTATTTTTCATCGGACATTGTATCTAAACTTATATTTATTCTTTTCAAACCGGATCTTTTTAACTCAGAAGCACAATCGGCAAGCAGCATCGCATTCGTGGTAAGAGAAAAATCCAGATTCCTTTTTGACAATTCCGAAACAAAGCCGACAACGCCCTTCCTTACAAGCGGTTCCCCTCCGGTAAGCCGAATCTTTTTTATGCCGAGTTCTGAGGCAATATCTACAATTTTAAGAATTTCTTCATATCTGAGTATTTCATTGTGCGGAATACTTTCCACCCCTTTGCCGGGCATACAGTAAACGCATCTTAAATTACACCTGTCAGTCACAGAAATTCTTAAATAATCTATATTACGCCCGAATCTATCAATAAGCATTGCTTCCCTGCCCCGTTAACGAATGCCGCCCAGACATCATGCCGCGGCGGCATATGTTATTAAAGCGCCGATAACACAGGGTAAATACCCAGCAGGATTACCGCATTTCAATTGCGACCCCGCATTGGCTGGGGGAGTGGGTCCAGGCTTGCCCTGGGGGGTTAAATACCCTTTATTAAAATTTTGGACGGCTTAACGCATTTATTTTAATGAGTATTTTAAATTTATTTACACTTTTGTCAAGTGAGCCTTGTCAGTAAAAAAGGCAGGGGTATGATCCCCTGCCTTTATAAAGTAAAAAATATTACTTTGCCTCTGGTGCTGCTGCTGGTGCTGTTTCAGTTGCAGTTGAAACCGCTGGGGCTCCGGCTGGTGCTGCTGGTGCTTCTTGTTTTTTGCATCCGACAAAAGCCACTGTGGCAAACAAAAGAACTAACATAATCTTTTTCATTGTAAAGTCACCTCCTTTTTATTTTTTTAGAGTTAACTTCTAACTGCATAACCAGTTTAACTCTTTCTTAATTTTAATCCGTTTAAAGAGGCATCTTACGCTGCCTCTTCTTCACCTTCTTTTACTTTTTCACCGGAAGGCGGATGCGGTGTCTTCAGTTCTTTTTCGTATGCATCAAGGACTGCTTTCTCAATCTTCTGGCGCATCTCCGCGTTAATAGGATGAGCAATGTCCTTGTAAGCGCCGTCTTTGGTTTTTCTGGACGGCATCGAGACAATCAGTTTTTCGTTAACTTTGACAATCTTGACATTTCTCACGATAAACGCATTGTCAAATGTTATAGTAACATATGCGCGAAGCCTTTCCTCATCCCTTAAAAAAACCCTGACTTCAGTAATCTCCATGCAGTTCCTCCCGCGTAAAATCCTAATTACTGTTAACGCTATGCACCAGCCAGATGCCATATGCATACTTTTTCAAATAACCCATTACTTTTTTCCCGGTCATTCTGTCTTTTACAACTCCGAACACACAACTCCCGCTGCCTGACATAAGAGAATAATCCGCCCCCCACATTTTCAATTTCTCTTTCATAATCCTGATCTCAGGATAAAGAGGCAGAACGACATTTTCCAATTTATTATAATGAGTTTTAATTATACATCTTTTTTTTATTTCTGTCAACTGTTCATATACAAATTTTGTAGATATTTCAAATCCCGGATAGACAATCACATACCATTCTTTCTTTCCGACCGGCAGCGGAGTCAGTATATCGCCTATGCCTTCCCCCAGGCATCTGCCCCCGTAAATGAAAAACGGGACGTCTGCACCGATCCGTTTACCGAGGGAGCAGAGTTGCCTGTTGTTGATTTTTAGATTCCAGAGTTTATTTAATCCCTTCAAAACGCAGGCAGCGTCTGATGAGCCGCCTCCCAGTCCCGCGCCCACAGGAATTTTTTTTTCGATATAAATCTCCGCTCCTCTCTTTATTCCGGCATATTTTCTTATTATATCCGCCGCCCTGTAAGCGAGATTGCGCCGGTCTGTAGGCAGGCGCGGAGCGCTGGTTTTGATTACTATTTCGCCTTTTAGACCGGATGTATCTTTTATATTGATACTGTCGGCAAGCGAAATCTCCTGAAAAACCGTCTTTATGTTATGGTAGCCGTCTTTTCTTTTATCAAGCACATCGAGAAAAATGTTGATTTTGGCGTTCGCTTTTAAGTTTATTTCCGCCATAAGAACAGTCCTGTTTTATCGTCGTAAACCCTGACAAGTTGTTTCCTGCTTTTTATTATAACTGCTTCGCATGCGAATACCGTCGTCGGGGAATAAAGGTGGCCTCCGGTAACCCTGCCTCTTTCATCTGAGAGCGATATGTGTGCGTGCAGGAAAGGCCGTTTATCCTTTATCGAAATATTACCGATGCCCGAGACAATTTCCATCGGCTTATTTATCTTTATCTTTTTGTATTTTTTTTTGCTCTGGTTATAATATCCTATTGTAGCGTTTTTCACGGCGCCTATAAAATACACAATGCCGGAATTTATTTTTTTTGACCTGCACACCGCAGAAATTGATTCGGCAATATCAGAATTATAATCAAGCCGGAAAATCATCTCACCCCCGATTTAACTATTTTTTTTATCTTAGGAAGGAAAAATCCGGGAAAAATCGCATTGCATAATTTTATGACTATAAACGCCGCAGCAAGGAAAATAAGCCCGGCAATAAAACCTGATATTTCTGTACGGAACAGAAAAATTCCGAGCAGTATACCCAGGATAAAAAAGGCCGAAGGGACACCGTATATTACTGCCGAAATCCCGAGATTGGAAGTCGAAATTTCAACGGTGACTTCATCGCCCACTTTTGCGTTCAGCGTGTTTTCAACTTCAAGGTACATTTTGCTTTTTTCCTGATTTCTGCACAACCCGCATTTATCACAGAGCGGCTTCCTGAAAAGCGCTATCTTCAGCGTATTACCTTCAATGCTTTCCACTATTCCTGTTTCTTCCATTGTATGCATTTGGTGGGACAAGATTTAATACATTCGCCGCTGTTCCGGCATTTTTTATAATCAATTACGGCAAGATTATTCTGAAGCGATATTGCCTGTAACGGGCATTTTTTGACGCACAACCCGCAGGCGATGCATCCAGTACCGCATACCTGCTTTACCGCTCTGCCTTTGTCATTGGACGAACAGGCGATAATGTATCTTTTTTCTCTGGGGACGAGTTTAATCAGTCTTTTCGGGCACATTTTCACGCAGATACCGCAGGCACGACATTTATTCTCGTCAATTTCAGGAGGCATGCCTTTCCGGAGCTTTACTGCACCGAACTGACACTCTGCGGCGCAGTCACCGTATCCGAGACACCCGTAACCGCACATTATATTCCCGCCCGAGACCAACGATGCGGCTGCGCAGTTCTTTATGCCTTCATAAACGCCTTTCTCTTTTGATGTGTCGCCGCAGCAAAAAATTCTTGCCGTCATTTCTACAGAATTCCCGGCTTCAACGCCCAGATACTTTGACAGTTTTTCTGTAACGCTGATACCGCCGGCAGGGCAGACGCCCGGCTTGGTTTTACCCGCAAGGAGAGCTTCGGCATAACCGTGGCATCCGGGAAAGCCGCAGGCGCCGCAATTGGCTCCGGGAAGTATGCCCAGTATAGCGTCAAAACGGGGGTCCTTTTCGACCGCAAATTTTTTTGAAGCAATCCCGAGGCCGACGCCCATTAAAAAACCGAGCAGGCCAAGCACGATAAGCGGAACAATTATAAAACTCATTTTAAGCGATATCTCACTCCCACGCCGCCCTGAAAAACGAAATTGTTTCCGAAAGCAGGAGCAATTTCGATGAAAATCCCGAGCGGATTTGTTTCAAAAATATATTCTAAGCCGGCCTTTAACTGCACGCAAATATTGTCTTTCTGGAAAAACACGCCGCCCCCGTAATAACACGGCAATTCCCCTTCGGTAACTTTATATGCCTTAAAATTGTGCCTTAAATAGTCGAAATGCACCATCAAATCCGGACCGAAGCCTACTGCACCGTCAATGGCATCAATGTTAGTTACAAAATATTTGCCGGATATGCCGGACAGTTTTCCGACAACAATCCCGACTTCGCAGCTGTTTTTATTTTTATCGAAAATACTGTTTTTGGCAAACATATTATCCGAGACAATCAAGCCGAAAAACAATAGGATTAAAACCCTTTTCACCCTTCCTCCGAATCGCAAAATACTGTCCGCCGTAAGTCCGCTTTACATCATTCCTGAAAATCCGAAGAACGCTATCGCAATCAGTCCAGCTATGACGAAAGCAATCGGCTCGTCTTTCAGCGAAGCGGGGACATCCGCAAGTTCAAGCCGCTCTCTTATCGACGACATCAATATCAGAGCCAGCGTGAAACCGAGCCCGGCACCGAGTGTAAAAACTATCGTCTGTATCAGATTATAATCCTGGCGGATATTCAAAATGGCAACCGCAAGAATGATGCAGTTGGTTGAAATAAGCGGCAGATAAATACCAAGCGCCTTGTATAAAGCAGGCGATGTCTTCAGTATGACCATTTCTACGAACTGGACGAGGGCTGCTATCACAAGTATGAAAACTATTGTCTGTAAATATTCCAGGTGGAGCGGATTCAGAACCGAATACTGAATGAACCAGGAGAACACCGACGCCATCAGCAGCACAAAAATGACTGCCATCCCCATCCCGACCGAGTCGGATATTTTTCTCGAAACTCCCATATAAGGGCATGTCCCGAGGAATCTCGCAAAAACAAAATTGTTTACGAAAATAGTGCTTAAAAGAAGCAAAACGAGTTCTTTCACCCAGCCCCTCCTAAAGATCCCTTTACTCTTTCCTTAAGTTTTTGCAAACTACTACCGTATTGTTTCAAGTGTTTTTCACGTTCAGTTGCATCCAATTTAGATGAATATGCTTCATAGTAAATTAAACGAACCGGTAAATACCTTCTTGTTGAATAATTTTTCCCGGAATTGTGCTCTTCCAACCTTCTTGTTAAATTTGATGTATATCCAACATACGTCCATTTGGTCCTTTCACTTTTAAGCAAATAAACATAAAACATTTCAGGAGGGGCTGGGTTCATTTTCTCACCGACCTTAAGACCGCCATAAGAAGACCTATGGTTATGAATGCACCTGGCGGGAGAATCATAATCAGCACTGGGCTGAAGCCGAAAAGTTTAATTCCGAGGAATGAGCAGTTGCCGGAAATCTCTCTTATAATCGATACGACAAACAGCACCAGCGTATAACCGGCGCCCATTCCGAGCGCATCAATAACCGACATCATAACGGTGTTCTTCATAGCGTATGCTTCCGAACGCGCTATAACTATACAGTTGACCACTATCAGCGGTATGAAAATTCCGAGATTTTTGTGTACTGCCGGAGCATACGCATTGAGCACCAGATCCGCTATTGTCGTGAAAGCGCCGATAACAATAAGAAAAACAGGAATCCTGACCTTGTTCGGTATTGAATTCCTCAGAAGCGAGACGATAACATTTGAACCCAGCAGAACGAATGTAAGTGCTGCGCCCATGCCAATGGCGTTTTTCACCTCGGTTGATACGGCAAGCACAGAGCAGAGCCCGAGCATAAGCCCGAGCACCGGATTCTCTTTTATGAACCCTTTTGTAAACTCATTTTTTATTTGTTTTAAATTCATCTATTCTGTTCCTTATCGCATTAGTGATGGCGCGGGATGAAATCGTGGCTGAAGTAATACCGTCTATAGCGCCGCCGTCCTTCTTAAGCAGCAGTTTATCGAACACCTTACCTTTGAACTGCTCCAGAAAACTCTTTTCGGAAATTTTTGAACCGAGTCCCGGCGTCTCCTGCTGGGACAATATTTTTACGCCTGTTACGGCATATTTTTTGTCTATGCCGACCAGTGCCTGTATCTGACTTGAATAACCGTTCGTTGAAACACTCAGGACATAACCCACGGAATTATTTCTGCCGTCAAACCCCTCGAAAACGCTATCACTGCTGTCTATAACCCTGAAATCTGTCGCAGCAGGAAGTACTTCAGACAATGAACTGTCCCTCGCAGCGGCCTTCTCTTTCTGTATTTTTCTTGAGGTATAATAATTCG
>Ga0315268_10008817_pt1 | contig 10500 bp, 9 predicted proteins | sample C1_top_MG_FD_204535 | JGI IMG/M metagenome (GOLD analysis project Ga0315268, IMG submission 204535) | Sediment microbial communities from Yellowstone Lake, YNP, Wyoming, USA - C1_top | ecosystem: Environmental > Aquatic > Freshwater > Lake > Sediment | place: USA: Wyoming | collected 2017-08-01 | reverse complement strand
AGCTGACAAGGAGCGCCTGCTGTTGGAACGCGCAGAGGTGTATGCTTCGATGGACTGCAATTCCGAAGCAGCGGTCTGTTTCGATGTGTTCCTGAAGCAATTTCCGCGGTCAGCACTGGTCGGCCAGGCCGAGCTCGGCATTGCCGAGTCCCGGTACCGGCTCGGAGAGTTCCGCGAGGCCCTCGCGCATTTTGAAAAGAGCGGAACGTCGCTCCGCGCGCGGTATGGCAAGGCGAATGCGCTCCAATCGCTCGGCAGGATCGCAGAGGCGTCCGAGATCTATCGCGATCTGATCGAGAACGACCCCGGGGTCATCAATTCATCGCCGTCAACCTTGTACAACATCGGTGAGAACCACCGTCTCTCCGGCAGGCTCGGGGACGCAAAAATATATCTGACCTCGGTCAAGGACGATATCCTGAAATATCGGGCCGAAATGGGCCTCGGACTGGTCGCGGTGAGCGAGAAGAAGTTTGAGGAAGCGCAGCAGCACTTTACGCTTGCAACGGAATCGCCGGAGCGGCAGGTGCGCAGCGAGGCCATCATGAACCGCGCAGACGTCCATATGAAGATGGGAAAACAGGATGAGGCCGAGGCCGCGCTTCTGGAGATCAAGAAGACCTATCCCTACGGCAAGCAGTACGATATGTCCGCGCTCCTGCTCGCCAAACTCTATCGGGGCCAGGGGAAGTACAAGGAATCCACCGATCTTCTCAAAACGCTGGTGTATCGCCGGACGCCGTCGGCCGTCGCCCTTGATGAGATCGAGGCCGTCATGCTGGACGCGAAGGACCGGGACCGCGATGCGTTCGTGCAGCTCTGGAAAAGTTCGGGCAGATGGCTGCTTGATCCGTCGCGGTCCGCCGCGCTTGTACAGATCGCACAAGGGCTGCGGCATTCCGGAAAACCGTTCATCGATCTCTGTGCCTGGCTCATCCGGTATGGTCCGGAAAAGGTCAGGGCCGAGAGCAGACTGCTGCTCGCTGACTTCTATGCGGGCATGGGAGACGCGGACACGGCACTGGGTTATATCGCGCGGGTGAGGATCAAAGGGCACAGCGACGACGTCATGCGTGTCAGGGCCAAGGTGTCCCTGGCAGGCAATGATCCGGTGAAAGCATCGCAGTATCTCATGTCCCTGCGCGAACTGCGCGACTCCGATATGGCGATGCTTCTCGACACGGTGAAGTCCCTCAAGAAGCGCGACAACGTGCTGGGGTTCTGTATGCGATCGTTCAAAAAACTTCAGTTCTCGGTGCAAACGATCATACGGTTCGCGGACGTGCTGCATGATGCCAACAGGACCGACGAGGCCCTGGAGCACTATCAGGCCGCAGTGGCGCGAATGAAGCCCGGGTCCAAGGAAAGCGTTCCGTCCGCGGACGTGGAATGGGCTCATTATCGGATCTCCCTGCTTGCCCGGGGGGAGGATGCAGTCGCGTCGCTCAAGGCGATCCAGGCTGGAAAGAATCCAGCGGGCCGTCTGGCCGCGGCAGAGCTGAAGAGCGAAGCCGTGCGCAGAAAGGTTGAAACGGTGAACTGATGAACGTCGACCAGCTGAACGAAGCATTCAATACGTTTACCGCCGCGTCGAAAAGCCTCGAGGCCTCGTATGGCCTTCTGAAGGAGCGGGTCGCGTATCTGACGTCGGAGCTCGAGATCAGGAACCGCCAGCTGAACGAGGCGTTGGCGGATGCCGAGCAGAACAAGGACTACCTGAAGGCGATCCTTCATAATCTCGAAGAGGCGATCGTCGTGGTCGACCCCGACGGCCTGGTCACGATGATGAACCGTTCCGCCGAGGACCTGCTGGACATGCCCATGCTGCAGGCGCTTGAAAAGCCGTTCGAAGCGCTCCCCGTTACGCTCCGCACGGAGGATACGGACACGGTGCTGGAGACCGGGAAGGGCCGGCATATCGTCATCCTTTCGCGGTCCGACGTGGTCGAGGCGAACGGCTGTCTGCGGGGCCGCGTCATCCTGATCAAGGACATTACCCGGCTCCGGGAGCTTGAGGTCCTGCACGAGAGGAACCAGCGGCTGATCGCGATGGGAGAGATGGCCGCGAAGATCGTGCACGAGATTCGTAATCCGCTCTGCAGCATAGAACTGTTCTCGAGCATGCTGGAAAAGGACCTGAGCACGCCGGCCCATAAAGAGCTTGCCCGAGGGATCTCGACCGGGATCGGCAACCTGAACACGATCCTGACCAATATGCTTCTTTTTGCGCGCCCCAACAGGCCCGTATCGAGTACGATCCGGCTGGACGCTGTTATCGGGGAGGCCCTGCGCATGCTGAAGCCGATGATGGATTCGCGGAACGTCATCGTCCTGAGCGGCTTCCAGACGAGCGAGGTGTCGGGCGACGCCGAGCTTCTGAAGCAGGCTTTTTTAAACATTCTGATCAACGCGGTCCAGGCAATGCAGGACGGCGGCAGCATCGACCTCCGCATGGAACACGACGCGGACGGTATTGTGGTGAACATCCAGGACACGGGGACCGGCATCGCCCGCGAGCATCTGGAAAAGATCTTTGATCCCTTTTTTACGACCAAGGACACCGGCACCGGGCTCGGGCTCGCGATCGTGAATACGATCATGCAGGCGAACAACGGCTACATCAAAGTGGCGAGCGAGCCGGGACGCGGCAGCGTGTTCAGTCTCTATTTCCCCGGCGGGAGGACCCTGGACGAAGGGCTCCTGCAGGAATCGGCCGCGTAACCGGATCCTCATCAGTTCTTGAGAAGGAGATGCACATGAAGTCAGGAGCAGCAACGAAACCGATACTGGTCGTGGATGACGATTCGTCGATGCGGGCGGCGCTTTCCGAGGCCATCCAGCGGCTCGGCCACCGCGTGGTGATGTGCGACAGCGCAACCGATGCGATCGCCCGGCTGAACCAGTCCGTCTATTCCCTGATCATCACGGACATGAAGATGCCGAAGATGGACGGGCTCACGTTCCTGAAGGAGGTGCGCCGCCGCGTGGGCAACCTGCCGGTGCTCGTCATTACCGGCTTTGGAACGGTCGAGAACGCCGTGGAATCGATGAAAGAGGGCGCCACGGATTATCTCATGAAGCCGTTTTCCTTCGATACCCTGAGCAAGACCGTCGAGTCCATCATAACGCGGTCAGCCCCGGAGAAGGACATCCTGACCGAGAACGCCGAGATGCGGAAGATCGTCCAGCTCGCGGGCAACCTCGCCGGCAACGATATCACTGTGCTGATCACGGGCGAGAGCGGGACAGGCAAGGAGCTTCTGGCCCGCCATATCCACCGGCTGAGCAAGAGAAAGGACAAGACCTTTGTTGCCGTGAACTGCGCAGCCATCCCCGACAACCTGCTCGAGTCCGAGCTCTTCGGCCACGAGAAGGGCGCCTTTACCGGCGCGCTGGAGCGGAAGAAGGGGAAGGTCGAACTTGCGGACGGCGGGTCCATTCTGCTGGACGAAATAGGCGAGATGCCGATGCTGCTGCAGGCAAAGCTCCTGCGGGTCTTGCAGGAGCGCGAGATCGACCGCGTAGGCGGCAAGGAGCCGGTGCGTGTGGACGTGCGCGTGATCGCAACCACCAACCGGGACCTTGCCCGGGAGTGCGCGGAGGGAAGGTTCCGGGAAGACCTGTTCTACCGGTTGAACGTGTTTCCGCTCAGAGTGCCGCCGCTGCGCGAGCGGCCCGAGGACATCGAGTTCCTTTCGAACGAGTTCGTAAAGACCTTTTCCGCGGCAGCGGGCAAGCAGATCCAAGGATGCACAGCTGAGGCTGTCGCGGTCCTGAAGAACATGCCGTGGCGGGGCAACGTCAGGGAGCTCGAAAACGTCATCCAGCGGGCAGTATTCCTCGCCAGCGGGGACCAGGTGGATATGGTCGATCTTATGGTCGATACAGCCGGTCCAGCGCAGACGGCAAAAGGAAACCTGAAGGACATGGAGCGTGATGCGATCCTGAAGACCCTGAAAGAGGTGAACGGGAACAAGACCATGGCCGCTAAGCGGCTCGGGGTGAGCGTCAGGACGGTCCGGAACAAGCTGAACGAATACGGGCAAAAAATGCCCGTAGCGTGAAAATTTTTCCTAGCGCCGGGTGCTTTAAGTACTGAGCACGGAATGCGGATGCGTGAAGCACGCATTTATCAGTAAAATCAAAGAGGACGCGAACGCGTTGTCAATAAATTGCCTGGCACGGTAATTGATAGTACTACAGGCAAGGAGGTCCTATGTCGAACAATATAAATGAGGTATTGGAACAGCTTCTGCGTCAGTCCGGTGCACGGCACCGCGTGCTCACGTCGAACATTGCGAATGTGGATACGCCGAACTACAAGGCAAAGGACATCAAGTTCAGCCAGGTCCTGGGCAACGAGATCACGCTCGCGACCACGAACCCGAAACATCTGCCGGCTGCCGATGCCAATGCCGGAGGCGAGGTCACTGGCGTGGATACCCAGCCGTGGCTGGACAAGAACAACGTGGAAATGGACCTGGAAGTCGCAAAGATGACCGAGAACGCCATGCGCCAGCAGGCGGAGGTCACGCTGCTTACCATGCGGAAGACGATGTTTAGGAGCGCGTTGAGGACGAGCTGATGAACCAGGCCGAATCTGACGGCCGGGGTTATTTGTCATGAAGAAATTGAATTCTTCTCAAAATGGAAAGAAAATGCAAACAGCTTAACTCGAAGAGCACGAAGGAACGAATGACACGAAGAAAGACGGTCAAGTCAAATTCCTATTCGTGACATTCGTATCATTCGTGTAATTCGTGTTCGTCTTTCTTGTTTGGTTCCGGTTTGTCCGGGTCGGTGTTCGTGCATCATAGATGAGGTGAGCAAATGGAATCCAAAAATGTATTTTCAGTGAGCGCGTCAGCGCTCGCAGCACAGCGGCAGCGGATGAACACCATCGCGTCGAACATGGCGAACGCGAATTCCACGCGGACCGCGGAAGGCGGGCCGTACCGGAGGAAGGATGTGGTGTTCTCTGCAGAGCTGATGGGCGCGACCCAATCCGGACTCGAGGGCGTGAAGGTCAGCAGCATCGTTAAGGACGAGTCGCCGTTCAAGATGATCCATGACCCCGGTCATCCTGATGCGGACAAGGACGGGTTTGTGGCCATGCCGAACGTAAATATCATCGAGGAGATGGTGAACATGATGATGGCCTCACGGGCGTACGAAGCGTCGGTGTCCGCCTTCAACATGTCCAAGGCCATGTTCGCAAAAACGCTCGAGCTGGGAAGATAAACGAGGGTGTTGGTGCAGCGTAGGGTAGAACAGCACGGTGCGGGAGGGTGAAATGTCAGACATGAAGATCAACGGTGCGGGAGCAGGACAGGGGATCCAGCCGATCAAGCCGATAAGCGGCGAGCAGCAGGGCGGCTTTGAGGACATGATGCAGGAGGCGATCGGCAAGATCTCGCAGGTGCAGACCAATGCCGAACAAGCGGTCAAGGAACTCGCCTCGGGCGGCGATCCGGGCGAAGCGATCATTGCCATGAACAAGGCTGACCAGGATTTTCAGGTCATGGTCGAAGTGCGGAACAAGCTGCTTGCGGCCTACGAAAAGGTCATGAACATGCAGGTGTAGCGGGCTGAACGCAGACAAGAACGTGAAATCAAAGGTACGGAGATCCGAGGTCAACTATGGCAGACTTATCCGAACAGATCAAGAAACTACCCATGCAGAAGATGGTCGCATTCCTGGTCGTGATCGCGCTGGTGCTTACGGCCGGGATCCTGCTGGTCACCTGGATGCAGAAGGCGGACTTCCAGCTCCTCTACGCGAACCTGAGCGAGGAGGACGCTGGCGCCATCGTGCAGAAGCTGAATGAACTGAAGATCCCGTACTCGACGAGCGGCGGCGGCATCATGGTGCCGGCGGACAAGGTGTACGAGGTCCGGCTCCAGCTGGCAAGCCAGGGCCTGCCGCAGGGTGGCGGCGTGGGGTTCGAGCTGTTCGATAAGACGAGCTTTACCATGACGGACTTCGTGCAGAAACTGAATTATCGCAGAGCGCTCCAGGGAGAGCTTGCGCGGACGATCCGGTCGCTGGTGGAGGTGGACCAGTGCCGGGTGCATCTCGCGGTCCCGGAAAAAAGCCTGTTCATGCAGAAGGACGAAAAGCCGAAGGCATCGGTCCTGGTCAAGCTCCGGTCCGGGCGACGATTGTCGCAGGGCCAGATCCAGGGGATCGTGCATCTGGTATCGAGCAGCGTGGAAGGGCTCGACCCCAAGGACGTTTCGGTGGTGAACAACAGCGGTGAAATGCTCACCTCGATCGTGGACGAGAATTTCGCAGCGTCCGGGGGGCAGATCGAGTATCAGCGCAACTTTGAAAAGGACCTGGAAACACGGGTCATCAGCATGCTCGAGCCGGTCGTGGGCAAAGGCAAGGTCAAGTCGCGGGTCGCCGCGAGCCTCGACTTCACGAAGGTCGAGAAGACCGAGGAACGATACGATCCGGACAGCCAGGTCGCGCGGAGCGAGCAGCGGAACACGGAGAAATCCACCAGCGGCGTGGCCGGAGGGGGCGTTCCCGGAGTTGGATCAAACCTTCCCGGGAAACAGCAGAACGCCGCTGCAGCGGGCGGTTCATCCTCGCTGGCGGAAAAGAAGAACGAAACGATCAACTACGAGATCAGCAAGACCATCAGCCGTATAATCGGAGCGACGGGCGGGATCAAGAAGCTGTCCGTGGTCGTGCTGGTCGACGGTACCTATGCCGCGGCGCAGGGGTCAACGGAAAAGAAATATACCGCGCGCACCGAGGACGAGGTGAAGCAGTTCGAGGACATGGTGAAGAAGGCGATCGGGTTCACGACGGAGCGGGGCGACGAGGTCAAGGTGGTGAACATGCCCTTCGAGGTGGTGCCGCTGGAAGAGCCTGTTGAGGCCGCTGCGGCCACCCCGGTCATGCCCGTGGTCATGAGCGCGTCGCGGGTCCTGGTGCCGCTGGTCGGCGTGGTCCTGTTGTTCCTCTTTGTGATCAGACCGTTGATGAAAACATTGACCGCGCCGCCCGCAAGGCAGCAAGCGGCCTCGAGGCCGCAGATAGCGGCTGAAATGCAGCGGGCGATCGCGACTCCCGAGCGGGCATCGCAGGACCAGCTCTTCGACTGGGCAAAAAAGAACCCGAAAGTAGCGGCAAATCTCATCAAAGGCTGGATCGAAGAGACGTAACAGCGCAGGGTTCTAAGCGCAATGCGTTGAGCATGGTAAGGAGTGCTGCATGCCACTGACGGGATATGAAAAAACTGCGATCTTCCTGAGCGCCATCGGCGAAGATGCCGCGGCAGAGATCCTGAAGGGTCTTGATGTCAAAGACATCGGGACGATCACCATGCACATGACGAAGCTCAAGACCGTCACGAAAGCGACGATCGAGACGGTGCTTTCCGAGGTTGCGGAGAACGTCCAGCGGGGCGATATCCGCCTCGGCGGCGCCGAGTTCGTAAAGAAGGTCCTGTCAAAGGGACTGGGCGAGGATGGCGCCAATAAGATGCTCGAAATGGCGTCCAAGGAGGGGCCGCTCGAGTCTCTCCGGTGGGTCGACGCGAAGACCCTGGTCAATTTTCTCGTGACCGAGCATCCTCAGACCGTTGCGCTGATCATCTGCCTGCTGGAGCCCACGCAGGCCGCGGAAGTGCTTTCTGCGCTGCCGGAAGCGATCAAGGCCGACGTCGCGATGCGTATCGCCGCCACCGAGCGGATCCCCGAGAACGCCATCGAGGAGCTCAAGATCGTGCTCAAAGGGCAGCTCGATATGGGCAAGAACAAGGGAAAAAAGCTCGGAGGGGCAAAGACCATTGCGGAGATCCTGAACCAGTGCGACCGTTCAACGGAGCAGATGGTCCTCGGCAAGATCGAAGAACAGAACAATGTCATGGCGGACTCGATCCGGAAGCTGATGTTCGTGTTCGACGACCTCGTGAAGGTGGACGACCGCGGCATGCAGATGATCCTGAAGGAAACGGGCAGCGAAGAGCTGTCGCTCGCGCTGAAAACGGCGTCCGAGGCACTCAAGGAGAAGATCTTCAAGAATATGTCGCAACGCGCGGCGCAGATCCTGAAGGAGGACATGCAGACGCGGGGTCCGGTCAAGGTGTCGGACGTGGAGAAGGCGCAGCAGGCGATCGTGAAGGTCGCCAGAAAGCTTGAGACCGAAGGCAAGCTGGTGCTTGCCGGAAGAGGCGGTGAAGAGCTTGTCACCTAAAAGCCGGATACAGCAGCATGCGGGCCTGGTCCGTTACGATATGCCGCTCCTGAAGAGCGAGTTCTCGGTCGGCCGCACCGTGGACCATATGGAACGCGAGGCGTACGAAAAAGGGTTTGCCGCGGGCGAGAAGGCCGGGTTCGAGATGGGCGAGCAGAAGGCACAGGTGCTGCTTGACCGCATCGGAGCGCTGATCAATGAGCTTACGACGCTCAAGAAAACGATCGTGGCCGAGGTCGAACCGCAGTGCGTGGAGCTCGCGGTCGGCATGGCGCGGAAGATCTTGGTCAGGGAGCTCACGGTGAAGCCGGACGAGATCGTGAAGATGGCGAAAGAGGGGCTCCTGAAGCTCGAGCGGACAGGGCAGATCACCATCAAGGTGAATCCCGCGCTCTATGATTTTTTTACCAAGCACAAGCCGGACCTCATGCGGATCCATCCCGACATCGTGTTTGACGCGGACCCGGCGGTCTCCCGGTACGGCACCGTGGTCATGGGCCCGGTCGAGGACGTGGTGACCGACCTGGATGAACAGCTCAAGAACCTGATCAAGGACATGGTGAGCCGGCATGGCAACGATTGACCTGTCCTCCTATACCGCCGCAGTGATCGACACGGACCCCATGAAAGTGTACGGGAGGGTCGTCGAGATCACCGGGATCATCGTCAAGGCAACAGGGGTGAAGGCCCGTATCGGAGAGTCCTGCAAGATCCTTTCGGACCAGGAGGAGCTTGACGCGGAGGTCGTGGGTTTCCGGGACGGGAAAGTGCTGCTTATGGCCGTGGGCGATCTTTCGAACATCAAGTCCGGAAGCCGGGTCCTGCCGATCGGAAAGAAAGTATCGGTCCGGGTGTCGCCTGCGCTCATCGGCAGGGTGGTGAACGATCGGGGCGAGCCCATCGACGGCAAAGGGCCGATCAAGGGCGTCGACTATCCGCTCTACTCCTCGACCCCGCACCCGCTCAAGCGGCAGCGGATCAAGGACCCCATCGACCTCGGCATCCGGTCGATCAACGGCCTCCTGACCTGCGGCAAGGGACAGCGCATCGGCATCATGGCCGGGTCGGGCGTGGGCAAGAGCGTGCTGCTCGGGATGATGGCCCGGTATACTGCTGCGTCGGTGAACGTGATCGCGATGATCGGCGAGCGGGGACGCGAAGTGCGCGAGTTCATCGAGAAGGACCTGGGAGAAGAAGGGCTCAAGAAATCGGTGATCGTCGTTTCCACGTCGGAACAGCCGCCTCTTGCAAAGGTGCGGGGGGCGCTGGTCGCGACCGCGATCGCGGAATACTTCCGGGACAAAGGCAACGACGTGCTCCTGCTGATGGACTCGCTGACCCGCGTGGCCATGGCCCAGCGGGAGATCGGTCTTGCGACCGGCGAGCCGCCCACGGCAAAGGGATACACGCCGTCCGTGTTCGCGCTGCTGCCGAAACTGCTCGAGCGCGTGGGAACGTCCGAAGGGAAAGGCAGCATCACCGGCATCTATACCGTTCTGGTGGAAGGGGACGATATGTCGGAGCCGGTGGCGGATACGGCCCGATCGATCCTTGACGGCCATATCGTGCTGTCCCGCGACCTTGCCATGGAGAACCACTATCCGGCCATCGACGTGCTCCAGAGCATCAGCAGATTGATGCCCGATATCGTGAACCCGAAACACAAGGAGCTGGCGTCCCGGTTCATGGAGACGATGGCGGCGTACAAGCGTGTCGAGGACATGATCAACCTGGGGGCGTACAAAGAAGGCTCCAATCCCAAGGTGGATTACGCCATTCAGATGATCGATAAGCTCAGGGCCTACCTTCGTCAGGGGATGGCGGAGCGCCGCGACTTTGCCGACAGCCTGCAGGGCCTGTATTTCCTGTTCGAGAACACAGGGAGCAAGGCATGACCAAGCGCCAGAAAACGGTGTCGAAGATCCTGGAGCTCAAGGAATTCAACAAAGAGCAGCTCGAGGCCGAGGTCAGAAAGGCCAATGATCGGCTGCACGCCGAGCAGGAGAAACTGGACGCACTGAACACGACCTATGCGAGCACGAACGCCGGATTGACGGCCAAGCAGAGCAAGGGCACGATCCCGGTCCACGAGGTCGAACTGTTTACCACCTATCTGAAGCATATGCACAAACAGATCGAGCTGCAGCAGCAGGTGATCGCTCTCCGCAGCGCCGAGGTAGAGGAGCTGCAGAGCGCCATGGTCGAAGCATACAAAGAGCAGCGGGTCTTCGAGATCCTGCAGGACAAGATAGCGCACGAAGAGTCCAAAGAAGCGGCCCAGGTCGAGCAGA
>Ga0315268_10008816_pt1 | contig 10500 bp, 9 predicted proteins | sample C1_top_MG_FD_204535 | JGI IMG/M metagenome (GOLD analysis project Ga0315268, IMG submission 204535) | Sediment microbial communities from Yellowstone Lake, YNP, Wyoming, USA - C1_top | ecosystem: Environmental > Aquatic > Freshwater > Lake > Sediment | place: USA: Wyoming | collected 2017-08-01 | reverse complement strand
ACGCGCTCGTGGGCCGGCGCGCTGAACTCCAGGGCGGTTTCGGGGTTGGAAGACAAAGCGGCCGCAGATGAACGCAGATCAAAGTTAATGCTTTACCGCAAAGGACGCAAAGGCGGGCTACGCGGGCCAGGGCGACCGCGCGGCATTAGCTCTGCTGCCGGCGTTTTTGCGCGTTGAATTGCTCGGACTGGCCGCGCGGGATGCTGAGGTTCTGCCATTCGGGGCCGCGCAGGTGCTTGGACAAAAAGATGATCTGGCCGACGTGATAGACGGCGTGGGCGACGATGCGGTGCACGGCCTGCAATGCGGTGAGGGGCTCGCCGCGGATAGTGACGGTGCGCGCCAGGTCGCTGGGGCGGAGCGAGGCGATGGTGTCGAAGGCGGTGCGCCAGCCGTCCTCCCAGAGCTGCGTCAGTTGGGCGCGGCTGTCGCCGGCGACTTCAAATTCCCGGTCGCGATGGCGGCCGGGCTTCTCGCCGTCGGTGGTGAGGAAGTCGGTGCAGCGCGAGCGCAGGTTGCCGCCGAGGTGCTTCATGAGAACGGCGACGCTGTTGGACTCGGGATCGGGCTGGGTGAAAAGCTGGTGGTCGCGGAGCTGGGCGATGGCGGCGTCGGCCAGGCGCTTGTGACCACGGAGGGCGCGGCGGGCCTCGTCGAGATAAGCAGCGGCGGTGTCCACAAAGCAACATTTACCACAGAGACGAAAATTTATATTGACTTTCTCATAAAGCGACCTCAATATCTTGTGGCAGAGCAGCTGCCCATACCACAAATTTGGGTAGCAGTGGACTCCGGGCCCTTCAAGGGAGAGCACACTTCCAGGAGGAACGCCTCATGGCGACGAAGAAAAAGGCAGCCAAGAAGACAGCGAAGAAGAAACATTAACGCGGGCAGGAGCTCGCGTTAGAGCTCGATAAGAGGGTTGAAAGGCCTCCGGAAACGGAGGCCTTTTCAGTTGTCAGCGGAGGTTTCACGTTTCAAGTTTCAAACCTGAAACCTAGTTTTGTCCGCTGATCTCCAGGTTCCAATCGCAGGCGCCGCTGGTCGGCTGTGTGGGCAGCGGCGGCGGCGTGAGCCAGGCCGGGTTGGTGAAGTCGAAGAACTCGCTCATGTCGTCGGCCCAGGCATCGCGCGCCGTGAGCGCCGGTAACCCAAAGCGCACTTCGATCAGCTTCAGTATCGAGGTGAACTCGCGCGGCGTGCGGGAAACGAAGTTCGGCTTGACCCAGGGGGAGAAGACGATCAGCGGCACCCGGAAGCTGCTGTGAACGAAGTCGCCGGGCAGCGGGGTCTCGAATTGGGGCGAGGGGATGGGCGCGATGTCGTCGGGCGCCGCGATGCCGGCCAGGGGCGGCACGTGGTCGTAGAGCCCGCTGAACTCGTCCCAGGTAAGGATCAGCACCGAGGACTTCCAGGCCTGGCTGGCGAGCAGGGCGTTAATCACCTGGGCAGCACGGGCGGCGCCCGCCTGCATATTTACGCCCGGGTGCTCGTCGAGCTCGGTTTCGGCGGCGCGCTCAATGAAGATCACCGAGGGCAGGTCGTCATCCGCGGTGGGACTGGCGAGGGTGGTGTACCAGTTGGAGATGGGGTAAACGCGGCCGCTGATGGCGGGATCGTTCCATTCGGCGAACTGAGCCAGGAAGACGCTGTTGTCCTGGTAGTAGTAGCGCCAGCTTATGCCGTGCTCGTTGAGTAACTGGAAGATGGTCTTTTGCTGCCAGCCCCCACTGGGCGGCGGGTCGGGAAAGATGTGGCCAAAGGAGCTGGCGGTGAACAGGTACATGCGGTTGGGGATGGTGCCTGCCATAACCGATGCATGCCAGCGGTCGCTGGTGGCGAACTGGCTGGCGGCCTCGTAGTAGTAGGGCAGATCGCTCTGGTCGTAATAGCCCATGACGCGGTGATATTGCGGGTCAATGGTGGAGGGAAGGTCCTTGTTGGTGACAAAGCCGTCCATCCGCGGAGTACCGCCGACCAGGATCTGGCCGCCAACGCCGGGGCCGGGCTGGGTGGTGTAATTCTCCAAATCGTAGGCGCCCCAACTGGGGTTCCAGGAAGGGCTGGTGTTTTCGACGCACACCGTCTGGTAGTGATAGGGGTGGACGGCTGCGCCGTTGGAGTCGTACTGAACTGTGTCCGGAGGAATTCCGTCGACGTCATTGGCCAAGCCCTTGCTCGCTTTATAAACGCCCAACTGGCCGAAGTAACTGTCGAAGGAACGGTTCTCCTGCATGAAGAAGATGATGTGCTTGAGCGTCTGCAAGCCATTCGAGGCCACCACAGTCACGGTGAAGGTTGCGGTGGTGGTGTTGCCGGCCGCGTCCTTGGCAGTGGCGGTGTAGGTGGTGGTCTGGGCGGGCTTGACCTGAACGCTGCCGCTCAGGTTGACGGGACCGATGCCGGGTTGGAGGTCGACGGAAGTCGCCGCCTGCGAGGTCCAGGTGAGAGTGGAACTCTGACCCGCGCCGATCTCCTTGGGGTTTGCGCTTAGACTAACCGCAAGCTCCTGCTGGACCGTGACAGTCACCTTGGCGAAGATGGTGCTGCCGTCCTTGCCGGTGACAGTAGCGGTGTAGGTGGTGGTCTGGGCGGGCTTGACCTGAACGCTGCCGGTGGGCAGGGTCCCGGCCCCGACGCCATTGTCGATAGTGATGGAATCGGCGTCACTCACGGTCCAGTTCAAAGTGGATTCCCCGCCGGGGATGATCGAAGTTGGGGAGGCCGTGAAAGACGTTATGGTCGGCGGCGGCTGCGTGACGGTGACGGTCGCCGAAGCGCTGGCCGAGCCGCCGGGGCCGGTGGCGGTGACGGTGTAAGTCGTTGTGGTTTGCGGCACGACGAAGGCATTACCGGACAGCGCCAGGGGCTGGTTGTCTTCGGCCGGAAGCGCCGGCGAGATGCTGACCGAGGTCGCCCCGGTGGTGGTCCACTGCAGCGTGCTGAACACACCGGCGGTGACCGTGGCGGGAGTTGCGGTCATGGTGACGGTGGGCGCCGCGGGCTGCGGCGGCGGTGGTGGGGAGCTCGAGGCGCTCGAGGCGCTGATCCCCCCGCAGGCGGTGAGAATGGTTACAAGGGAAGTAGAAAGTACCAGGAGCAGGAGGGGCCCAGGGTTCCGAGACACGTTTCACCTCCGGACAATTGACGGGCAACAGATTGGAGTGAGCGATTCGGTCCAGAGTTGTCCAGCAACTCGGGAAATGGGAGAGGCGGGCCTGCGGCCGCCCGGCAGCAATTTTGAGCAGCTATTCTGTTTCGAGTTGTCCTGCAGCTCCGGTCGTGCTAGAACACGCAGGCTGAGGGAGACATTCGGCCGGGATGGCCAAGCGTAACCAGTCCGGGAAAGCGCGGCGGGAAGAAGTGCTGATTCCCGACAAGCTCTACTTCCGCATCGGAGAAGTGGCGCGCCTGTGCCGCCTGCCGGCCTACGTGCTGCGCTTCTGGGAAACCGAGTTCCCGCAACTGAAGCCCACCAAGAGCAGCACCGGGCAGCGCATGTACCGGCGCCGGGATCTGGAAAGCGTGCTGCGCATCAAGAAGCTGCTCTACGACGAGGGGTACACCATCCCGGGAGCGCGGCAGCAGTTGCGCGCCGAGATGCGTCCGGCCAGGACCCAGACCGGACTGCCGTTCCCGCAGGCGGTGCCACCCGAAGGGCTGAAGCAGGTGCGCCAGGGATTGCAGGAGGTGCTGGCGATTCTCTCCAGCGGGGCCAAGCGCGCGGGCAGGAGTTCGAAGGGCTAAGAGGCTGATCCATGCTGCTGACGGTGTGCATTGCCGCGGGGGTGATTGCCGTGGTCTTGTTCCTGGTGTTGCGCCAGGGGACGCCGGGGAAAGACGCGTCGCAGACGCAGATGCGCATGGCCGGTGAAGTGCGTCGTTCGCCGCGCGTGCCCATCTCGGTGCCGGTGGACATCCAGACCGCGGAAGAGCACTTCGTGGCCGCCGGGGAAAACATCAGCCACGGCGGCATGCTGGTGCACGTGGAGGCGTCGCTGTCGGTGGCGCAGCCCATTGAGGTTGGCTTCACCCTGCCGGAACACCTGCCCATCAGCATCCCGGCCGTGGTGTCGTACAAGAAGGGCGAGAACGTCGGTCTACGATTTGATCCCACCCATCGCGAACGCCACTCCATCCAGAAGTGGGTGGACACCTCGGTGCAGGACAAAGCCGCAAAAAGCGGGCGGTAATCAGCCGCCAGGCGTACGCGCAGCTAGCTGAAACGCAGGTCGCGGTAGCGCTTGTCGTCGCGCGCGCGGCGCGCCCGAATGGCAATGCCGGTGCCCGCGGCAATTACAAAAGCCGCCGCGGGAATTACAACCAGGCTGTGCAGCAGAGAAGCAAACATCCCTTTTCACCTCGAAGTTGGACCCTGCCGCCGGTCCTGCTGCCAGCGCCAGGCACACGCCAGGCGGTGCGGCGCCGGGAAGCAGGAATTTGCAATCGGAATACCGACGGCGGGAAACTGGGCCAGCAGAACCCACGGTCATCGGAGCCTTTCGAGCGACCGCACCTACTGTGATGTGAAGAGAGGCTGCGGTGCTGCCCGGGAACGGCAGCGCCAGTTCGCCGTGGGTCGAGCGAATAACTCGGAGTCGATGCTCTAGCAGGCTGCTGAAGAACTCAGAAAAGCAGGTTCCTCGCGGGCTGAAGCCCGCTCGGAATGACACAACAAAGGATTTGTTTCGGCGCGGCTCCCTCGACTTCGCTGCCTCGGCTGCGCTCGGGACGACAGGTTCCGCCGCGCCCCTTCAAAACGAGCCGGCCGCGCCCTACTTCGAGGCCCGCACGAAGGCGCCGGTGGTGGCGTTGATAACCCCGAGTCCCTTGTTGTTCTTGAGGTCCTTTCCGTAGATCACGTACCAGTGGGGCACGGTTTGCCCGCGCGCCATCTCGACAATGTAGGTGACCGGCTGTTCGGGGGTCTTCTTCAGCAGGCCTTCGCCGCCGTGACCTTGCGCCACTCCGAAGGCCTTGTCGGAATCCACCTTGAGCAGAAAGGAATCGAAGGGCGTGCCTTCTCTTGGCAGTGACAGGTCCATGCCCTGGCTCAGCCCGTAGGCGGGCGCCCCTGCATCCAGGCTCCCGGAGCACATGAAAGCGCGCATGGCGCTGCGCTGCGCGGAGACAAACATGAAGCGCCACACCGCCGACTTGCCTTCCCTGCCGAGGGATTCCGAGGTGAGATCGGACTCGATGTGGATCGGCCTGGCGTCTATGGCCCAGAGGCGCGCCTGACCTTCCACCCGCTTCAGACACTCCTGCGCCGTGTACACAACCGGTTGGTTCTTGGTTTCCGCCGCCGGTTTGGGTGGGACGGACTTGCCGGCGGGCTGATTCGAACAGGCCGGCAGAATTCCTGTGGCAATGAGAATAGCGGCAATCAGCAGGAGATGGCGTGCGCGCATACGACCTCCTCAACTGGGCGTGTGTTCGCGACAATTGTACGAAGAAACCAGCCCGACCGCTCGGGAAACCGGCGCGGCACAAAAATTGATTTCCCAACCTGACACTGCGGCGTGATTTCCTGCTGTGGTCGTGGTAGTGTTCGCCAGAACCTATGCGATTCACCTTGGCGCTGGCGCTGGCGCTGGGCTTCACTACGCCGGCCGCCGCGCAACTCGAAACCCCGCTGACCATCACCAAGACGGTCCCGCTCAGCAACCAGCTGGCCGACATCGCTGCCTATGGCGGGCTGAAGGAATCGGCCTGCGACCCCGCGGGTAACCTGTTCACGCCAACCAGCCGCAAATCCGGCAGCGCGGTGAATTCGGTGTTGCGCATCGCCCCCGATGGCCAGACCTACGCTCGGTTTTCCATCGATTCGCTGCCCCAACTGCAGAACGGGGACATCGCCGACTGGGTGGTGGAGGCGCAGGGAGACGTCTATGCGCTGGCGCGCGAAGTAGTGAAGTACTCGGAGGCGCAGCTCGCGCTGAAATTCGGCGACACCTTCATCGTGCACTGGGAGCGCGGCGGCCAACTGGTGGCGCAAGTGCGCCTTCTTCCCGAAGGCAAACACTTCATTCCGTCGGGGCTGGCGATATTGGACGACGGCAGCTACCTGGTTGCCGGCTATGAAAGGCATGGCTGGAAGATAAAGATGTCGGCGCAGATTTTCGGCGGCGATGGCGCCCTCCGACGCCAGCTCGAGCTCGGCCGAAAAGCCGCGGAAGGGTCGAATGACTTGACGGCGGCCAGTTCCCGGGTTTACCAGCCGGCCGCGCTCAAGGTGGACGGCGCCATCTACGTCTTGCGGGGCAGCAGCCGCGAGCAGGTGTACGTGATCTCGGGCAGCGGCGAGCTGATCAGGACGGTTGCGCTGAACCGGGCCGGCCTGGAGTTCGATTCACCGCACATCGTGGGGAACGACTTGATCGTGCACGCGCACCCCGCGGTTCCCGACGACAGCGAGCCGGGCTCAGCCAGCTTTGCGCCGAACCTGGTGACCCTGCCGGTGTTCGATCTGCGCACCGGGGAATCCGCCGAGGAGTACTACTGGTCGGAACCGGCGCTGGCGCTGGTCTGTTACGCGCGGGATAAATTCACCTTCGTCGGGCAGCAGAGCCAGGCTGGGTCTGCCCGCTGGTCCATCGTGTACGCCGAGCCCGGCAGCCGCAAGAAGAAGCGCGGACCGAGGACCACGGTGGTGGCACGGATAGGAGAGGAACTCTGCGCGGAAGAAGGTCGGTGAAGGAAAGCATGGTCGGGACGGGCGGATTTGAACCGCCGACCCCTTGCACCCCAAGCAAGTGCGCTACCAGGCTGCGCCACGTCCCGACGGTCAAGGGTAAAGCTATTTTAGCAGACCGAAAGATCGGGTGATCGGGCCATCGGGTCATCGGGTCATCGAGTCAGTGGTGAACCTTGCGAGTTACCTGCCCTGGGCGTCGGCGGCGCACATAATCAAGCCAGCTCGGAACCCAAGGAGCCGCGGTGATCAATTCCGCACCAGCCAGGACGTTGCTGTCTTTCGCCCTGCCCGGGGGTGCGCTGCTGGTGAGCGCGCTGGTGGTGGCGCAGGTGCCGGCCGCGCACATGGCGGCGCCGCCGGTGGTAGACTTTTATCTCTGGGCGGCGCTGCTGGCCGGGCTGGCGATGGCATGGCGCTTCCAGTCGAGCCGGGTGCTGTTTGCGCTGGCGGTGCTGTGGCTGGGCGAGCGCGCGCTGCTGCTGCTGGCGCACGCTTCGCCGGCGGGCGCCAACGCCGGGTACGCGCTGGTGGCCGTGCTGCTGCCGATCAACCTGGTATTTTTTTCCGTCATTGGCGAATGCGGACTGACGCTGAGCTCGATCGGCTCGGGCGTGGGGATTCTTTCCATCCAGGCGGTCGTGGTGGCGGTGCTGGCGCGGCCGGAAAACGCGGAGTTCGCCCGCTGGGCCGAGCGCGCGTATCTGCCGCGCGGCCTGTTCGGCTGGACGCCTTTGCCGCAACTGGCGCTGCTGGCGTTTGCCGCGGCGGTGGCGTGGCTCGGCATGCGCATGAGCATCCTGCGCAAGCCGGTGGACACGGGATTCTTCTGGAGCGCGTGCGCGGCACTCGTGGCGCTGCATGCGGCTGCGCCGGGACGGGCGTCTACGCTGTACTTCGGAACCGGGGTGCTGATCTTCACGGCGGCGCTGGTCGAGACGTCCTATGTGCTGGCCTTCCATGATGAGCTGACCACGCTACCCGGACGCCGCGCCTTCAACCAGGCGCTGCTCGGCCTGGCGGGCCGGTACGCCATCGCGATGGCGGACGTGGACCACTTCAAGAAGTTCAACGATACCTACGGCCACGACACCGGCGATCAGGTGCTGCGCATGGTGGCCGGGCGGCTGGCCCGCGTCGGCGGCGGAGGCCGGGCGTATCGCTACGGCGGCGAGGAGTTCGCCATCGTCTTCCCCGGCAGCGGTGCGGAGCAGGCCAGCTCGCATCTGCAAGAGCTGCGACAGGCGATTGCCGACTCGACATTCATGGTGCGCGGCCCGGAACGCAGCCAACGCAAGCGTCCGGAGCGCCGCTACGCGCAGCCGGGACGCAGGCCGGTGGGCAAGGAGCGGACCAGAACCCACGTGACCGTCAGCATCGGGGTGGCGGAATGCGATGCCCGCCTGCGCACGCCGGAAGAGGTGATCGAGGCCGCCGACCAGGCGCTGTATCGCGCCAAGGACGCCGGAAGAAACCGGGTGGAGATTGCGGGTGCGGGGCGGCGGGTGGCGCCGCAGCCCAGCGCGGTGGTGGCGCGGTAGGAAAAGCTAACCGCGGATTTCGCGGATGACGCCCGTGAAGGTTTGTATCGCCACACGACTAGAGCTTCGCACTCAGCTCTCTCAACTGCTCCGAGGTCAGCCCGTACAGCGGCGGGGTCTTCACACCGAGCATGGACAGGTGCAGGTAAATCTGCCCGCGGTGATGGATTTCGTGCTCCACCGCGGCGCGCAGGGCTTTCCAGGTGGTGATGGGGCTGCCGTCGGGCGTGAGGCACTTCTTCTTCAGGTCTTCCGGGGTGAGGCGCGACAAAATCTCCACCGACTCGGCGTGCAGGCGCTCGACGAAGGCCAGCACGTTGTCGTAACCGTCGGCCAGGTCGCGCCCGCAGCCAGCGTAGCGGCTGGGCTTGTTCTGTACGTTCTCCGCGAAAGCGTAGCGCTCGACGCAGGCGATGTGCCGCAGCAGGTCGCCCAGGGTGAACTTGCCCGGAGCGTAGCTCCACTCCAGCTTGTCGGGCGGAATGGCGCGCGCCACCCGCATGGTGCGCTCGTGAATCTTGCTGAGGTAATCGAGGAAGGACTGGATGTTGGTGATTTCCATGCGGCTGCCCCCACGTGGTTAGTCCAGGGTTGGGCTCCTCTCCGCGATCAGCTTCCTGATGCGCGCCTCAAGCTGCGCGAAGGGCACGGTCTCGGTCTTCTCTTTGCCGCGGGTGCGGACGTTGACCGAGCCGGCTTCGGCTTCCTTGTCGCCCACCACCAGCAGGAACGGCACCTTCTGCATGGCGTGCTCGCGGATTTTGGCGTTCATCTTCTCGTTGCGCAGGTCCACTTCCACGCGCACGCCGGCGTCCTGCAACTCGCCGCCGATCTTGTTGGCGTACTCGGCGTGGCGCTCGCTGATCGGGATCACCACCGCCTGCACCGGCGACAGCCACACCGGAAACGCGCCCGCGTAGTGCTCGATCAGCACCCCGAAGAAGCGCTCCATGGAGCCGTACAGCGCGCGATGCACCATGACCGGCTGGTGGCGCTGGCCGTCTTCGCCCACGTACTCCAGATCGAAGCGCTGCGGCAGGTTGAAGTCGAACTGGATGGTCGAGAGCTGCCAGAGGCGGCCGATGGCGTCCACCAGCTTGATGTCGATCTTGGGGCCGTAGAAGGCGGCTTCGCCGGGGATGATCTTGTACTCCAGGTTGCGCCGGTGCAGCGCGTTCTCCAGCGACTTAGTGGCCAGGTTCCACTGCTCTTCGCTGCCGGAAAAATTCTTGCGGTCGTTGGGGTCCCAGGTGGAAAGCTCGATCTGGTACTGCTCGAAACCGTAAACCCGCAGCACTTCCAGCGCGAAGTCCATGCAGGCGACAACTTCGTCTTCGATCTGCTCCGGGGTGCAGAAGATGTGGGCGTCGTCCTGGGTGAAGCCGCGTACGCGCAGCAGGCCGTGCATCACGCCCGAGCGCTCGTAGCGATAGACGGTGCCCAGTTCGCCCAGGCGCACCGGCAGGTCGCGGTACGAGCGGAGCTGGTCCTTGTAGATGAGGATGTGGAAGGGGCAATTCATGGGCTTGAGGCGGTATTCCGCGTCGTCCAGCTCCATGACGTCGAACATGTTCTGCGCGTAGTAGCCCTCGTGGCCGCTGGTCTGCCAGAGCTGGCGGCGCGCCACGTGCGGCGTGTAGACAAGGTCGTAGCCGCGGCGCAGGTACTCCTCGCGCATCCAGTCTTCCATCAGCTTGCGCATGATGCCGCCCTTGGGGTGCCAGAAAATCAGCCCCGGGCCGGCAATCTCCTGGATGGAGAACAGGTCGAGCTGCTTGCCCAGCGTGCGGTGGTCGCGCTTCTTGGCCTCTTCCTGCTGCTTGAGGAACTCGTCCAGCTCTTTTTTCGAGAAGAACGAGGTGCCGTAGATGCGCTGGAGCTGCGGGTTCTCTTCCTTGCCCAGCCAGTAGGCGCCGGCGATATTGAGCAGCTTGAAGGCCTTGATCCTGCCGGTGGACGGGATGTGCGGCCCGCGGCAAAAATCCACGAATTTGCCCGTTTTGTAGAGCGAAATCTTCTCGTCCGGGCGGGTGAACTGTTCGATGAAGTGACACTTCATGAAGTCGCCCTCGCGCTGGAACTGCTCCAGACCTTCGCGGCGGGGCAGCCACTCGCGCGCGTAGGGCTGGTTGCGCTGTACGATCTCCTGCATCTTCTTCTCGATCTTCTCCAGGTCCTCGGGGGTGAACGGGGTGGGCCGGTAGAAGTCGTAGAAGAAGCCGCTCTCGGTGGCGGGGCCGTGGCCGAGCTTGGTTTCCGGGAACA
>Ga0315268_10008815_pt1 | contig 10502 bp, 9 predicted proteins | sample C1_top_MG_FD_204535 | JGI IMG/M metagenome (GOLD analysis project Ga0315268, IMG submission 204535) | Sediment microbial communities from Yellowstone Lake, YNP, Wyoming, USA - C1_top | ecosystem: Environmental > Aquatic > Freshwater > Lake > Sediment | place: USA: Wyoming | collected 2017-08-01 | reverse complement strand
ATACAGTACACTTTTACTCATGGCCTGCCTCCTTGGTTGTGGCTCTGTGCTGTTGGTCCTTGCGGCTTACAGCTTAACCCACGTTGCAAGGTTCGCAGGCCTTTAACTTTCAACCATTATGTCTACAGGGTGCCGCCCCATTACGATGCCGCCTTTTTCACCATGTAAGGTCAGCAGTGTCCGGCAGGGTTATTGCATCAGTAAATCTCGTTCCCAAGCTCCTGCTTGGGAACGGAGTTGTGAGCCCAAGCTCCGCTTGGGCACCTTAATGATTATTACCACAGATTCGTTACTTAGCCGATCGCAGCAAAGCAGGAGCTTGGGAACCAGAAAAGCCTAGCCATCCATCAAGGAATTCTTGGTGGCACAGGCGTCTCGCCTGTGCAGCGCAGGCTAAAGCCTGCGGCTACATTTTTCATCTTCCAGTCGTGCAAAATGCCTGCCGGACACTATTGATGTAGGTATGACTCAGGACACTAAACCAATTTTTCTTTGAGGGCCCGCATTTTCTCCTGGGGCCAGCGCACGCAGAAGGCGGGCTTGCCCCGGAGGACCAGTTGCATGCAGGTGTCGCAGTCGGCCTCGCAGGCAATGATCTCCTCCTCCCGCCCCTGCTGCACCTTCCTGGGCCACTCCGGGTCCGCCCAGAGGACCCGGGCCAGGCCCAGGAGATCGGCGTCCCCCCGGGCCAGGATCTGCTCCGCCAGGGCTCCCGTGGCGATGCGCCCCGCGGCGATCACCGGGAGGTTCACTTCTTTTTTGACGGCCGCGGCCAGATCCGCCATGTAGCCCGGCTGCCGGCATTTTTCCACGATTTCCGGCAGGAAAAAGGAATCATAGGTGCCGCCCATCACCGAGAGATAGGCGATGCCGGCCCCGGCCAGGGCCCGGGCGAATTGCCCCGACTCCGCCGGTTTCAGGCCGTCAGGCAGCCATTCGTCGGCCAGGAAGCGGTAACCCACCGGAAAGTCTCCCACCGCGGCCCGGACCGCAGCCACCACCTCCAGGGGGAATCTCTGGCGCCTGCTCAGGGAGCCCCCATAATCATCCTGGCGCCGGTTGGTCCGGGGGGAGACAAATTGCGCCAGCAGATAGCCGGTGCCGCCGTGCAGTTCCACCATATCAAAGCCGGCCTGTTTGACCCGCCGCGCCGCGGCGGCGAATTTGCCGGCGATTTCGGCCATTTCCGCCGGGGTCAGGGCCCGGGGCAGGCGGCCGAAAGTCTCCACCGGCGACGGCGCCAGGGGTTCGGGGACCCGGGCAAACCGGCCGGCGTGGTTGATCTGCAGGCAGGCCAGGGCCCCTTCCCCTTGAATGGCGGCCGCCAGTCTGGCCAGCCCGTCGAGGCCCTCGTCCGTATCCACCCTGAGGGTGCGGTCGGCGCCGCTGCCGGCGGGATGGTCCACGGTGGCGTTCTCCACCACCACCAGGGCCACGCCGCTTCGGGCCATCAGGCGGTAGTGGTCCAGCATCAGGCCGCTCACCGTGCCGCCCTCCCCGGCATAGCCCAGGTAAAGGGGGGCCATGGTGAGGCGGTTCTTCAACTCGAGGCCGGCAATCGGCAAAGGAGAAAAGAGGTGCGGGTACATCTATCCGTCCTTAAAGTGGCGTGCAGGCTTTACCGTGAAAGTCTGCCTAGAATCCCCCTAAATCCCAGTAGTGTCCTGCAAGGTATTCGCAGAAGTTCAAAAACTCGTTCCCAAGCTCCCGTTTGGGAACGCATATGTGGCCCAAGCTCTGCTTGGGCACCTTAGATATTGATTTTAAATCAATTACTTAGTCAACGATATGGCAAAGCTGGAGCTTTGCTTCCAAGTAGGTTCCCAAGCAGGAGCTTGGGAACCAGAAAAGCATATCCATCCAAAAGGAAATGTCTTGGTGGCATAGGCTTTCCAGCCTGTGCTGGCGCAGGCTTTAGCCTGCGCCAGCAAAACTCGCATCGCCGCGGACCACCTCATTCCTCCAGGGCCTTTTTCACGGACTTCTTCAGGTCGTCGATCTTCACCGGTTTGGGAAAAAAATCGAAAATCTTTTCCCGGATGGCGTCGATGGCGGCATCCAGGGTGGCGTAGGCGGTGAGCATGATCACCTTGGTGTCGGCGTAGCGGTTGTTCACTTCCCTGAGGATATCCATGCCGCTGACGTTTTCCATCTTCAGATCGGTGATGACCAGATCAAAGGGCCCCTCCTTGATTCTCTCCAGGGCCAGGCTGCTGTCGGTGAAGGTCTCCACTTCGTAGCCCTCGTGCTCCAAGACGCGTTTGGCCATATCGCAGACGATCTTCTCATCATCAACTATGAGGATTTTCTTGGGCATCTGGTTTTTCCCCCTTGTTTTGGTATGCCGGTAGCCGCACTAGAAAAGTGGTGCCTTGGCCCGCTTCGCTCTCCACCGTAATCTCCCCGTGATGCTGTCTGATGATACCGTAACTCACGGAGAGCCCCAGGCCGGTCCCCTTGGTCCCCTTGGTGGTGAAAAAGGGGTCGAAAATGTGGGGCAGGACCTCTTTGGGGATACCTACCCCCGTATCCTTCACCTTGAAGATCACGTCCCGGTTAGCCGGTGCCGGGGCCACGGCCACCGTCAACTCCCCGCCTTCCGGCATGGCCGCGATGGCATTGATATACAGATTCACCAGCACCTGTTCGATCTGGGGCGCGTCCACATAGATCCGGGGCAGATGGTCCGTGATGAGCTTCCGCAGCTTGACGTTGGAAATTTTCATCTGATTGCTGACCAGGGCCAGGCTGCGGTCCACGATCTCCCCGGGGTCATACTCCTTCAATTCCGGCTTTTTCTGGCGGGAAAAGTCCAGCAGGTTGTTGATGATCTTGCTGATCCGGTCGGTTTGGGTGATGACGTCCGCCATAAAGGTCTTCTTTTCGTTATCCCCCAGGATGTCGTAAAGGCTCAAGTAGGCCTGGGCCATCAAGGAGATATTGTTCAAGGGGTTGCCCAGTTCGTGGGCCACCCCGGAGATCAAGACTCCCAGGCCGGCCAGCTTCTCGCTTTGCAGCAGCACGACTTCCCGTTTCTCCAATTCATTGGCCATATCCGAGATAGCCTTGATGGCGTAATCGATTTCATTCTTGGGAGAGATGGGCTTGATGGCCACCTCGTGAAACCGCCCCTTGGATACCAGGCGGATCAGGTTTTCCATGATGGCCAATTCCTTGATAATAAAATGAAAGAAATATTGCCATACCCCCAATTGAAATATCAGAATGACTCCCAGGGAGACCAACAGCGTGATAACCGTGCGGGAAATGATGCGGTTGACATTTTTGCGCTCCTGCTTCAGCATCTTTTCCGACAGGCTGGTAAGCTCGTGGCCGAGGCTGCGGAACTGCGTTTCAATATCCAGGGGGGGGGCCCGGCCAGGGATCACCGACCGGGAGAGGTTGAGATACTGGTTCAGCTTGCTCAATAAGTTGTCGTAAGTATTTTGACCCACGCTCAGGACAATATCGGCCTTGGAAGACTGGATGACTTGCTCGACGGCATCCCCCATCCCGAACAGTTCCTGCAAGGCATTGACGTCGTGATAGAGAAAATAATTCTTTTCCGATTTCCGAATTTCCAGGAGGGAAATATTGACATCGTCGATGATCTCGATGGCCCGCAGTTTGGACAACACCGTAGTGAAGGACCAGTAGACAAAGATGCAGATGATGCAGATGACGGCCGCCTGGATGAAGACGGCAATAATGATCCGGTTTCTGATGGTCATACCGGTCCGCGACCTTCCCCAAAGAGACGCCGGTGCGCCGCCATTAGAATGAGCCGAACCTGTGGGCCTGGATCGCCTCTTCCAGCCTCTTCTCCACCGCTTCCGAAGCCAGTTCCGATTCCAGCCTGATTTGCAACTTTCTTTCAATGAAGAAGGACTTCCGGAAAAGTCGCGCCGCCATGACGATGCTGCTGATGCCGGTAAGGAGGATGATGCCGTCCACGGCCGACCAGGGACCGAAACCGAAGTACCGGGTAAAGAAGGTTCCCAGGGCGATCAGGGTGAGCCCGGTGCGCAGATAAGAAAGCTCGGTGCGCTGCTTGGCCAGGATGGTGCGGTACTGGGACAGGTTGGTGCGGGACTGGGCCAGGCCGGTGCGGCCGCCGCTCATACGGGTGCGGATCTCCGCCAGCTTGTTGCGCATCTCCGCCCAATCGGTTCTTTTGAGGGCCCAGTCGGTGCGGTTCCGGGCCAGATCGGTGCGATCCCCGGCCAGTTTGTTGCGCCCTTCGGCCAGTTCCGTGCGCTTCTGGGAGAGCCCGGTGCGGCTTTCAGCCAGTTCCGTCCTTTTGTTGGCCAGGCTGGTGCGCCCTTCCGCCAAATCAGTTCTTTTATTGGCCAGCGAAGTGCGCCCTTCGGCCAATTCGGTGCGCTTATTGGCCAGGGCAGTACGGCCTTCCGCCAGCGCCGTCCTTTTCTCGGCCAGCTCGGTCCGGCGTTGCGCCAGGGCGGTTCTTTCTTCGGCCAGCCGGGTGCGGAATTGGGCCAGCTTGGTCCGGTCCTCGGCCAGGGCCTCCCGTCTTTCGGCCCAATCCTCCATGGCCTTGATGAGTTCCTCTCCCGCCAGGGAAGAGACAGGCTTACCTTTATCAGGCATTTCTTGCTCCTTACCTAAAGACCCCCGGGGCTGCTCCGGGGTTAGCTCCGGTATTCATAATGCCCCAATTTTTTATTATAAAACTTCTTTGCGGCCATGTGAAAGGGCTTTCAGTCGGAGAGACGGGTTTTCGGGGGAAAAACGAGGGACCAGGATTTTGCCGACGTTCACAGGAACTTTAAGAGGTCTTCTCTGGATAAGCCGCATTGCTTCAAGATGCCGAGGAGAGTTCCTTTGGAAAGCTCATCATGCAGCGGTACGACCGTTCTAAATTTTCCCTTGGCCAAACTGACATGACTGCCTTTTTGTCGGACCGGTTTGAATCCAGCTCTGCTAAGCGCGGCAAATCAACTCCTCCCCTGATAGACTTGGGAGCTTAACCACCCACCGCCACCTCAAAGGGGTACAGCAGCACCTCACCACTGCTTTGAGGCACGTCTTCACTACCGAAACTCTCCAGGTAGAGCTCCACCGCCTCTTTGAGGTTAGCCTGGGCCTCCTCAATGGTCTTGCCCTGGCTCACCACGCCCAGTTCAACACAATGAGCCACGTACCATTTCTCTTCTTTGGTTACCACGGCAGTGAATTTTTTGGTCATGAAAACCTCGCTCTTAAATAGCCGCAAAAAAGTCAATTCAACCCCAGACAAGTTCTCGAGTTACCCACCCACAGCCATCTTAGGGGGATAACCCCGGACGGGTAAAACACGATTTCCTTGGCATCCTTGCCCGGGCCGGCGGGGCCAAACCTCTCCGGGAAGAGTTGCAACGCTGCCTTGAAGTTGGCCTGGGCCTCCTCAATGGTTTTCCCCTGGCTCATCAGGCGCAACTCCACGCAATGAGCGACATAGGAATTTCCTTCCTTAAAAATTATCACCGTTAGCTTTTCAGACATAATTTAAAGTGCTTGTTACATCAGAGGAAACCAAGAAAAGATGGTGCGCGGTGCGCACCCTACATCTTACGGGATTGGGGAAGGGGGTGTGGGGGAAGGATTGTAAGCGGGCTGTGCCCCTTAGCCCTTCCCCCACCTCTTCTTTCCGCCCCTACCCCCGGGCCCGGCGGGCGACGACCTCATAGGCCTGGTCCAGGGCGGCGGGGAGTTTGTCCTTGTCCGGGCCGCCGGCCTGGGCCATGTCGGCCCGGCCCCCGCCGCTCCCGCCCACCAGGGGGGCCAGTTCCTTGATGATCTCCCCGGCGGGGAAGCGTTTGGCCAGATCACTGCTCACCAGGGCGATGAGCATGGCCTTGTCGGCGGCCGCGCTCCCCAGGACGATGATGCCGCTTTTCAGACGGTCCTGAAGTTTCACGGCAAATTCCCTGAGGCCCTTGGGGTCGTGGGCCTCCACCTTGAGGGCCAGGACCGGGATGCCGTCCACCCGTTTCACCTGGTCCAGCAGGTCCCCGGCCTGGGCCGCGGCCAGGCGCCCCTTAAGGGCCTCCACCTGCTTTTCCAGGTCTTTCTGGCGCTTGAGAACTTTATTGAGGCGGCTCACCAGCTCCTCCGGGCTCGCCTTCAGGAGGCCGGCCGCCTGGGCCAGGGCCCTGGCCTCTTCCTGGACCAGGCGTACCGCCGGCGGGCCGCACACGGCCTCGAGGCGCCGGATGCCCGCGGCAATGCTGCCCTCACTAACAATCTTCACCAGGCCGATGTCCCCGGTGCGGGTCGCGTGGGTGCCGCCGCAGAGCTCCTGGCTCAGCCCGGGGATGGTCACCACCCGGACCTCTTCGCCGTATTTTTCTTCAAACAGGGCCATGGCCCCGGTCTTCAGGGCCTCCTGCATGGACATGCGGGTGGTTTCCACCGGCCGGTTGGCCGCCACCGCTTCGTTCAGGTCCAGTTCGATGGCTTCCAGTTCCTCCGGGGTGATGGTGCCGAAATGGGTGAAGTCGAAGCGCAGCCGCTCCGGATCCACCAGGGACCCGGACTGTTTGACCTGTTCGCCCAGGTGTTTGCGAAGCACCGCCTGGAGTATGTGGGTGGCGGTGTGGTGCCGGACGATTCTCTCCCGCCGGACCGCGTCCACTTCCAGGTGGGCCCGGTCCTCCAGATGCACCACCCCTTCTTTCACCACCCCCTGGTGCACGATCAGGTCATTGGGGAGTTTCTGGGTGTTGGTCACCTCGATGCGCCAGCCGGGGCCGGAGATCCAGCCCGTGTCCCCCACCTGGCCTCCGGCCTCGCCGTAGAAGGGGGTGCGCTCGGTGATCACCTCCACTTCCTCCCCGGCTTTGGCCTCTTTGACCAGGATCTGGTCCCGGATCAGGGTCAGGATGGTGCTGTCCGCGGTGAGGGTCTCATAGCCCAAAAACCAGGTAGCCGGGCGTTCGGCCAATTCCTGATAGACCTGGGGGATTTCCCCCAGGCCGCCCCGCCAGGCCTGCCGGGAGGACTCCCGCTGGCGTTCCATGTGTTCCTCGAAGCCCCGGAGATCAATCCCCAGGCCCTCCTCCCGGAGGGCGTCCTGGACCAGGTCCAGGGGGAAGCCATAAGTGTCGTAGAGCTTGAAGGCCACGTCCCCGGGGAGCACCTTGCCCCTTTTGGCTTTGAGGGCGGCCAGTTCTTCGGCGAGAAGCTTCAGGCCATAGTCCAGAGTTTCGGCAAAACGCTCCTCTTCGTGGGTCACCACCTGGGCCAGGACAGGGCCGGCGGCCGGCAGTTCCGGGTACACCTCCCCCATCAGTTCCACCACGCGCTCGGCCACCCTGGGTAAAAAGGGCGTCTTCAGTCCCAGGAGCCGCCCGAAGCGCAGGGCCCGGCGCATGATGCGCCTGAGGACGTAACCCCGACCCTCGTTGGAGGGGAGGACCCCGTCGGCGATGAGGAAGCTGATGGCCCGGCTATGGTCGGCGATCACCCGGAAGGCGACACTCTGGGCCGGGTCCTGCCCGTAGGCGGCCCCGGCCAGGTCTTCCACCCGGGCAATGATGGGCCGGAGCAGGTCGGAGTCAAAATTGCTGTATTTTCCCTGGATCACGGCGCAGAGGCGCTCCAGACCCATGCCGGTGTCGATGCTGGGCTTGGGGAGGGGGGAGAGTTTGCCGTCCGCGGTGCGGTTGAATTGCATGAAGACCAGGTTCCAGATCTCCAGGTACCGGTCGCATTCGCAGATGCCGATGCCGCACTCCGGGCTGCAAGCCACAGCCTCGCCCTGGTCGTAAATGATCTCGGAGCAGGGCCCGCAGGGGCCGGTATCGCCCATGGCCCAGAAATTGTCCTTTTCCCCCAGGCGCACGATGCGCTCCGGGGGGAGCCCGGCGAGGCGCTGCCAAAGCTCGGCTGCCTCGTCGTCGTCCCGGAAGACGGTAGCCCAGAGGCGTTCCGCCGGCAGGCCATATTTCCGGGTGAGCAACTCCCAGGCCATCTCGATGGCCCCTTCCTTGAAGTAATCGCCAAAAGAGAAATTCCCCAGCATCTCGAAGAAGGTGTGGTGCCGGGCGGTATGGCCCACGTTTTCCAGATCGTTGTGCTTGCCCCCGGCCCTAACGCACTTCTGGGAGCTGGCGGCCCGCTTGTAGGGGCGGGTTTCCTCTCCCAGGAACACCCGTTTGAACTGCACCATGCCGGCGTTGGTGAACAGCAAGGTGGGGTCCCCGGCGGGCACCAGGGAGGAGCTGGCCACCCGGGTGTGGTCGCGGTCGGCGAAAAAGCGCAGATAGGTCTCCCGAATCTCCCGGCTGGTCATGGTGTTTCCTGCTCCTGGGCGACGCCTTGGGGGAGCAGCCCGTGCAGGCCCCGGATCTGCTTTTCCAGGTCCAGGGCCACCTCCGGATGCTCCTTGAGGTAGGTCTTGGCGTTTTCCCGGCCCTGGCCGATGCGCTCGGAGGCGTAACTGTACCAGGCGCCGCTCTTCTGGATCAGGCCGGCGTCGGCGGCCAGGTCCAGAAGGTCGCCTTCTCTCGAGATCCCCTGGCCGAAGATGATGTCGAATTCCGCCTCCCGGAAGGGCGGCGCCAGCTTGTTTTTCACCACCTTGACCCGGGTGTGGTAGCCGATGGTTTCGTCGCCCTGTTTGATGGCGGTCACCCGGCGGATGTCCAGGCGGAGCGACGCGTAAAATTTCAGGGCGTTGCCGCCGGTGGTGGTTTCGGGGTTGCCGAACATCACCCCGATCTTGTGGCGGATCTGGTTGATGAAGATCACCGAGGTCATGGACTTGCTGATGGCGGAGGTGAGTTTGCGCAGAGCCTGGGACATGAGGCGCGCCTGGGAGCCCATCTGGGCGTCCCCCATCTCTCCTTCCAGCTCGGAGCGGGGCACCAGCGCGGCCACGGAATCCACCACCACCACGTCCACGGCGTTGGACCGCACCAGGATCTCGGCAATCTCCAGGGCCTGCTCCCCCGCGTCGGGCTGGGAGATGAGGATGTCTTCGGTCTTCACCCCGAGTTTCCGGGCATAGGCCATGTCCAGGGCGTGCTCGGCGTCGATAAAGGCCGCCACCCCGCCTTCTTTCTGCGCTTCGGCGACGACCTGGAGGGCCAGGGTGGTTTTCCCGGAGGCTTCCGGCCCGAAGATCTCCACTACTCGGCCCTTGGGGATGCCGCCGATGCCCAGGGCCAGGTCCAGGGACAGGGATCCGGTGGAAATCACCGGCACGTCGGGGAGTTTGCCGTCTTCACCCAGGCGCATGATGGCGCCTTTGCCGTAATGCTTTTCAATCTGGCCCAGGGCCTGCTCCAGGGCCTTGGTCTTGTCCGCTGCGCCTTGTTCGCTCATGTTTCTTTCCTTATTCCAATTGAATTTGGATTAATGGGCTTAGCTATCAGCCATAAGCTTTCAGCTTTCAGCAAAAACAAAAAATTTGGTAGGACTGGCTTCCAGCCTGTCGGTTATGTAGCCGCAGGCTTTAGCCTGCGTTGTTAAACTTTTTGCCTTGTTGTATTGAATTCAATACTTCAAAGAATAGCGTCTCAAATTGGTTTGCTGAAGCATTGAAAAAGATTACATTGCCAGATTCAACCAAGAGGTTTTTTGATAATTCTATGCAAAGGTTAGACCCATTAATTAGGTCTTTAATCGGGGATAAATAAATTTTCGGCACGAAGTGCTCGTATTCATTCCTGATTTCTTCGTGAAGCCATTCAAATACCTTCATATCCGAATTGCAAAGTGGGAAAAATTTGCTATGCACATATCGATTCATGAAACATTCGGTTTGAATCATGGCTAAGGCGTCATAAAAACCGATAAGGTAATCTTTTTCCTTTTTATTACCGTAAGGATCAAAATTGAGGTGCGGTTTTTCACAAGGCGCTGGCTGCGAAAAGCGCCATGCCTTTTTACATCCTTCAACGGGCACCTTATACACTTCTTGCCAAGGCTTCCCATCGATCCTATATTTACAGCTTCGATTCTTAGATCGTTTACCCGTAATAGCTAAATTGGCTGGACCTTTCAATTCCTCAATCATTGAACGATAAAGCGTCAGGTGCGCCTCTCTTGCAACTCGGAAAAAACTTGGTCTATCCCTAGAAAATTCGAACTGCAAATGAAGCAGACAATTTTCTATCAAAGTAAGATTATCAATTTTACCAAACATTTTTTTAAAGTTGCAGATAACATTGATGGTGCGCGGTGCGCACCCTACATGTTACACAGGCGTGCGCCTACGCAACCGATTATGTCCGTAGGGTGCGTCTTACGCACCATTTATGCGTTTCCCTGAAATGATAGCCTGATGGTGCGTAAGACGCACCCTACATGCTGCGGCTGCCTATTCGCGAGCCGTCAGTTCTTCCCAGAAGGCCCTCGGGGAAATAATCCTTAAGTTCCAGATGTTCTTGAGGCTTTGCAGCTCGCGATCGCCGGTAACCAGGACCTCCGCCCGGGCGCCGATGGCCGCGGCGACGATTTCCGCGTCATCCCGGTCCTGGATGGGGAGGTCCGGCAAG
>Ga0315268_10008814_pt1 | contig 10503 bp, 10 predicted proteins | sample C1_top_MG_FD_204535 | JGI IMG/M metagenome (GOLD analysis project Ga0315268, IMG submission 204535) | Sediment microbial communities from Yellowstone Lake, YNP, Wyoming, USA - C1_top | ecosystem: Environmental > Aquatic > Freshwater > Lake > Sediment | place: USA: Wyoming | collected 2017-08-01 | reverse complement strand
GGGGTTTTTGCTGCGCTGATGAAACCGAGATAGTTAAGAAAAAAAACAATAGATAGAATAAACATACTTTGTCATAACCTCTCATCTTTCTTCTCCCTTAGCTTGCATAGCTTATTTCACAATGTTGTTACTAAAAATCAGAAGTTTTTAAAAAGCAAAAATAATACCATATAAAGCAAATACTTATTATTCTTTATAATCAATAAGATAGGCAGGCATTACTAAATTATTAGAACCCAAAATGGATGTGACATATTTTAGATGTGTTTTGTCACAGTAGAGAAAAAAAGGAGTTAAATTAATTAGTTATTGAAACGTAAGAAAATTTCTAAATGCAACAAATGTCTTATCCTTTTGGAAAGAATTGTAACATTTAGAAACATAGACCCGTAATTATATTAAACGGATATATTAGTGTAGTGTCACAGCAAAAGCTTTATAATACTTCGGGAGCCGTCATTCCCCCGAAAGCTTTCGGTACTGGATTCCGGATCAATCCGCCGTACGTCTGGCGGATCAAGTCCGGAATGACAAAGATTGTAAAGCGTTCATAGATACACTATATTAGCTGCGGCATCTCGTGCATATAAATCTTCCCGTAAACCATGAGGTTTCATGTGAAAAATCGGGGATTAATTCGAGGAGCAGCGGCGCCTGACACTTCTGGCATCTCAAATCATTAAGATTGAAGTCTGACGCCAGTTTTTTCGCATCATAGGCATTTTCCCTGATTTCAACAAAATAATGTGTAAGTTCCTGGATTTTAGGCTTTTGGCTGAGGACCTTCCGTATCTGTTCGACAACTTCATTTGGTTTAGTCGTTGCTTTTACAATAAAACCGGCAGCGCCGAGGTTCAATGCCTTCTCGACCTCCTCAGGCTGGCCCTTTGCAGAAAAGACCAACACCGGAATGTCTGAAAGTTTCGGATCGGTTTTTACAACCTGGAGTACCTTATAACCATCCATAATAGGCATCATAAGATCCAGCAGGATAAGATCTGGTTTCTCCTGAGAGAGTACTTTAATAGCCTCCATGCCATTATCTGCTGTGAGCACCTGAAACTGTTCAAACGTCAGCTTATTCCTGTACATCTGCTGCACAACCTTCGAATCTTCAACGAGCAATATCTTGTTTCTCATAGCAAAATTTTATATAAGACCTGATTATATGTCAATAAATGAATAATCCAGGATAAAACAAATCATTTTAATTTATAATTAAATTTAAAACTATCTTAAATTGATATTAAACTTATAAAAAATAGAAAATCGAGTTATATATCCTTTTTCCGGAATATTTTGGACAACAACGAATTAAATTATAAACGGAAAGGCACGGGATGATGAAAGAGGACAAAATCAAAATAATAGAGAAAAAAACGATACGGGAAGGGAAATTTCTTAGATTTATTATTACCAGATATATTGATTCAAACGGTGTGGTAAGAGAATGGGAATCATTTGAAAGGGTTAACTGTAAAGGGATAGTTGCAATAGTTCCTGTGACAGACGATAAAGAGGTAATCCTGATAAGGCAGTTCAGGCCTCCAGTAAAAAGATATGTTATTGAATTTCCTGCAGGTCTGAATGATAAGGGAGACACACTTGAAGAGGCTGCAAGAAGAGAACTTCTCGAGGAGACAGGTTACTCTGCAAGAGAGATGATTTATCTTACAGAAGGACCTATGTCGTCAGGGGCTTCAGGAGAAATACTTTCGGTATTTCTTGCAAAAGGCATCGCCCTGAATCAAGTTCAGAGTCAAGGCAGTATAGAAAAGGACGAGACAGAAGATATCGAAGTTCTGAAGATACCGATAAATGAGCTTGACCATAAATTATCCATGCTTCGTTCAGATGGAAATCTTATTGATTTGAAGATTCTCGGCCTTATTGAGCTTGCAAAAAGATACCTCATGGGCTTTTCAGACTGTTTACAAAATCACTGTTTTCGAGATACCACTGAACAGTTTTTTTGATGCCTTCTTCTATTGTGGTCTTCGGATACCAGTCAAGCTTCTCTTTAGATTTTTCAATATTCGCCCATGTTGCAAAAACATCAGCAGGATGTCTGGGTAAAAATCTCATAATAGCTTTTTTGCCGAGGGCATCTTCTATAAGGTTTATTACGTAAATCAACTCCACAGGATTGTCATTGCCAAGATTGAATATCTCGTAGCCGGAAGGTTGGTACGACTCGATTCCGAACTGTAGACATTTTAATGTACCATCAGCTATATCATCTATATAAGAAAAATCCCTCTGCTGTCTGCCGTCTCCAAACACTGCTATGGGGATACCATTATATATATTTTTTATGAATATAAATATGCTCATGTCAGGCCTTCCAGCAGGACCATAGACCGTGAAGTATCTCGGTATGGTTATATCAAGGCCGTATAGATAATGGTAGCTGTAACAGAGAACCTCAGCCCCCTTTTTTGTTGCAGAATATGGTGCTAAAGGAGAGTCTGTTTTGTCTGCCTCTCTGAAAGGCATCTCATTCAGGCCGTAAAGGCTGGAGGTTGATGCTAATACAAATTTTTTAACACCAAATTCTTTACAGCATTCAAGAAGATTTAAGGTGCCTTTTATATTCGTGTCCAGATAAACCCACGGGTCTTCTATAGATACCCTTACGCCTGCCCTCGCCGCAAGATTGATGATAGCATCAATCTTATTATTGGTGAAAACTGATTTAATTGTCTCATAATTACTTATATCGCATTGATGAAAATGAAATTCAATCCTGGCTCCGGGCTCTAAGCTCTTTGCTCTTAGCTGTTGTAATCTCCATTCTTTTAACCGCAGGTCATAGTAATCGTTAAGATTATCCAAACCAACAACATTAATTTCTTTCTCAAACAACCGCTCAGAGACTTTCCAACCGATAAATCCGGCACACCCTGTTACCAAGACAGTTTTCATTATTTCACCTCTAATCCCCTCCCCTTCATCCCCTCCCATCAAGGGAGGGGAGATTGGATATATTATTTGTTTGCAATATTAAGATAACTCACTATGAACAATATAGCCTAAACTCTTTTCTTAAGCCATTTCTCAGGATTAGCAATTACAAACCCGTTATTCCCGTCTGAATAAACAACTTTGGCTATCCTTGAATTAAGTATCATTCTCTTGCACATCATGCAGGGCTCGGAATTACATTCGCTGCCTTTCTCATCGACACCTGATATATACATTGTTGAGCCCTGTAATTCTTCAACGGATGCACGAATAATCGCATTTGCCTCTGCATGAACACTATGGCAGAGTTCATATCTCTCACCATGAGGGATCTGGAGCTCTCTCCTTGTACACCTGCCCACCTCAAGACAATCCTTCATTCCAGATGGAGCACCATTATAGCCGGTACTTACAATAATATTATCATTTGTAATAACCGCGCCATATCTTCTTCTCAGACAGGTAGCCCTTGCAGAGACTGCCCTCGCAATACCGATAAAATATTCATCCCAGTCAGGCCTTAGTTTTTTCCACTTCTTCATGATAAGCATAATAGCTTACAAACTTACATGTTTGCAAGTTTATACTATAATCCAAAAAATGCATTTGAAAACCACAGAGAACACAGAGATAAATTTATTGAATTAAAAACCTTTGTCTTTAAAGAATTTTTTGTCTTCTCTATATAATTATGCTTTATAAAAAGTGTCTGTGTATATTATATATAATGTGTCTTTACCGTCATGCCGGACTTGATCCGGCATCCAGAAGGTATTGAAAATACTGGATTCCCCGATCGAGTCGGGGAATGACATAGAGTATACATTAGTTTATGGACAGACAGTAATTAAGCAACCTTATTATGTATAAAAAGAAGTCGCACTAAAAAGATAGAAGCTGTAAAATATAAGTAAAAGAAGTTTAGAAAACAATATATATTTTTTGAATCTTTTCATTGGAGGGAGTAAATAAAAATGGGTAAAGTAAAGAGTGCTTTTGAAAAGGCAATGGAAAAGATAGCCGGGATGGGGGAGCTTACTCCGGAAGAAAAAGAGAAGATAAAAGACCAGGAAAAAGTAAAATCCATACTCTCAGAATTTTACAAGGGTCAGCTTGACAGGAATGGATTGTGGCAGAAGTTAACAGGAAGCAAACCTTCTTTGCTGAAAGAAATTCAACAACAATTAATAAATTCATTAGGTTTAGGAAGTACTCCTGAAGAATTTCAACAGAGAAAGGACGGCATCTTGGCAATTGAAGCGCTTAAGGAAAAAAAGAACGTGCCGGCGATCGAGGCTACTTTAAATTTAATAAAAGGTTTGCAAAAAGAATTTCAAGAAGGGAAAGAAAGAGCTGCCAAGGAATTGAAAGAAGCAATAGAAAGCAATCCCCAAATGAGGCTTCGACCGGTCAAAACCCCTGATGGAAGAACCGTCCTTCAAGCAGCCCTCTCCGTTGATGAGGCACTGCAGGCGAAATTGGCAGAATTTATTTCAGAGCATGAAGAGAGATATAGCCAGAAGTTTATAAGAGTGATTGAGAAGTTAAAAAAAGAAGCGGGTCGTTAATTTCAGTTAAAATATTGTATATTCAATACTGAAAGGGTATGCCCGTCAAAATATAGGATGCCCCCTATTCCTATTCATACTTTAGTCTTTAAAACATATTCTCTCACTGTGTATAATTGAAAATAAAAATATGAAAAAGACTAGAAAACCGAAAGGAAAGAATATCGAAATAGCACTCGAACTCCTCGAACTATCTTTACTCCTGAAAAGTTCTGTTAAGAAAGCAGTTAAGAAAAACCGTGTCAATAGTTGAATCTTTCACTAAGACTATCACTTTTTTTGATGAAATAAAAAAAGAAGATTTCATTACTGACTATGCTTTGATAGGTGGACTTGCTCTTTCAGCATGGATTGAGCCCCGTACCACCAAAGATGTAGACCTTGTTGTTGTGATTTCAAAAAATTTGAAATGGCAGGATATTGCGTCTCTCATCGAAACAAGACTCCGCAAAAAAGTTATCCTGCAAAAGGGCAACAGGAGAACTACAATACAGGAAAAACTCTCTTTTATGATGGGGCAAATCGAAGTAGATGTTATAAATACAAAAGGATTTGAATTGGCGTTAGAGGCAATTTCATATGCTGTTTCAGCAGAAGTTTTCGGCAAATATATAAAAGTTGTAACCCCCGAATATCTTATCCTTCTTAAACTATTGCCTTTTAGCATGCAAGATCAGATCGATATCATGTCACTTATGCAAAAGGTTGATTTTAAAGGTCTCAAGCGGCTTGCTGAGAAATATTCACTTCTGCCAAAACTGGAATCCCTCCGGACGAAAAGCAAAGAACTGACATAAAAGGATGGCGATGCTGAAGAGTTTTATTGGCGTCCCCAACGGGATTTGAACCCGTGTTACTGCCTTGAAAGGGCAATGTCCTAGGCCGGACTAGACGATGGGGACGCATTTGGTGAGCCGCGTTGGATTCGAACCAACGACTCCCGCCTTAAAAGGGCGGTGCTCTACCAACTGAGCTAGCGGCCCAAAATATTTTTTACTTTACCTATTAAATAGTTTTCTTGTCAAATACCTGGAGGTGTTTATTTGTGTATGGAAGCAGGCCACCTGCTAATAAGATTTCCTTTTCTCTGTCATTGAGATAGGAAGATACCTCGAATGAACAACTTTTTGTAAGGTTACTCACACTATAAGACTGGGTCTTTTTTAATGAATTTTTTACATCAGGTATAATTAGTCTGTCACCTTTCTCTATCTCCCCGTAATCCTTTGCATCTTTGAAATGAAGGGGCAGGATGCCGAAGTTTATAAGATTTGACCTGTATATTCGTGCAAAGGATTTTGCAATCACTGCATGGATACCGAGATACATCGGTGCAATTGCAGCATGTTCCCTTGAAGAACCCTGGCCGTAATTCTCACCTCCAACAATAATCCCGCCACCCTTTGGCTTTGCTTCTTTTGCCTTTTTACTGAATGTGTTGTCAATATGTGAGAACACAAATTCTGATATTGCCGAAATATTTGAACGCAAAGGTAGGATCGAAGAACCGGCAGGCATGATGTCATCCGTTGTGATATTATCACCGAGCTTCAATAAAACCTCAGCCTCTATCCTGTCACTGAGCGGACCTTTTACAGGAACTTCTTTAATATTCGGCCCTTTGATTACCTCTATCCTCTGTGAGTCATCCGTTGGTTTTATGAGCATATTGTCGTTTATGGCGTAATGAGCAGGTTCGCGAAAGATTTCCGCGCTGAGTCCTGAATTACGTGGATCAACAATCTCACCCTTTATGGCAAAAACTGCACATGCTATGGGATTTGCAAGATATACGAATGCATCTTTATTCCCGCTTCTGCCCTTAAAATTCCTGTTATAGGATCTGATAGATACCTGCCCTGTTCCGGGAGAACCTCCCATTCCTATGCATGGCCCGCAAGAACACTCAAGTATCCTTGCGCCGGCTGCGATCATATCAGCAATCAGTCCTTTACGAGAAAGCATCTCATAGACCTGCTTGGACCCTGGATTAACAAGGAGGCTAACGTCTTTTGCCACAGTATTGCCTTTCAGAAGAGAAACAACTGTTTTTAACATCAGGTATGATGAATTTGTACAACTTCCTATACAGACCTGTTGTACTTTCATTCCAATAAGTTCTCGTATAGGCATGACATTATCAGGACTATGGGGCTGAGCTATCATTGGTTCGATAGTGTTGAGATCTACATCAATAATATTAGTATATGCCGCATCTCTATCAGCATGAAGCTCAACCCAGTCTGATTCTCTTTGCTGGGCCTTGAGAAAATACCTTGTCCTTTTATCACTCGGAAATATAGAAGTTGTTGCACCTAATTCTGCACCCATATTTGTAATCGTTGCCCTTTCAGTTACTGATAAGTCTTTGACGCCAGGGCCTCCATATTCAAGGATTTTTCCAACCCCTCCCTTTACTGTTAGCCTCCTCAAAATATCTAGTATCACATCCATTGCTGTAACCCACGGCCTGTTCAGTTTACCTTTTAGTTTTATAAGCATAACCTGAGGCATGGTTAGCTCGAAAGACGCACCTGCCATAACAGTTGCTGCATCGAGCCCTCCAACCCCTATGGCTATCATGCCTATTCCTCCGCCTGTTGGGGTATGACTATCTGTTCCAAGTGCAATCCTGTTAGGGGCGGCAAAGCGCTCGAGGTGTACCTGATGGCTTATCCCATTCCCCGGCCTAGAAAAATATGCCCCATATCTTGCTGCAGCAGTCTGGAGGAAAATGTGGTCATCTGGATTCATATAATTTGACTGAATCATATTATGGTCAATGTAAGAGACAGCAAGTGGTACTTTTACCCTGTCAACACCTATCGCCTCGAACTGTAGCCAGGTCATTGTGCCTGTTGCATCCTGTGTATATACCTGATCTATTTTTAAACCGACAGGTAAACCTGTTTTTAGATTGCCATAAACCTTATGTGCTTCAAATATTTTCTCTACTATATTCTTCCCCATATTTCCTCAACGTACTATTAGCATATAAAAATTTAACATACCCGATGTATTTAAATCCAAACAATCCATAAAGCTGTCAATCAGCAGGATTGACTTAAGGGAACCCTTTCTGGTATCGTTCTTTGCTTGACATAGTCCAAGAAATATGTAAAATATCTACTGTTTTATGAACAAAGGTCTATATTATGCTTAAAAAAGGCTATTCTTTCTATTTTGTATTTAACACCTGTTTTCTATTTATCATTACTTTTCTCTTCACATCAATAGTCTTTGCTGAATTGACGGATACAGCATATGAAATCGCTATAACCAAGGCGGTTAACAAGATTGAGAATGCTGATTATGAAGGTGCTGTTAAGGACCTTGAGGAGGTCTTGAAAACAAGGCCGGGTGATGAACAGGCAACACTTTATTCAGGCATAGCCCTCAGTCGCTTGGGTAAAAGGGAAGCAGAAGAGGTGTTGAAGAAGGCACTCTCAATAAATCCCGGAAATCCCTTGACTAACCTTGAACTCGGCATCTACTATGTCAACAAGTCCATGTATGATGAGGCAGGAGATTATTTTGAAAACACCATTGAACTTGCACCGAACACAGAGTTTTCGGCAAAGGCAGAGGAATATCTCAGACTTTTAAGACAGAGAGGCGTTTTAAAGCGCTGGGCATTGGACATCTTAATAGGCGGCCAGTATGACAGTAATGTAGTTCTTAACTCGGATGACAATCCACTGCCTGAAGGGGTCTCAAGGGAATCAGATTGGAGGGCGGTATTATATCTGAAGGGCGGGTACAAATTTATAAAGAGTGAAAAGGCCGAGGGTTCTATCAGTTACAGCTTGTATCAGAGTCTGCACAGTAAACTCACTGACTTTAACATAACCGATCACTTATTGGAACTCATGGGTACATACGCTATATCGTCCGTAATAAACCTCAAGGGAACTTACTCATTTGAACATGTATCTGTAGGGGGGGATACTTATGATTTTGCTCACTCAATAAACCCCTCATTAATAATCTCAGAAGGGAGCGGATTTTCGACAGTAATTGAATACAGGTACAGGAAGAGCCATTTTGTAGACTCTGAACTATTCGAAGACAACTCAGACAGGACTGGTTCAAACAATCTTATAGGTGTAACCCAGCACATACCTATAGGTACCTCGGTCATATTTAAGGTTGGTTACTCACATGATGTGGACTCGACACGAGAGGATTACTGGGATTACAGGGGAGACAAAGGTATAGCGGGTTTACAGTTTAATCTTCCAAGCAACATATACATGGCCCTTAGCGGAGAATATTATAATAAGGATTATAAAGGCATAAATCCGATAGAGGGCAAAGAAAGGGAGGATAAAATCAGTACAGCCTCAATCTCGGTTACAAAGCTGTTATCAAACAATTACGGTATAACTATAGGGGAGTTATATACGAGGAATAAGTCGAATATTGAGGCATACGATTACAAACGCGCAATAACAAGCCTTTTCTTTAGTTCGAGGTTTTAGATGAAAATAACCCCTCCCCATCCCCTCCCTCAAGGGGAAGGGTGAAGGGGAGGGTGGACGCGAGGTTTTAGATGAGAATCGTCAGACAGGCAGTTTGGTTATTGTTTATTGGTAATTTGTTATTAGTTATGGGATTGTCAGGTATTGCCCTGGCAAAGGATGATGTCGGAACAGTAGTTGCTGTAAAAGGCAAGGCAATCATAGACAGGGATAAAAGGGCTATAGAGGCAAAGATAAAGGATAGCATTTTCTCTAATGACACGGTATCAACTCTGGAGGCATCAAGGGCAAAGATGCTTTTCATAGACGACAGCATTTTAACCCTCGGAGAGAAATCAAATGTAGTCATAAATGAATTCGTATATAGCAAAGATAAGGGTGGTAAATCAATCATCAATCTTATTGATGGAAAGATGAGGACTATTGTAGGAAAGACCAATTTCGAGGTTCATACCCCGACTGCAGTGGCAGCAGCGAGAGGTACAATGATACTTTTTGAGATTAGTGTAAAGGATGGAAGGAAATTCACGACTATCATATGTCAAGAGGGAGAGGTATATGTCAGGAGTATATACCCGGGTATTGTGGGTAGTGTAACACTTGGACGCGGAATGATGATAACCGTTTTTGATGGTGAGCCGCTTCCTTCTCCAGTAATAGTACCGGCTGGAGAGGCAGACAGACTCTTAAGGGAAACGGCCATTAGCCATCAACTGTCTATTCCGGCGCCGCCGGTGATAAGTGTTGTTCCGGAAGGTGTGGCGGTTGAGCTACCGGTAATCTTACCGCCGATAGAGCAGCAGCCGGCAACCACACATACACCTGTAACCATTGATGTAATTTTTCCAGAATAAAGGATTGTTATGAAAAAGTTTTTAATTATATTACTTCTTGGCTTACTCACAATAAGCATTAGCTGTGGCGGTGGTGGTTCAGGGGGTAGCGCAGGGACATCCCTTGTGACAATAACCGTAGGGGAGGGTATGCAGTCTGCAAGTCTGAAGGTTGAAAAGAACACCCTTTTTGCACAGGCAGGTTTGTTTTTAAAGAAACTCATGCCCGATGCAGCATTTGCAGCAATACCGTCAGAGGTCTATAAAATAGTATTTACCATCTCTGGCCCTGGCATGTCCACTATGACAAAGGAGGTCCTTGTTGCAGGGCAGACATCAATAACAGAGACCTTTTCTGTTCCAAATGGCAACGACAGGAATTTTCTTGTTGAAGCCAAAGACAATTTAGAGAAACTTTTATACCATGGTGGAGCCGCTGATGTAGATCTTGACGGGAAATCTGTAACCCTGACCATCAATATGACTGCTGTTGTTGTTGATACAACACCACCAACCGTTACATCAACCAGTCCCGTAAATAATGAAACAGGAGTGTCTGTTACCTCAGCCATAACAATAACATTCAGCGAATCAATAGACCCTTCGACTTTCAACCCGGATACATTTTCATTGAGGAATAACGGGAATAGTGTTGAA
>Ga0315268_10008813_pt1 | contig 10503 bp, 10 predicted proteins | sample C1_top_MG_FD_204535 | JGI IMG/M metagenome (GOLD analysis project Ga0315268, IMG submission 204535) | Sediment microbial communities from Yellowstone Lake, YNP, Wyoming, USA - C1_top | ecosystem: Environmental > Aquatic > Freshwater > Lake > Sediment | place: USA: Wyoming | collected 2017-08-01 | reverse complement strand
ATGAGCTCGTGGGTCTTCTTGGCAGCCATGACTCCGGCGATCTGGGCCACCGAGAGCACGTCGCCCTTGGCCACTCGCCCGGCCTGGATCAGGGCCAGGGTCTCCGGCTTCATGCGGATGCTGGCGGCGGCCACCGCCCGGCGGGCGGTGTCGGCCTTGGCCGATATGTCCACCATGCGCGGCCGGCCGGCGGCGTCGAGGTGGGTGAGTTTGGGAGGCGGGAGGTGGGAGGCTGGAGGCTGGAGACTGGAAGCGGGAGATTGGAGGTGAGAGGTTGGAGGTTGGGAACGGCGTCCTCTGGTCTTCAACGTCTAATCTCCAACCTCTAATCTCTCGCCTCTAACCACCAATCTGGATCATCTTCCGCCACTTGGGGCGGTTGCCGTCCCACAGGTGGTGGGCATCGGGTTTGGTCTCCAGCGCCAGCAGGATGCGGGCGCGCAGGTCGTCGTCGCTGCCGCCGCTGCGCAGCGTCTCCTTCAGATCCACCTCGTGGTCGGTGAGGAGGCAAGGCCGGATCTGCCCCTCGGCCGTAAGCCGCATGCGGTTGCAGCTGGCGCAGAACTGGTGCTCGGTGAGGGGGCTGATGAAGCCGACGAGCCCCTTGGCCCCGGGCAGGCGGTAGTAATGGGCGGGGCCGCCGCCGGTCTTGGTAGCCGCCGCCTCCAGCGGGCCGAGGGCCGCCTCGATCTGGCGCTGCACCTCCTGGGTGGGCACGAAGCCCAGCACCATTGACGTGTCCTTGATGCAGGTCTCCTGCTCGTCCATGAAGGGCATTAGCTCGATGAAGCGGACCTCCCAGTCCTCCTCGACGGTGGTACGGGCGATATCCGCTACCTCGTCGTCGTTCACCTCGCGCATCACGACGACGTTGATCTTGATCGGCGACAGGCCGGCGGCGCGGGCGGCGGAAATCCCCTCGTAGACGGCGGCCAGGTCGCCGTGGCGGGTGATCTCGCGGAAGCGGTCGGCACGGAGGGTATCGAGGCTGACGTTGACCCGCTTGAGGCCCGCCCGCGCCAGCTCCTCGGCGTGGGCGGCCAGGACCATGCCGTTAGTGGTGAGCGAGATGTCCTCGATGCCCGGCGTCTCGGCGATCCAGCGCACCAGCTGGGTGATGCCGTTGCGCACCAGCGGCTCGCCGCCGGTGAGTCGGACGCGGCGCAGGCCCATGCCCGCCGCTATCCGCACAATGCGGGCGATCTCCTCCAGGGTGAGGATCTCGCTGCGGGGCAGGAACTTGATCCCTGCCTCGGGCATGCAGTAGACGCAGCGGAGGTTGCAGCGGTCGGTGAGGGAGATGCGGAGATAGGTGATGGAGCGCTGGAAGGGGTCAACCAACGGTGTGAGGGGGATGTAGTCCTTGTCGCTGTTCATAGCGCAGCTCTTTCAGTATCTGGCGAGCCTGCTGTGCCGCCCGCCCCCGATGGCTAACGACGTTCTTCTCCTCGGCCGAGAGCTCGGCCATGGTCTTGCCCAGCTCCGGCAGATAGAAGATGGGGTCGTAGCCGAACCCACCTTCCCCGTGGGGCACCTCGGCCACCAGGCCGGCGCAGTGCCCCTGACACAAGCGCACCCCGCCCTGGGGGTCGGCCACCGCTATGACGCAGACGAAGCGGCACTCCCGCTCTCGGGGTGGCCTCCCCTTCAGCCGCTCCAGGAGAAGGCCAATCTTCTCCCGGTGGCTGGCCCCTTCGCCGCCGAACCGGGCCGAACGCGGGCCCGGCTCTCCACCTAAGGCCATTACGCCGAGACCGGAGTCGTCGGCCAGGGCGTAGAGGCCGCTGGCCAGGGCGGCCTTCACCGCCTTCATTCTAGCATTATCTTCGTAGGTGTCGCCAACCTCCTCCTCGTCCAGCGTCAGGCCCAAGTCGGCGAAGGTCACCAGTTCCCAGCCGCAATCGGCCAGGAGCTGCCGGTATTCGCCGATCTTGCCCCGATTGTTGGTGGCCAGGAGGAGTCGCGTCATGAGGCCATCGGCTGCCATCGTGAGGCTAGCTTCTTGGCGATGACGGGCATGGTGGTGTACTCCATCTCCTCCAGCGGCAGGCGGTGCGGCTCGAAGGGCCCGTGCTTGCGCAAGTAGTCGGCGACGCGATTGGCCTCGGCGCGGGCGCGGTCAAAGGCTGGGTCGTCGAACATGTCGCGCGGGCCCACCAGCTTGCCATCGGCGATCTGGAAGCCGAGGGCCACGACGCGCGGCGGCCCGTCAAAGCGGCTGGGATTGGCGTCCCTCAGGGCCACCGGCATCCAGGGACCGATGTGGGAGCCGCGCATCCATCCTTCGACCAAGTAGGGGGTGGAGAAGGGCTCCAGGATCTCCCCCACTGCGGGGAAGTTGCCTTGACAGCGGCTCATGGCCACCGGGTCGTCCTTGCCCACGTAGCGGCCGGCGATGAGTGACAGCTTGTCGGTGCTGGAAACGGCGGCGATCTCGCCGGTGGACCGCGCGAAGACCCGCTTCACTGCGTAGCGAGAGGGGGCGCCGATGAGGATGAGGGCGTCGTAGACCTCTTCGGGCGTGTTAAGAGAGATCTGGAGGTGCTCGCGGACGTCCTGGATCTCGAAGGTGAAACCTTGGTGCAGGTTCTCGGCGATGATGAGGCCGGCGGTGTTGAAGGGGTCGCCGTACATCTTATAGAAGGGGAGGTTGAAGGAGCCGGCCGAGGTCTTGTCGGCCATGAAAACGATGATCGGCTCCGAGGGGCGCTCGTCGATCTCCATCTCCGCCGAGCCCGGGCCGGCGCCGCGGATGGTCCCGGAGAAGGCATCGGCCAGCAGGTCCTGGCCGGCGCCGTAGAGCTTGAGCTTCTTGGCTAATTCAGTGCCCTTCACGAAAATGTCCCACGCCATGCGGTGAACTTCTTGGTCGTTCTCGCCCCGCTCGTGGGTCATGATGAGGAACAAGTCGTCGCCGCAGTGGCTAGCATGAGCATCGACCAGGAGGCCTCGCTGGCGGGCCTTCTCCAACTCCTCCTGGCCCAGTGCCAGGATATCGGGGTGCATGGACGTGTGGCCGACGTAGCCGCCGATGTCGGCCTTGATGGCGCTAACAGTGATCACTGCAACCTCCCTCGCAAGTAGGTCAGGAACGCGAAAAAAGCCGCTGCCGGCTTGCGGCAAGGCGGTGTGTCACATGGGGACGGCGGCCAGTTCGTTCATCCTCGGTTAGCCATATTCTCACGGCCCGTCGAGGCCGTCAAGCACGACTCCAGCCGCCGCAGCACCCGCCTTGCCAGGCGGCGCGCCAGGGCGTTCCAGTCGCCCCGAGCCCTGTTCGGAGACTGGGCGGGTGCGGCTGGTAGAAGCGCCTTCGGTCCCAGGAAGGCCCGCAGCTCTGCGGCCATGACCGCGGCCTTACGCGCGGCGGTCGCCGTGTCCGGGGGCTTGAACCCTTGAAGGCGGCGCGGCCCCTCGCGACCACCCTCGCTGATGTACCAGTCGCGGAAACTGGCGCAGCCAGCCAGGAACACCAGATAGCCGAGCGGCGTGGCCACCGGCGGCACGCCTAGGGAGAGCATCCGCTCCGTGGAGCGGGCGTGGGCCGATTCGTACTCCAGCATCAGATGGCCGCCGGGTGGCACCAGGCCACTCAGGAGGCCGAACAGGCGGCGCTCCGGCGCGCCGGCCAGCGCGATGTCCTCGCCCTCCACGAAGCTGGCGGCGCCGTCGTAGCGCGCCACGTCGATCCAGTTGTAGGCCGGGAAGGGGCCGCTGTTGTGGAGCCCCAAGAGGAACGGATGGCTAAGCTGGCCAGCCGGGAGGCGCAGCAAGAGCTGAAAATAGCGGGCGCCGGCGGTGCTCTTGGGCCCCAGCAGGGCCAGCAATCGCCCAGGCCCCAGCGACCGGCCTTGCAGGCGGCCCAGGGGGTGCTCGGCGCGGGTCGGCAGCCGCCAGCCGCGCTGCTGCAGGCTGACGAAGCGCGGATTTCCTTCGAGGGAAGGCGCGCCCTTGGGGCGGGCAGTGGCCGGCGTCTCCGTCATGCTCACCTTTGATGATACGCGTCTGGCCTGGCGGCGTCTCGTTGAGCCACCCAGGGGGGCGGTGCTATAATCAGCAGGCTCGTATCACATGGACTATCGCCAGGCCGTCGACTATCTTTCCAGCTTCACCAACTGGGAGCGGACTCCTGCCCAGGCCTTCGCCGCCGTCAACTTCGACCTGCGCCGTGTCCATTCGTTCCTGGCCCGACTGGGCAACCCCCATCGCGGTCGGAGGACGGTACACATCGCGGGGAGCAAGGGCAAGGGAAGCATCGCCGCGATGACCGCCGCCATCCTGACGGCGGCCAGCCCGGGCAGAGGCGTCGGCCTCTACACGAGCCCCCACCTCCATACCTTCTGTGAACGCATCGTCGTTGACGGCGTGCCCATCGCCCAGTTCGACTTCGCCCGACTGACGGACGCGCTGGCGCCCGCCGCCGCCGCGGAGAACGCCGACGGCCGCTTCGGGCAGCTCACTACCTTCGAACTGCTCACCGCCCTGGCCTTCCTGCACTTCCGCGAACGGGGCGCCATCTGGCAGGTGCTGGAGGTGGGCATGGGCGGCCGCCGGGACGCCACCAGCGTGGTGGAGGAGAAAGATGTGGCCGTCATCGGGCCCATCAGCTTGGAGCACACCGCCATTCTGGGCGAGACAGTGGAGGAGATCGCCGCGGAGAAGGCGGCCATCATCCGACCGGCATGCCCGGTGGTGATGGCACCCCAGCCCTTCGCCCAGGCTGCGGCCGTTATCCGGCGTCAGGCGGCAGAGACGGGTGCCCCCCTGGTGGATGTGGCCGAATCCTATTCCTGGCAGCGGTTGGCCTGGGACCGATCGGGCCAGAGCCTGCGCCTCGACGGGCCCCGCGGGCCTCGTGAGCTGTGGTTGCCGCTGTTGGGGGCGCACCAGCTGGAGAACGCCGCCGCCGCAGTCGCCGCCATCGATGTCCTGCTGGAGGCCGGCACCAACGTGCCGGAGGAGGCGACGGCAGCGGGGCTGCGAAACGTGCGCTGGCCGGGACGGCTGGAAGTGTTGAGGGAGCAGCCTCTCCTGGTCGCCGACGGCGCACACAACGGCGACTCCGCCCGCCGGCTGCGCGAGGCGCTGAGGGACTACTTCCAGTTCCGCCGCCTCATCCTGGTGAGCGGTGTGTCCCAGGACAAGACGGTGGACGACATGGCGCGAGAGCTGGCGCCTCTGGCGGCGTTGGTGATCGCTACCAGCTCCCACCACCCGCGCGCCGGCGACGCGTCCGCGGTAGCCTCCGCCTACGCCGCGGCGGGTGCGGCGACGGAGAGCGCGCCGACGGTGGCGGAAGCCCTGGAGCGGGCTCTCGCCGTGGCCGCGCCCGAGGACCTCGTCTGTGTGTTGGGGTCTTTGTTTGTTGCGGCGGAGGCGCGAGAGCACATTCTTAGGCTGGTGGCGCAGGTATAGCCTGCTGCCAGCAGGCAGGCCGGCCCGCCCGAGGCGGGGCCGATCAATGAAGGGAGGCATGCCTATGAACCAGGCATCTATCAATGGGCGGCGGGTGGTCGTCACCGGCATGGGAGGCTTGACCTGCCTGGGCAACTCGGTGGCGGAGTTCTGGCAAGGGTGCATGGAGGGACGCTCCGGTATCGATTACCTTGGTCTCATCGAGCCTGAGGTCTATATGAACTACCCCGCCCACATCTCTGGCGAGGTGCGCGGCTTCGAGCCTTCGGACTACATGGAACGTCGCGACGCGCGCCGCATGGCGCGCTTCAGCCAGCTGGCGGTGGCCGCGACCCGCCAGGCTGTCGAAGACGCAGGCCTGAACCTCGACCGCGTCGACCGCGAGCGGGTGGGGGTGCTCATCGGCAACGGCATCGGCGGAATGCCCAACACCGACGCCGCTATGCGCACCATCCTGTCGCGCGGGGGTATGCGGGTGGACCCCTTCTACCTTCCCAAGATGCTCCCCAACATGGCGGCCGCCCAGGTGAGCATGATCTTTGGGGCCAGAGGATTCAGCAGCACCACTATCACTGCCTGCGCCGCCTCCACTCAGGCCTTGGGTGAAGCCCGCGATGTCATCCGGTTGGGACGGGCCGAGGTGATGCTGGCCGGCGGCACCGAGGCGGGCATCTCCGAGCTGGGGCTGAGCGGCTTCGCGGTGATGCGCGCCCTCTCCACGCGCAACGACCCGCCGCAGAAAGCGAGCCGCCCCTTCGACGCCGGTCGTGACGGCTTTGTGGCCGCCGAAGGCGCCGCCATGTTCATCCTGGAGAGCCTGGAGCACGCCCGCGCTCGGGGCGCCCGCATCCTGGCCGAGCTGGCGGGCTACGCCGCCTGCAACGATGGCTATCACATGGTGGCCCCTAGCCCGGACGGCGCGGGCGCTGTTCGCACCATGCGCTGGGCCCTGGAGGACGCCGGACTCCAGACCGAGGAGGTGGACTACATCAATGCCCATGGCACCTCCACCCCTCTGAACGATCTCTCCGAGACGCTGGCCATCAAGGCCGTCTTCGGCGAGCATGCCTATCGCGTCCCCATCAGCTCTACCAAGTCGATGATCGGCCACGCCATGGGCGCCTCGGGAGCGCTGGAGTCGCTGGCCTGCGTTATGACCCTTCAGACCGGAATCATTCATCCTACCATCAACCAAGAGCAGCCCGACCCGGAGTGTGACCTGGACTACGTGCCGAACGAGGCCCGCCGCGCCGACGTGCGCACCATCCTCAAGAACAGCTTCGGCTTCGGCGGGCAGAACGCCTGCCTGGTATTCAAACGGTTCGAGGAGTAGGCGCTGCGCATCCTAGTCGTTGGCGGCGCCGGCTACATCGGCAGCGTTACGGTGGCCGAGCTCCTGGACGCCGGCCACAAGGTGACGGTCTACGATAGCCTCATCTCCGGCCACGCCGCCGCCGTCCCGCGGGGCGCCGAGCTTGTGGTGGCCGACGTACGCGACCAGGAGGCCCTGGGTCGCGTCCTGTCTGACCAGCTCATCGACGCCGTGGTCTACTACGGCGGCTTCATCGCCGCCGGGGAGTCGATGGCCCAGCCCGGGCGCTACTTCGCCAATAACGTGGGCGGCGCCATCTCCCTCCTGAATACGATGCTCGACTACGAGGTCCGGCGCTTCGTGTTCAGCTCCAGTGCGGCAGTCTACGGAGACCCCGAGTCTGTTCCCCTCACCGAGGACGCGCCCATCCGGCCCGTCAACCCCTACGGCGAGTCCAAGGTTATGGTCGAGGCGATGCTGCGCTGGTTCGCCAGCCAGTGCGGCCTGCACTACGTGTCGCTGCGCTACTTCAACGCCGCCGGCGCCACCGACGAGCTGGGCGAGAACCACCGGCCCGAGACGCACCTCATCCCCATCGTCCTGCAAGCGGCCCTGGGCGAACGCCACTACGTGCCGCTTTACGGCAGCGACTACCCCACCCCCGACGGCACCTGCATCCGCGACTACATCCACGTATCGGACCTGGCTGCGGCCCACGTCCTCGCCCTGCGCCACCTGGAAACGGGATGCGGCGTCTACAACCTGGGCAACGGCCGCGGCTTCTCCAACCGGGAGGTCATCGAGACGGCTCGCCGGATCAGCGGCCGACCCATCGAGATCAAGGAGGAGGAGCGCCGGCCCGGCGACCCGCCCGTGCTGGTGGCTTCGGCGGAGAAGGCCAAGGCGGAGCTGGGCTGGCAGCCGAAGGTCACGAGCCTGGAGGAGATAGTGGCCAGCGCCTGGCGCTGGCACAGGGCGCACCCCAAGGGGTACGAGTAGGGTCAGGGGTCAGGGGTCAGGGGCCAAGGGTCACCGCCGACGGTCCGTGTCTCGTGTTCCGTGTCTCGTGCGCGAGCACGGCCTCACTTCGGGCAGTGGGCCTACGTATGGCTCTTGACCAAGGGCCAGATCAGCTCTTCCCACAGGCTGCCGGCCACTATGCCCACCCACAGGAAAGCGTGGGGCAGGCTGGCCAGCACGGTGAAGACGTAGGCCTTCAGCCCGCGGAAGTGGAAGAGCAGCAGCGTTAGCGACCGCCAGAACGGCCCGAACCACAGCACCAGCACGGGCGCCGATAGCGCTCTCAGGACGGTGCCCGTTCGGTCACGCCGGTCGGCCACAGGGAGGAGGTACTTTCGCACCCAGCGGTTTCTTTCGCCCCAGGCGCGGACTTCGCCCAGGATGTGCTCGCCGTCCAGGAGCCACATGAAGGCGCCCGCCAGCAGCGCGCCGACAAAGCCGGCCAGCAGGGCCGCCGGCCAGCGCCCGAAGACGGTGACTAGCACCACGCCTCCGGGCAGGAGCAAGCGGGCCTCCACTCTCCACAAGAAGATGGCGGCGGCCAGGCGGGGCGTAACGTTACGGCCCAGAAAGCGCCGCCACCCGCTGCCGAGCGGGCGAGCCGCCTCGGCGAGGGGAGCCCCGCTGGGCTCACTGACGAGAAAACGGTCGGCCATTTTGGCCTTCCATTCTAGCTCAAAGGGAAGGCTGCCAGGCGCTCGTAAAGGGCGCCGCCGGGGCTCAGGATACTGCGCATCAGGCTTACCTCGCGGATGGTGACCGGCGCGGCCTCCGGTGCTGGCTGGGCCTTCGCCAGATCCCACAGCCGTTCCCGCTCAGCGCTGAGCACGTGGTCCGGCACGCGGGCCAGAGTCAGGTGCGGCGAGAAGGCCCGCCCTTCGGCGGGGAAGCCCAGGCGCGCCAGCGCTGCCTCCACCCGGCGCTGGAGCTCCGCAGCCCGCTCCACGTCCCCTTCCACTCCCACCCAGACCACCCGCGCCCCGCGCCGCCCGCCGAAGGTCCCCAGGCTCCCCAGCCAGAGATGAAGGGGCCGGATGCCCTCAACGGTGGGGGCCAGGGCGGCGCAGATATCTGCCACCCGCTGTGCGGGCACTGCGCCCAGGAACTTCAACGTTAGATGGATGCCCTCCGGCCGCACCCAGCGCACCGGCGGCGCTCCCCGGCCACGCAACGCATCCTGGAGGGCCGCCAGGCCGTCCTTCATCTCCGGCGGCAGCTCGCAGGCCACGAACAGCCGTAGCTCCGACCCTTCGTTATTCTCTCTCATGGCTCCAACCTCAACAGACGGCGGGCGTTCTCGCCCAGGATGAAGGCGCGGGCGGGATCACCTGCCGGGAAAGCCTCCTCGATGGCCTGGCGCTGACGTCGCTGGTCGATGAGCGGGAAGTCGCTCCCGAAGAGGATGCGTTCCGCGCCCACCAGGTCGGCCGCCTGGCGGTAGACGGCCGGCTCGTAGAGAAGGGGCGTGGCCGCGGTGTCGAAGTAGGTGTCGGCCAGGGCCTGGCGCACCTCGGGCATGAGGGCGTAGAAGGGCAGGCCGCCGCCCCAGTGGGCGCCGATGACCGCCTGGTCACCGTGCTCGGCCACAAAGCGATAGAAGGAAGCCACGCTCAGGGCGTCCTTTCCCGGATAGACGTGGCCCACGGGCTCGCTGACGTGGAAGAGGAGGCCGAGGCCGTGGCGGAAGGCGGCCTCGGCCAGCACCTCAGCGGCGGCGCCCTCGTCCAGGCGATAGCCCTGGCTGTCGGGGCGCAGCTCACCCAGGCCGCGCGCCCCAGCCCGGGCGCAGCGCTCCATCTCGCGGAAGGCATCGTTGCCGGCCCGCGGCTGGATAGTGCAGAAGGGGATGAGCCGTCCGCCGCTCTTGGCCGCGGCCTCCAGCAGGTAGTCGTTGTGCTGCACGCAGGGCTCCAGCTCCGACCAGGCGAAGCCCAGCACCACGCTCTTGTCTATCTGCGCCTCGTCCATACTGGCCAGAAGCTCCTCGACGCTGGCCAGGCGGGCCTTGGGGCTGGCGTACATCTCGGCGAAGGCGGAGTCGCGACGCAGGTACTCCTCGCGCCGCTGGCGTATGCTCGGCGGGAAGATGTGCGTATGGGAATCGATGATCACGGGCCCATCATAGCATCGCGGTCCCAAGAAGCGTAGGGGCAGGGCTGGCCCCTGCCCCCTCGCGGGCGGCCGCCAGGACCGCCTACAGATGGCAGAGCCGTAGACAACAGAAAGGGACAGTCCGTATAATGGCGCTGCCCGTCGCAGGATACGAAGCCACAGTTACCCCCCGGAGGTGAACGTCACCTTTGACCCTGACAAGAAGCGCTTCCTTGCGGGAGCTGGAAGTCCTCGCTAAGCGCGTCCGGCGTCACATTATCGCCATGACGGCGGCCGCCGGGTCGGGCGGTTTGACGCCCGAGAAGATCGCCGAGGCCGCCCGTGGCGTCTTGGCGCGGAAAGGTCACTAGCCGAGCCGATCCCCCGACCGAGCTCGGGTCGGAGCGAGATGAACATCGGCATTCGCGCCGCCACCCTCTCCTTCTTCTCCAACCTGTTCCTGCTCATTCTGAAGCTGGTGGTCGGCCTGATCGGCGGCAGCATCGCCGTGCTGTCCGACGCCATGGACAGCGGTGAGGACCTGGTGGCCTCGGCCGCCGCCTTGTTCAGCGTCAGCATCGCCCGCCGTCCGGCCGACCTGGAGCACCCCTACGGGCACGGCAAGGTGGAGACCCTGGCGGCGGCGGTGGAGGCCGGCGTCATCA
>Ga0315268_10008812_pt1 | contig 10503 bp, 12 predicted proteins | sample C1_top_MG_FD_204535 | JGI IMG/M metagenome (GOLD analysis project Ga0315268, IMG submission 204535) | Sediment microbial communities from Yellowstone Lake, YNP, Wyoming, USA - C1_top | ecosystem: Environmental > Aquatic > Freshwater > Lake > Sediment | place: USA: Wyoming | collected 2017-08-01 | reverse complement strand
GAATGGAAAACCGAGGATGGGAAACAGATCATCAGCCGGGTCTTGTTGAAACACGAAGCTTTCAGCGGTCCTTACACCCGCCTCGGACCGGACCTTGTGATCGGTTACGCCCCCGGATTCCGCGCCTCGTCCGAGACCGGACTCGGGAAGTCAGCATCCACATCTCTTGAAGCCAATGCCGGGCATTGGGGGGCGGACCACTGCATCGATTCGACCAAAGTGCCGGCCGTACTTTTCATCAATCGCGATATCCGGAACATGCCCGGCCTTTCTTTTCGCGACATCCCGTTCCTTGCCCTGGGAAAACATCTCGATCAGTCGTATATTAAGCCGCCGTCTCAAACCGGCTCACAGGGACAAAAAGACCTGGAAGAGAGATTGAAAGGTCTTGGGTATCTTTAGACCATTCCCGAAGAAGGCGCCACCCTCCCTTTGGAACGCAAGCGCAGCCAGTAATGAAAAATATTTTCAAATCCAACCCAACGAAAAAAAACAAGCCCGGGACCATCATTGTGGTATCCGGTCTGCCACGGTCGGGCACGTCGATGATGATGAAAATGCTGGCGGAGGGTGGGCTGCCGATCCTGACCGACTCGGTCCGCGCTGTGGACGAGGACAACCCGAATGGGTATTTTGAATTTGAACCCGTCAAACAACTGTCCGGCGGCGATGTAAAATGGCTGGTCGATGCCGATGGAAAAGTTGTAAAGATCATCTCCCAACTGCTGGAATACCTGCCATCCGGGCATCGATATAAGATCCTCTTTATGGAGCGCGATATCAAGGAGATCCTCACCTCCCAGCGTAAAATGTTGGAGCGTCGTCAAGAGCAACGCCAGATCGACGATGTCGAAATGGAAAAACAGTTTCGGGACCACCTGCAAAACGTCAAGTTTTGGCTGGCGCGCCAGCCAAATATGGATGTGCTCTACATGAACTATAACCTTTTGATTTCCAGCCCCTCCATTTTTTTAATGCCCATCCGGGATTTCATCGGCGCACCCCTGGATATTGAGAAAATGAAAGCTGTCCCGACGCGGGACCTTTACCGAAACCGGGAGCAAAAGGACGATCCATTGCCGGAGAGTTGAAAATCCCTGTTTTTAGGGAAGCATGCCCAGGGATTCTGCAGTTGTTTGGACGCCACAAGCCTAAAAGGTATTTATGTCTATAATTAACTCCAAACCTCAGTTGTATACAAGACAGGGATTGTGGTCCCTTTTCTTGATGTGTGTATTTCCGCTTCACTTTTGGACCCTTATTCTCGTTTTTCGGGATCTTTCCTGGTTGATCGATCGTTCAAATCTGTGGGATGCAATTACCGTCGCATCTTATGGGATGATCTTTGCCTTCGCCGAGAGTTTGCTCGTTTTTCTGATCGCCATGCTGCTTGGATTCCTCGTTCCGAAATATTGGGACCAGAAGCACCGCATTGCCCTGTTGAGCAGCTTGATCCTGGTAACTGCCTTGTGGGCAATGACCAGTCAACTGTTTGTATTGTTAAACATAACCTTACCGGCCTGGTTCATTAATTTTTTTGTCCAACAGAGCCATCCACTCAGAGCTCTTTACGAGGTTGGTCTGGTGTTGGTTACCCCCACTGTCCTCATCCCAACTTATATGATCTTGAAATCGGATAAAGTACTGCAAGTTGTGCTGGATTTTATGGACCGTATTACCCTGCTGTCTGTTTTTTATCTTCTATTTGATGTAATTGGTTTGATTATTGTCGTAATTCGAAATGTTTGATGGATGGTACATATGAAAAATCAACTGAATCGACGCGATTTTATAAAATTAGCCGGTTTAATGCCTTTAAGTATATTGGCTCCCCGGGCCGGGCAAATGCTTGGATCGCCGCCGCTTTCCGGTCAGAACAAGAACGTACTTGTGGTCGTGTTCGACGCGTTTTCTGCGCGTCACGTTTCAATGTATGGATACCAACGCGATACCATGCCCAACCTTGCCAGGCTGGCTGAACGGGCGGTTGTATATCATAACCATTACGCAGGCGGCAGCTTCACAACACCTGGAACGGCATCCCTGCTGACAGGAACGCTCCCGTGGACACATCGGGCATTCGAACCGAAGGCCCGGGTTGCCGCGCGATATGTGACCCGGAATTTTTTCAGTGCTTTTCAGGATTACTATCGGATCGCATACACCCATAACGGCTGGGCGAATATTCTATTGGAACAATTCCATGCCCAAATGAACGAATTGGTCCCATGGGATACGCTTCTCCTGCGGCCATATTTTGGCTTCGTCCTCGACTTGTTTAAAAAGGACATTGATAACGCCCTGGTAGCCTGGACGCGCAATGTGGATATTAAGCATTATGGATATTCCTACTCCCTGTTCTTCTCGCAATTCTATGAGGTGCTTCGGGACCAGCAATATACACGGCTCGAAAAACAGTTCCCGCGCGGCATCCCATCCACCGGTTTTGCCGATAACGATTTCCTGCTCGAAACTGCCACTGATTGGATCGGAAAAAAACTCCCCCATCTGCCCCAACCCTTTTTTGGATATTTCCACTTCCTGCCGCCGCATGGTCCCTACAACACGCCTTTGGAGTTCATAGGCAAATTCGGCAGTGATGGATTGAAGCCTATTGACAAGCCGTTCGATATTTTCACAGAAGGCAAAACCTACGGTCAATTACTGGAAAAACGCAATGAATACGATGAGTTCCTGCTTTACGTAGACAGGGAGTTTGGCAGATTATTCGATTATCTTGAAACGTCCGGCCTGCTTGAGAACAGTTGGGTGGTGTTCACCTCGGATCACGGCGAAATGTTCGAGCGCGGCATAGATGGTCACAGTACGGATGCGCTCTACCAGCCGTTGATCCGGGTTCCGCTGCTCATTTTTGAGCCGGGACGGAAAACCGGCATGGATATTTATGCGCCCACCAGTGCCGTGGATGTTCTGCCGACCCTCTCCCATGTGACCGGGCACAATATTCCCGATTGGACGGAGGGGGTGCTGCTGCCGCCTTATGCGCCCACCGACCCGGATCCAAACCGGCGCATCTACATGGTGAAGGCCAATCAAAACGATGGGAGCGCTGCGCTGACCCGGGCCTCCACAGCCATCATCAAGGGACACTACAAGCTTTTGTATTATTTCGGATATGCGGATCGCGGGATGGATGAACTTATCAAACTCTTCGATATCGATGCGGATCCCGAGGAATTGGTCGACTTGTATCCGACACAGAAGGATATCGCGGATGAATTGTTAAAGGAATTAAAGACCAAACTGGATGAAGTAAACAAACCGTATTTATAACATTGTAAGCAAATTGACTATTTGTGCCTGAGGGGGGTCGATAATCCTGACCAGTTTGATGCCGTATCCAGGTGGGCGCGGGGGCTCGAACCCGCGACCTCATGTGTGTGATATATGAGGCTTTGCGAAAACTGTATCCAATCAGTCCATTCTGTTCGAATTTTGGGGAGTTGGACGTCCAATAGGTACACACCGTCCATCTGTTTTGAATGCGTAAGCTAACTGATAAGCTAACCAATATGCCACTCAGATAGGACAATGGATCGTGCTTATGGATAGCCTGTTCCGAAGCACACTCAGTCCTATCTAGACCGAGATTGAATACACTTTACGCGAGGGGCTATCCGTGATAGCAGATCGGGAAAATGTTGTGGGAGGTGTTAAAGTGCTAGAGGATGTGTGAGGCGAATTAATCTGTTCTTTTAAGTGTTCATCAGATACTCAACGTAATTCAAAAACTAATCTCTGATGAAATCAAAATAGGTGATCTGCTTATTAGAATCGTAGAATATCAGAATTCCTATATAGTTTATGGGACTATGGCAATAGGTCAGTTCAATAATGTCTCTAAACTTTCTCGTATTACTAATGGAGATCGTATCGAAGCCAACATTCATTGGGCCAAGTTTCTGGAGCTTTGCAAGAGCCTCATCCCTTGGCATTCCGAGATATAAGTTGCCTTGTATGTAGGTATCAATATATGAATATATAGCTGGGAAAGTTGGTTCGATCCCGAATTTGGATCCAACCTGGTGGACACATGTCTTAGCATCCCAAGCCGTAAATGGTCCGGCATAAATATATAGTGCCGCAACAAAAATAGCCAGAATCAACAATGCCAATAAGATAAGCTTTGAAATCGAGATTGCAATATTTCTTAACTTAAGAAACATAAATCTTTCTCCTCAACTCAAAGGATTTGCGCAACTTATTGCGCATGCATTATCCCATGAGAAGATAGTGTATCGAGCATCCATTGCCCAACATCACGCGGTTTGAGCGTGCCATTTCTCAAAGCAAGCCCCGTGTCAATACCTTGATGTCCAAGTATCAAGTCTTGTGAGGACATACCTTTCGGATCTCCTAAAATATGCTCGTGAAACCAGTCTAAACCATAACCTAGGTCTCGGTTATCCGTTTCATATCCCACTTGGACATAATACCAATAATGGTGTAATTGATTTCCTCCCCCGCTATCACTGACCGGATCCTGATAGACTGAAGAAAAGCCGCTTTGTCCAATGCCCTGACTGTAATATGGCGAAGCCAAAGATTTATTCTTGGTGAGATCGACTAAAAAAGGCTGCAGAATGCCTGAGCCACCGCTCAGAACTGCTCCAACATTTTTCACAAAACAACTCGTGCAGCCCGAATCCTGTTTTGCGGCATAGCTAACAAGTTTTGCGCCTTGTTCCAAGTTGGTTATCTTGTTATTGTATTGCAACGTTTCATATTTATGGGCGATGCTCTGTTGATTTGCGCTAGCGGTCAATGCTTCTGGTGTAACATTTGAACCACCCGAAGTCAGAATAGCCACTATAGCTGCTGCAGCTGCTACACATAATACAGTATCAATAATCGCACCACTAAAGCAATGCCCCGTTGGATCGTTTAGATTGGTAGGCTGGTTAAGCACATATGTGTAACGGTTGATGCTTTGAGGATTTGAAGGGTCAGGTATAATCGAATCCGGCGAAATAAAACGTCCTAAGAGGGGGTCATACCACCTGGATTTGTAATCAAGCAAGTTAATGTAACTGATGTTGCGCTGACCGGTGTAACCAAAGTCCGTACCAGTAATACGCGGACCATTCAGGTCGGTGCGTACCTGTCCGAAGGGCAGATATCTCTGTTGGCTTGTTAAAGTTCCGCTGGCATCGGTGACGGCAACTACCGAACCAAGATGATCGGTCAGCAAATATTGTAATCCACTACCGTCTTTCATTGCAACGGTCATGCCTGCGATGGAATAATACTTCTTTATGTTGGTGCCTGTTACTTCATAAGCTCCGCCCAAAGCACTCGAAAGAGTGTAAAGTAGGATGTTATTACCCCAGACTGTTCGGTTCCATTTGCGTCATAAGTGGTGTAAAGCTGCTCGACTCGGGTTCCGTTTCCGTCATAGGAGAAGCTCCAACTGGCGGAATAAGTCAATGGCGTAGCGCAGTCCCCCGAGGCAAGCTTCTGTACGGTTGAGAGTCTGTTTTCCGGATTGTAGGTCTGCTTGTAGGTTAAGCCCATTTCCACGCGGCAGGTCACACCTACACTTGCACCAGGTGCAAGTGTATTGCCATTGGCGTCGTACTGATAACTTGCCACGGCGCCGCCGGAGAGAGCCGTCACTGCATGGGGATGGGATGGGGTGTAGGTGTAGTTCGTCCCAACCCAGCCCGCGGCCGGAGGCTGAGGCGTTTGGGTGATCGAAGTCGAAGTCGGTGCGGGCAAGCACTTAACAATATGAATGGATTGTTTCCAGAATCTGGGATAGAAAACACGAATTATATTGCCAAGTCCGGCACGATATTCTCCAACAACTGAGTCAATCCAAATATCTGGCAACAAAATCGCGCGGTTTGAAAACTTCAATCCCCTGAAATCCTGAAACCTTAAGCAAATGTTTATCCCCACTTATAATGACCTTGCTTCCACTAGCCAGGGCACAAGCGAAGAATTTGTCATCATCCGGGTCTTCGCAGACAGGCTCTTTTATCGGAAGCGGTCTGTAGATTGTTACATGTTCAAGCACAAAGTTCAAAATCGGTTTCAGGTCAATTTCAGGGTGTTCCAACTCCAATATTTCGCCAACCCGAAGGTATTCATCCAAAATATCCTGAGAAGCCACCAACTCGAACTCGCCGGATTGCCAGGCTTCAAGTATCTGGTATGGGGGACCGCTAAAAAACACACCTGAGACAAACACATTCGTGTCCACAACAACTTTTAGATCCAAGACAATTTTCATTTACGTCCCCGTGCCCTGACAATCGCCAGTTTTATATCTTTTTTCGTCAACCCCACTTTCTTTGCCTGCTTGCGTGCCTGCTGGATAAGCGCCTCGAATTCGCCCATATCAGGCGGCATGACAACTTTCAGGATGACAACATCGGCGTCACCAACGACGACAAATTGCGCGCCTTCCTTTAGTTTGAGCTGTCTGCGGATAGACTCGGGAATGACCACCTGTCCTTTGGATGACATACGTGTAGTTGCCAATGTTTCCATAATATATCCTTTCTTACCAGTAAGATTATAACATAAACGTCCACGGATGGTGTTGGTGGCGGCGGCCCTTACTCCCTGCGGTCGCAGGGCATCACACATAGCTGCTCATTCTCTTAGACTTTGAAGAAAGACACTTGCCATTGGAAGCGGAGTTGGTGGGTAAAATAAATATTGCTGCCTATTTTCTCGAATGTATCTCAGCTCTAACCGATAATTCATGATCGTCATCAATATCAACAGACCAATTGCCAGACGGATATTTATTTTCAAGCTGCAGCTTCCAAAACATGGCTATCATCTGAGCTATGTCTTGGAAGAAGTTTGGTGGTAAGTCTTTTTCATCAGGATCATTTATCACAATATAAGCAACCTCAACAATGTAATAATCCATTATTTCGAAATCAGGCCAAATTATGTCAAGGATACTTATCCAATGAATAGCGCGTCCATACATCAAGATCGCCTGTAAGGAATCAATATTTGAATTTTGCGGATTCGCATTTTTAAATCTTTGGAACTCAGGAATATCTTGAAGAGCAAATCTTTGAACAGGTTTTTTATCCATATTATTTATCAAACCTCTGCGCAGGCCCCAACCGTTGAAATATGGTTCACCCGTTGCGGGATCGTAATTTCCACTCCGTGTATTGTATATGAGGCGTCTCGACCCCACCATCAGCCCTCCTAACTAAGACTACTCTAAAAGCAGCAATCCCGTTAGCGTCATAAGCGGTACGAGGACCGAATATTTCCTGGGCGATGCGTTGGGATCAATACGACAACTGACGGATCAGGCTGGTGCAGCGCGATTTGTCTTGGGACGAGCTCGTCTGCATCGCTGCGCAACCGCTCTATCCCATCGGCTTCGATGAAGAACAAGCCTATGTAAACTCAAGCTTGTATATATTAGAGTACATCCATCATTTCTCGCCTATAACGAACCACATGTCCTCGCCATAGAAGATCTTGATGTTATGGTAATCCTTGTTTTCCCAAAAATCTATGATTTGGCCTTTAGGCAAATAAGGCCATTCGGCAATTTCCTGTTCTTTTAGTCCAATTTTGGAGAGTATTATGAACCAAGTATCATTTCCATAAACTTGGCTGGTTAGAAACACGCCTCGTTTTTTACCTTGTTGGACTGCATCTAATGGAAATGTTGAGCTGAGTATTGTTTCTTGAGCAATAATATTGCCGGATTTTGAAAAAACGATCACCCATAAACTATTTCCATAAGCCAAGCTGGTTACCCAGTATCCGCTTTTGAGCATATTATCGATTTCATCTCTGGGTAATTTAAGCGCGGTGACTATTTTTTGTGCGGAGAACTGGCTTGTCTTCGATAAAACCACTACCCATTGATTATTGCCATATGCAATACTGGTCACGCTCAATCTATCCATCCAGGCCTGATCGATATCTTTTTCTGGAAGGTCGGTATCAACCAAGATTTTCTGAGATTCCAAATCGCCCTCTTTGTTGAGAATGGCTCCCCATAATCCATTGCCAAAGGCCATGCTATTTATATGATAGCCGATTTTCCAAAATTTCTGAAGCGATTCTATCGGTACGCTAGTGTGCCATACCCATCCCAAGGTGCCCAGTTCAGTCATATAGGGCATCGGCGGGGGGGTACTGGTAGGGAGTGAAAACACAGTAGAAATTTCGGATGGCGAAGGCATTGGTTCCTCCGTTGTGGTTGCTGTGGCCATGGTCATCACAGGTTGCTCTTCAATGTTCGGGATGGTGTATACACAACTCGCCACGAGAAGGACCATCGAAACCCCGATTGCAGTAAATAGCTTTTGCGTATTTTTCTTTATATGAACGGTATTGGTCTTCATAGGTATATACTCGCTTTGCAGAGTCTACGGGAAGAAGAAATTCAAGATGGCAGTAAGCGCACTCTGATCAACTGCAAGTTGATAATGATCATCATCCAGATAAGGTTGACCCATCCCGGACCCCAGGGTTGGAAAGTTGGATGGATCTTGATTCTGAGAACTATGCCCTGTCCATACCTTTGCCCCGGCGGCGATAAGTGCATCCACATTATCTTAATTACCTAAATCTGTTGGTGGATCTGTAGTCCAGTCAGCAGGATGACCAACTCCAGTGCCATTCCCGGTCCACAAATATGGATCAAGAAGAGCAACACCATTAATTTGAGAAGGATTACCACCCTGGTGTTGGTATGTAGTAAGAGCACCGACAATTGCATTCGCTCCGGTACTGTGACCTGCGAGATAGTTCGGCGAATCTGGATTTGTTTTTATGATTTTCAAGATTGCCTGAGCATACAGATCTGTACTGCCATAGGTATTATGATCCAAGTATACAACTTCGCCACCTCGCTTTACAAATTGCTCGGCAAGAGCGTCCATTGGAACATGTTGAACGCCATTCTTATCTGTATAAATCTTTATCCCTAATCCACAACCTCCGTTGGTCTCCTTGCCACACGCGAGGATAAGGAGGTTTGGCGGTTTGCAGATATTCATATAAGTTCTTCCACGTGCTTCGCCAGCATCTAGGCAGTAGTAGCCTGATGGATCGTTGTATCGAACCGGATCGTTTAGGACGTAGGAGAACCGGTTCCAGGATTGTGGATTCGACGGCTGTGACATGATGGAATCTGGCTGGACAAACCTCCCCAGCAGGCCGTCATAAAATCTAGCATGATAATCCATCAATCCCATGCTGTTGTCGCGCTGACCGGTGTACCCAAAGTCCGTGGCAGTAATGCGCGGACCATTCAAATCCGTCCTCGCCTGCCCAAAGGGCAAATATCTCTGCTGGCTTGATAATTAACATTAGATATACGGATGGGGTTGGTATCAGAATTCTGGTCCGGGTATATTCTTATTTGAATGTCAATTATCTAATCATTGTCCAATCCAAATAGGCAACATCTTCGAAGTGAGACACAGGCACAAAATTTCTTGTTGCAAAATTCATGACATCAACATTCTCTCCGCTTATGTCCTGAAGAAAGATCACACATTTAGCATCATTCGACCAAATAGGATTGTAATAAGAATATCCTTGTTCTTGAGAAGAACCAATGTCGCCTGGAACTAATAACGTGGATGTGCCGATTTGTATATCGTAGAGAAGGATTCTATTAATATTGGTCCTGATTGATTTGATATCTGATACATATGCGACAAGATTTCCATCTGGGGACCACTCGGGGGAGTAGCCCAAAGTTTCTTGACCAAGGAGCACCTGATTTCCATTTTCTAAATTCAAAATGTAGAGAGCGGGATGACCAAAATTCTTGGCCGCGTCCCGGTCAGATACAAAAATGATCTCTCTCCCATTCGGCGCCCAGGAGGGATTGAAATCATTAAAATTATCTTTAGTGAGTTGTTTGATATTCTTACCATCTGAGCCCATAAAAAATATTTGGGCCTTCTTGTTTATGATTTGGACGAAGGCAATATACTTGCCATCGGGAGACCAGGCTGGTTCCGAATCGTCTAATAGGTTCTGAGTTAACCGGGTCACCTTATCTCCGTCTGCATTCATTTTGTAGATTTCTGCATTACCATCACGATAAGAGACGAATACGATGGATGAACCGTCGGGGGACCATTTTGGATGAATATTTACACTGGAACTGTCAGTTAAGCGCTTTTGTTTGCCAGTACCTAAATCGCCCACAAAAATGCCTGTCTCTTTCCCGGTAGATAATGTAAATACTATTTTCCCTCGCAAACAATTTTGATATGAGTCTGCTGATAAAGAGAAAGAACAACTGGTAACCAAAATAGATAAAATACTAAAGCATGCAATTTGGAAAATCCTTTTCATATTACCTCTCATGCCCTAGATTTATTGCTATGGATTGCCAGATAATAAGATATTTAAATAATCTTGAGCAATTTGGTAACTACACAGCTATTGAGGCGACAAAACTGGGCAAGTAAGGAGTGCCCATGAAGGCGAGACGCAAAGCTGAGAGGGCCATCTGCCCATTTTTGC
>Ga0315268_10008811_pt1 | contig 10503 bp, 16 predicted proteins | sample C1_top_MG_FD_204535 | JGI IMG/M metagenome (GOLD analysis project Ga0315268, IMG submission 204535) | Sediment microbial communities from Yellowstone Lake, YNP, Wyoming, USA - C1_top | ecosystem: Environmental > Aquatic > Freshwater > Lake > Sediment | place: USA: Wyoming | collected 2017-08-01 | reverse complement strand
ACCCCGCATCGCATATGAGGCTATGGAGGCAGAGGATAAGTCCCATCTCAACAAGGTGGGGTTGGCCCAGTATCAGCAGGACGTGGCGGCCCAGCAGACGGCCCTGGCGACCTTGATGACGAAGCTCTCGAACTATGCGTCCCCAGATGGGGGCCATTACGTTACTCAAGCCCTGGCAGACAAGGCGGTAACGACGGATGAACTGGTGGCCTCCGGCTTCCTCAAGGCAGCCGATGTAGACGCGGCCCAGAAGGAAGCCAATGACATAGCCACGCGGCAGGCCATCACTGCGCGTCTGGCTGCGGGAGGCTACAAAGACCCCTCTGGGGAGGGTTACTACACCATCGACGCATTGGCTGCTGGGGCAGTCACGGCTGACGAACTGGTGCAGGCCGGATATATCACTGAGGATCAGAAGGCGCAGGCCATCAGTGATGCCGAGAAGACGGCCAGGATTGCTGCCGCCTTCCCTAAGATTGAAAGCTACAAGACTACTGTCGGAGACCATGAGGAGTATGACCTCGTAGGCATCTTCAGAGACATACCCATTTCTCCTGGCGATATCGTACTGATCTTCGGCCCCCAACCTGGAGATACCGAGGAAGTGAAGAGGGAGAAGCACCTTGCTATGGAGGCCGCTATCAAACAGGCCAGTGTGGAGGCGAAGGCCCAGATCGAGGCCAAGTATGCCTCCCCATCGTACAAGAGGGCAAAGAAGGCGGCCAGTATTGCCAAGGTCTATCTGGACTTCACGGTGCCAGGATATGGGACACAGAGACACTGGAATGAGATGGCCCAGGGAGGCAAACTTTTCGGGTTCGCGGGGCCGCAGGTCTCGGGAGGGGTTCTCCAGGCCGTCAGTATCGGCACGGACTTCCTGATGATCCTTCCAATCCTGGGGGCCGCCGGAAAAGCGGCCAGGGGTGCGACTCTGGCTAAGGTTGGTCTCGGAGAGGCCAGGGCCGCACGGCTGGGTCGGGTGTTCGAGGAGACCGTGGGGATCGGGACGAAGATTGAGAAGCCTGCCGGAATGAGCGAGGAGGCATTCCAGGCTCTGAAGAAACTGCCGCTCCGGTCGCGCCTTTCAGAGACCCACTTGACGACCGGAGAGTTATGGAAGCAAGTGGCTTGGCCTGCCACCCTGTTGGAGAGCGGGGGAAAGGTGATAGGGAAAGCCAGCACCGTGGCCAAGCGTAACCTCTATGGCTCAGAGATCAAAGGCAGGCTGATTGGTGATGTCTTCGATCCTGACACGGGCAACATCTTGAAAGCCGCTGAAGGTGGCAAGCATGAAGTCGTGGGTGGCACCATAGCCCGACGTGTCAGGGTCATGGTTGTCGATGAGCACGGGAATATCCTCCTGGGGTCTGACCGGACGGAGCCGAGGGGCTACTACCACATTCCAGGCGGCCATATTCCGAACCCCGACATGACTCCGGCCCGATATAAGGCTTCCCTGGGCAAGTTGAAGAAAACTCGTGGCATCAGCCTGGAGGATGCCGCCAGGATACAGTTAGAGAACGAGTTCGGCCTGAAACTCAAGAAGATGAACAGGCTGCCAAACTATCTGGGCCGAATCAACCGCCACTCTCTGAACGGCATGTACGTGTTTGAGGCCGAGTCGGATGGCGTCGTCAACACACTGAAGCATCTCCAGAAGAACAAGCCTCCAGAGATCAAAGATTTCAAGTGGTGGAACGGCAAGACGAAGATTAAGGTCGGCCCCGCCACCAAAGAAATGCTGGACGCATATAACGAGGCCAACCATATGGGCTGGAATATGTCCAAGGTCAAGATTCATCCCCTTACGCCGGAGGAGTTACTGCTTAACAACGCTTTGGACGCAGGGTGGGCTGAACGCCTGGGCCGGATGGACGTGTATGGTACATCCTCACCACTGACGATGGTTACCGGAATGGGCAAGGGGGGAGTCGCGGGGGCCGCCAGGGAGACCGGAGAGTATACACGGTCGGCTTATGGTCGCGTGAAGGCCATGCTGGGGAGTCTCGAAAACATCGTTGACCCGTGGAAGATACCGGAGTCGTCGGTCTCAGATGCCGGACATACGATCAAGATACGCCTGAGTGAGTTCGAGAACCCCCAGACGGCCCTGGCTGCTCGGGCCAAGCTGGTGAAGGCTGTGGGCAAGTCTGGCGACAGTCTCATTGTCGAGACCCCCGATGCCATCATGGTCTGGCGCAGGAGCCGACTCATGCGGGAGATGGGTGGAGGAATGGCTCACGCGACCCCGCAGGGCGACGAGTTCATCGCCGGACTGGTGGTGAAATGGAAGAGCGGGATGCCAGCCAAAGAGCAGGGCCTCTTCTGGTCGCCGGAGCCACTTTTCGGGTTCGCGGAGCAGGCCGCGCATGGTGGTCTAGGCGAGAGGCCCACGATCTATGTGGCGACCCAGGAGTGGATCGACCAGAACACCGAGATACTGGACAAGATATACAACAAGAAGATCGAGGCTGAGACCAAAAGCCTTGTTGGGACGCACGTGCCGAAACCGAAACTAGTCTTGCATACACGTCTGGGGCATACTGGGCAGCGTGTGGACATTATGTTGCAGAAACCACTGACCTGGAAGCAGATAGTCAAGCTGAAGGCCTTGGGTATTGTGGAGCAGGCGCAGAACATCTACTCTCCGGTAATCTAACTGGAGCCAAAAGTGGGCAAGCCTCTGAGTGCGCCCCAGGCCGAGGCTGTGGCCAAAATGCTGGATGATATGGGCGAGGATGTGGCCGCCAGGGTCTACCGGACAGTAGCCGACGATCCTTCCGGCGCACTGCGGGTGCTCAAGAGCTTTGACACTCCCACCGTTTACCGGATGCGTGTCAGCGGCACATCTGCGGGTGCCCCCCGACTCACTATGGAGAGGGTCGCCGCTAGAGCCGGAAGGGACGACCCGATAGGCAGGGCCATCCGGCAGGAAGATGCCATTAACCGTGCGTTCATCACTAGGCAGACCGCCAGGGCCGTGGAGACCCCGCGCAGGGCTGTGACGGGCCGGACTAAGCCTCCGGCGCGTACCCCGCCAGTGGGCCGGATCACGCCGACCCCGAGAGTTCCTGGGATCAGCCGTGTCCCTGGCATCAGTCGTATTCCAGGGATCAGCCGCACACCCGAGATCAGCCGAGTGCCGACCCAGAAGGTGCCCACGACCCAGAAGACAGCTTACCCTTGGCTTCCTGACAGCTTGTCGAAAGCTCAAGTGAAGAAGAGCGTCGAAGGGACTGTCGCCTTTGCGATGGGCGAACTCAGCGGGAAGACGGCCTACTGGATTCTCTACCCTCCAAAGTACGGCATAGACGCTGGCCCAGGCGTAGGCGAGGGCAAGGCATTCAGCCTGGATAAGCCGGAGGGTGTCACCATCGCCGCCGATATGATGTCGGCCTACAAGACGATTCAGGCCAAAGGTGGAGTCGTTCCGGCTGACATTCTGGGGAGTATAGGGTTCGCCCCTTATGCCATCTCGGGAGGCGGCAAGGCCATCAAGTTCAGCAAACCTAAGAAGGTCAAACCGAGGTTGAGCCGATAGGAGCGATGTGAAGAAGGACATGGTGCAGACACGGAACCCTCGCACGGGCCACTATGTTAAGATGGACAAGGCGCGTGGGGTTATCGTGGCTCACAAGAAGACCCCTGGCCCGTACAAAGGGATCGCCATTGCGACCAAGAGGAGGGAGTGAGATGGTCAGAGTCCTGTATTGGAAGAAGGGGCCGAAAGCAGCAGAGTACCTGAATGGCAGGGTTCCCACGGGTGCCCAGGAGGTCACTGACGATTATGCTGTGGTCTGGGAGGGCAAGGGCAAAGCGGGCACTGCAAAGGAGGGGACGGCCCTGCTGGATCACTTCTACCGGATGTTCAACAGCTATGGCACCAATCCGCTCTCCGGCGATGTCCCCCAGCAGAAGCTCAGAGACAAAGGGGTCGGGCATACCAGCATGAGTGTGGGTGACATCGTGGAGGTCAACGGTGTGAAGTGGCTATGTCTCTGGGATGGCTGGGTGACCCTCAAGTCACTCCAGGCGGATCAGAATACGGCCCTGGCTGCTCATGCCGGAGACCTCAGCTACCGTGACCAGTGCCAGCATGTAACGGTCAAGAAGGAGCGGTGTACGCTATGCAAGCGCATAGTGAGGCCGTTACCCAGGTTGACCAGATAGGAGGTATGTTATGGCCAGGAACCCAGACCGCAAAGAGGACAGAGTGATCTTCAAGGTGATCCGTGGGGAGGTCAATGCTTTCATGCCGGATTCTGAAGCCAACCCAGGCATGATCCTATGTTATGCCCACCTTGGGCAGCATAGTGAGGCATCTATGGACTACTATCGCCTGGGGCGGCCTGCGAAGCCTCACGAGTACCAGGAGTTGAAGGACGAACTCGGACGCATAGGCTACCGCGTGAAGGTGGCCCACCGGATTTGAGGGAGGGAGGGATTGCCAGACGTGGCCCAGTGGAATCCTTCGTTCCCGCTTTCAAGGGGGCGCAGTTGAGGGTTGACGGCAGGCTGGTGAAATGAGCGGTGAAGGCTCGGTTATCAAGATAGGAGGTGTGAAATGGAACAAAAGGCGTATGAAGATCAGGAAATCAGGCTCTATCACAAACAGGTCGAGGAGGTAGCCAAGGCTCCGTTGAACGACCGTAAGGCCGGAGCTAAGGAGTGGTTCGAGGCCATGCGGGATTCACCGAATACCGTGGCTGAGCGAGTGCGGTGGCTCCTCTTGGGGAATTATGGTTACGGCTCGTATGTCAAGGCCCGACAGATTGCGGTCAGCAAGGGCATGAACCGCGTGGCAGTCTTGGCGAACATGACTGCTGAGTTAGAATGGCAGTGTCCAGCGAAGATGGCCAGTGATGAATGGAAGAAGCTCACTGTGGCCCAGCAACAGACTCTGGGTTCAGCCATCACCCATGTGATCGAAAACTGGGAGAGGGAAGAGGGGATCAAGGCTGCTCCGGCGAGGGGGGTCTCCAGCCATGTGCCGGAGCCGAGGCGCAAGAAGCCTGTGCGACCGCGCCTGTCCAGGTAGGATGGCATGAGAGACTTTGTTTATTGTGGGTACACCTATCAAGTAGCCTACGATGATTTGCCCTTCGATGATGGGCCGGATGGCAGAACAAGCAGGCTGCGGAGGTGGATGGAGAGACAGGGGTATCATGCCTTTGTCACCGCCTATGAGAAGAAAACGCGGTGGGGGACAACGAAGAGGAAGATGATCCTCGTTACTCCGCAGGATAGGCAGTGCCCTACGCATCAGTTTGCGCCGAAGGAAATACCGCACACGGTAGCTCACCAGCAGAGAAGCCATACCGAGCGCGGCGGTAGGCGTTGTCGGCCCAAGCCGCGCCTGTCACGATAAGGAGGTGATGGCATGAGACTCGTATGGATGTCAGACCCGCGTCCAGGGGAGAAGGTGCAGTGCTGCAAGTGCTATGGCATGATTGACGCATCTGAGGCACTGGCTGACATGGATGGCAAAGCCGGAGACTTCTACCACGTCCGGTGTGTTCCCAAGGGCACTGCGCTGCCTGCGTTGACTAGACCCCAGATCAGGGCGGCCAACAAGGTCTATGCCCAGCCCGTCCAGTGGGATGCTTACATGGATGTGGCGACGAGGGGCAAGGAGAACGAAGGGGTCGAGCGTAAGGTCGTGCCCGTGAAGGCCGTCAGTCGTGACCAAGCCTTTGACAAGGTGCGTAAGGTGGCAATCCGGTACCAGAAACGATATCCGACTCGGGTGGTGGTAGATGAAGCAGTACCCCATAAACCGCGCCTGAGCCGATAGGAAGTGTGATATGGCTGAGAGCACTGATGTCGTTGCACGGTTGACCCAGTTTGGCAAGCTCTGGCATGATCTGGTTCTCCTCGGTTGTCCGTGTTCTATCTCCAAGCCTCTCCACTTAGTCTCTGTGGGGGTGCCTGAATGACTACTCAGACTCATACACCCCACAAGCAAGTCCCCGCCAAGGTCAACAGGTTTGTTGATGAGGACATCAAGGACTTGGTAGAAGCATTGAACAATCTGGATGGCAGGTTATGGACGTTTGAGAGTTGCCAAGGATTAAATGGGCAACCAGCGGTGGTCTCGATGCGGTTTGGTCGGATAGGGGAATATGACTCTGCTGAGGTAGCCAGATTTACAGATAGCCTTGTTGGAATGATTAGGCTTGAAATGGATCGGGAGAGTTTGGCTAGTTCTGAGGGAGACCTTGCACCTTCAGGCTACGACACGCGGGTCACCCTTGAGTGGTGTGGAGACAAACAACACCCATTCATCACAATAGAGATACCGCATAATGAACTCAATACCATAACCCGTATATTCAACGAATCAGCTTCTTGCAGAACGAACAGACACCCATTAGGTCATTCGGAGGTTGCAGATGAGAGTTAGGACGAATGTGGATGTAGAACACATTCCATTCCCCCAGTTCCTCATTGCATCGTCCCGATGGGTGAAGGGGATGACGGGTGTCACCGCATTCACATCGGCCCTGCGCCCTCTCCAAAACCTGTTTTCTAGCCTGTGCATTTCGTGCATCAGTCATTTCTCTCTCCCTTGTTCAAATATCGTCCAAGGGCTATATCACAGCCACGCAAGGAAACAAAGAATATTGTTCTTGAGGTTCTCTTGCAGGATGGTGTGGTTACACAGAACGATGTGTAGCTATCCGCTCTTAGAGGAAAAGAACCCACGAAGAAATGTGAAGGCCGCTCCTATGACAGTACCGAACAAGAACGTGGCCGCATCACTGGAAATCTTGCCCTCCCAGGCAAGCCAAGTTGCTGGCCCGATAACGATACCGGCAAGTACCGCAGTCCAGAATAGCAAAGATATCGTTGCCAATCTTGTGGTTCCAGCCTTTGTCTTGATGTTGCTTTGGATAAGGGCGGTAAGACTGGAAACAAAGTCCTGTACTCCTTTGGAGAGCAGGAACTCTCTCCACACGAAGGCAGCATTTGGCTCTGCGTGTGTGGCGTCTTCTTCTGGCTGTTCGTCTTTACCTGGGGGTCGCTTGATTGGCTCTTGTTCGGGATTAGGCTTCTTATCAGAACCAGTCCTGTCTTCCATAGAAAGGCATCATATCAGTGACTACACGCAAATGCAAGAGAGTCATTCTTGGGTTCTCCACCCCCCTGCGGGGGTGCTTGAATGAGTACCCCCATAATAGGGCACCCCCAAATTTTAGGCTGTTCAAGCTGCGTAGACTTGAATTATAGGCACTCCGCAAGCAGAAGTTCTGGGGTATGAATATGTCGATTGCACCTATCCTGAAGGCGACGGCATGGTGAAGGTCGAGTATGCCACTGTTCCCTGCAAGCACTGTGGAAGTGTCGCCGGAGTGGTGAAGTTTGGCACATACAAGGGAGAGCAAATCTTCTGGTGCAAAAACTGCCAGAGACGCTTCCTCAATAACGACGCGGTGTTTGGCATGAGGACACCCGTAGAGCAAGTCGGCTTGGCTCTCACGAAGTTCTACAATGGAACGTCTCTCAGCAAGATACGTGAGGAGATAGACCTTCAATTCCACACCAGGCCGTCAGACGGGACAATCTACCCCTGGATTCAAAGGTGGACAAAGGTAGCCATAGACGGGACAAAGAACCTCAAACCAAACGTGGGCGACGAATGGCTTGCTGATGAGACCGTCCTTCAGATCGGTGGCAAGAATGTCTGGTTCTGGGATGTCATGGACTCCAAGACGCGCTTCCTCTTGGCTTCTCACATGTCGGTTACCAGAAGCAGCAGAGATACCCAGGCACTCATGGAAGATGCCGCCAAACGCGCTGGCAAAGCTCCAAGCGTGGTGATAACCGACAAGCTGCTGGCCTACGTTGACGGCATCGAACGAGCCTTCGGGAGTGATACTGCCCACATTCAGAGTCAGGGGTTCACTGTTCAGCCGAACACCAACCTTATTGAGAGGCTGCACGGGTCGATCAAGGACAGAACCAAGATAATGAGGGGCTTGAAGACAATCCCCAGTGCATATTTGTTCATGGACGGCTGGACTTGTCACTACAACTTTTTTCGCACCCACGACACGCTGGGCAAGACTCCGGCTGAAGAGGCTCGGATCGTCTGCCCCTACAAGAACTGGATAGACGTAGCCAAAGAAGCCAACAAACCAGATGTGAAACTCAGCGTCGATGCATCAAGGGCCAAATGTGATCTAGTATTCGCCAAACCGCACAAGGGGCGAAAACACGCGAGGCAAGACGTGAAACCGAGATTATCGAGGTGAAGTGATGAATGAAAAACAAAGGGCAGGAACCCCTGCCCTAAGTAAGCTGAAGGGATAGGTGATTCCTGCCCTGCTAGGATAGGTGGCTAGTAGTGTGTGGCAATGATGACCACAATAGCTGTGCAGATCGCTGTAACGATCATGGCTATGCCTTTGTCCAAGGCTCTCTTTGCCATTCTCGATCACCTATCCCTTCACAGGCCGATTGCCTGATTTTAAGTGTCACCTCAAGGGCGACTCGACCATATCTAACGCCTTCGTCCAGTTTGGACAAAGGTGAAGACCGATACAACAAGTATAAACCCGCTATCAATGCGTATCGGGGAGAACCCATGATCTGAAGGCTAGTGCTGAGGGGAGGGCCGAGGAGTATCAGGAGTATGAGGATAAGCTCTGGGACGAGTACATGTCCAAGGCCAAGCGGCCACCGGAAGATATGGTGCAGAAGCTCTACCAACTACGAGAGGCAAGGAACAAAGCACAGCAGGCTGCTTTGGATGCCCCAAGCCACTTCATTCAATCTTATGGTGTGGAGCATCCGAAGCGGAGGTTAAGAACATCGAGGCCCAGACTGAGCCGATAGGAGGTGCCACATGGCCGACCAGGAGAAGTGGTTTGATCCCAAGGTTCACTCGGGTTGGAAGAAGAACATGGACTTGGTGGAACGGCGCACCAAGGCATTCACGGCACATGGCAAGAACCTGCTGGAGACAGCCAGGGCACTGCTGGCTCTGAGCAATGTGACGCAGGATCAGCCGACTGCCAAGATCGCGGCGCGTGACTCTCGCTTCTTCTTCTTGATGAACCGGAGGATGAAGCAGGCCCAGCAACAGGGCCAAAGAGAAGTGCGTAGAGTAGAGAAGCAGGTGCGCCAAATGAAGGTGCGGCTCTCTAGAGGGAGGTAAGTAGGATGAAGCAATTTACAGTCAAGTTCATTGGCCGCCTCAAGGGAGCTATCGGGGTAACCTCCCCGATCAAAGCCGTGGTGATTGCACAAAAGGAGAGTGAGGTCAGAGACAAACTCTACGAGTCCTATGAGCACATTACGGGTCTCAAGGTGATTCATGTTGATGAGATGGGGTACAGCATCTACCACGATCTGGTGAAGGTCATGGCCCCGACCGAACTTGACCACCACGAGTCCGATCTCTACGTCTTGCTGAACGAGAAGTCGCGGCCCATCGTGGAGAAGTACGTGGGCACGGTCAGTGTGTTCAAGAGCAACCTGGATGGCAAGCTCTGGTATGACCTACCGTTTGCTTTTGCTCCATTTTGGGAGAAGGCCCAGGGCCATGCGGCTGACCTGGGTCGGAGTGTGCCCAGGAAGGCCAGCCGCAAGAAGTCTGCGCCGCGTCTATCGCGGTGATAGGAGGAGCCTGTGGAACTGCACGAGTTGAGGAGACGCTGGGGCGGTAAGCCCTATGAGTTCTACAACCGTCATGGAGCCTATGGCCAGCGGAAAGAGGCCAAGGCTCTGGCCCAGGTGGATGCGGAAGCCCTCCGGCGTGACGGCTTCCTGGCCAGGGTGACATTCGAGCAGCAGGACTATGGTCTCTGGGCCGTCGTCTGGAAGGGGCCGCAGGTCGGCCCTGTGACAAAGATGGATGTGGTTCCTGACCCGCACTTCCCCGCCACGCATAGGGTAGCCAAGATCGAGAAGGATGGCTACATCTTTGCGGCCCGATATGCGGAGCCGTTCCCGACCCGCGCCGATGCCCTGCGGGACTTCCGACAAAACCCCAGGAGCTTCCAGCCCTATGATGAGTCTACTAACACCTTTGTTCCGAGGCGACCAAAGGTTTCTGTCCGGCCCAGGAAGAGCAGACCCCGCTTATCCAGATGAGGTCTAGGTGCGTGATGGCAGACGAGATGTATGTCCAGTATCACTGGGAGTGCTCTTGCGGCTGGTCACTCGACCTTGATCCAGGGACTGTGCCGTTCTTGAGGACTCTGCGGTGTCCCAGGTGTCCTGGGCTGGCCCGTGCCGTGAGCAGGTTTGTCTTCTATCCCTTCCCAAAGTTGACAATCAGTGCTACTATTCCGAAGGAGGTGGCCAATGAAGTCGTGGGACTATGATGCGGTAACCTACGATGGAGAAGTCTACTGTAAGGGCTGTCTACCCGCAGGCATCAAGCTCGATGACCCCCGAGTCAGCCCCATTTTTGCTGACCAGGAGTGGGACTTCTATCCGGCCTGTGACAAGTGCGGGTTCCAGCATAAGTACAAGAACCTCACGTCTGATGGCCAG
>Ga0315268_10008810_pt1 | contig 10505 bp, 10 predicted proteins | sample C1_top_MG_FD_204535 | JGI IMG/M metagenome (GOLD analysis project Ga0315268, IMG submission 204535) | Sediment microbial communities from Yellowstone Lake, YNP, Wyoming, USA - C1_top | ecosystem: Environmental > Aquatic > Freshwater > Lake > Sediment | place: USA: Wyoming | collected 2017-08-01 | reverse complement strand
GGGGAAGGGCAGAAGGCACTTCGTGAGCAGATCGAACTCCTCGACCCAGATCGTCACCTCGCCCATCTTCGTCCGGAACACGGGGCCCGTGAGGCCGATTATGTCGCCGATCTCGAGCAGCTTGAATACCTCGAACTTGTGGTCGCCCAGATCGTTCATCCTGAAATATGCCTGTATCCTGTCATCCTGTCCCAGAACGTCCGCGAATCCCGCCTTGCCGTGGATTCTGATGCCCATTATCCGTCCGGCGACGGTCACCCTCTCCTTCGTCTTCTCGTGCGTGACATCGGCGTATTTCTTCTTGACATCCGCGATGCTGCACGTGACGGTGAAGCGATACTTGTAGGGCTCCACACCCATAGATATCAGCTTCGCGAGCTTCTCTCGCTTGAGCTTGCGAAGGTCCTTTTCGGATACCGTGTCGGGATTGCTATCCATCAAGATACAGCCTTTATGTTATCGCGGGATAGATTGCCGTATTCTACTTAAAATTGAGCCATGAATGCGCTCAATTTCGCGATCGCCCCGTTCATTTCTTCTTCGAATGTGCCTTCTCCTCATCGAGCTCGTCGATCGCGCTCAGGAGCGCCTCCATCCTGAAGGGCTTCAGCAGGAAATCCTTGGCCCCCGCTCTCATCGCCTCCGGCTTGACCTTCAGGTCCGCGCTGCCGAAAAGTATCCGGGCATGCGGATCGTGCCTCAGGATCTCCTGCGTCGCGGTAACGCCGTCCTTGACCGGCATGCGCTGATCCATAATCACGATGACTGGCTTCTTGCTGAGATCCTTGTACTTTCGGACCGCCTCCTCGCCGTCCGATGCCACGCCGACAATCCTGTGACCCTTGGATTCCAATATGTCCCTGTAGAGTTCGATTATGAACTCCTCATCGTCGACAAGGAATATGTCGGCCATTGAAACCCCTCCCGCGTGTGCCAGTCCTTAGCATGGTTGTATCCGCCCTTTCAGATATATAACTTCGCTGCAGATTTCGCCCAATGAAAGAAACACGATGCCTCGGGCGACCGCTTCGCTAGGCATGTCCGCGCGAGGACGATCCTTCGAGAAAAACGCATTCTTTCGCATCGTCGCCTGATAAACGATAAATACAAGTCGCACAATGATTGCATTCGATGCCGAAAAGCACAAAGAAATCGGAAGGGTTCCATTCCGCTGCCGGATTGATCAGATACTTCGATGCCGAGGAAGACGTCGCGTTGAAGATCAACCCGTGGGTGGTCGTCGGGCTATGCATTGGCATATCTGTCGTTGTTCTCGTCATGACGATCGCCTTTCCGACCTAACCCGTGCCCCTCTTTTCGATGTGAACGAAGAACGAATCTACGATTTTCTTCTCCGGCCTACGAGTGACCCTGCTGACGACTATCAGTACCACGGTCGCCAGCACGACCAACGGGATGGCCGGCAGAAACCCGAAACAGAAATCGGACGAGAGCGCGCCGAGAGAGTTAAGGGCGAATATCACCGCGTACGTGACTTCTCCCACGACTATCGATGCGATGCATCCCGCGGCAGTGGAGTTCTTCCAGTAGAGCGCGGCGACCGCCGCGGGGAACATTATCGCAAGCCCCGTGAAGGTCGTCTTCGTCAGCATATCGAATATCGACACGAATGATGTGAGAGCTATTGCGAGGCTAACAAGGGCAAGAACCAGGATGATCAGACGGCCTGTCATGACCTCCTTCTCCGGCGTTGCCCGGCGCTTCCAAATCCTGGAGCAGACATCCTTCGTCAGCATCGAGCTCAATACGAGCAGTTGCGAATCGGCCGTAGACATGAGCGCCGCGAACCCTGCTGCCATGACGAATCCGAACGCCCACTCCGGCGCGTGCTTCTGCACCATCATCGGCAATATGTTGTCCGCGGCCTTCCCGGCCAAGCCGGGGAAATCTATGTTCCCCCAGACTCCTATCAGGACGGGCAGGAGGAACAATATCATCGTTATCACGGGATAGGCGACCATCGTGAAGCGTATCGCTCTCTCGCTCTTGGCTATGTAGAACCGCTGAAACAGGTGCGGGAACATCGGGTCGCAAAATGTCCACAGAATCAGATAGCTTATCCAAATCTGAATCGTGATGTACCCCTGCCCGCCCGGAAGCGAAAAAAGCTCCGGTTTCAAGAGATACACGGCATCGTTCGCCTGTTGGAACCCCCCGAGCGCCGATGCGACGAATCCCGCCCCGGCAAGGCCTCCTATGAGCATCATGATCCCCTGCATGAAATCGGTGAGAACGTCGCTGAGCATCCCGCCGAGCATCAGATAGACGGTTATGACGAGCGTCACTATCGCGGCGCCGATCTCGAACGATATCTCGCCGTCCGTGAGGAATTGGAGCGCGATGCCGCCGCCGATTGCCTGCGTCGCGATATACGGGAGCGTGAAGACCACGAACGCGACGAGGACAACGAGCCTGAGGTTCTCGCTGCCGTATCTCTTTGCGAAGAGCTCGGGCGGAGTTATCAGGTTCAGGCCCTTGCCGACCCTCCAGATGCGCCTCCCGAGCAGAAAGAAGGTTATCGCCATCAGAGAGGTCCCGATGGCCATCACGCCGTAGTACCCGAAACCGTACTTGTATGCGGCTCCTGCGAACCCGAAGAAGAAGAAGGCGCTGAAGTTCGTCGCGGCGAACGTGAAGAAGAGCAATATAGGGCCGATCCTGCGTCCTGCGATGAAGAAATCCTCTGCGGTCTTCCGGCTTCTACGATATCCGTAGTATCCTATCAGGAGGACGAGAGCCATGTAGAATACGAACACTCCGAGAGCGACCGCGTTCATCGTTCTTCCTCCTCAGTTTTCCAGATGACCTTCCGTATCACCAGGAACAGCGCGAGAATCGAGGCTTGCGTGATGATCGACAGATAGACTATCCAAGGGAGACCGAGAAACATCTGAGGCGGCCCGATTGTTATCGATATCACGGCGAACAATAGCGTCGCTGCTACCCAGAGCATTATCAGAAGGAACGATTTTCGCACGACCAGGGACATCGCGTCAGCCTCCATCGCGCATTTCCTACTCTTTTTGCGAGGCTGGAAATGCGTCAGAAACAATGCCTCTGATCGATTGATGAAGAGGCGAAACGCCAGGTTGAAGATAAAATTTTCTGATTACGCCATCCTGATAAGCGTGGAGGTCCTCACGACGCCCGGAAGCTCTCGTATCCTGTCGACATTGGAATTCAAGTCGTCGACATTGGCGGACCGAATCAGGATCGCGGCATCGTAATCGCCGGATGTCTCGTAGACCGCCTCCGACATATCTTTCAGCTTTGACACGACCTCTTTCGTCTTGGCAGCATCCGTTGCGACAAGAACTATGCCTTCCACGCCGACAGATTCAGCCTCGATCGTGAACCGCTTGATTTTCCCGGACTTCTTCAAGGCTGAGATCCTCGCGCGAACCGCTCCTTCAGTCAGCCCAATGGCCCGCGCTATCTCGGTGTTCTTCTTTCTGGCGTTCATCCTCAATATCTCGATGATCTTCGCGTCCTTCTCATCCATTGGTTGGGGCAAGAACTTTCTAGTTAATAATCGTTACGATTCTCGCATCGATATTATGCAAATCGTAAGTGTTAAGTAGAGCCGCCCGATACTCATTCTCGGTAATCGAGATGCTGAGAGGATGCTACACGGCTCTGGTCACACCGATGAGACCGGATGGTGAGCTGGATTGGGAAGGATTGCACGACCTGGTAGAGTTCCAGGCGGAACACGAAGTCTCCGGGGTCGTAGCGGTCGGTACTACCGGGGAAAGCCCGACGGTGAACTGGCACGAGAACATCGAGATCATCGAGAGGACGATGCAGTATTCCAGCGACGACATGCTTGTCATAGCGGGGACCGGAGCGAACTGCACGAAGGAATGCATCGAGGGCACGGCCGAGGCCGTCAGGAGAGGCGCGAAAGCCGTGCTGCTCGTCGACCCTTACTACAACGGCCCGAGCTCGCTCGAGATCAGAAAGGAATACTACGAGCCGATAGCGAGGGAATTCCCGAACACCGGGATCATACCCTACATCATCCCGGGAAGAACGGGCACGATGCTGTTGCCCGAGGACCTGGCGATACTCTCCGAGAGATACCAGAACATAATCGGCGTGAAGGAGGCGACCGGGGATTACAACAACATGAGGGCCATCAGGAGGCTTTGCAGACCGAATTTCCCAATCCTGTCAGGGGATGACGAGAAGACCCTTACGATGATGGACGACCCTGCGATCGCGGCATCGGGCGTCATATCGGTGGTATCAAACGTGTTCCCGGCCGCGATGAGCGAAATGGTCGAGTGCCATCTCGACAACGAGAAGGAGAGAGCGAGACAGATAGAGCAGCTCCTCAAACCGATCATGGACTGCGTCACCGTGAAGACGGAGGAGGACACTTGCTTCGGAAAGGTCGTCTGCAAGGCGCGCAACCCGCTCGGAATCAAGACGCTGATGAACGTTCTGGGGATGCCATCCGGCCCGTGCAGACCGCCTCTCGGGAAGATGACGAAGGCAGGGGTCGCGAAGCTCGTGGGCAGCGCCAACAGGATATATTCCTCAGCGCCGGAACTGTTCGAGCCAATTGAGGAGTTCTTTGACGTCGACGTCAGCGAAAGGCTTTCGAACAGACGGCATTGGGAGGGACTCCATTATGACGCGTATTAGGCTGTGCGTCATCGGTGCCGACGGCAGGATGGGCCAGGAGATTCTCCGGGCTGCCGGGGAGGAATTCGAAATCTCAGGCGCCGTGACTCACTCAGGAAGCCCCAATGAGGGGAAATCCTTGGGCGACCTCGGACTCCCCCAGAGAAATGTGAGGATAACGGGTCCGGACTCCTTGGGAAGGCTGCTCGAAGGCTCGGATGTCTATCTCTCGTTCACCACGCCCGAGGCCGAGATGACGAACATCCCCGTCGCCGCGGGAATGGGCAGGAAGATCGTGATGGGGACGACCGGGTTCAGCCCGGAGCAGGCGTCCGAGATACGGAATGAGATAGAGGGCAGGACGGAGGCGGTCCTCGCTCCGAACTTCTCCATAGGCATCAACTTCCTTGCAGCGATGCTGTCTAGAATGTCTAGCCTGCCGGTCGAATTCGACACGAGCATCGTAGAGGTGCATCACACTGGCAAGATGGATTCCCCGAGCGGCACCGCACTGCATCTTGCGGATGTCGTGAAGGCGTCGAGGGGCTACTCGAAAGAAGTGCACGGACGGAGCGGCAGGGGAAGAAGAACGCGGGATGAATTGGAAATAGCGGCAATCAGAGCCGGAGGCGTGCCCGGAATCCATGAGGTTCTTATAGCGGGGCCGAACGAGATGATCAGGATTGAGCACACCGCGTTCTCGAGAAGGGTGTTCGCCGACGGTGCTCTCCTGGCGGCCAGATGGATCATGAACTCATCTGATAAGAAGATACACTCGATGAGAGAGGTCCTCGGGGTCTGATCGTCATGTGGAAGATAGAAAGACCGCTGGAGAACAGGAACGGGACTCTCTATCTCGGCGGCGTGAACCTGATGGACATCGCCGAGAAGTATGGGACACCGGTGTATGTGACGGACGAGCAGAGGATCAGGAGCAACTACAGGCGTTTCAGGAGCGCGTTCGCGAAGAGATGGAAGAGGTTCAAGCTGTTCTACGCGGTCAAGGCGAACAACAACATATCGATACTCAAGATACTGCGTCAGGAGGGAGCCGGAGCGGACTGCTCGTGCATCCCGGAACTGCAGCTGGCCTCATTCGCGAAGTTCCGCGTCGAGGACATGCTCTACACGGGCAACTACAACAGCAACGAGGAGCTGCAATTCGCATCGCAGATGGGGGTCGCGATAAACCTCGACGACGTCGGGCTGCTCGACAAGCTCGCGCGGTTCGGGATGCCGGAGACCGTCTGCTTCAGGATCAATCCCGGCTTCGGGAAGGGCGGGCACAACACGCTCGTCTTCGCAGGTAAGGACGCGAAGTTCGGCATATCGGAGGAAAGCGCGAAGAAGGCGTACGCCAGGGCGAAAAAGCTCGGCGCCAAGAGGTTCGGGATGCACATGATGGCGGGCTCGTCCGTCCTGGACAGCGACTACTTCGGACAGGTCACGGAAAGGCTGTTCAAGATAGGCAGGAATATTTCGAAGAGCGCGAGGATAGAGTTCGACTTCGTCAACATCGGCGGGGGATTCGGTGTGCCTTACAAGCCCGGCGAGAAGGACCTCGACCTGGACAAGATCGCAAAGGACGTGACGGACAGGTTCAAGGAGGAGTTCGAGGACGCCGGCGATCCGCCATACCTGTACGCGGAGCCTGGCAGATACCTCGTGTGTGATTCGACCGTGCTCCTCTCAAGGGTGCACCACGTGAAGCTCGCGGACAAGAAGTTCGTGGGGATCGATGCGGGCATGAACACGCTGCTCAGGCCGGCGCTATACGGCGCGTATCATCAGATGTATGTCGTGAGCAAGTTGAACGAGCGGAAGAAGGAGACCGTGAGCATCGTCGGACAGATATGCGAGAATACCGACTTCATGGCGAGGGACAGAGCGATGCCCCCGATCGAGGAAGGCGATGTGATAGCGATATTGAACGCGGGCGCGTACGGATACTCGATGAGCTCAAACTACAACACCAGGCCCAGGGCGGCTGAGGTGCTGATCCATGACGGCGAGGATTTCCTGATAAGGGAAAGAGAGGACATCACGGACATACTGGACAGACAGCGAGTGCCAGGGAGATTGCTCAAATGAGAATAATATATTCCGACAACCTGAACAAGATACCGCCCTATCTCTTCGTCGAGCTGGAGAGAAAGGTCGGGGAGATGAAATCGAAAGGCGAGACCGTGTACGACCTCAGTATCGGCGATCCCGACCTGCCGACCCCGCCGCAGATAGTCCGGGTGCTTCAGAAGGCCGCGATGGATAAGAGGTATCAGGGATACCCGAGCTCCAGGGGCGAGCCGTTCTTTCGACAGGCGGTCGCCGATTGGTATCGTAAGAGGTTCTCGGTGAAGGTCGACCCTGACAAGGAGGTGTGCGCGCTCATAGGCTCCAAGGAGGGACTGGCAAACGTGGCTAGGGCATTCATCAATATCGGGGATACGATCATCGTCCCGGACCCTGGATACCCGGTCTATCCGAATGGCGCTGCCATTCTGAGCTACGGGGACCCCGCCTGCATGCCCTTGCTGGCCGACCGCGGGTATCTCCCGGACCTTGACGACATCAACCCGTTCGGCGTGAAGCTCATGTACCTGAATTACCCGAACAATCCGACGGGAGCCGTCGCGCCGAAGGGGTTCCTGAGAGATGCGGTCTCGTTCGCGAGGGATCACAACATAATCATCTGCTACGACAACGCGTACTCGGAGATCACGCTGAGCGGCGAGCAGGCACACAGCATCCTCGAGATACCGGGCGCGATGGATTGCTGCGTGGAGTTCAATTCGTGCTCGAAGACGTTCAACATGACCGGTGCCAGGATAGGGTTCGCAGTGGGCTCCGAGCGCATCATATCCGCTCTGGCCAAGGTGAAATCCCAGATAGATTCCGGAGCACCTCAGTTCGTGCAGGCGGCCGCCGCATACGCGCTTTCGATGTACAAGGGCAGGGAGCCTCCGGCGGTCGTCAGAAAGAGTATCCGGATATACAGGGAGCGAATGGAAATGTTCGTCGAAGGTCTGGCTGATTGCGGGATCGAGTGCAGGCCCAGCCCGGCGACATTCTATCTTTGGGTCAACATCGGCGGAGATTCAGTGGCGTACGCAACGGGGCTCTTGAAGAAGGGCGTCGTGGTCACGCCAGGGATAGGGTTCGGACGGCACGGCGAGGGGAACATAAGATTCGCCCTCACGAGAGACGAAGAGATACTGGCCAAGGCGATAGAGAGATTGAAAAACGGGTAGCTGACTCTGCAGTTTGATACTGAGAAAGCACAGTATAAATAGGAGTTTTCTCCCTGTGAAACGTGGGCCTTTTTATGCCGGGGAGTCTCGATAAATCTGAGAAGTACGACTCAGAGCCAGGCGGGAGATTCCTTCTCGTCGAGGAGCGTACCCCCGAGTTCAGCTACGAGATTTTCAACGATGCGATGTCCGAGGGCAAGACCGGCCTTGTCTTCACGCGCGATTATCCGGCCGAGGTGAGGAAGAAGTACAACCTCGTCGGCTCTTTCCAGATGATGTGGCTGACGCACCTGGTCGGGGAGAACAATTACAACCCGACCTCCCTGGGGCTCATACTCTCCAAGATAACGAGCTTCCTGGATTACCACAAGCAGGGCGTCATAGTGTTCGACGGCATCGAGTACATGATCTCGCAGAACAGCTTTGATAGGATCCTCCACTTCATACATCAGGTGCGGGACATGGTCATACTCGCCCGGGGCACGATGATCATGCCGTTCGACACGAGGATTCTTGAGACGAAGCAGACGGCACTGTTGGAGAGGAACTTGGAAGTGATCGTCCCGCCCGAGAAGCTCTCGGCGAGGAGGTTCACGTTCGAGCTCGAGGACGGCCTGCTGAAAATCCTGAGAACTCAGGAAAGATGATAGGCCAGTACATCACGTGCAATGACCGATAATGTTTTGTATCCCTTCCGGTCTCACCCCTATCAGAGGAATCGACATGAACGCGGAATACGCAAAATTGTCTGATTGCCTTCACTCCTGAGCTACGGAGAGCTTTTTCTAGCACGAGCTTTTTCGGCGGGGATTGCGCGCTTTTCCGAGCAGTTCTTAATACCGTGAGTTGTTCTCATGGTAGTGCACGCCTCCGGATAGCCCGGCAACCGGTGGAGGGATCGACTTGGTGTTGAGCATCGCAGTGCCAAACAAGGGCAGGCTGAGCGGAAAGGCAATAGGCATACTGAACAAGATAGGCTTCGGAATACCCGAGGACCCCGGCAGGACGCTCATGATGGACATCGGCAAGGGCAGGTACCGTCTCCTGTTCGCCAGGGCGGACGACATCTCTGAGTTCGTCGAGACGGGAGCCGCGGATGTCGGGATCACCGGCCTCGACCTCCTGCTCGAGAGCGGGAAGAACGTTGAGATGCTGATGCACCTCGGATTCGGGAGGTGCAGGCTCGTCCTGGCAGTGCCTGACGGCGCGCCAGTGAGCTCGGCGAAGGATGTCCCGGACGGCTCGAAGGTGGCGACCTCCTTCCCCAACATAACGAGAGGGTTCTTCGGGAAGCTCGGGAAGAGGGTCGAGATAGTGCCGGTCACCGGAGCGACCGAGCTGACGCCTCACATAGGGGTGGCGGACTTCATCACCGACCTGACGGAGACAGGCTCGACGCTCAAGATGAACAGGTTGAAGGATGTCGGGACGATAATCGAGTCGCAGGCGGTCCTGATCGCGAACAAGAAGAGCGTGGGCTCGAAGGCGGAGGAGATCGAGGAGATCAAATCGGCCATCCTGAGCGTGCTCAACGCGAAGAAGAAACGATACGTGATGGCGAACGTCCCAAAGAACAGGCTGAACGAATTGCCGATGCTGCTCCCGGGGATATCCGGCCCCACGGTGATGAACATCATGGGCCGCGAGGACATCGTGGCCGTGCACGCGGTGGCGGATGAGGACGAGATAAACGGGATCGTCACCATGCTGAAGGCCGCCGGCGCGACCGGGATACTCGTGCTGCCGATAGAGAGGTTGATACAATGACGAAGATTCAGGCGTTGTCCGCCCTGAGCCCGGCCGAGAGAGAGGAGATAATCGGCAGACAGCAGGACGAATTCAAGGACATAGAGCCATCCGTCAGGAAGATCATCGACGACGTCAAGCAGCGAGGAGCTCAGGCTGTCGCCGAGTATGTGAAGAAATACGACGGTGCGAACCTGAGTTACTTCAGGATGGCCGAGGAGGAGATCGCGAGGGCGATCCAGAACACGCCGAGGAAGCTCGTCGCCGCTCTCACCGAGGCGTCGAAGAACATTCAGAGGTTCCAGGAAGAACAGATGATATCGGCGTTCAAGCTCAGGAGCAGGACAGGCGTCCTCGGCCAGAACGTTAGGCCGTTCACGAGGATAGGCGTATACGCCCCTGGAGGGACCGCGACCTATCCGTCCTCGGTTCTCATGGGATGCATCCCCGCGAAGGTCGCAGGGGTGCCCGAGATAGTTCTATGCACCCCTCCGAAGGCCGATGGCGCCATAGACAGCGCGATCCTCGTCGCGGCGGATCTCGCCGGGGCGACCGAGATCTACAAGATCGGAGGCGTGCAGGCGATTGCCGCCATGGCCTACGGAATCGACGAGATGCTCCCCGTCGAGAAGATCGTCGGCCCCGGGAACAAGTACGTCACCGTCGCAAAGAGGCTCGTCAGCTCCGATTGCGATATCGAATTCCTGGCAGGACCGTCAGAGATACTCGTGATCGCGGACGACACTGCGGACGCGGATATGATAGCATACGATATACTCGCGCAGCTCGAGCACGACCCGGACGCGAAGGCGGTCCTCGTGTCGATCTCCGAGGAGCTTGCCAAGAGCGTGCTCTCGAAGA
>Ga0315268_10008809_pt1 | contig 10505 bp, 6 predicted proteins | sample C1_top_MG_FD_204535 | JGI IMG/M metagenome (GOLD analysis project Ga0315268, IMG submission 204535) | Sediment microbial communities from Yellowstone Lake, YNP, Wyoming, USA - C1_top | ecosystem: Environmental > Aquatic > Freshwater > Lake > Sediment | place: USA: Wyoming | collected 2017-08-01 | reverse complement strand
GCCAAGGAAGTGCAGGCTGACCTGCACGACGAACGCACCAACAAGCGTCTTCTGACCAAGGGCATCATCCTCAACCGCGAGACCATCGAGCTCATCTCGACGCGCAATCTCAAGCGCATCAAGTACAACGATAAGGATCCGCGCGTCAACGAACAGATCGATGAGATCGAAGAGATGACGTCGCGCCAGATCGATGTCCTGCGCAAGATCGTGCGCGAGAAGATCGAGAAGCTGCAGAAGGGCGACGAACTGCCTCCCGGCGTCATCAAGCTGGTCAAGGTCTACATCGCCATGAAGCGCAAGCTTTCGGTCGGCGACAAGATGGCCGGCCGCCACGGTAACAAGGGCGTCATCGCGCGCATCCTGCCGGAAGAGGACATGCCGTACCTCGAGGACGGAACGCCGATGGAGATCGTCCTCAACCCGTTGGGCGTGCCTTCCCGTATGAACGTCGGTCAGATCCTCGAGACGCACCTCGGATGGGCCGGCAAGGAGATCGGAAAGAAAGTCACCGAGATCCTCGCCGAGAACTCCAAGGCCGAAGCCGTCCGCAAGGGCCTGAAGGCGCTCTTCAAGGACATGCCGTTCGTGCCCGACTTCGACGAGTTGGAAGACGACTCGCTGATGAAGCTGGCCGATGGCATGCAGGACCGCGCCTTCTTCGCATCGCCGGTCTTCGACGGTTCGAAGGAGAAGGAGATCAAAGCCCTTCTCGAGCGCGCCGATCTGCCGACGTCAGGCAAGACCTGGCTGTACGACGGCATGACGGGCGAGCGCTTCGAGCAGCCGGTCACGGTTGGTTACATCTACATGCTGAAGTTGTCGCACTTGGTCGACGACAAGATCCACGCCCGTTCGATCGGACCGTACTCGCTCATCACCCAGCAGCCGCTGGGTGGCAAGGCGCAGTTCGGCGGTCAGCGTTTCGGCGAGATGGAAGTCTGGGCGCTCGAAGCTTACGGCGCCGCTTACATCCTGCAGGAACTGCTGACGGCAAAGTCCGACGACGTCTATGGCCGCACCAAGATTTACGAGGCCATCGTCAAGGGCGAGGCGGCGATCGAACCGGGCGTGCCCGAGTCGTTCAACGTCCTCATCCGCGAGTTGCAGTCGCTTTGTCTTGACGTGGAGTTGGTCAAGCTCAAGCCGCGACCGGAACTCCCGGCGCCCACCGCGGCAGATTGATCGTCAGGCGGCGGGACTAACCCTCCCGCGGCCGGCGACGCACAGCGTGGTTCGACATTGGAGCTCTTCGGATGTTGTATCCCGAATCCGTTGAGCGGAAATTGGTCAGACAGTGATCGGGTTGCCAGCGCTGGCAACCAAGCAACTGGGCACTGACAACACTTCGGGATGCCGCAGGCGGCCGCGCAGGCCGCAGTCCTGGACGCTAGAGCGTTCAGGGAGGAGGCAATTTGTTCCGTTCGAGCCCATTCGATCTCGGAAACAACATCACGGATTTTGACGCTATCCGAATCAGCCTCGCTTCGCCGGAGAAGATCCGCAGCTGGTCGCACGGGGAAGTCACCAAACCCGAAACGATCAACTACCGGACCTTCAAGCCGGAACGCGATGGCTTGTTCTGCGCCCGAATCTTCGGACCGGTAACGGACTGGGAGTGCTTGTGCGGTAAGTACAAGCGCATGAAGCATCGCGGCGTGATCTGCGACAAGTGCGGCGTTGAAGTCACACTGTCCAAGGTCCGTCGTGAGCGCCTGGGCCACATCGAGCTGGCTTCGCCCTGCTCCCACGTGTGGTTCTTCAAGGGCTTGCCCAGCCGGATCGGCCACATCCTCGACATCTCGCTCCGCGAGCTGGAGAGCGTCCTCTACTTCGAGGCCTACGTCGTCGTCGAAGCCGGCGACGCCCCGGTCAAGGAAGGCGAGGTCATCAAGGAAGAACAGAAATTCCGCGAGCTCGACCAGCAGTTCCGCCCCACCGGCTTCAAAGCCCTGATGGGCGCGGAAGCCATCAAGGAGCTGCTCAAGCGCGTGGAAGTCGACAGCATCTCGGTCGAACTTCGCGAGAAGATGCGCACTGAGACCTCGCTGCAGAAGCGCCTCAAGTACGCCAAGCGCCTCAAGGTCGTCGAAGCCTTCCGCAAGTCGGGCAACAAGCCCAACTGGATGATCCTCGACGTCATCCCGGTGATCCCGCCGGAGCTGCGTCCGTTGGTTCCTCTCGATGGCGGCCGTTTCGCCACTTCGGATCTCAACGACCTCTATCGCCGCGTCATCAACCGCAACAACCGGTTGAAGAAGCTGATGGACCTGCACGCTCCGGAAGTCATCGTGCGCAACGAAAAGCGCATGTTGCAGGAGTCGGTCGACGCCCTCTTCGATAACGGGCGCCGTGGCCGCGTGCTGCGTGGCGCCAACAACCGTCCTCTCAAGTCGCTCAGCGATACGCTGAAAGGCAAGCAGGGACGCTTCCGCCAGAACCTGCTCGGCAAGCGCGTGGACTACTCGGGCCGCTCCGTCATCGTCGTCGGACCGGAACTCAAGTTGCACCAGTGCGGTCTGCCCAAGAAGATGGCGCTCGAACTGTTCAAGCCGTTCATCTATCACCGCCTCGAACAGACCGGGCACTGCACCACCATCAAGCAAGCCAAGGAGATGGTGGAGCAGCAGGATCCCATCGTGTGGGACATCCTCGAAGAGGTCATCAAGGACCATCCCGTGCTCTTGAACCGCGCTCCTACCCTTCACCGCCTGGGCATCCAAGCCTTTGAACCGGTGCTGGTCGAGGGCAAGGCCATCAAGATCCACCCGCTGGTCTGCACGGCCTTCAACGCCGATTTCGACGGTGACCAGATGGCGGTACACATCCCGCTCTCTCCGGAAGCCCAGGTCGAAGCGTCGGTGCTGATGCTCGCCTCGCACAACATCCTCTCGCCCGCGTCGGGTCAGCCGATCACCGTTCCTACCCAGGACATGGTGCTCGGTCTCTACTACCTGACCAAGGCCAAGGTGAATGCCAAGGGCGAAGGCCGCGCTTTCGCCAACATCGAAGAAGTGTTGCTGGCCCGCGAAGCCGGCGAGGTGGAGACGCTGACCCCGATCCGCCTGCGCTACACCGGCGAAGTCATCGACCTGACCACCGCCTACGACGATCAGGAGATCCTTCACACCGAGCCCGTGCACTTCGAACGGCAGTTCATCTCCACCACCGTCGGCCGTGCGATCTTCAATGACCGCATGCAGGCGGCGGCCACCGAGATGCCGTTCATCAATGGCCTGCTCAAGAAGAAGGGCATCGGCCAACTGGTCAACTACTGCTACCTGCGCTTCGGTCTCGAGACCACGGTGCTCATGCTCGACGAAGTCAAGTCGCTGGGCTTCCTGGCGGCCACCAAGTCGGGTCTGTCCATCGGCATCGACGACATGATCATCCCCGCCAGCAAAAAGGGGACGGTCGGTGACGCCGACAAGGCCGTCATCAGCGTCCAGCAGCAGTACCTCGACGGCGCCATCACCAACGGCGAACGCTACAACAAGGTGGTTGAGATCTGGTCGGGCATCACCGAAAAGGTGGCCGATGAGATGTTCAGCAACATGCAGCGTCGCGACCGGGAAGGCGAGATCAACCCGATCTACGTCATGGCCGACTCCGGCGCGCGCGGTTCGAAACAGCAGATCCGTCAGCTCTCGGGGATGCGCGGTTTGATGGCCAAGCCTTCCGGCGAGATCATCGAAACCCCGATCACCGCGAACTTCCGCGAAGGTCTCACCGTGCTCGAGTACTTCATCTCGACCCACGGCGCCCGCAAGGGTCTGGCCGATACGGCTTTGAAGACCGCCGATTCCGGATACCTGACGCGTCGTCTCGTCGATGTGGCGCAAGACGTCATCATCAGCGAATACGATTGCACCACGGTCGACGGCATCTACGTCGGATCCATCGTCGAAGCCGGCGACGTCATCGAACCGTTGCGCGATCGCATCGTTGGCCGCGTGTCGCTTGAGAAGATCAAGGACTACGAGGGCAACATCATCGTCGACATCAACCAGCAGATCACCGAAGATCTGGCAAGCTCCATCCAGGCGGCTGGTATCGAGCGCGTCAAGATCCGCTCGGTGCTCACCTGCGAATCCAAGCGCGGCGTCTGCGTCCTCTGCTACGGACGCAACCTGGCTTCGGGTCGCCTGGTCGAACTCGGCGAGGCGGTCGGCGTCATCGCCGCCCAGTCCATCGGCGAACCTGGAACCCAGCTCACCATGCGTACCTTCCACATCGGTGGTACCGCATCGCGAGTCAGCGAACAGTCACGTGTCGAGGCCAAGAACAATGGCACCGTCCGCTTCATCAACCTCCAGACCGTCAAGGCCAAGACCGGCGACCTGGTGGTGATGAACCGCAACGGCTCCATCGTCGTGGTCGACGCCAAGGGTCGCGAAAAGGAACGCTACGCGGTGGTTTACGGCGCTCACGTCAAGGTCGTCGAAGGCCAGGAAGTCCAGCTCGGCACCGTCATGGTCGAGTGGGATCCCTACACCTTCTCCATCCTTACCGAGATCGGCGGCACCATCGCCTTCAAGGACCTGCAGGACGGACTCACGCTCCACGAAGAAGTGGACGAAGTCACCGGCCTCTCGCGCCTGGTGGTCGTGGATTCACCGGACGAAAAGCGTCAGCCTGCCATCGTCATCAAGGGCAGCAAGGGCAACAAGCGGTACCTGATGCCTTCGCGCTCCCACTTGATGATCCAGGACGGCGACGAAGTCCATCCCGGCGACGTGCTCGCGAAGATCCCTCGCGAGACCACCAAGACCAAGGACATCACCGGCGGTCTGCCTCGCGTGGTGGAACTGTTCGAAGCGCGCAGGCCGCGTGAGACAGCCATCATCTCCGAGATCGACGGCACCGTGAAGTTCGGCGAAGTCGCCAAGGGTCAACGCAAGGTGTACGTGGTGGCCGACAACGGCACGGAACGCGAGTACTCGGTTCCGCGCGGCGTCCACATCAACGTGCAGGAAGGCGAACGCATCCGCGCTGGCGAACAGCTCATGGATGGCCCGCTCAACCCGCACGACATCCTGGCCGTCCTCGGCGAAAAGGAACTGCAGGCCTACCTGGTCAACGAGATCCAGGAAGTCTATCGTCTGCAGGGCGTCGCCATCAGCGATAAGCACATCGAGGTGATCGTTCGCCAGATGCTGCGCTGGGTCAAGGTTGAGGACGTGGGTGACACCTCGTTCCTGCTCGAACAGCAGATGGATCGTTTCCGCTTCCGCGAGGAGAACGAAAAGACCATCGCCAACGGCGGCAAGCCCTCGACGGGCCGTCCGCTGCTGCTCGGCATCACCAAGGCGTCGCTCTCCACCGATTCGTTCATCTCCGCCGCGTCGTTCCAGGAGACCACCCGGGTGCTCACTGAAGCCGCTATCCAGGGCTCGGTCGATCATCTCCGTGGACTCAAGGAGAACGTCATCGTCGGTCGCCTCATCCCCGCCGGCACCGGTATGGAGTACTACCGCAATGTCGCGCTGGCTCCGGAACTCGAAGCACAGGCCCAGAATGTGCAGGAAGAGATCCGCAAGGAGTACGAGGAAGCCGAACGGGCGCTGGAACTCATGCGCCAGGAAGGCGAGAACGAAACGGAAGAGTTGTCCGCCGAGTAAGGCCTTTCCAAGCAACACTACGAAGCCCCGCCGAAAGGCGGGGCTTTTCTTTTTGAGTTGGACGATTACACTATGCCTATGTTTGCGGCTCGCTTCGCTCTCGCCTTGATGCTTGCGACGTCCTTGTTCGCTGTCGCACAATCCACTGACGTCGAACCCAAGGAGCTTCGACGAGAGCAAAGCCTGCGGAACGCGAAACTCTCACCTCAGAGACGTGAAGCGCTTGTAAGGGCAATCGTTAAGCAAATTCGCAACGAGACCGGAGAGCCGAATATAGAAGGACTCGAAGAATCAGCTCTCGATACCAGCGTGGCGCTCATCGACCTCGATGGCGACAAGAAGCCGGAGGTCATTGCGCAAGCCATGCGAGAGGAGATTTGTAGTCCGACTGGAAATTGCAGTTTTTGGGTCTTTCGCGAAGATCGCGGTGAGTACAAGCCGATCTTAAAAGGAACGGCGCAGCTGTTTCGCATCTACAACTCTCGGACAAATCGCTTTCGAGACATCGGTCTGGGGAGACACGGCTCAGCCTACCTTGGTGAATGGCGTCTTTATCGATTCCTCGGAGGCCGGTACACCGCGATGAAGTGCTGGGAAGAGATTTACGGAGATTCCGAATCCGATATGCCCTACCCCAAGCCCAAGGTCGAACCCTGCCAGTGAACCCAATAAGCCGGTCTTATATCCAATCTCGAAGCCGCGACCACCGCGTCGTGAACCTCCTCTCTGTGCGTTATCCTTGATTCCATGATCATCCGTCTTGCCACCGTCGCCGACGTTCCGCAGATGATCCCCCTCATCAATGCCGCCTTCTCGGTCGAACAATTCATTGACGGGACCCGCACCGATCCCGGGCGCCTGCCCCCGATGTTTGATACCGGCGACTTCCTCGTCGCCGAGGAAGACCATCGCATCCTCGCCTCGGTTTATGTCGAGGTCCGCCCCGAGCAGCGTGGATACTTCGGCATGCTCTCGGTCGATCCCGCGCAGCAGGGACGCGGCCTCGGACGCCGCATGGTCGAGGCCGCCGAAGATCATTGCCGCCGCCAGGGTTGCGAGGTCATGGACATCATGGTGGTCAACCTGCGCACCGAGCTTCCGCCGCTCTACCGCAAGCTCGGCTACGTCGAAGTCGGCATCGAAGAGTTTCGTCCCTCCCGCCCGCTCAAGGATGGCGTCGAGGCCCACTGCATCGTGATGAGCAAGCCACTTTAATTTTCGAATTTACGAATCTTCGAATTGTCGAATTTCAAATTCGAAAATTCAAAAATCCGACGATTCGAAAATCTTCTTCGTACCCCTTCCATCTCCTTCCTTTACAATGCCTTGGTCACCTATGGACCGATTTTTCAAGCTGGTGCAGGGCGCCTTCATTCGCGCCTTTGAGCACGATCAGTTCGCCGTCGCCAAGGGTGCGGCCTATTCCGCCATCATCACTCTGTTTCCGGCCGTCCTGCTCGTCGCCTCCATCCTCGCCGCTTCCCATAGCACCCTGAAATTCGTTCAGGAAGTCATGTACGCCCTCGGACGCATCCTCCCGCCGGGCACCGGCCGCACCGTGCTGGCTTATTTCGAAGGCGCGCGTCCACGTCCCATACGCATCCTGCTCACCACCGGCGCCATCACTCTCTGGACCGGCTCCGGCGTCATGATCTCGTGGATGGACGGCTTCCGCCGCGCCTACGGCATGCAGCGCATGTGGGGCCTCACCAAGGAACGTCTCGTCTCCTTCATGCTGGTCGTCATGGCCGGAATGCCGATGGCCTTTGCCAGCTTCCTCGTCGCCTTCGGCAACCAGATCGAGACCTGGATGGTCTTCCACGCCCAGCACGAGCTCGGCGCCTACATCCTCGGCGTGTGGGCCGCCGTCCGTTGGATGATCGCCATGCTGACCTCGATCGCCGTCATCGCCTTGATCTACCATCACGGGCTGCCCCGCACCCAGCCCTGGCATCGCGTCTTGCCCGGAGCCGTGCTGGCGACCTTTCTGTGGTATATCTCGACCGTCCTGTTCGGAACTTACCTGCGCAATTTTGCCAACTACAACGAGATCTACGGATCGGTGGGAACGGCCATCGCGCTGCTCGTCTGGCTCTATTTGATTTCTTTTGTCGTACTGGTGGGAGCGGAGTTTAATGCTTTGCGGTATCCCCGCTACCTGTTCGGCAGCTACTCGGAGCTGAAGCGCGAACGCCGTCACCATATCCGTTGATCCCTACGGCCCCTCAATCAACTCCCGGGAGTACGCGTGAATTCGAAACTTGCCAACTGGTTGACCACCGACGCTCCCCACACCGGGCGGCGCCGCGCCAAGATCGTATGCACCCTCGGCCCATCGAGCCACTCCGAGGAGATGATGCGCGAGTTGATGCACGCCGGCATGGATGTCGCGCGCCTCAACTTTTCCCATGGCACGCACGAGGATCACGCCCGGGTCATCGAGCGCCTGCGCCATGCCGCCGCGGCCGAGCAGCGCACCATCTGCATCCTCCAGGACCTGCAGGGCCCCAAGATCCGCACCGGCAAGCTGCGTGACCACGCCCCGGTCGTCCTCAAGGCGGGCTCGCGTGTCACCATCACCACCCGCGATGTGCCCGGCACCCCGGAACTGATCTCCACCAGCTTCATGGCGCTGCCCCGCGAGGTCGTTCCCGGCGGACGCATCCTGCTCAGCGACGGCAAGCTTTCGCTGGTCGTCCTCGACGCCACCGAGCACGACGTCATCTGCGAGATCATCGATGGCGGCCTGTTGGCCGAACACCAGGGCATCAATCTTCCCGGAACCGTCGCCAGCATCCCCTCGCTCACCGAGAAGGATCACCGCGATCTTGAGTTCGGACTGAAGCACGGCGTCGACGTCGTCGCGGTCTCCTTCGTGCGCACCGCCGACGACATCCGCCAGGTCAAGAACAAGATCGCCGAGCATGGATTCAAGACCCCGGTCATCGCCAAGCTCGAAAAGCCGCAGGCCATCGACAACCTCGAGAGCATCTTCGAAGTCACCGACGGGGTCATGGTCGCGCGCGGCGATCTCGGCGTCGAAGTCGCGCCCGAGAAGGTTCCGGTCATCCAGAAGCACGTCATCCGCCGCGCCATGGAGTGGCGAAAGCCCGTCATCACGGCCACCCAGATGCTGGAGTCGATGATCCAAAACCCGCGTCCGACGCGGGCGGAGGCCTCTGACGTCGCCAACGCCATCTTCGACGGCTCCGACGCCGTCATGCTCTCCGGCGAGACCGCCAGCGGCAAATATCCGCGCGAGTCGGTCGCCATGATGTCGCGCATCGTCCTCGAAGCCGAGTCGCACCAGGTGCACAGCACCGGCTTCCGCCGCCGTGACCAGCGCCAGATGTCGATCGCCGAGGCCATCTGCGAATCCGTCGCCCACATCGGCGAAGACGTCAACATGTCGGTCATCACCGTCTACACCGAGAGCGGCAACACCGCGCGCTTGATCTCCAAGTACCGGCCCCAGGCCGAGGTCTACGCCTTCTGCCACGTCGAACCCATCTGCAACTGGCTCAACCTGCTTTGGGGAGTCCATCCCGTGCTCTGCGAAGCGGTGGGCTCGGTCGAAGGCATGGTCCTCAACGCCAACGACGAACTCAAGAAGCGTGGCGTGGTCAAGCCCGGCGATATCATGGGCATCGTCGCCGGCACCCAGTCCACTTCCGGCTCGACCAATTTCCTGCGGCTCCATCGCGTCCGCGAGACCGCCGCGCATTCCCCATCCCACGACAAGGATTCTGTCGTAAAATCAGCTGACCCAAAGACGGGCAGGAATAAAGCATGATTACACAAGCCCTCATTCGTTCCATGGCCATCCTCGAGGCCCATCCCGGCCGCGAAAATGACGTCATCCAGTTGCTCAAAGATTTCTATGCCTCGATCCATCAGAAGGGTTATTCGAGCGACATCCTCTATCGCGAAGTGAAGTCTCCCGCGCGCTTCGTCCACCTCCGCATCTGGAGCTCCGAGGCGGCGCGCACCGAGGCGCAGCAGGATCCCGAGGTCCATCGCTACTGGGTGCGCCTGGCCGAGATCTGCACCATCGCGACCATCTACGAGGAACTCGAGCCCATCTTCTCAACCTACAAAGGCGTCACCGGCGAATAGCCAGATTCTGCCTTCGTCCCAAAACATCATGGGGCACCTTTCGGCGCCCCTTATTCCTTCCGACTTCCGACATCCTACTTTCGACTTGCTAGTTCACCCACGGACCTCGGCCATCGCCTTTGTCTTTATCGTCCTCGACTCCTGGACCTTTGTAGTTGCCATACTCGTCGAAGAATTCTTCGCGCTTATGGTCGCGCATGTAGACCTCGAATTTCTTCGCCGCCTGCCGCCGCTTCCACTTGTAATAGCGGTTGCGGAAGCCGTAATAGCCTTCGCTGCCCGCCACCCGCAGTCCGCCCCGCGGCAGGAAGCGCAGGTAGATCCAGCCAAAGAACGCTCCACCCAGGTGCGCCACACTGGCCACTCCCGCCGACCCCTGGCCCAGCGCACCCGCCACCGCGATCAGGATCCAGGCCGTGACAATGTACTTGGCTTTGATCCGGAAAGGAAATGGGAAGAGAAAGATCTCCTGGTTGCCGTAGTAGATGCCGTAGGCGATCAGGATGCCGAACAGCCCGCCGCTCGCGCCCACCGTCGAGGTCTGCACCAGCGACGCCAGCAGGCGGAACAGCGGCGTATCCGGAGAGTGCACGAACAACGCCATGCCGGCGTAGCCCACCGCGACCGTGGTCACCGCGGCAGCGATCACGCACCAGAAAAAGTATTCGACAAAGCGCTTCGTGCCCCAATCCATTTCAAACTGCGAGCCGAACATCCAGATGCCGAGCATGTTCCACAGCACGTGCATGATCCCGGCGTGCAGGAACC
>Ga0315268_10008808_pt1 | contig 10506 bp, 19 predicted proteins | sample C1_top_MG_FD_204535 | JGI IMG/M metagenome (GOLD analysis project Ga0315268, IMG submission 204535) | Sediment microbial communities from Yellowstone Lake, YNP, Wyoming, USA - C1_top | ecosystem: Environmental > Aquatic > Freshwater > Lake > Sediment | place: USA: Wyoming | collected 2017-08-01 | reverse complement strand
GTGGCTGCGCGCAATGGCGAACGTTCAGGCATCCGGCGATATCTTGCCGTGATTGATCGCCAGCATGATGGCGTGCATGACGCCGAAAACAGTCATAAGGTTCATCGGCCGACGAGAATCAACTATCATGTAATCGATTTTACGTCGTAACTCAAAAAATAGAGCCAAACTGCATTGACAGCCAAGGGTGGTTTCGTGCACAATGCAACGTTTCGCTGGAGGGGTTCCCGAGCGGTCAAAGGGATCAGACTGTAAATCTGACGGCTCTGCCTTCGAAGGTTCGAATCCTTCCCCCTCCACCAACGATTTTTTCTGAAGCAGGTTTGTAGCGGTAGCAGTCGCGGTCGGCGGGTGTAGTTCAATGGTAGAACCTCAGCCTTCCAAGCTGATGATGCGGGTTCGATCCCCGCTACCCGCTCCAGCTAGCAGCACAGAGCGGTTTTGGTGGCACGCAGGTAGTACAGTTTCGCCCATGTAGCTCAGTGGCAGAGCACTCCCTTGGTAAGGGAGAGGTCGGCAGTTCAATCCTGCCCATGGGCACCAGTTGGCACTGATGATTACCTTTAGGTAATTGTCGAGTTCGGTAAATTTGATTTGGGGTGATCGATCATGGCAAAAGGCAAGTTTGAGCGTACGAAGCCGCATGTGAATGTAGGGACGATTGGGCACGTAGATCATGGCAAGACGACATTGACAGCGGCGATCACGACGATATTGTCGGCGAAGTTTGGTGGGGAGGCGAAAGCCTACGACCAGATTGATGCGGCGCCGGAAGAAAAGGCGCGCGGCATCACGATTAACACGGCACACGTCGAATACGAAACGGGCAACCGTCACTATGCGCACGTTGACTGTCCGGGTCACGCTGACTACGTCAAGAACATGATTACAGGCGCAGCCCAGATGGATGGCGCCATTTTGGTCGTGTCCGCTGCTGATGGCCCCATGCCGCAGACTCGCGAGCACATCCTGCTGGCCCGTCAGGTAGGCGTACCCTTCATCATCGTCTTCATGAACAAATGCGACATGGTTGATGATGCCGAACTCCTTGAGCTTGTCGAAATGGAAGTTCGCGAACTGCTCAGCAAGTACGACTTCCCCGGCGATGACGTGCCCATCATCAAAGGCTCCGCCCTGAAGGCCATGGAAGGCGACAAGGGTGAGCTCGGTGCAGAGGCCATCCTCAAGCTGGCAGACGCCCTGGATAGCTACATTCCCACCCCCGAGCGCGCCATTGACAAGCCATTCCTTCTCCCCATCGAAGACGTCTTCTCCATCTCCGGTCGCGGCACCGTCGTAACCGGTCGTGTCGAGCGTGGTGTCGTCAAAGTTGGCGAGGAAATTGAAATCATCGGCATCCGCCCCACGGTCAAGACCACCTGCACCGGCGTCGAAATGTTCCGCAAGCTACTCGATCAAGGTCAAGCCGGTGACAACGTTGGTGTCCTGTTGCGGGGTACCAAGCGTGAAGAAGTTGAGCGCGGTCAAGTACTGGCGAAGCCGGGATCCATTACGCCGCACACCCACTTTGTGGCTGAAGTGTATGTGCTGTCAAAGGACGAAGGTGGGCGGCATACCCCATTCTTCAATGGTTATCGCCCGCAGTTCTACTTCCGGACCACAGACGTAACCGGCGCATGCGAACTACCGGCGGGGATCGAGATGGTCATGCCAGGCGATAACGTGCAGATGACAGTGAAGCTGATAGCCCCGATCGCCATGGAAGACGGACTACGCTTCGCCATCCGCGAAGGCGGCCGTACCGTCGGCGCCGGTGTCGTTGCAAAAATCATCGAGTAATTATTGCTAAATTAGTGAAAGGGCAGCATAATTCTGCCCTTCGTTTTGGCGCTAACTTTTGCCGCTGTTCTTTAAGGAAACTATATGCAAAGCCAAAAAATCCGCATTCGCCTAAAGGCCTTCGACTACAGGTTGATTGATCAATCTGCACTAGAGATTGTCGAAACAGCGAAACGAACTGGCGCAGTTGTTCGTGGTCCCGTACCGCTGCCTACCAGAATTGAGCGGTACGATATTTTGCGTTCGCCTCATGTCAATAAGACTTCGAGGGATCAGTTTGAGATTAGAACCCATCTCCGCCTGATGGATATCGTAGATCCTACTGATAAGACCGTAGATGCGTTAATGAAATTGGATCTCCCTGCAGGGGTAGATGTGGAAATTAAGCTGAAATAATCAATAAATGGCTTTGTGATTTGGTGGTCGCGGTTATATGTATTAGCGGTCCTGTTGGAATTATCGATCGCCCAGTATGTTGCAATATCAAGCCCAGCCAATCGTAGCTGGATTTAGGAGAAAAAAATGAGTTTAGGCCTTGTAGGACGCAAGGTCGGCATGACGCGCATATTTGCCGAAGATGGTACATCTGTCCCGGTTACAGTGCTCGATGTGTCGAACAATCGCGTTACGCAAATCAAGACACCTGAAGTGGATGGGTATTCAGCACTTCAAGTTGCATATGGAAGCCGTCGCGTTTCGCGGGTTACGAAATCTCAGGCGGGACACTTTGCTAAAGCGAGTGTTGAGGCCGCGTCAATGCTTATGGAGTTCCGTATTGATGGCGAGCGCCTCGCAGAATTCAAGATGGGAGATGTTCTGACGACATCGATCTTTTCAATTGGACAGAAAGTTGATGTGTCAGGGAGGTCAATCGGCAAGGGTTTTGCTGGTGCTATTAAACGCCATCACTTTTCGTCAAACCGTGCATCACACGGTAACTCACTATCACATAATGCGCCTGGATCAATTGGTATGGCGCAAGATCCGGGGCGCGTATTTCCAGGTAAGCGTATGGCTGGACATCTGGGTGATATTAAGTGCACAACTCAGAATCTTGAGGTTGTCCGAATCGATGAAGTACGCCAACTACTGCTGGTGAAGGGTGCAGTACCTGGCGCCCGGGGTGGTGATGTCGTTGTTCGCCCGGCAGTTAAATCAACTGCTGGCGACAAGTGAGGGTGCACATGGAACTCAAACTAATAAATGAGCAAGGTCAAGCGAAGACGACTGTCAGCGTATCAGATGGATTGTTCGGGCGTGACTATAACGAGGCGCTTGTGCATCAATTAATCGTTGCTTATCAGGCCAATGGTCGCGCGGGTAACCGCGCTCAATTGACCCGTTCAGAAGTACGTCACAGCACAAAAAAGCCTTGGAGGCAAAAGGGTACGGGTCGTGCGCGAATTGGTACGACTGCAAGCCCCATTTGGCGAAGTGGTGGTCGTGCATTCCCGAACTCTCCTGAAGAGAACTTTACCCATAAAATCAATCGAAAGATGTATCGTGCGGGTATTGCGGCAATACTTTCGCAACTAGCGCGGGAAGATAGGCTTACGGTAATTGAGAGCTTTTCAGTAGACGCGCCAAAAACACGTTTAATTGTTGAAAAATTAAAAATTCTCGGGATTGAGTCTGCGCTAGTAGTCACACATGATTTGACAGATAACCTGATGCTAGCTTCAAGAAACTTGCCTAATGTTCTGGTGCTTGAGCCAAAACATGCTGATCCATTTTCATTGATTCGATTCCCGCGTGTTGTGATGACTAAGGGCGCGGTCGAGAAATTAGAGGAGTTGCTGGGATGAGCGCTACTCAATTTAATCAGGAGCGTTTGCTGCAAATACTGCTGGCTCCACAGGTATCTGAAAAAGCCACAATGATTGCAGAGCGTAGCAATCAAGTTGTTTTTATCGTTACTCCTGATGCTACAAAGCCTGAAATCAAGGCTGCAGTCGAGATGCTATTTAAGGTTCGCGTCAGTTCGGTGCAGGTCATGAATGCGAAAGGCAAGGCCAAACGTTTTGGTCGATCTATAGGGCGTCGAAGCGATGTGCGCAAGGCTTTTGTCTGTCTTGAATCAGGCCAGGAAATTAATTTCGCAGAAGGGGTTGCGTAATGGCTCTAGTAAAAGTAAAGCCCACATCGGCGGGACGTCGAGCCCTTGTAAAGGTTGTTAATGCGAATCTACATAAGGGGCGCCCTGTAGATCGACTCACTGAAACGAAGATAAGTAAGGCGGGTCGCAATAACCATGGCCACATTACAACGCGCCATCAGGGTGGAGGCCACAAACAGCAATACCGTGTAATTGATTTCAAGAGGAATAAAGACGGTATTCCAGCCAAAGTTGAGCGGCTCGAATATGATCCCAACAGATCTGCGAACATTGCCCTGTTGTGCTACGCAGATGGTGAGCGCCGTTACATAATCGCACCAAAAGGTTTGGTAGTTGGGCAGGAGCTTATGAGCGGCCCAGAGGCGCCTATCAAGCTTGGAAATGCACTTCCAATTCGAAACATACCGGTTGGTAGCACGATGCATTGCATAGAAATTATGCCTAGCAAAGGTGCTCAGATGGCCAGAGCGGCGGGTACATCTGCGCAACTCTTGGCACGTGAAGGTATATACGCGCAGGTACGCTTGCGCTCAGGTGAAATTCGACGCATACATATCGAATGCCGTGCCACGATTGGCGAGGTTGGTAATGAAGAAAATAACCTGCGCAAAATCGGAAAAGCCGGCGCAAATCGGTGGCGCGGAATACGACCAACTGTTCGCGGAACGGCAATGAATCCGGTTGACCATCCACACGGAGGTGGGGAAGGGCGCACTGGAGAGGGCAGGGTCCCTGTAAGCCCATGGGGACAACCGGCCAAGGGATACAGAACTCGAAGCAACAAGCGTACAGACAGTATGATTGTTCAGCGTCGCCACAAGCGATAAGGGGAAATAAATGGCACGTTCAATTAAAAAAGGTCCCTTCATTGACGACCACCTGCTAAAAAAAATAGGTGCTGCGCGCGCAACGAACGACAAGCGCCCAATTAAAACATGGTCACGTAGATCAACTGTTCTTCCTGATTTCATCGGATTAACCATCGCTGTCCATAACGGGAAGCAGCACATTCCGGTTTATGTGTCGGAAAATATGGTCGGACATAAACTCGGCGAGTTTGCTCTTACGCGCACCTTTAAAGGTCATGCGGCGGGCAAAAAGGCAAAGAAGTAAGGATATGGCTATGGAAACTAACGCAATTTTGCGGGGTGTGCGACTTTCTGCACAAAAAGGAAGATTGGTAGCCGACTTGGTACGCGGAAAGTCCGTAGATCAAGCCCTGAGTATTCTCGCTTTCTGTCCGAAAAAAGGTGCGGTAATCGTCAAGAAAGTACTTGAATCGGCGATAGCTAATGCAGAGCACAACAACGGCGCAGATATCGATTCACTTAAAGTCACTTGTATTCACGTCGAACAGGGTACTGTGCTTAAGCGCTTTACTGCACGTGCCAAGGGTCGGGGCAACCGTATCAGTAAACAGACCTGCCACATCTACGTGACAGTTGGCGAGTAAGGAGCTTACATGGGACAAAAGATACATCCGACAGGCTTTCGTTTATCTGTCACACGTGATTGGTCTTCACGTTGGTTCGCAAACTCGAAGTCATTCCCTTCAATGCTAAGGGAAGATATTGCAGTCCGCGATTATTTGAAGAAGAAACTTGCTCATGCATCGGTAGGTCGAGTAGTTATCGAGCGTCCAGCGAAAAATGCGCGTGTAACAGTCTTTAGTGCAAGGCCTGGCGTTGTTATCGGCAAAAAGGGTGAAGACATTGAGCAGCTTAAGCTTGATCTTCAGCGTCGCATGGGCGTTCCAGTACATGTCAACATTGAAGAAATTCGCAAGCCAGAAACTGATGCTCAGTTGATTGCAGATTCCATCGCACAGCAACTTGAAAAAAGAATTATGTTTCGCCGTGCAATGAAGCGTGCAATGCAGAATGCGATGCGTTTAGGGGCTCTTGGAATTAAGATTATGAGTGCAGGCCGGCTTAACGGTGCTGAGATTGCGCGAACAGAATGGTATCGTGAAGGCCGTGTTCCATTACATACTTTGCGTGCTGATATAGATTATGGAACGTCTGAAGCTAAGACAACCTATGGGATTATTGGTATCAAAGTATGGGTTTTCAAAGGCGAGTTGATGGCTCATGGTGAAAAGGCTCCAATGGTCGGAGATCAGACTGGAGATGAACCATCTAAGCGCGCACGTCGTCCGGGCAAGGGTGTCATTGGTCAGGATACCGAATTAAAAAATGCCGCGCCACGCAGAGGCGACGGTAAAGGGCTTCATGTGTCAGGTGTTGATGCTAAATCAGCGGTTCCTGTGATTGCCGATGATGCAGCCAAACCTCCAGCTAAGCGCGTACGCAAGACAACTGTGACCAAGGCTGGAGCAGATATGCCCGGTCAGGAAGTCAAGGAGTAAGAAAGCATGTTGCAACCCGCACGCAGAAAATACCGTAAAGAGCAAAAAGGTCGAAATACTGGATTAGCCACACGCGGAGCCAAAGTTAGTTTTGGTGAGTTTGGTCTTAAGGCAACGGCCAGGGGACGTCTCACAGCTCGCCAGATTGAGGCTGCACGTCGTGCCATGACGCGTCACATTAAGCGAGGTGGGCGTATATGGATCAGAATATTTCCTGATAAACCGATATCGCAAAAGCCAGCTGAGGTCAGAATGGGTAACGGAAAAGGTAACCCGGAGTATTGGGTCGCCGAAATTCAGCCAGGAAAGGTACTTTACGAAATGGATGGCGTAGAAGAATCACTGGCGCGCGAGGCGTTTGCGCTGGCTGCTGCTAAGCTGCCCCTTGCTACTACATTCGTTACTCGACATTTGGGGTAGAGCATGAAGCCAATCGAACTTAAACAAAAAAACGACGAAGCTCTCGGCAAAGAGTTACTTGATTTGCGCAAGGCGCAATTCTCTTTGCGTATGCAACTGTCAACTCAGCAATTGAGCAACACAAGCCAAGTGGCCAAACTGCGCAAAGATATAGCGCGCGTCAAGACAATTCAGCACGAGAGAGTGACTGTAAAATGAACGAAGTTAGCCAGTCCATGCACCGTACCCTAGAAGGGCGAGTTGTCAGTGACAAAATGCAAAAGACCGTGACGGTTCTTATTGAGCGGCGAGTTAAGCATCCGGTCATAGGTAAAATTATGATGCGCTCGAAAAAGTACCACGCCCACATTGACTCTGTTGAAGCCTCATCTGGTGATTTGGTGCAAATCGAAGAATGCGCGCCGATCGCTAAAACCAAAGCCTGGCGTGTGACAAGGGTTATAGAGAAGGCGCGAATCGTATAAAGTATAAATATTTGTTGACAACAGCAGAGTGGGTAATTAGAATATCGCCTCTTTGCTATAGCTTTATCGGTGTGGGTTAAGCTTCCGATAGAGTCACGTCCCGCAATGTAACAATGCCGGGTTCCAAAACTGACTGTGCATCCGTAACTGGGTACAGGTTAAGTTGGAGATGAATATGATTCAAATGCAATCACGTCTCGATGTTGCTGACAATACAGGTGCGCGTTCGGTAATGTGTATTAAGGTCATGGGTGGCTCTAAGCGCCGCTATGCCGGTATTGGCGATATTATCAAAGTTAGCATTAAAGATGCCGCTCCGCGCGGACGCGTCAAAAAAGGCGAGGTCTATAGCGCTGTTGTTGTTCGTACAGCCAAGGGTGTGCGGCGAGCTGATGGCTCCTTGATTAAGTTCGATGGAAATGCTGCGGTTTTGCTTAATAATAAGCTTGAGCCGATTGGCACGCGCATCTTTGGGCCTGTTACGCGCGAATTACGCGGAGAGAGGTTCATGAAAATCGTCTCTCTTGCGCCCGAAGTCCTTTAGGATTTGGTTGGGAAGGTAATTATTATGCAAAAAATTCGTAAAGGCGACGATATCGTTGTTCTCGTGGGCCGGGACAAGGGCAAGCGTGGTGCAGTCATTCAGTGTTTGGGTGACGACATGCTGCTCGTTGAGGGTGTGAATCGTGTAAAAAAACATACCAAACCTAACCCTATGAAGGGTGAGCAGGGTGGGATTATTGAAAAAGAGATGCCAATACACCTTTCAAATATCGCCTTGTTTAATCCCGTAGCTCAAAAGGGTGATCGGGTTGGGGTTAAGGTGCTAGAGGATGGGCGGAAAGTTCGGGTATTTAAGTCCAATGGCGAACTGGTCGAAGCTTAAGGAATAGGACATGGCGCGCTTACAAGAATATTATAAAGATGAGGTCGTGGCGAAATTGCGAGAGCAATTCAAGTACTCATCTGTTATGGAAGTACCGAGAATCACTAAAATCACGCTCAATATGGGCGTTGGTGAGGCGGTTGCCGATAAAAAAGTATTGGAAAACGCCGTTGGCGACATGGCAAAGATTGCTGGGCAAAAGCCAGTTGTCACCAAGGCTCGCAAAGCAATTGCCGGATTCAAAATTCGCGAGGGTTATCCGATCGGATGTATGGTTACATTGAGGGGAGCTCGTATGTTTGAGTTTCTCGATCGCTTGGTGAGTGTCGCAATGCCACGTATTCGCGATTTCCGTGGTGTACCTGGAACTAAGGGATTTGATGGTCGCGGCAATTACAATATCGGCGTAAAAGAGCAGATTATTTTCCCGGAGATTGAATACGACAAGATTGATGTCTTGCGTGGGATGAATATTAGTATTACCACAACGGCGAAGACAGACGCAGAAGCCAAGGCACTTTTTTCTGCATTTAAATTCCCCTTTAAAAACTGAGGGATTTATGGCTAAACTTTCACTGATAAATCGTGAAGCAAAGCGGGCAAAGATGGTAGTTAAATATGCCGCTAAGAGAGCAGAGTTGACTGCAATTATTTGCAATGAAAAGCTTGGCGACGAAGTTCGTATGGGTGCTCGAATCAAGTTACAACAGTTGCCGCGGGATTCGAGTCCGGTACGGCAGAGGATGCGGTGCGCATTAACGGGTCGTCCGCGTGGCGTTTTTAAGAAGTTTGGTCTCTGTCGCAACAAGTTGCGTGAAATTGCTATGCGCGGCGAAGTTCCGGGCATGACCAAGGCTAGCTGGTAAGGGGTGTGCTATGAGTATGACTGATCCAGTTGCTGACATGCTGACGCGGATTCGCAATGGCCAAATGGCCGAGAAGCCGGGTGTGAAAATGCCATCGTCTAAGCTGAAAGAAGCAATAGCCCAGGTATTGAAAGCCGAGGGTTATATTGAAGGATTTTTGGTGCGTACGGCTGATGGTAAAGCTGAGCTCGATATAGAGCTCAAGTATTACGCTGGCCGGCCAGTTATTGAGCGAATAGAGCGCGTATCAAGGCCGGGGCTGCGAATTTACCGAGGCTCACAGAATCTACCGAAGGTCATGAATGGCCTGGGGATTGCTATCGTTTCGACACCGAAGGGCGTAATGACAGATCGCATGGCGCGTAGTGTCAAAGCAGGTGGCGAAGTGCTGTGCATTGTGGCGTAAGGAGAAATATATGTCCCGTATCGCCAAGAATCCAGTCATACTGCCAAGTGGCGTTGAGGCATCAGTTGCGGCGGATAAGCTCACGGTGAAGGGTCCATTGGGCACTCTTACCCAGTTTATGTTGCCATCAGTTGCAGTTGATAAAGATGGTGATTTACTGATTTGCCGCGCTCTCGAGAATCAACCTAATGCTTCTGCAATGTCAGGAACGATGCGCGCACTCGTTAGTAATATGGTAACTGGAGTTACTAAGGGTTTTGAAAAAAAGCTAACACTTGTTGGTGTGGGCTACAAAGCTCAGGCCCAAGGAGCGAAGCTTAACTTGTCACTTGGGTTCTCGCACCCTGTCGTGCGCGACATGCCGAATGGAATTCGGGTTGAGACGCCAGTCCCCACTGAGATTCTGATTAAAGGTATTGATCGTCAGTTAGTAGGTCAGGTTGCGGCCGAAATTCGTGCCTATCGCTCACCTGAGCCCTACAAGGGTAAGGGTGTCCGTTACGCCGATGAAGTTGTGGTGATCAAAGAAACCAAGAAGAAGTAATCTGCATAGTCAGCGAAACTAAAGGTCGAATCATGGATAAAAAAACAGCTCGTCTGCGTAGGGCGCGTAAAACCCGCGCCAAAATCGCGGAGCTTAAGGTGATGCGTCTTACTGTGCATCGTAGCAACTGTCATATCTATGCCCAGATTTACTCAGGGTGTGGCATGAAGGTAGTGGTCGCCGCGTCTACAGTTGAGGTCGATGTACGCAAACAGCAACCAAACGGCGGGAATGTTGGAGCTGCTCAATTGATAGGGAAGCTCATAGCTGAGCGAGCCAAAGCGCAAGGGGTGAGTGAGGTTGCGTTTGACCGTTCCGGATTCAATTATCATGGGCGCGTCAAAGCGTTGGCCGACGCGGCCCGCGCTGGTGGATTGAAATTCTAACGCCGGGACTATAGCGAGATTGAAATGGCAAAACCGCAAACGAAAAAACAGCAACAAAACACTGAAGAGCGCGATGATGGGCTGCGCGAGAAGATGGTTGCAATCAACCGGGTTACCAAAGTTGTAAAAGGTGGCCGCATTCTTGGCTTTGCTGCACTTACGGTGGTTGGAGATGGTGATGGTGGCGTTGGCATGGGCAAGGGGAAAGCCCGTGAGGTGCCGGTAGCTGTCCAAAAGGCAATGGACGAAG
>Ga0315268_10008807_pt1 | contig 10506 bp, 17 predicted proteins | sample C1_top_MG_FD_204535 | JGI IMG/M metagenome (GOLD analysis project Ga0315268, IMG submission 204535) | Sediment microbial communities from Yellowstone Lake, YNP, Wyoming, USA - C1_top | ecosystem: Environmental > Aquatic > Freshwater > Lake > Sediment | place: USA: Wyoming | collected 2017-08-01 | reverse complement strand
CGCATAAAACTCGGCAGATTTGTAATTTGCTTTGATTTTCTTCCAGAAGAGATAGATCTCGCCCGAATCGTTTGGCGTATCCGCACCAAAACGGCGTCGATGGTCCATGCAGATATCGTGAAAAGCAATTACACCTCCTTCCCTGACCAGTTGTCGATAAGCATAAAAATCTTTAACAACACCGTTATAACTGTGATCACCATCTATGAACAAGACATCCAGCTGAACATTCCCCCCGAGACACTTCTCAACCTTTTGAACTGTATGCAAAGCAGATGAATCTCCTGATACAGAAAACCGAGAAACTCCACTATGGCAAAAATATCTCAACAGATGAATATGCTGCAAAAGAATGTCGACGCCGATAATGATCCGGCACGATCTAAACGCATTGGTAAGCATAAAATTCGTACCGCCGCCACGAACCCCGATCTCACATATCACCTGCGGATTCATTTTCGCGGTATACGTTAAAAACCTCAAGAATTCGTCCTTGTTTTGTCCTATTCCGAAGTGCGCAGCCGCAAAATTGAAAAGGTCGTCATTTGACGAACAACTCTCAAACATCCGTAATAAGGATTTACGTTCCGGACTTAACCAAAAGCATGCGTGTTCAATTCTGTTCATGAGGATTCTCTTTGCATACGTCTTAAGTTTTATCATGCCGAAGTTCCTTTTGGTCGTATAGCCTCCATGTAAAATGAGTCCGGTTTACGAATTGATCCATCAGATACAATATCAAGATGATAACTCTCATATTCAGGGATCATACTCTCATTTGCTTGTAATTTAACGACATTTCTAAAACCAGCTGAAATCAATAATTTCTCCATTGAATATGAATCATACATCCATTGATGTATTTCCCCGGATAATCTGAATTGTCCGATTTCTAATGCCCTTTTCCCGTGCGAACCTAGGATTATCCTTGCGAGAATGGTATTCCGGAATTTCTTGATAGATGCAATAATGTAATGTTGTATCTTTTTTAAAGAAATATGCTGGATTCTATTTTTAAGATTAACAGGTGGCGTATCGACGAAAGCAATAACATTTCGACATTCTTCCCCGATGCGATTTAACATGAAGGATTCATTTGAAAGTGGATAGTGACGCAGATACGATAACATCTGACCCCCACTTTTTTCTCTTACGGTTTGATCATACATTTCTAGAAGAATCCATTCATAATCAGGTTCTTGTGAGTAATCCCCATCTCTTAGTGCTGCCAATTTCTCTAGATAAATTCTTGCGATTGCCTCAGAATCAGGTGCTGCAACCCGAATAATCCCTCCTGGTTTTAATACCCGGAAACACTCTTTTATAAACAAAATAGCATCATCTCGGCGAAAATGTTCAATCATATGCGAGTGGTATACGACTTCACAACTGCAATCCGGCAAGGGAATTCCTTTTCGAAGATCGTGGGCGATGACATCTGGGCCACTTGAGAAAATATCTATATTGATCCAGTCAGGATGGTAGCGGCTGCCACAGCCCAAATTCAGGTACTGCACGATCTATTCCTCCTCAAAATCTTGAAATGTCGGTTAATATCCGCAATAGATAATTTTATGTCTGCTCAATCGTTTGGTGTGCTTAAGGAGTTGACAGAAAACTCTTATTCACACTTCGTACCGAAAGAATTCCCTGATAAACAGTCATTGAAACATAAGTGATTGTGTATGCGAGAGCAATTCCGTAAGCATTTTTTGGTGTTATAAATGAAAAACTGCCAAGGAGAATCACGGCCCGTATCGCTGCAAGAATCATAGCAAGCCCGGATGATCCAGTTGACCACAAGACTTGTCCAATAACGATATTTGCCGCCCACCAGCAGGAGTAAAAACATACTAATAGCAAAACATTTTGTCCTTTTATAAAATCGCGTCCATAAGCCGCCATTATATTACTTGAAAATAACGCTACCGGCAATGCAGCTACAAGTGCCAAAACGGTTAGTGCTATTGAATTCACCACAACCATTTTATTGTACTGACGACGATTACCTTCACCAAGGAGATTGGAAAGTATCGGTAACGTCATATTGGAAATGGCCAACGGTACATAGAGAATAAATACCTGCCACTGCTTGGCGGCATTAAAAAGCCCCATCTCACCATAACCCCCAGGCGCATTGACCAACATTGCATTTAGAGCCCAGTCTGATAGAGAAAGAAAATTGCCACTGATCACAGCCGGAAGTGAAAACTTCCAAAGTATGCCCTTATCTGTCCAGCATCCTTCATGTGTGTATGGTACACTAGCCTTTGTGCATTCTTTGCGAATGGCAAGGTGGTTCAACAGCCAGTTGATTCCAGTCGCAATCACCATACCCCATACTGCACCTGTTAACCCTGCAAAATAAACTCCTCCGACCATTAATGGAAAGTTAGCTAACCCACTCCATAAGCTAATCTTGGCAACTGTCTTAAAGGCTTCGAAACCAGAGAGCGCACCAATTTGAGCGCCATTGACGGCGGTTAACAACAAGAGAAGTGCTCCGATTTGAAGGAGCCCTGTCAGTTGTGGTGCCGCCAGTGTGTGCTCTGCGAGCCACGGGGCCATGAAGAATAAGACCAAAGATGTGACACCGCTTGTCGCCCAAGCGAACAAACTTGAAAGGGCTCGGATACGCCCTGCTTTGACCGGGTCTGTTGTCCTGTATTGGGCAATGAATTTGGTCGCTGTCATGCCAAGACCAAATCCGGCAAAAGTGCCGAACATCCCTACGGTGCTCTGGATGATTCCCAGTTCACCAAATCCTGATTTTCCAAGCATTCGTGCGACAAGAATGGAGGCGATAAGCCCTAGTCCGCGTGCTATGACGGCACCACCCAATGACCAGAACATTCCCTTTGCAAGACGATATACCAAAGGGGATGCCTCTATGCGCTCAATAAGAGGCTTAAAATAGGGGGGCAAAACAGCTTCAATGGTCGCTTTTACATTCATGAATGATGATCTTTCTCAGGCATAGTTTTCCTCATACCAGGCAATTGTCTTCTGCAATCCTTCGCGAAAGCCGGTCTTTGCCTGAAAACCAAATTCATTCATGGCCCTTGTCGTGTCCAGCATTCGGCGCGGCTGGCCGTCTGGCTTGGTGGCATCCCAAGTGACCTTGCCCCTAAAGCCCGTCAGCTCCACGATCATTGCTGTAAGCTCTCGGATGGATATTTCAAAACCAGCACCGATGTTGACAGGTTCGCTCTTGTTGTAGTTTTCCATGGCGCAGACGATGGCCTCTGCCGCATCTTCCACATAAAAAAACTCCCGTGTTGCCGCGCCTGTGCCCCAGGCGACGATTTCTTTATCGTCATGCCTTTTGGCATCAACACATTTCTTGATGAGGGCCGGGATAACATGGGAGGATTGGGGATTGAAATTATCTCCGGGGCCATAGAGATTCACGGGCAGCAGGAAAATAGAATTAAAACCATACTGCTGCCGGTACGCCTGCGACTGGACCAGCATCATCTTCTTGGCGAGGCCGTAGGGGGCATTCGTCTCTTCGGGATAACCGTTCCAGAGATCGTCTTCATGAAATGGAACAGGGGTGAATTTCGGGTAGGCGCAGATCGTTCCCAGGGCGACAAATTTTTCGATCCCGTTGAGATAACCCTCGTGGATCAACTGGACGCCCATCATGATGTTTTCATAGAATAGGGCGCCTGGATTCTCCCGGTTGAACCCTATACCGCCCACTTTGGCGGCCAGATGAATAACGATATCTGGTTTTGTGTTTTCGTAGAGCCTTTTTACATCGGCGCTTTTAATCAGATTGTACTCGGGCAGATCGGCGATAGCGATATTGGCATATCCTTTATCCTGCAAGGCCTTAATGAGGTGTTTCCCCAGGAAGCCTTTTCCGCCCGTGATAGTAATGCGACTGTCTTTCATGAATCTTTTTCTCCTACATCATACGGTGGTTACCGGCCCCATACCCTGCTTCAAGGAGGGTCTTCTCTTTCCGGGCGATTTCCATATCGGTGGTGATCATCATATCGATCAGTTCCTCAAAGCCGACTTTGGGCTGCCAGCCTAACTGTTTTCTCGCCTTGCTTGCATCGCCTAACAGGACGTCCACTTCCGTGGGACGGAAATATCGGGGATCAATGGCCACATGTTTATCAAAATCGAGATCCAGCTTTTGGAAGACCTGCCGGGCAAACTCCCGAACGGAATGGGTTTCACCCGTGGCGATGGCATAATCGTCCGGCTTCTCCTGCTGGAGCATGAGCCACATCGCCTCCACGTAATCCCCCGCAAACCCCCAGTCTCTTTTTGCTTCGAGATTCCCAAGGAAGAGCTTGTCCTGCAATCCCAATTTGATCCGGGTGGCGGCACGGGTGATCTTCCGGGTGACAAAAGTCTCACCCCGGCGCGGGGATTCGTGGTTGAAGAGGATGCCGTTGGTGGCAAAGATCTTGTAAGCTTCCCGGTAATTCCGCACGATATAGTAAGCATAAACTTTGGCCGCTGCGTAGGGACTTTGGGGCTGGAAGGGCGTCGCTTCGCTCTGAGGGGGTGGCGCCGCCCCGAACATCTCGCTGGATGAGGCCTGGTAGAAACGCGCTTTAAGACCCGTCTTGCGGATGGCTTCCAGAAGCCGGGTGGTACCCAGGCCCGTGACATCCCCCGTGTATTCAGGCATGTCGAAACTGACGCGGACATGGCTCTGGGCGCCCAAATGATATATCTCATCCGGTTTGGTATCATTCAGGAGATCCGTCAACTGTCCCGAAACGGTCAGGTCTCCGTAGTGGAGGTACACACGGGCCGCGGGGTCGTGAAAATCTTTGTAAAGGTGGTCGATCCGGTCCGTATTGAAGGTGCTGGCCCGCCGTATCAGGCCGTGTATTTCATAGCCCTTGTCTAGGAGGAGCTCAGCCAGGTATGACCCGTCCTGGCCTGTGATGCCGGTAATAAGTGCCTTTTTCATTATTCACCCACTTTATAATTTATGGGACAGAAACCAGAAATGAAAAGCAGTAAAGAATTTTAGACAGGATTAACATGATTGTCAGGACGGGTATAGGGGACATCCTATAGTCTCCTTGTCAATTAAAAAATAGCAAATTTGATTATCCCATTAATTGAAGAAGTTAGAAAGTCAGCCTTTTTAAGAGCACAGTTCTCCTATTGGTTTTCAACATCTTTTTCGGCAATTCTCTCACTGGTACGAACTTCATCCGTCTGATCGTTATCATTATTCGACATGCTCTGCTTATGCAGCGCCGCCTATCATCCCTTATTCAGACTCTAAAGTTCAGTAAGAGGTCCAGAATTGTCCCTCCCGAGGTCTCAATGCCTCAACGTTCGTGCGCGGACTCTCTTGCCGAAATTAACTCGTCTACCCTATATTCAAACGATCCGGATCAAATACCTCCTTTCTTTTCATCATAACCCAGGCAATTACAAGCATCTTAGCCGCAAGCTTTACTCTCATTTTGGTCCGAATTCCTCTTTCCTTCTGTCTTCCCTGAAGTAATCCGGTAAAATATGATTTAAAGTATCTGTTCATCACGGATGCTATCAGGGCTGCCTGGTACAAAGCATACCGAAGCTCGCCGCTTCCTCTCTTGGATATCACAGGCACAGCTTTGTCGCTGCTTTTCCCACTCCTGTCTGCGCAAAGATCATATCCGGATAACTTCAAAACCTGCCTGGCATTGCCAAATCTACATGGATCGGCAATTGCAGATAACACAACAGAAGAAACATACGGACCAAATCCAGGTATCGTCAGCAGATAACGATATTCGTCAAATCCTTCACTTATCTCTTCAATTCGCTTTTCAACCTCCCCGAGATCCTGACGAACCTGATCTAGTTTATCTACAATGGACGGGTATAGGGGACGTTCGGGACGGGTATAGGGGACGTTCGTGCAGAGCGTGCACAGTGTTTATTCTCCGGTTTAAAAACACTTTAAACCGCGAAGGATTGTTTTTTTCTTTTCCTTAGGAAGAGCCGGTTTGATATTTGTAAAGGGGAGAAATTGGGGACGCCCTTTACTTCTATTGTTACTCATTTTTCTTAAATCAACAAAATTAAAATATTGTGAAAAAGAGTGGTCTCTGGTTTCTGGTTGAAAAAACAGAACATTGAACATACAGGGCGCAAAGAATTTTAGACAGGATCAACAGGATTGTCAGGATTGATGACTGCCGGCCGGGTGCCTATGATTTACATCCAGTTATCAAGTTTCAACTCTTTGATACGCTTGAAATGCTTCGTATTGTTCGTCACCATCGTCAAACCATGGACGAGAGCGCAAGCGGCAATAAACATGTCTGCGTCATCGATGATCAGCCCGGCGTTTTCAAGCGATGCCTTCAGTTTCCCGAATGCCTCGCTAATCGCATCATCCGATTCGATGACGTTGATGTGATCGGTGAGATTTCGCATCAGGGCAGGTTTTCGTCAACCCGTTCAGACTTATAAGCTCCATAGTACAGTTCGCTGACAGTAATGAAGGATACGAAAATGTTATCAATCCCGCCAGACAAGACCTTCTGCTCGATATGCTCATTCCCCTTGAGCCAGTAGATACAGATGTTGGTGTCCAAGAGGTATTTCACAAATCGACCTTTCTTCTGCCATAACCGCTGCGGTGGGCGGTAATATCCGCAATGATCTCATCTGCCGGACGATCGTCTTTCCAGATGCCGCAAAAGCCTGTTCTTTCGGTATCGGCGGCAGCCTTGCGCCCGGCACGCCCGGCAACACTTTTGACGCCTTCTCTCAATGATCGCAACATCTTAACCGCCTGCGGCAGAACCGGTGGCGGCAGGGTTCTAATCTCTTCAAGAATGATTTCTTCGTATTTAGTTTGTGTTCTCATGGAATTTACCTCTTTTATATTTTGGACGGTCGGTCGGGGCGCAGTCAGCCATTACCTGATTCTACCTTAGCTTTGCTACCTATGTCAAGGCATCGATGTCAAGGGAATGTTCGGTGATCATCTCCGGACATTATCCGGGACGTCCAGGACATTAGGACTTGGGGACGTTCGTGCAGAGCGTGCACAGCGTTTGTTCTCTGGTTTAAAAACACTTTAAACCGCTAAGGATTGATTTTTTCTTTTCCTTAGGAAGAGCCGGTTTGATATTTGTAAATAAGCTGCACCGCATTTTTCAAATTTGGCAGATGGTTCATGCAGATATCATATATTATTTCGTGATCTACATGTTCGTAATGATGTGAAATGATATCCCTTAATTTCATGATATTCTGCCATTCTATTCCCGGATATTTTTCATAAACATCATGGTCGATCTTCTGGATCTTTTTTACAAGTTCGCCGACAATTTATAGCCTCATGCAAATGGAATCCAGAATGAGCATACCATCCTCACTAAGAACAAAATCATCCGCACCGGTAATACCTTTAAAACGTTTTTCTATCAATTCGATTGAACTGATGATGTCTTGAAGATTATCTGTTATCAGAACATCAGGCATAAATTACTTCTTTTTCAACTCTTTTATTAAAACGACTATTCTCTTTTTTAGCTTTACGCACAATCTCAATTCTGCGGTTAAACTTTTTCTCGAGATATATCTGCAATCCCGCCAGTAATTCGAATCGAGGTTCAATTAGCTCAACAATTATATCTATATCGCTGTCATCACGCTCCCGTCCCTTTGCAAATGAACCGAAAAGGCCGATATCCACCACCCCGAAATTCCGGATCAAAAAGGGTTTTTCTTCCTGTAAACGTCGTATGATTTCACTTTTTGTAAGCATAATATAAATTAAAACCTTATTGTGATACTTTGGAGAATATTTACTATTAATTTAGATTGTTGTCAAGTGGGAGGAAGTCCCAAATTCCGACATTGATTTTGGGAGAGGAGTCGTTTAAGCGGTCAATACCTTAAAAATCAGGTTTGCAGTGCAATGCCGCTGTCTTTCAGATGCTCGATTTATGTATCCTGCTCTAAATCAGCAAAAAGCCATACCTTCAGACGCACCTCTCCTCTCCATTGTCATAGAACGAGAACTTTGCACGACTCAGTTGGTTATGGTTTTCAGAGCTCATGTTATATGTATCGTTGTAGGGCTATATTCTCCCGAAATCCGGAATCTTATCCGCACAGATCCGCCGCCCGGTCATGGATTTGAGTTTGTTTGTGATGATCCAGGGCAGCAGCTTGACGACATATTTCTTCATCACCGGCGAGGCGGACCCGATCATCCAACAGTTCTTGGGGCACTTTTTGACCTCTTCCCTGATTTTCTTTGACCGCTCACTGTCCCAGATTTCCATGAAATCATTCACGTCATGAAGATTCCCCATGGTTGCATACCAGCATTGAGACCTTTGCATAACGCCCCCTTTTGCCCGATTACTGCGTCAGGCTCAAATTTCAATACTCGAAATACTCAATGTATTCCTGCGTTTGAAATTATCGCCTTCCTTGTACTTGGCCAAAATTGGACGTTCTTCAAAGGTCTCTTTCCTTCAGCAGACGATTGATGAGCTCTTCGAAGTTGGCGCTGACTTCATCGATGTTGGTGATGACGTTGTCGTCCTTGTGAAAGTAGAAGGAATTGTGAAAGGCCGCAGTAGCAAATTCCATCTTCAGGTTCCGCGCCAGTTCGTAAATAGGGGGACTCAGGCGAAGGCGCCATTTTTGGGGTGTGTGGTCGCTTCTCTCTTTTTGATCCAGTCCGTTACCAGGCCGATCAGGAGATCAAAATCCCCCAAGTGCTTTCTGAAGATGCCGAAAATGACCTCGTCATCGGTCTTTTCGTAACGATGAACGAGCATGTTCCTGAAGGAGGCCATGTTCTGGAATGCCATCAGGTGCTCTTTCGGGATGACGCCGTTTTCATGGAGAACCTGGAAAAGATCGCGATAACCCTCCGGCTCGCGCCAACGGTGAAACGATACGAAATGATTCCCGATGTCGATAACTTTTTCGATGCACAAATGGAGATAGCGCTCGATAAAAGCCCGCGTCCGAAGGTCTTTTTCATATTTCTTCCACGTGATGTCCTCCGCATTGCGAAGCGCGGTCAGATATTCCCGCAGTTGAGACAGCTTTCGAGAAAGGAGTTCCTTGTCAACCATGATTTCCCTTTCAAAGTTCACGGAAGAGGCGCCGCGTGTCCAAGTATTCGGCCCGGGCTCGAACCTCCTGCCGGACACGTTCGGCAGAATCGTTTTCGCAGACGAGACGACCATATTTCAGGATCTGGTGCTGAAGAAGCGGCGCCGCGTGTCCGAAGACGACCAGATCCACATCCCGCCGGAGCCGGCTTGATAGCTCAGCCTCCAGCCTGAGTTTTTCGCCGCGGGCGATCTCCTTTTTTGCGATGATCGCCAGATCAATATCGCTTCCCCGCCGCTCCCTTGCAGTTGCCGTCGATCCGAAAATATAGACGGCGGCGATATTCTTTCTCCTCCGAAATATCGGGCTCAGGTCTTGATGGTGAGCTTGTCGAACCATAGCGTTTTGTTTCATACGGGTCTTCCTGGGGGTCAGGTCTGGCTAAGGGAATAAAGTCCGTTTCCCAAGGTTAAAATAATTCTAACATAGCTTTGCTAACTCTGTCAAGGCGCTGATGATCCGTTCCCCAAAATCATTTATCAAAGATGAATGGATTATAAAGGGAAATCTGGCATCTGATCCGAGCTGATCCGCTGCCCGGTTATGGATTTGAGTTTGTTTGTGATGATCCAGGGCAGCAATTTGACGACATACTTTCTCATCACCGGCGAAGCTGACCCGATCATCCAGCAGTTCTTGGGGCACTTTTTGACCTCTTCCCTGATTTTCTTTGACCGCTCACTGTCCCAGATTTCCATGAAATCATTCACGTCATGAAGATTCCCCATTGTGGCGTACCAGTATTTGGCCATGAAAAGGAAGAATTGTCAGCGGCAGCAGAAACTCATCAAGGGCGCTCTGATTTTGATTTTTGTTTTTGCTTTTCTCAACTCCATATTGCAATTCCGCGTGCGTTATTGAAGAAATCCCAAATTCAGAAACGGGATGTTGGGCAAATTTTTTCAGCACCTTTCGCGGATTTTCATTTATGACGTATATGCAAATATTTGTGTCCAGGAGATATTTCATTTGACCATCGGCTCTCGCTTCTGATTTTCCACAGGCTGATTGCGCTCGATTTTAAAATCTTTCGCGAAATGCTTCAAGCTGTTAAAAAGAGTGTCCCATGATTTCTCTTTGGGTAAAAGCATAATCACTTCGCCTTGTTTTTTTATATACACCTCATCTCCCGTCATTCTGAATTCCTTCGGCAACCTGACTGCCTGACTCTGCCCGTTCATAAACAATTTCGCTGTTTTCATAATTACCTCCGCCATCAATATATACTTTCAGTATATATTAACGATATTGTTTGTCAAGTACTCGTTGGTGGGCGAAAAACAGGAGTCAGCTCCTTCCGATGCTTTTTGAAGTCGAATTTGATGATCTCATTTCTGACCTCTTCATTCATGCCCACAAATTTTGTGCCTATGGTGAAGCTGT
>Ga0315268_10008806_pt1 | contig 10508 bp, 8 predicted proteins | sample C1_top_MG_FD_204535 | JGI IMG/M metagenome (GOLD analysis project Ga0315268, IMG submission 204535) | Sediment microbial communities from Yellowstone Lake, YNP, Wyoming, USA - C1_top | ecosystem: Environmental > Aquatic > Freshwater > Lake > Sediment | place: USA: Wyoming | collected 2017-08-01 | reverse complement strand
ATACAAAAAGGATTTTCTCTTCGTCGCTGGATATTCGGTTATGAAGATGGAAGAATCTCATGCGCAACGGTTGGTGGGTTCTGGATTGAATTTTTCCTGGAAAAGAACGTAATATTTCTCATAATACACTCTTCTTACTACGATAGCGGTCTTGATTATTAAGTGCGTTAGGGCGTTTTGGATAAAAATATCAAGACGCCCAATTTTTTTGTTTGAGAAACTTTTTAATAACCTTATGGTGGGCTTGCCTGGACTCGAACCAGGGACCTCTGCAATGTGAATGCAGCGCTCTAGCCAGCTGAGCTACAAACCCTTAAAACCAACATCCCCATTTTACAATTGATTGATATAACGTGCTACCCTTCTTTTTCTACTCAAAAAATCCCCTTTTACTTAACCTTGTCTTAAACAAATACCCCATATACAATCACTTAGTGATAAAAAAGACTAAATTAAAACGAATATTTCTTGATCTTCTCGAAGTACTCATAGTTTCTTCCCTCGTATTTGCTACTGTCTATATCTTCATAGGACAACTAATGGAAGTTTCAGGAAATTCAATGTATCCCACCTATCTTGATCAAGAAAGGATCATTGCAGAAAAAATATCTCTAAAATACAAAGAAATTAAAAGAGGAGAGGTAGTAATCTTCCAACACCCCACCATCAAAGAAAGACACTTATTAATAAAAAGAGTTATTGCTCTTCCCGGAGAAACATTTAAAATCTCAAACGGATCTGTCTTTATTAACGGAGTAAAACTAAATGAACCATATCTTCAAAAAGCTACTCCAACAAATGAAATAGCAAATGGAGTAATTACGGAAAACGTTGGTTACACTCTTGAGAGTGACTCCTACATTCTTCTGGGAGATAACCGTACTCAAAGCACTGACTCAAGATATTTTGGGGGAATTCATAAAGAAAATATTACCGGAAGAGCTTTTCTAATCTACTATCCTCTAAACAGAATTAGGCTTGTAGAACAACGTTAATCTTCTTCTTTCCTTTAGCCACGTTAACAAATTCAACTACTCCATCCTTCATAGCAAAGATTGTGAAATCAGTTCCCATATCAACATTCCTACCCGGGATAAAAATTCTTCCTCTTTGTCTAACTATTATCTGACCAACTTTAATCTTGCTTCCTCCGAATATCTTAACTCCAAGTCTTTTACCTGCTACATTACCTCCCTGTCTTGCTTTTGAACCTCCGGCTTTTTTATGTGCCATATACTATTTTTTAACTTTCTTAACTAACTTTTTACTTGTCTTCTTAACAACTTCTTTCTTAGCTATTTTAGCTACGATCTTTTTTTCTTTCTTCTCTACCTTAGCTGTTTTAACCTCTTTAATAATCTTAATAGGCTCTTTATTCTCCGTAACCTCTTCTTTTTCCCCTGCTAAAGCTATTCTATCAATTCTAATTACACTTACTTCCTGTCTATGACCTCTTTTTTTCTTGTATCTGGACTTAGATTTAAATCTACCCACCACAATCTTTCTTGTTCTCTTTTCATCTAAAAGAGTCATCTTCACAATCACATTTTTCAATATAGGTTCCCCTAAAAGGTTTTTATCGCCATCGGAATAGAATAATACCTCTGCTTTAAGAGGTTTTCCCTGTCTTTCCACCTCAAATACATCATTTTCGCAAACGGTGTACTGACGTGACCCAAATTTTATTACCGCGTATTTATTCATATAAGCCAAGGGTGATAGTACACTAGATTAGCCGTTGTGGCAACTACAAATTAGCATTTTCTCCGATAATTATTAGTAAATTATACTCCAGACCATCTGCAAGACTATCCTCAATAACCGCATCCTGAAACTTATCCTTTACATCCTCCGTAACTAAGGTTTTGAAGTCAACAGACTTTTTATTAAACCTAAGCAGAGTTTCTTTCCTTGTATCCAAAGCTGTGTCAATACTAATAACATTGTAATCAAGACCGTTTAGTATATCTCTGGTTTTGGCAGCCAAACCCGAAACACCGGTACCGTTTTCAACTCTAATCTTTAAATCGGATCTTTTTAATTCGACTGCCTTATTTTCCCCGCTACCCGAACCGGATCCGGTTGTGGATTCTGATCCACTCAAAACCGCCTGTTGGTTTTGACTATTTGTATTTTGAGCAAGGTTATTTTCACTATTATTTGGTTTATTTCTAAAGCCAAAAAATATCAGCAGCCCCACAATAGCTAAACCCGCTACACTAGAACCAACATAAACAAGAGCTGAAGGTTTTTTTACAACCTCAGGAAGAGGTAGAAGATTTACCACATTATTTTGATTGGAAATAATCGTGGGATCTTTATCCAACATAAAGTTAGTAAGAATATTAATCTCAAATCCCTTGGTGCTGTCTGAGTCTAACTCAGCAATTGGCAAAGTAATTCTATTAACATTAAATCCGCTTAAGGAAAATGAATCATAATTTAAGCTATAGACACTTTTAATAGGCTCGGTTCTGTTATAAAAGGATATCTGTTTGATAAACTCAGAAAGCTCTGTGGATGATCTTTCTTTCTCATAAGAACCTGTATAGAATATTCCGTTTAATTCAGATAAGGCTATAACCTGCTTATTTCCCCTTTTAACAACAAAAATTGCAGGTTGTGTTGATTCCATATACTTAGGAAGGAGTAAAGCCCAGGGAATTATACTTTTTAACCCTATTCCCACTAAATTAGAGACCTCAATATATTTCTCCAGTAATTCCTTTTTAACTCCAATAAACTGGTATAAGAAGGGAGCTATTTTCTGATAAGAAAAATATAGTTCGTCCAAATTCTCATCGGGTATTTTTGTTTTAATTTCTGAAATTACCTGTGTCTCATCTCCATTTACCCCTTTGTTTAATGTAAAAAATCTTAAAACCGCATCCTGCGGCTCCATTATGAAATTTAGTAATAATCTGTTTTTGGGTTGTTTGGAAACCTTAGCAATTGCTTCTCCAAGCACACTGGCAAATGTTGCTGTATCAACTATCTTGTAATCACTAATTACATTTTCGGTTAAGTCCTCTTCAACGGATTTAAACCCTAACTTAGGATCTACAGTAGATATTCTTAGCTTATTCTCGCTTACTGAAATAAATAAATCCTGCATAAAAAAACTATACCATAATTAAATTTTTGTTATCGACGTTACGAAACCAAAAGAAACATTTTGTGCTAAAACTTTCTTCTTAATTCCATCCCCAAACTTTGCCACAGCAATCCTATTCTCATCATTTCCTAAGATTACTACATTAATTTTATCAGAGATTGATAAACCCTGCTTTTTTCTCAAATCCTGAATCTCTCTTACCAGTTCCCTTGCTCTACCTTCTGCTTTTAAATCCTCAGTGAGATTAAAATCAACCGCAATAGAAGACTTTTCGTCTTTAATAAAAGTGGGTTTTTGATCCAAAGTTTGAACAAACTCCAAGTGTTTAATATTAACCTCATCTTCTAATATCACTTCAAATACGGGAGGGATGTTTTTCTCAATAGTTACTGCAATACTATTTAAGGGCTGTCTTAATCCAACACCTTTTTCAGTTCTTAAAGCCAAAACAGCTGAAGCAAGTTCTCTGACTATATTCATGTGTTCAGTTATATCTTCCCCATCTTCAATCATTTCTAAGTCATAGCTTGGGTAGGCTGTAAGATGAACTGATTCTTCTGCATTCTTATCCATAAAGGGTTTTAAACTCAGATAAATTCCTTCGGACATAAAAGGAATTACTGGTGCACAAGCCTTGGAAAAGGTCAACAGAACAATATACAGAGTGGAAATTGCTGCATTATCTCCCTGTGAAATCCTTTCTCTGGACCTTCTGACGTACCATCTGGAGAAATCATCAACAAATATTTCTATGGATCTTACTGCAGGGGGTATTGTATATTTTTCAATACTATCCGAGATTTCCTTGATAGTCTGATTTAATCTAATCACGATCCATTTATCTAAAATATCTTCCGAATTTATATTCTTTTTGGAATTCCATTGATATTGATTTGCATAAATTAAGAAATATTTTAAAGAATTCCATAAAGGGTTGAGGGTGTTTCTAAGTTTAGTTTTTAATGCCTCATCATCAAAATTCGAATTCTCTGCCAACATTAAAGGAGAGCCCATTAGGTAAAGTCTTAAAGCATCCCCTCCTACTACTTCCAAAACTTGCTTGGGATCGGTGTAATTATTGTATGTTTTACTCATTTTCCTCCCGTCACTTCCTGCCATTACTCCGGAGACAATCACATTATTAAAGGAGTTTGAATTAAAAATCATTGTTGAAAGTACATGCATTACATAAAACCATGCTCTTACCTGAGCGACATATTCTGAAACATAATCTCCGGGGAAATTATTCTCAAACTTATCTTTGTTTTCAAAAGGATAGTGGTACCTCGCATAAGGCATAGACCCGGACTCCATCCAGCAATCCAAAACTTCGGGTATTCTTTTATAAGTTTTCCCGTTTTTCTTAATTTCTATTTCATCGATATAGGGTCTATGTAAATCCTTAACTTTTTGACCTGACAATTCTTCCAGTTCTTTGATTGAAGATATTATTATCTTGTCCCCGTCTTCAGATTGCCACACAGGCATTGGGGTTGCCCAAAATCTGCTTCTGGATATGCACCAATCCGGAGCCTGCTCAATTCCTATCTTAAATCTTCCTTCTTTCATGTATTCGGGTACCCAATTTATCTTTATATTGTTTTCTAGTAACTTATCTTTTACAACAGAGACTTTAATAAACCAGGATTTCTGTGCTTTTTGAATAAGCAGAGTGTCACATCTATCATGAAAAGGAACTCTGTGGTTTGCTTTGGTATTTTCAAAAAGAACGTTTCTGCTTACTAAATCGGATAAAATCTCCTTGTTAGCTTTTGCATAATACATTCCGAAGAAAGGATTTACTCCATTATCTCCCTGAATAAACTTACCCTCATCATCCAGGGTAAGCATAAGAGTAAGTCCGTAGTTATTCCCCATTTCCGTATCAATTTCACCAAAACCCGGAGCCGAGTGAACAATTCCCGTACCTTCCTCCATTGTCACCATTCCCTCATAAGCGTAAACGTTAAAATCATTTTTATTTCCTTTGAAAAAATCATAAGGAGCTTGATAACTTAAACCAATAAGAGTCTCTCCCTTTAATTCTTCTAAAATCTTGTAGTCTCTTCCTACGAAAACTTCCTCAAGTCTCTTTTTAGCTAGGATAAATTTCTTACCGCCACATTCAACCAAAACGTAGATCTCATTCTTATCTAAAACAAGTCCTCTGTTGGAAGGTATTGTCCACGGAGTGGTAGTCCAGGCCAGTAAATTCACTCCCTGGTATTTTCCTTCGGAAAGTATTGGAAATTTAACTGTAATGGAATAATCCTCAACTTCCCTGTAGGAATTATCCATAGCAATTTCAAAATTAGAAACAGGTGTTCCGCAGGTAGTGCAATAAAGAGATGTTCTTATACCTTCGTATATAAAACCTTTGTCGTAAAGTTGTTTAAAACCCCACAAAACACTTTCCATATATTTCTGATCACTTGTTTTATAAGCATTTTTAAAATCTACCCATCTTCCTATCTTATCTACGTACCATTCCCATTCTGCTGAAATTTCGGAAGTGTATTTATAACATTCTTCCGTAAATTTCCTTAAACCAAAGGCTTCAATTTCTCTTCTGCCTTTAATTCCCAGCTTTTGCTGGACTTTATTCTCTACAGGAAGTCCATGAGCATCCCATCCCCACACCCTTTCCACCTTTTTTCCTTTCATAGTCCAATATCTTGGGATAAGATCCTTAGCAATAGATCCCAGGAGATGTCCATAATGAGGAAGCCCTGAAATAAAAGGAGGACCATCATAGAATACGTAAAGGTTATCTGATTTGTTCTTTTCAACTGACTTCTCGAAGATCTTGTTATCCTTCCAAAACTTGATTATTTCATCTTCAAGCTGGGGTATTGTTTTATTTTCCGAATTTGGGGTTTTTGGCATATCCATGACAAGAAGTCTATCAGAATCATGCCCTCTATTTCAACGCTTTCCAAACTGTATCACCATAATTTCTTTTTTTATTTGCATATCTTGCTAAAACAAAAAGAAGATCAGATAAACGATTGAAGTACTTGCTAATAATCTCTAGATCTTTTCTTCTGCTTTCTCTTAGATATTTAACAAAAACCCTCTCAAGTCGTCTGCATACAACTCTGGAAAGATGAAGATAATTTGATTCAATACAACCTCCGGGTAATATAAAGCTTTTTAGCAAAGGGAGCTTAGCGGTATAAATATCAATTAACTTCTCAAAATTAGTAATCTTCTTTTCGCAGGCATTTTTTAACTCGTTTGTAAAAGGTTTACCGATAATAATAGATCCTAAAGTTATTAAATCCCCCTGGATGTTTATTGTTATCTTTTTAATATCTGAAATTTTTGAAAGGTGAAGAAATCCTAACGTACTAGTCAGTTCATCTAAAGTCCCAAGAACTTCAAACACAGATGAAGATTTATCCATCGCATTTTTATTTCTGTCTATAGAGCTTTTTCCGTTATCACCAAACCTTGTATATACGTTCATTTCCTAACACCTGAGGCAGTATTTTATACTTAACGGCAGCTTATTCTTGCTATTGTGCAATGTCAAATTCCTAGCAATGACTAAAACCACATGAATAGCACTTTGCACAGCCTTCTTCCTGCACTAAAGTATAATTTCCACATTCAGGACATACATCCGTATTTGCAAAGGCTGAGCCCTCCCGATCTTTAGTTGTAACTATGCTTTCCTCCTCATTATCAACCTCATGGCTGTCCCCGTTACCATTGCCATTCCCATTTCCCGATTCTTTGGAAGTTATTCTAAAACCAAACTCATCGGCCAAAACCTTTGCAATAGCATCAGGAATGGAACTTACTTTAGTTTTTCCAAAACCCACAGACCTACTGCCACCAATTCCTATCAGTTGGGAGATAATCTCTTTTCCTGTATCAATGGAAGAATAAGGTTCTCTTAACCAACCGGATATAACTCTTCCTAAACCTTCCGATAAACCTGAAACGTCACTTCCGGCCTTACCTACGTTCAAAAACACTTCAAAAGGTTTTCCATCAGAATCTTTATTTACTGTAATAAAAGCCTTTCCTTGAGGTGTTTTAACTTTGTATGTGTTTCCTGATAGCCTGTAACCACGTTCAACACTTGTACGATGAACTGATACTTCCATATCCTTCTTCTCTTCGGAAGAGATCACATTACTATCTTTTATATCCTTTGTGTCTTTTGCATCTTTAGTATCCTTTGACCCTTTTGTCTCCAACACTACTTCAGTTCTACTTCCTGTTATATAAACCGTAAGTCCCTTGCATCCTAATTCCCATCCCATCATATACACCTTAGCAACATCCTCTTTAGTTGCATTTGCCGGAAAATTACAAGTCTTGGAGATTGAATTGTCAATAAAAGCTTGAATGGAAGCCTGCATTTGAATATGTTCCTCAGGAGTAATATCCGCAGACACAGCAAAAACTTTTCTTATAGATTCAGGAAGTTCCTTGATATGTTGGCACGACCCGTCATTTATAACTTCTTCAACAATTTTATCTTTAGTCTCTTTAGAAGCATTAAGATTATCAATTGCCTTTTGGAAACTCGGACTTACATAAGTCAAAGTCATCTTTCCTGCGTCACCTGCAGCCTGATATACATTTCTGTAATAGGCAAGGGCAAACACAGGTTCACACCCATATCCCTCAATTCCTGCAACGGTAGAGATAGTTCCTGTCGGGGCAATTGTTGTAGTTGCACCGTTTCTCATTCCATAAAATCTAATTCCATTTACTATCTCTTCCCAATTAACTTCGGGTCTATTCCAATTTCTTAAATATGGTCTTAAAGGTTTTGGAGGAGACCATTTCAAATTTGACGGGTCATAAATACTACCCGAAATTTTTGGAAAGGGACCTCTTTCTTTAGCTAACTCTATGGAAGCTTTCATAGCATGGAATCTAATAAATTCAGAAATTTGGGCAGCAAATTCCTGACCTTCATCACTTCCGTATCTAATTCCCATAGAATACATAAGATCCGCAAGCCCCATAAAACCAAGTCCGATTCTTCTTACATTCCAGGCAGCCTCTTTTATTTCAGGAACAGCAGGGATAAAAGAATTTGCAGATACAACATTATCTAAAAATCTTGTAGATAAAATTACAGTTTTTCTTAATTCCTCCCAATCTAAAATTCCTTCTTTATCTGCCATTTCCAGTAAATTGATAGAACCTAAACAACAATTTTCATAAGGGCCAAGCCACTGCTCTCCGCAGGGATTTGTTGATTCTAAATCATAAAGATGGGGAACAGGATTATATTTGTTAGCAGTATCAATAAACAAAACACCGGGTTCTCCGTTTTTATGAGCGTAGCTGACGATCATGTCAAAAATCTCTCTTGCCATGGGTCTTTCCCTAACTTCATTATTATGAGGATCAATAAGCTCATAAGTCGTATCATTTCTTACTGCTTCCATAAACTTATCCGTTATAGCAACGGAAATATTAAAGTTAGAAACTTTTCCTTCTTCCGATTTGCATTTAATGAAATCTCTAATATCCGGATGATCAACTCTTAAAACTCCCATGTTTGCACCCTTCCTGATACCTCCCTGAGCAATCTCACCAAAAGCAGCGTCATATACTTTTAAAAATCCGATAGGTCCTGTAGCTACACCGTTGCTTCGTGAGACATTGGAACCTTTTGACCTTAATCTTGAAAAAGAAAACCCATTCCCTCCTCCGGATTGTTGAATTAAAGCTGCAACTCTAAGAGTAGAAAAAATTCCATCCTTTTCTCTACCTAAATCGTCAGAAATAGGAAGAACAAAACACGCGGCAAGTTGCCCCAAAGGAGTACCTGCACCGGTAAAGGTAGGGGAGTTGGGAAAAAATTTCTTGGAAGAGATCAGGTTATAGAATTCAATTTCTGTTTTTTGGGGATCTCTAAATAATGTATCCGGCTCAGCAACAGCTTTGGCTACCCTATCAAACATTTGCTCGGGGGTTTCCGCCACTGCACCTTTCGTATCTTTTCTTAAATATCTTTTCTCCAAAATAGTCCTGGCATTATCCGAAAACTCAATATTTGGATTCTTACCTAGCCCTTCAGAGTCAGAAAAATATAAATAGGAATTCATGATACCCTGATTATTTCACGGGTCAGCAACCTCTCACTGCCTCAAGCAAAGATTGTCGAAACGTGAACATCTTCTATTAATTTTTTACTACTATTAATCTAATAAACTTTTTGAATAAACACAATGGATTTTTTCTAATATTCTCAATTAATCTTACTTTCCTCTTAAAAAGGCAGGGATATCGTATTTGGATTGAAAATCCTGATCATTTAAATCCTCAGGTTTGAAGATATTTTTAGGACTTTCGGATTTATCTTCTTTCTTTGGAAGAGGAACATACTCCTTCTCAACATAGTTGTAACCTTTATCTTCTTCCTTAGTATCAAAACCTGTGGCAATTACTGTAATTTTAATTTTACCTTCAAGTTCATCGTCAATTGTCGTCCCAAAAATGATATTAGCGTCTTCATCAGCTATCTGTCTTATAATATTTGCTGCCCTATCAACTTCTTTCATAGTCATATCTTTTCCTCCCATAATGTTAAACAATATTCCCTTGGCACCGTCAATTGACTGCTCCAGAAGTGGGGAAGAAATTGCAGCTTTAGCGGCTACTTCCGCTCTGTTATCTCCGGTTCCAATTCCAATACCCATCAGTGCAGTTCCTGCATCTTTCATAACGGCTTTAACGTCAGCAAAGTCCACATTGATAAGTCCCGGCATAACAATTAAGTCGGATATACCCTGCACACCCTGATTTAATATACTGTCCGAAAGTTTAAAAGCATCAATTATGGACATATTGTCGTCCGCAACTTCCAAAAGTCTTTGGTTTGGAATTGTTATTAACGCATCTACTTGGCTTTTAAGCTCCGCTATACCTCTTTCTGCATTTCTCATTCTTAACGCCCCCTCAAAAGCAAATGGCTTGGTTACAACTCCGATAGTTAAGGCACCTAAATCCTTGGATAACTTAGCTATGGTAGGAGAAGCTCCCGTTCCTGTGCCTCCACCCATACCCGCGGCAATGAAAATCATATCGGATCCTTCAAGATGGGATTGAAGAAGATCGGTAGATTCCTGAGCCGATTTCTTACCTACTTCGGGGTCTGATCCTGCCCCCAAACCATGGGTAATTTCCTGTCCTATTGGAACTTTAATAGGAGCTTTATTTACGGATAAATCCTGAGCGTCGGTGTTTATTGCCAAAAATTCAACACCATGTATTTGTTTTGAATCTATCATTGAGTTGATAACGTTACCTCCGGCTCCCCCTACACCTACAACTTTTATTTTAGCGAAGCGTTCTATTTCAGGCTTTACTTGCATATATTAATCTTTGGGCAGATGGATTATCAAATTATATTACTAAC
>Ga0315268_10008805_pt1 | contig 10509 bp, 7 predicted proteins | sample C1_top_MG_FD_204535 | JGI IMG/M metagenome (GOLD analysis project Ga0315268, IMG submission 204535) | Sediment microbial communities from Yellowstone Lake, YNP, Wyoming, USA - C1_top | ecosystem: Environmental > Aquatic > Freshwater > Lake > Sediment | place: USA: Wyoming | collected 2017-08-01 | reverse complement strand
TGGATCACGTCAAACAGGTATGGCCCCTGCGCGCTCGTGTCGCTCGGCTCTTGGACCGTCCGGCCCAACGCGCTCACGACGCCCGCCGTCACCGTGGGGCCGCCGTCCAGCACCAGCGCGTTGCCAATCGCCACCACCCAATCACCCACCTGCAACTGATTCGAATCGCCCAGGTCGGCCATCGGGAGATCGTTCCCGCTGATCTGCACCACCGCCAGGTCGGTCATGGGATCGCGTCCAATCAGCTTAGCCTCGAACGACCGGCCATCGGGCAGCGCCACGAGCAATCGCTGTGCGCCTTCCACCACGTGATTGTTGGTCAAGATGTGCCCCTGTTTGTCATAGATCACGCCTGAGCCGACGCCGGCTGGTATATCAAAAGGCTGGTTGAACTGGTCGACTTGAACCTGCTCGTTCGTGATCTGCACGACTGCTGGTTTCACTCGTTGGGCTACCAGGCGAACGGCCGCGCCGAAATCGCCGGGTGATAGAGAGGAGACGGGGAACGGCGTAGCTGTGGGCTGCGTGGGCGCTACCGCAGCAGGGACCGGCGACGCGGCTGGAAACGTCGCCACCGCCGCGGATGCTGCCGGGGTAGGCGTCGGCTGTGCCGTGACGGTAAACATGGGACAACATCCCGCTTCGGCGACCATGAGCAGCGATACGACCAAAATTGGTATCCCGACATGGACAACTTTGCGCATGTTCATTTGTCCTCCTGGCATCACGGAACGTCTTGTGCCGGTGCGTCTGGTACCTCATCTCTATTGGCGCATACGTGCGGAGCAGAGGCAGTCATTGGATACCGAAAATTGAAGCACTGTCATGGCAGTAGCGGAGTGACATGGCTTCATATTCAGTATAGCCACCAGCGCACATGCCCACATCCGGCGGAAGGGTTGTTTGTCCACGCTATTTGGAGGGAGGAAAATGTCCCCCAAAAGTGTGAAGAGATAGAGTCAAGCAACCTTGTTTAAACTCTGCCAGGGCGCGTCAGAGGTGAGTATTCGTGGTAACAGGTGATTTTCTTCGATGACATCTTGGACCTGGGCAATCACCTTAGCCCGACGAGCCTACGGAGAGGTCAGCAGGTCCAACGCCTGGAGCAGTTGCGTGTCGCTGCTAGCCCGCAATTGTGCAGACGTCATGTCTTGCTCTGCTTCCGGGAACGTTGGCGTCACGTTAGTGGGCAGGGCAACTGTCACGTCCGGCGATAGGCCTTTGTGCCAGATGACGTGCCCGTCAGGCGTCAGCCATTCTTGGGTTGCTAGCAGTAATGCCGAGCCATCGGACAGGGGAAACTCGTTCAGTACCGTGCCCGTGCCAAAGGTCTTTTCTCCAACCACCTTGGCTCGATGTGCATCTTGTAGCGCCCCGACGGTGATCTCGGCAGCGCTGGCCGTGCCGCCGTTGATCAGAACCACTATCGGCAAATCAGACGCAGTGTACTTGTGATCAACGGGCATAGGCTTGACTTGGCCCTGGGCATTTTTCTCCTCCAAGACGTTGCCGTTGCTCAAGAACTGGCTGGCTACGCCGATTGATTCGTCCAACAGTCCGCCCGGGTCGTCACGCAGGTCCAGGACGATGCCCGTCATCCCTTGTTGCTGGAGGTCCGACAATGTCTGGTGCAGCTCCGAGCTGACCCCCTGGCTGAACGCCGCGATGCGCACATGCGCGATGGTTGTACCGGGGATTCGGTGCCAGGTGACGTTCCGGAGGGTAATCTTGGCTCGCGTTAAAGTGACATCGTGCGTCTGTCCGGTGCTCGGATCCTGGATGGTCAACGTGACCTGGGTGCCGGCCGGGCCCAAAATCCGGCTGATGATTTGATCCAAGGGGAGGCCTGTGATGTCTTGCCCGTTGACTTGCAGGATAATATCGCCAGGTCGCAAGCCGGCGCGTTGAGCGGGCGAACCATCTAACGGTGCGACAACAACCAGATGGCTGTCCTTGATCTGCACTTCAATGCCGACACCCTCAAACTGACCTTGGGCAAAGTCCTGTTCCGCTTTCACCATTTCAGGAGTCAGGAAGCGACTGTGGCCCGTGTCTCCCAGGGCATCGGTCATCCCGCTGATCGCTGCATAGGTCAGCCGTTGAGGCTGTGCCGCTAGATGATCCACATACTCGCGTTGGATGAGGTTCCAGGCTTGAGCTATCAACTGAAAGCTAGATGTCGCGCCGGGCGCAATGTTGCTTGGCGCAGCATAGACAGATAGCACCTGGCGATCCAGCACAATGCCTCCGGCCAGTCCGGTCAACAAGACCAGCAGAACCAAGCCCAGTTCTCCAAGACGGCGCAGTTGACGCTTCATCACTTTTCACCTTTCTATTGTTCCCACAGCGGCACCAGTTTGAGAATCCAGCGCGTCATGTAGACGCCCGCCAGCGAGGAACCGGCCACCACCGGGATCATCACAGCCCAGGCGTGCCAATGTAGCGGCACGACGCCAAACAGGTTCCGCAGCGGCGTATACAATGCCAGTAACTGCAATCCCACCGCGGCGGCATAACTCCACAATAAGGTCGGGTTCGACCACAGAGACAAGTCGTCCAATTGTCGCACGACCATCACGCGCGTAAAAGCGTGCAAGACAATGCCTGTGAACAACATCGTCCGCGCATAGGCAACGCCGCCCAAGCGCAGCCCCACCCAAAATAGCAGGCTGTATGCAATTAGCGTGCGAAAGATACTAGCCGCAATCGTCGCATAGATGGTCTTGTTCAAGATCGGCTCGTCGTGGCGGCGCGGGCGGCGCTTCATGACATGCGGCACAGCCGGGTCGGCAGCCAGCGCGCTCGCGGGTACCAGGTCGGTCACGACGTTCACCCACAACAGCATCTTGGCTGAAAGTGGAAAGTAGCCAAAAGCCGAAAGCGCTAGGACGACCAACACCTCACCCAGGCTGGTGCTGAGCAGATAGTTGGTGAACTTGCGGATGTTGTCAAAGATGCGGCGGCCTTGCTCAATGGCGGCGACGATGGTGGCAAAGTTGTCGTCCAGGAGCACCATCGCCGAAGCTTCCTTGGCAATGTCGGTGCCGCGCAGGCCCATCGCCACGCCCACGTCGGATTGCTTGAGCGCGGTCGCGTCGTTTACGCCGTCGCCCGTCATGGCGACAAAGTGGCCCGCGTCCTGCAACGCTTGCAGGACTTGTTGTTTGATCTGCGGCGTGGCGCGCGCCACAATGTCCACCGCCTTCATCCGCTCAGGCAGGGCCTGGGGCGAGAGGCTCTCCAGATCACGCGCTTCGACAGCGCGCTCACCAATGCCGAGTTGCTTCGCAATGGCCTGAGCGGTCAATCCGTTGTCGCCGGTGATCATGACTACACGGATTCCCGCGCCTCGTGCTTGCGCAATGGACTCGGCGGCTTCGGGGCGCGGCAGATCCATAAGCGCCTGCAGGCCTAGAAACGTCATGCCTTGCTCGGCTTTGACGGCTTGCGCCGAAGCAGCGTCTGCCGAGGCGGTGGCCACTGAAGCAGCGGACGCCGAAGCGATCTCTTTCCGCGCGAGCGCCAGCACGTACATGCCCTCGCTCTGCAACTGTTGAATCTCTGTGCGAACGAGCTGGCAGTGCGTGTCGTCGAACGGCACAAGCTGATCTGCATTCCAACACGAGGTGCAGCGGTCTAACACTGTCCCTGGCGCGCCTTTGGTATAGGCTACGCAGTGGCCATCGCGCTGATGGATCGTCGTCATCATCTTACTCTCAGGACTGAATGGAATCTCGTTGACCTTGAGCTGACTGGCGCGCTCACGCTCGATATCCAGGCCAGCCTGTTGAGCGGCCCGCAGCATCGCCGTGTCCACCGGATCGCCGATGATTTTGACGTCCGAGCCATCTTCGATGGTCGCCTCGTTGCACAAGACGCCCGCGCGCAACACCTCGGACAGCGCCTCATCGTTCACCCGACCGCGTGGCACTGCAATGGTACGCCCGTCGGCAAATACACACTGAACAGTCATAACGTTCTGTGTCAGCGTGCCGGTCTTGTCGGTGCAGATCGTATCCACCGATCCGAGCGATTCGACGACCGACAACCGGCGCACCACGGCGTGGCGCGTCGCCATCTCCCGCGCGCCCAGTGCCAACGCAAAGGTCAGCACGATCGGCAAACTTTCGGGTATCGTCGCCACGGCCAGGCTGAGCGTGTTGAGCGCCACATCTACCGGCGGCTCGTGCAGCACAAACAGCAAGATCACGGCGACGACGACGGCCAGCGAGCTGACGATGATGGTCATCTGCCGCGCCATCTTTTGCACCTCGACCTGGAAGGGCGTGGGTCGCTCGGCCATCTGTTCCAGTGTCGTCGCAATCTGCCCGACCTCGGTCGCCATGCCGGTGCGGACAGCCACGGCCAGTCCAGCCCCCTGGGTGATGTACGTCGAACCAAAAACCATGCTCGTGCGCTCGGCCAGCGGCGCATCCGGCGCAACGGGATTCTGCGATTTGTCCACGCCCACGCTTTCGCCGGTGAGCGCAGACTCGTCGGCGCGCAGGCTGTGAGCATCCATCACACGCGCGTCGGCAGGGGCCTTTTGCCCGTGAGTGAGCACCAGGATGTCGCCGGGCACGACCTCAGCGGCATCTACCTGGCGGCGCACGCCATCGCGGACTACCACTGTCTTAAAGACCAGGAGCTTTTCTAACGCCTCTAATTCTTTCTGTGCGTGATACTCTTCAAAAAAGCTCAAGATCACGCTCAACGCAATGACGCCCACGATGAACAGCGCAGTCAATCGGCGACCACCTTCGCCGGGCAAAAAGCTCACCGCATAGGCCAGTGCTGCCGCGAACAGCAATACCAGGACAAAGAAATTGGCAAACTGCTTCAAGAACAGACGCACCGCCGAGATCGGCTTGCGCCGCGTGATCTCATTGCGGCCCAAGCGTTCCAGCCGCTCGGCGACTTGTGCTGCGGTCAGTCCCTCAGCGCTGGTGTCAAGTCGTCTCAGTATGTCATCAATGGAAAGAGCATGCCATGGTGTCGTATCCACGTTGTATGCCGCCTACGAATATAGATGGTTAGCCACGACTCACGCCATACCCACCATTGCGAGCCGATGTTCCTAGCATATACTGTCTCCTCTCTCATTCCTCCGGCCTGGCATGTTCCCGACCGCCCTGGTAATCGCACCTAGCGCAGCCTGCGCCGCCGGGGGAACTTTGGCTGATTCCACATCCTCCAGCGCCGCTGACACCAGCGCTATCTCATCGTCCTGGCCTTTACTGAGCAGGGCGTGTAGTACATGTGATGCGCCCTCTCGCAACCAGGTCGAGTCTGAATGGTACACCAATGCCTGTAGCAGCGGCACAAGCGCTGCACGGCCCAAAGCGATCAGCGACTCGGCGGCTAACCACCGCACGCCAGGCTTGGGATCTTGCAGTGTCCGCACCAGAGCCGGCGCAGCTACCGGATCGCCGATCTCACCCAATGCCCTGGCGGCTTGTCCTCGCACTTGCTCATTCGGATTTGTCAGCGCAATGATCAGCGAGGCTACGATTGATGGTCTGGTAGCCTCCACAGGCGCAGGGCGACTTGCCAGCGCATGCTGGTTGGCCATATCGGCGACATGCGCATCAACTACCCAGGCGTGATTGAGGGCACGTTTATGTGGAATAATGGTCACCTTGTGCAACAACATGAGCTGTAAGGCCGGCCGCTGGTTGACCTGAAGGCAATACGTTCGAGAGCCACCAAGCCAACGAGCCGATCAGCACAAGCCACCCTATCCTGTTTGTACCGGGCTTTTTTTGAAGAATCTGTTGTGATTCCATGCACAATCTTTCTTTTATGTTGTCAGAAACCAGGGCCTATCAAAATATAAATCAAGAAAACACCTAGGGCAAAAGCTGCTAATACCAGAAATCCCACAAGCACATCGCCGCGTGCTTCCATCAACGCGTCGCTCATCTTATGCCTTCTGGATCGAAAGAACCCCCAGGCTACCAGGCTAAGCAACAGGCCCACGAGAACGCCAAGCAGTAAGGGTACGACTTGCACAGATAACATCTGGCACATCCCCAGGTAAATCGAACCATCCGCTCCTCTGCCCATACGATAGCACACAGAGGGCGCTTTTGTCTTTACCGACGTATAAAGCGAACCTTATCCTGATATTAAAGCCGCGGAACCCCAAGACAATTCCTGAGGAGGAACGGGATCAGGCGTGGAGCACGCGAAAGGAAAGATCGAGACGAGGTTGACCATCTTGCAAGGTCTGCAAGAAATACAAAAGATAACTCAGCCTTGCTCGGCTGGCCTGGGCTGTGCGGGGCTGGTGTGACGGATCACCAGCAACGTGGCTGCAATCACGATAAGGACGACCGAGATAATCTGCGCCGTCGGGATATTGTCTATTCGCCAGGCATCCGGTCGCAGCGACTCGACCCACAGCCGCCCCAACGGATACCAGATCAGGTAAGCTAGGAACAGGTCACCTTCCTTGAGCTTCCCAGCCAGCTTGCGTCCCACGACCAGGAGCAAGATGCAGCCGATCACATTCCACAGCGACTCGTACAAGAAATCCGGCTGAAAGCGTGTGGTGAGCGGATACTTGATGAGATCATTAAAGGGTGGAATGCGATGATAGGGGTCAATCGAAATGCCCCACGGCAGCGTTGTCGGCGGGCCGTACAATTCCTGGTTGGCAAAGTTGCCCCATCGCCCAATCGCTTGACCGAGAAGCAATGCCGGCGCGCCAATGTCCACGTATCGCAAGAGGCTCAGCTTGGCGCGGTAGGTATACAGCAGGATGCCTATCAGCCCTCCGGCAATGGCGCCATAGATGCCCAGGCCGCCATCCCAGACATAGAAAATTGCTACCGGATGCTGGCGGTAATAGGCCCAACCAACGTTTCCTCCAGCCGGGCTGGAAAAGACGTGATACAACCGCGCGCCGACGATGCCGAGCAGCACGACAATGACGAGTATGTTCCAAACATGGTCTTCTTTTTCGCCCCGGCGCTTGGCCTCCAATGACGCCACGTAACCACCGACGAGCGCCCCGGTCATGAGAATGATGCCGTACCAATAGACCGTCAACGGGCCTAGACGAAAGGCACTAAGTGGACCGGGCATGTCCTATTCTCCTATCCGAATGATTGTTCCCGGCAACTGTTGGAAACTAAAGACCGACTGGGGGCGCGTTCACGCGCGCTCGCATCAACCAGAGTCTATCATAACACGGGGGAAGGTGTGCTGTCTTTGCGAATGCCTAAAGGCGAGGTTAAGTTCACCTTAAAGCCATCGGCACACAGGCCGACCTCGTCACGAATTGGTTGAACTCATCGTGCCTCTTCGCCTGTATTGCGCTCCAGACGACTTGTAGACTGGATGAACTGGCTGATATTGCTATCCACTTCATGGGGGTAAGCAAATCCAAGCGCATCGGCTGTTTCTGTGGCAAGCTGTCTAAAGAGGGTGGTGGTGGCGAACAGAGCGTTCCAACTATCCTGACTATCGAAATGGGAAAACGTTTTGTGTAGAGATTCCCAAACGCCTCCATCAACCCATGCTTGCATGTGTTTCCCCTCGAACCGTGTATCATATTTCCAGTCATGCCTGGATTGCTCATGCCATTCGATCATTTTCAGTAAGAGACTGTCCTTGATCCCCTGCTCCCGAGACTTTACAAGCCACAGTTCTTCTCGGTGCAGGTATTTGGCCACATGATAGGCCTCAAACCAAAACTCGCGCACAAGGTTACGCAAGTCCTGTTCGGTCGGCCTTTTCGCTTCTCTGCTGTCGAACGTAGGCCTCGCCAGGCGAGCGGCCATGCCATCTTTGTCCAGGAGGACTTGATATCCGATGTTCAACCAATCTGGGAGCGCCCGGTTGACCAGCCCGGCAAGCACGTCAACGGTGTAAAAGATGAAATCAACCTTGACGCCTTGTTTGAAGATGACCAGGCGGCTTGGGTAGACTGCGTCTCCAAAATCTACTTTCTCAGGTATGTATACCCAAACTATATCGAGGTGGGATAGCCACTGGTCATCTTGGGTATAGGGTTCGTGCGTCTCGGAAAAGACACTCACGTCAAAATCCGACAGCTCGTCCACGGGCCCTTTCCCAGCCCGTGAGCCAGTCAGGATCAGTGCTCGGATAGGCTCCTCTTTGTTAGCCCAGTTGATAATCTTGGCGAGCATGTTGTCGGTCGGCGTCATCGCTATTGTCCAGTGGGGTAGGTACAGCAGCTAGCGATGCAGCGCCTTGCAACACAGGATGTCACTGCGCGCCGGAGTGATTTCTCTAAAGTGTCTACGTCTTTGGACTTGAATAGCACTGTCAGACGTGATGCGATAAGCTGTCAGGGGCTAGTTTGTGCTCTCTTTCTGTTCGCAGATGGGCTCTCGCGTTGAAAGGGGTGGCTCCATCAACATCAGGCGTATGTTTCATGGCAGTCGCTTGACCTGCTGGATATCAAGAATCATCATATTCTCGTAGCACGTGTCGCGCGTGTGATAGGGGATAAGTTTGGACACCGGTTGGCCTTTGTAGTACACTTGCACAAAGCCATCGATCTTTTTAGCGACTACGTCATACTGGACTAGCCACCCTGACGGGCCGAGAAACTGGTGTGTGCCCGCCATCACTGTCTTGTCGTCTGGACCTTCCACGCGCACAGCCAGCGTATCTGTCACCAGCGGTGCGCCTTTCATGTCAAACACCCGGCCGGCTACGCCAGTACACTTGCAGCCTTCACCAGTGAACGTGTTCGGTATATAGGTTGTGTTGATCAGAAGGAACTGATGCGGATCAGGAGTGCCCGTGGCACGTATCGTCCATGATGGTGCGACCCAGCCAGATGGCGGCGGCGTCGGGCTGGGTCTAACGGTCGGCGTCGGAGTGGTGAGGCGATTGGAGATATTGTACCACTTTTGCGCTTCGGCTTTCTGGGCGTCGCCGGGCGCAACGCGTACCGCGCTGGCGAATCGATCTCGTGCAGAGAATGGATCCCCTTGTCCCATCAGTGCCTCGCCGGCCGTCATATACGCTTCGTACAGCCACTGGGCGACCCTGCCGCCGAAATAGGTGGGCTGTTGCTCGTGCACGACCGACAATTTGCGGATCGCCATGTCCCAGTTCTTTGCCTGATAAGCCTCAGCTCCGTCAAGAAACGTCGCGACAATGCGTCGGGCCGTATCGGTGCGCTGATCGAGCGGACGCACCGAGAGCGCTTTTTGAAAGTAGCCATCGGCCACTTCGATAGCTGCGATCGTTTCGGCTTGCTCGACCTGCATATTGCCGAGCTGGGTGTAGGCATTAAACAGATACTCTTTGACCTCTGTCGGTCTAAAGTTAGGGTCGGCTGATCGAATTGACTCAAAGGCCTGCGTTGTTTCTGGCCAATTGCTCGATTGATACAACTTGACCGCGTTGTCATATTCGAGGGATAATGCTTGTGTGGATTTGATCTGTTCGACCAGGCTGGCAGCGTCGCGATAATTGGCTTCAAGCGCCTCGAGTTCTTGTAGCAAGCGCATAGCTTTTGCCTGATCGCCGGCATTCAAGGCCTCCGTCGCCTGAACGTACAATTTGGCTGCCTGCTCTAACCGTTGAGCTCGCGCTAGGCCCGCAATAGCTTGCGGATCGTCTGGCGCCGCAGTCAGGATGTCTTGGTAGGTCTGAGTCGCGTCAGCATACTGGCCCGACGCAATTTGAACTTGGGCGGTCTGCCGCATTCTTTCAATGCGCGCCACGCGGGCACGCTCGACCTGAGCTGGCACCGCCCAAGTCTGATAGGCCAGATACACTGCACTGCCGACGACCAGCAGTAGCACGGCTGCCCCCACCCACCATAGACGCCGCAGCCAACCCGAGCGCGCCTGCAACCGCGCGCCGCGCTGCAGGCCAGTGCTCATCGCCGTGCGCAGTTGAGCGCTTTCGAGGAACTGGGCTACACGCGCGTCGCCGGGATAATTGATCTGCAACTGGGTGAAGCAAGCCACGGCTTCGGCCCATTCGCCTAACCCAAAGTGTCTGAGTCCCTGCTGGTAAAGAGGATCGTTTTCCATAGTGATCATTCCTTCGAATCAAGATTAGGCGATGCGGGCAAGCGTTTCGAGTAACATAGGAACGGCCGGGCCAAGCAGCACGGCGAACATTGCTGGAAAAATTAAAAAGACCAATGGGAACAGCAGCTTGATCGCCGCCTCACGCGCCAGTTCCTCGGCTCGCTGGCGCCGGATGATGCGCAACTGGTCGGCCTGCGCTCGCAGAACGTTGCCGATGCTCACACCCAACTGGTCGGCCTGAATAACGGCCGCCATCAAGTTGGACATATCGGGCAGTTGGATGCGTTCCGATGCAGAGGCGAGCGCCTCGCGCCGCGTGCGACCCAGCAAGATCTCGGCCAAGATGCGGCTAAACTCCTCGGTCAGCGGATTGTGCCAGCGCGCACTGACCCGCTTGAGCGCCTGGTCAAAGCTCTGGCCCGCCTCGATGCACACGACAATCATGTCTAGCGCGTCCGGCAGCGCTCGCACGATCTGCCGTTTG
>Ga0315268_10008804_pt1 | contig 10510 bp, 10 predicted proteins | sample C1_top_MG_FD_204535 | JGI IMG/M metagenome (GOLD analysis project Ga0315268, IMG submission 204535) | Sediment microbial communities from Yellowstone Lake, YNP, Wyoming, USA - C1_top | ecosystem: Environmental > Aquatic > Freshwater > Lake > Sediment | place: USA: Wyoming | collected 2017-08-01 | reverse complement strand
AACTTTAAGTATAATAAGTGGGTATATAAACGGGCCCTTAGCTCAGTTGGTCAGAGCAGCTGACTCATAATCAGCGGGTCGGGGGTTCAAGTCCCTCAGGGCCCATTTTAAATAAAGTTCTATCACAGCAGATATTGATCGTTGATTTAATAAGACCCGCAAAAGGGTCCGGGAAAACTATTTTCCCGGGTTTTCGGGGTCACAGGTCCGGCAAAGCCGGATCGCCATAGGGGCAGAGCCCCTGTGGGGGAGTCCCGAGATAAATCGGGACGACAGGGTCGGGGGTTCAAGTCCCTCAGGACCCAAAAAAATAAGTGAAAAATAAAACTCAAATTAATCCAATAATAGATTCTCTAAAGCAGCATTATATAAACATCGGAAAAACTGCACTTAATTTTACAAATCCGCTTGAAATTCTTGTAGCTACAATTTTATCGGCGCAGTGTACAGACGAAAGAGTAAATAAAATCACACCTGTAATTTTTAAGAAATACAAGACGGCTCATGATTATGCCGACGCAGATATAAAGGTCTTTGAACAGGAAATAAAATCCGCAGGTTTTTATCATAATAAGGCAAGAAACATAATAGGGACATGCAAGATTATAGAAAAAAAGTATAACGGCAGGGTGCCGGATAAAATGGATGATCTGCTTGGGCTTCTGGGAGTTGCGCGCAAAACCGCTAATATAGTTTTAGGTAATGCTTACGGGATCATTGAAGGCATCGCCGTAGACACCCATGTCAGGCGTCTGTCAAAAAGAATGGGGCTTACAAAAAATGACAGTCCGGAAAAAATAGAACTTGACCTTATGAAAATAGTTGACAGAAGCGACTGGTTCGATATTTCAAACATAATAATAGAACATGGGCGCAAAACATGCAAGGCAATTAACCCGGGCTGCGGCGGATGTTTCCTGTTAAGAATCTGTCCGAAAACCGGAGTAACGGGCAATTAGCTCAGCGGGAGAGCACTCCCCTCACACGGGAGGGGTCGCAGGTTCAAACCCTGCATTGCCCAAATCGAAACCGTTTGCGACCCCGTAAAAGGGGTTCAGAGGGGAAAAGGATTTTTCCCCTTGAAGGGTGACAGTCCCGACAATATGTCGGGACGCAATAGGGGAGTAGCCCATATTGGGAGCGAATCGGATGAGCGACGGGGTCGCCAGGTTCAAACCCTGCATTGCCCATTAATTTTATGAATAATAATACACTGACCGAACTGATAGAATTACAGAAAATAGATATCGACATCGACGAAGTAAAAATTTATATTTCAGATATCAACAGCAAAATAGCACTTTTTCAGGACGGGTTAAAAACCGCCAAAGAAAAAATAGACGCCATAAAAAAAGAAATAACCCAGAGCACTATTTTGAAAAAAGAAAAAGAACTTGCTGTTGCAGAAATTGATGAACAAATACGAAAACACACTATGGAATTAAATGCCATTAAGTCAAACGATGCTTATAAGGCATTGCTGGCGGAAATAAACAATTCCAGACAGGATAAAATAAAGGTAGAAGACGAGATTCTCGTAATAATGGAAAATGAAGAACAGAAAGCCGCTGAAATAAAGAAATTACAGGATGAGTATTCAAATAACGAAAAAGAATTTACTCAGAACAGAGCTGTATTTGAAACAGAAATAAAAAATAATGAAACAAAAATAAATGATCTTATACAGCAAAGAAACGCAAAAACGGAAAAACTGCCTCTAAATATAATAAAACAGTATGAAAACATACGAAAGAACAAAAAGGGTCCGGTAGTGGTTGAAATAAAAGATTTTATGTGCGGAGGATGCCACAGAAATCTTCCGCTTCAGGTAGTCGATCAGGTGAGGCAGGGGAATGATATTATCTTATGCGACCACTGCCAGCGGATTCTTTATCAAAAAACATGAACAGTATAACGGCTTATATAGACGGAGCTTCAAGGGGCAATCCAGGCCATTCAGGCATCGGTGTGGCCATCTATGACGAATCCGGCAACAGCATTAAGAATATCAAAAAGTATATAGGGAAAACCACAAATAATGTCTCGGAGTATACTGCATTTATTGCAGCGCTGGACGAAGCGGAAAAACTCGGCGTAAAAAATATCAAAATATTTCTTGATTCGGAACTTGTTTACAAGCAGTTCACCGGAGAATATAAAACAAAAGACGAAAATTTAAAAACGCTTCTTGCTGAAATAAGAAATAAAGCAAAATATTTTAGAACGCTGGAAGTTACGCACATCCCGAGAGAAAAAAATAAGGAAGCAGATAAACTTGCAAATATTGCAGTAAATTTAGGCGAAACAGGAGGGGGCTGAGAAATCGCTCCGATTTGATATCGGAGAGGAAAGTCCGGACTCCACAGGACAGGGTGATGGCTAACCGCCACCGTCTCCCGATGTTACATCGGGGGGCAGGGAAAGTGCCACAGAAAATATACGGCCGACTTCAACCCTAAAGGTTGGAAGGCAAAGGTGAAAAGGTGTCCCTAACGGGATCCCAAGCGCAAGCAAGGGACGGTAAGAGCGCACCGCCCCGATGGTGACATCGGGGGCATGGCAAACCCCACCCGGAGCAAGGTCCAATAGGAAAAGAATTCACTTCGGTGAATGCGGGGCTGTCCGTCCCGTCACAATTTTCGGGTTGACCGCTTGACCCCGGAAGCAATTTCGGGGCTTAGAGAAATGATTTCTTAAAACAGAATCCGGCTTATGTGCCCCCTCTTGAAAAATATTCCAGAAGCACCTGCTGTGCCTCATCCCTGTCATTAAAAAAAAACTAATCAAATAATTCGCTTGACAAAATCCGAAGAATGTATTATATTTGTATATGTGTGGTGAAAAGTGGTGAATAATATCTAATTATGGTTTAACAGGGATACTTATGTTCGTCGGACTTTACAGATATGCTGTAGACTTGAAAGGACGGCTCTTCTTACCTGCCAAATTCAGGGCAAAAAATCATTTCATCGTTACTATCGGACTGGATAAGTGCCTTTACGTCTATCCAAAGAACACATGGGAAAAATTAGAGAATAAACTTGAAATTCTTGAATTCAAAAATAAATCCGAAGAAAGGGCATTTAAGAGGGTTCTGCTTTCCGGCGCAACGGAAGTTGTCCCTGACGCACAGGGGAGGATACTGATACCGCAAACCTTAAGAAATTACGCGGGAATAAAGAAGGATGTTGTCATTATAGGGGCATCCTACAAAATTGAAATCTGGGCTGTCGATATCTGGCGGGCATATTACAAATCTGCTGAAAAAATATTTGCAAAACATGCCGGCTCTTTGGAAATATAGCGAATGGAACATATCCCTGTAATGCCGAATGAAGTTACAGAATATCTAAACATACGGGAAAACGGCATCTATATTGACTGTACATTCGGCAGCGGCGGACATTCGCAGAACATATTAAACGCTCTTTCGCAAAAAGGCCGGCTTATATCTATCGACTGGGATGAGGAAACAGTAAAAAACAACGGCCCAAAATTTTCTGGTTATGAAAATTTCACGCTGATTTGCGACAATTTTGCCGATATAAGGAATATTGTCGAAAAACTAAAAATTGAACGTATAGACGGAATACTTTTTGATCTGGGTTTTTCATCACAGCAGATTGAGGATAAGGAAAGGGGATTCAGTTTTTTGGGGGAATCACCGCTTGACATGAGATACAGCAAAGACAACCCGCTGACGGCACAAATACTGCTGAACAGTTACCCGCAGGATTATCTGGAAAATATGCTTAAAAATTACTCGCAGGAGAGATTTTCTAAAAGCATAACAAAAGGAATAATCGGATACAGAAACGCAAAAAAAATAGAAACGACAAAAGAACTCGTCGAAATAATAAGAAGGGCTACACCGTCATGGTATCATCACAGGCACATTCATTTCGCTACAAAAACATTTCAGGCATTAAGGATGGCAGTGAACAGCGAAATAGAAAACATAGAGAACGGAGTTAAATCCGCTATAGATTTGATTTCCAGCCGCGGACGTGTTGCGGTCATATCTTTTCACTCGATGGAGCACAGGTCTGTAAAAAACATTTTCCGGCAGGCGAAGCAGGATAATCTCGTAAAACCTGTTGTAAAAAAGCCAATACTGCCGTCAGAAAATGAAATAAATACAAACCCGCGGGCGAGATCTGCGCAGATGAGAATTGTCGAAAAAATATGAAAAATTATAAAAAAAACAGATACATTTATTACTCTCTAACTGTTTATACCATAATTGTTGCCGGTTCATTTTTCGTCTGGGAAAAGATGCAGCAAAAACTGCTTTCACAGAGGATAAATGCTATACGCGAAAAAACTGCAAAGGTGGCAGCGGAGAACCAGAGAATAAACATGAAAATCGATAGAATCACCTCTTTTGACAATATCGAAGAAATAGGAAAAAAGAGGTTCGGACTGGTAACACCGGACATTGCCGGTGTCGTAACTGTTCAAGACGATTTGAAAAAATGAAAAAATTCAAAATAAAGGTCAATTTTATATCATTTATTATTCTTGCCGGATTTATAGCAATCGGGATACGGTTGTTCCAAGTACAGATTGTTCAGCATAGGCCTTACACAACAGATGTAAAAAATAAGGTTGACAGGATTGTAAAAATCCAGTTGCCGAGAGGCAGCATTCTTGACTGCAAAAACCAGCCTCTTGCTACGTCAATGGCAATACAATTGTGTTATATTGAACCTGGGAAAGCAGAAAAATATATTAATAAATACGCATTGGCTAAATGTACAAAACTGCCGGTTGATTATATCAATTCAAAATTCAACTATCGGAATAAACACGTCCTGCTTAAGGAAAACATTCTTCAGGAAGAAATCGATAAAATAAAAACAACTGCGTTAATGGATCCTAAAAAAAATTCTAGTGAAAGCGGAATTTTTTTTGAAAAAGGTCAATCGAGAAGCTACCCGCAAAATGCGCTGGCGAATTATGTGGTGGGGACAGTCGGATCTGAGAACAAAGGGCAGTCCGGTATAGAACTTTTATTCGATAGTTTTCTTACCGGAAAATTGATAACATACACCACAACAATAGACAGAAAAGGCAGGGCAATTACCGCTCCGAACATACCGGAAGAAAAAAAGTCCGTAATACTCACAATAGACAGCAAAATACAACATGCCGTAGAAAAGGAAATAGAAAAAGCATATCTTGACACTAAGCCAAATCTTGTAACCTGTATAGTACAAAATCCGCAAACCGGCGAAATTCTGGCAATGGCGACGTATCCGTCTTTCGATTCGAATATCAAACATAAAAGAGATCAAAAAATGTTTAAAAATCCCGCCATAGCCAACACTTATGAGCCGGGCAGCGTATACAAGATTGTAGCGGCGGCGGCGGCACTTGAAAACAATCCCGAAGTATATAATGATAAATTTTACTGCGAATTGGGAAAATACCGTCTCAGCAAAGATGTAACGATTCACGACGCGATACATCAATACGGATTGCTGTCTTTCGAAGAGATTTTTGCTTATTCTTCAAACATAGGGTTCTCTAAACTTTCAAAAAAAATAGGGAGCCACAAATTATGGCAGTACAGCCGGCTATTCAGCTTCGGTGAAAAAACAGGCATTGACCTTCCGGCAGAAGAAAAAGGCACGTTGAAACCGCCGGAAAAATGGTCTGGAATCACCTGTCAAATGATGTCTTTCGGCCAGGAGGTTTCAGTCACACCGCTCCAGATTGTAAATGCCTATTCAGCCATTGCCAACGGCGGTTTTCTTATGGAACCTTTAATAGTGAAATCCATGGTGTGTAACGGAAAAGAACAAAAAGTATACGAACCGTGCGTAATAAGAAGAGTTATGTCACAACACACCGTCTCAAAAATGACAGAGATGCTTGAAGCTGTTGTCAACTATGGAACCGGCGATAGAGCAAAAATTCCAGGCATACAGATCGCCGGCAAGACCGGCACGGCACAAAAGTACGACAGGAAGCAAAGGCACTATTCAGAAAAAAAATATGTTTCATCTTTCGCCGGTTTTTTCCCGGCGGATAACCCGAAAGCCACAGTGCTTGTTATGATAGATGAACCTACCGGTGATTACTGGGCGTCTTCTGTGGCGGCGCCGGTCTTCAAAAGAATTGCGAGCGATATTATAGAATATTTAAACATACAGCCCGTCACGAAAGTAGCGTCAAAATAGAATTTATGAAAATCACCGATCTGATAAAAGGACTTGATATTGAAGCAACCGGAGATGGGGAAAGCGAAATTTCCGGAATAATTTACGACTCAAGAAACGCTTTTAAGAACTGCCTGTTTGCAGCGCTCCACGGCTCAAAGGAAGAAGGCAAAAAGTATATAAACGATGCCGTATCGAAAGGTGCGGCTGCCGTACTGACCGACGATAAAACAAACGCTGAAAACAATCCGCTTCTGGGCAACACGACATGGCTTTTCTGTAATAATGTTTCCGAAACAATGGGTAAGGTATCATCCCGTTTTTTCAAAGATCCATCGGCATCAATGAAAATATTTGCGGTCACCGGAACAAACGGGAAAACCACTATCACGTATCTGCTCGAGAATATATTCAGGGATATGCATATCAAACTCGGTGTTATTGGCACCATATCCTACAGATACGGCTCCATAGATATACCTGCTCTCAATACCACACCCCAGTCCGCTGACATACACAAGATGTTGAGAAAAATGAAGGACCTCGGGGCAGACGGGGCGGCGATGGAGGTTTCATCGCACGGTCTGGTCCAAAACCGCATTTCCGGCTGCAATATTGATGCGGCAATATTTACAAATCTGACGAGGGACCATCTCGATTACCATAAAACGATGGAGGAATACAAAAAAGCAAAATTTCTGCTTTTCGAAAAATATCTGAAAGAATCCGGCAAAAAAAACAAATTTTCAATAATTAATTCGGACGACCGATACGGGAATGAACTTATTAAAATTGTGGAGGGCGACATAATAACCTACGGCATAGATTCCGACGCGGATATTAGAGCGACCGATATTTCTATGTCCAGGGATAGAACGGAATTCAGCATCGTTACTGCCGGCAAAAAAATACGCATAAAAACAAAACTGGTAGGCAAATACAATATCTACAACATCATTGCCGCTGTCGGATGCGCTGTAAGTCAGAATGCTGACATATCAAAAATTGTTGAAAGCATTGAAAAGTTCAGACCGGCACCGGGAAGATTTGAAACCATCAATGCCGGACAGCCTTTTATGGCGGTCGTAGATTACGCCCACACTCCCGATGCCCTGGAAAATGTATTATCGGCGTTAAAATCAATCAGCCACGAAAAAATAATAACCGTATTCGGATGCGGCGGGGACAGGGACCGTTTAAAAAGACCGCTGATGGGCGAAATTTCATGCCGGCTTTCGGATTATACAGTTATTACATCGGATAATCCCCGTTCCGAAAACCCGGAAAGAATTATCCTCGATGTGGAAGTGGGATTCCAGAGAATGAAATGCAGCAATTACGAAGTGGTTATTGACAGGGCGCCGGCAATTGAAAAGGCAATAGATCTGTGCGGCAAAAACGATATCCTTCTGGTTGCCGGCAAGGGACACGAGGATTATTTAATTATAGGCGACAAAAAAATTCATTTCAGCGACAGAGAAGTGATAACCGATCTGCTCGCCAGAAAATACAGGCAAAATGGAAAGAACTGATCTATCGGAGATTTCAAAAGCTGTATCCGGCAAATTGACAGGCGGAACAACGGTAGTCAGCGGTGTCTCCATAGATACAAGAACCATAAAAAATGGGGATGTTTTTTTTGCCATCAGGGGCGATAGATACGACGGGCACAAATTTATCGAAGTTGCTGTTTCAAAGGGCGCTGCGGGAGTTGTAGTTTCCAAAGCATGCAAAAAGAATTCTGGCTTCCCTTCAATAATCATAAAAGATACTCTGTCTGCACTGCAGGGATTCGCAAAATATTACAGAAGCAAATATGACATAACCGTGATAGGCGTAACAGGCTCAAACGGTAAAACGACCACGAAGGATTTATTGTCTTCGATTATTTCAACCAGGGCAAAAGCTATATCCACAGAAGGTAATTTAAACAACCACGTCGGCGTGCCGCTGACATTATTCAGATTGGATAGAAGCCACAAATACTGCATTATCGAAATGGGGGCCAACCATACCGGAGAAATAGCAAAACTGACGGAAATTGCAAAACCCTCATGCGGAATTATTACGAACATAGGGCTCGCGCACATCGGCAATTTCGGAACGCTGAAAAAAATACTGGAATCCAAAATGGAACTGTTCAACAATCTTAATAAAAACGGCTGGGCAATCATAAACAGCGACGATGCGAATATATCGCCGGCGGCAGTAAAAATCAAATGCCGCAAGAAATCATTCGGTATAAAAAACAAAGCGGATGTTATGGCAATTGATATAAACCTCGGCTCAAGGGGAACATCTTTCAATATGATGTACAAAGGCATAAGAACAAACATCAAGATACCGCTGCCGGGATTATTCAATGTATATAATGCGCTGGCGGCTGCAGCGGCATCTTTTGCATGCGCGAGTGATATTACACCGGGCGATATAGCTTACGGAATAAAAAATTTTATGCCGCAACCTAAGAGGATGCAGGTCATAACACTTCGGGACGGGACGGTTTTGGTGAATGATGCCTATAACGCCAATCCCACTTCAATGCTGGATTCAATTGAAAATTTTTCAAAAATATTTTACAATAAGCGGAAAATACTCGTACTCGGCGATATGCTGGAACTCGGCAGGTACGGTGTTCAGGAGCACAAAAAGATAGGGAGGTTGATAGCGGAGAAAAAATCGGCGAAAATGATACTTGCCACAGGGCCGCTTTCGAAAAATATTGCAGACGAGTCAAACGGAATCTGGTTTAAAAACAAAGAAAATCTCTATAAGTATCTCAAAGAAAACATGCTGCCGGGAGATGCCGTATTTTTTAAAGCATCCCGCTTAATTGCTCTGGAAGAAATTGTGAGCAAACTGAATTCAGGAAGGAATTAAAATTTATGTTCTATCATATTCTCTATCCGCTGTCAAAATATTTTTCTCCGTTCAACGTTTTTCAGTATATAACTTTCAGGGCCGGCGGCGCGATGTTTACCGCACTTTTTATTTCAATTATTTTCGGGCCTTTTCTTATCAAAAAGCTGCAGCTTATGAAAATAGGCCAGCATATACGGACCGACGGGCCGAAATCTCATTTTGCTAAAGCCGGCACACCTACTATGGGCGGGCTCCTGATACTGATTGCCCTGCTTGTATCAACTCTTTTATGGGCGCGCCTTGATAACAGATTCGTTCTGATACTCATCTTTTCGTCTCTGTATCTCGGCATGCTCGGATTTGCCGACGATTATATTAAACTTATCAAGAAACAGTCCGCCGGTCTGTCGGCGTCAAAAAAGATGCTGTACCTTTCAGTTCTTGCGATAATTATTTCCGCCTATGTTTACATTTTTCCGCCCAACCCGAAATTTGCGACATCGGTCAATATACCTTTTTTTAAAAGCACTTTTCTTAACTTCGGAATTCTATACATACTTTTTTCATATTTTGTAACCATCGGCTCTTCTAATGCGGTAAATCTTACCGACGGACTTGACGGGCTGGCCGTCGGTTCAATCATTTTCTCGGCACTCGCTTATGTGGTTTTCGCATATATAGCCGGCAATGCGAAATTCAGCGAATATTTAAAAGTGATACCCGTATCCGGAGCGGGTGAAATCGCCATTTTTTTAACATCCGTGATAGGCGCCTGTCTCGGATTCCTTTGGTTCAACTGCCATCCTGCAGAAATTTTTATGGGGGATACCGGCTCGCTGTTCCTCGGGGGCGGCATAGGCATCACAAGCATTCTTGTGAAACAGGAGCTCATTCTTATAGTGGCGGGGGGAATATTCGTCGTTGAAGCATTGTCGGTTCTGTTACAGGTCTCATTTTTCAGATTCCGCGGAAAAAGAATTTTCAAAATGGCGCCGCTGCACCACCATTTTGAATTATCCGGCATAACCGAAGAAAAAGTCGTAGTAAGATTCTGGATAGTAGCGATAATCCTTGCGCTCATATCGTTCAGTTCTCTCAAAATAAGATGAAACGCACATTTAAATTTAAAAATATTTCAATACTCGGAGCAGGCAAGACGGGCATATCCTGCGCAAAATATTTTTCATCAAGGGGATATAAAGTATTTTTAAGCGATATTTCAGAGAACAAAAACATTTACGATTATCTGCCTAAAAATGTCGAAGTTGAACTGGGAAAGCACTCCGAAAAAATACTGGAGTCGGAACTTATCATCCCATGCCCGGATGTCAACCCGGAAATACCGATACTCTGTGAAGCAAGAAAAAGAAATATAAACATCCTAGCGGACATAGAGATTTTTTACCTTCTGGCAAAATATAAAATGATAACCGCCATAACCGGAACAAACGGGAAGACCACCACGACATCAATAGTCGGCGAGA
>Ga0315268_10008803_pt1 | contig 10510 bp, 10 predicted proteins | sample C1_top_MG_FD_204535 | JGI IMG/M metagenome (GOLD analysis project Ga0315268, IMG submission 204535) | Sediment microbial communities from Yellowstone Lake, YNP, Wyoming, USA - C1_top | ecosystem: Environmental > Aquatic > Freshwater > Lake > Sediment | place: USA: Wyoming | collected 2017-08-01 | reverse complement strand
CCGCGGTGAATGGCGTTATCATTGTGAATCTCACAGACTGATGCTATTAGATGCCGGTCATATATGTCAGAATCTTTATTTGGCTTGTGAAGGCATAGGGTGCGGCACTTGTGCGATTGGCGCTTGGGAGAAAGATGCTTTTGACAAACTGCTTGGATTGGATGGTAAAGATGAATTTGTTGTCTATCTGGCCGGGGTTGGCAAAACAACAAATGAACCCGCTTAGCAATGAATTCGAACCCATAGAATAGATTTGACTACAATATTTATGCCAATAAATAAACAATGAAAGCACTCTCGCTTCTCTCCGGGGGCCTGGACAGCATCCTGGCCGCCAAGGCCGTCATGGAACAGGGCATCGAGGTCATCGGGCTCTGCTTTGTTACTCCGTTCTTCGGGCCGGAGCCGGCCCGCAAGGCAGCCGGCCAGCTGGGCATCAAACTGATAGAACACGATTTCACCGGTGATTATTTTGAGATGATGAAGAACCCCCGTTACGGTTTCGGCGGGAACATGAATCCCTGCATCGACTGCCACGGGATGATGCTGAGGACGGCCCACGGCCTGCTGAATAAAAACGAAGCCTCGTTCCTGATCACCGGCGAGGTGCTGGGCGAACGGCCCATGTCCCAGACCAAGGGGGGGCTGAATGCGGTGCTAAAATTATCCGCCGACCGTGACCTGATACTGCGCCCCCTGTCCGCCAAATTGCTGGCGCCTTCCAAACCGGAGCGTGAAGGCTGGGTGGACCGGGAAAAGCTCCACGACTTTTCCGGGCGGGGCCGCAAGCGGCAGGAGGATCTGGCCAAAAGTTTCGGGATCAAGGATTATCCCCAGCCGGCCGGGGGCTGTCTGCTGACCGAGCCCAACTATTCTACCCGCTTAAAAGAACTGCTGAAGCACGAGGGTCTGGTAAGAAGGGACGTGGAATTGCTGGCCGCCGGGCGGCATTTCAGGATTGCCCCGAACGTAAAGCTGGCGGTAGGACGGAACAAGGCGGACAATGAAACCCTGCTGAAAATGGCGGGGGAGGATACCATGATCATCAGGCCGGATCACCAGATCAAGGGCCCGGTGGGGCTGCTGCGGGGAAGACCGGATGAGGCCGGGCTGGCCCTGGCCCTGCAGATAGTGGCCCGGTACTGCGATGTTAGGATAGATGAAAAACTGGTACTGAACATCTATGCCGGAAATGATCCGGTGAGGACTCTAGAAACTGTTAAACCTGCCGAGCAGGAAGTGAACGGGTATATGATATGAAAAAAATATTTCTTGTGATTCCCATAGTCTTGATACTCCTGACCCCGGCCCTGGCCCAGCAGGACACCACATTCAAGAAACCGCACCGCTCGGCCTTTCTGGCGGTATCATTTTCAGCCGCGATCCCGGGGGGCGGGCAGTTGTATACCCAGAATTATCTTAAAGCGGCCGGGTTCGCCGGGACCCTTAGTTATCTGGGGTATAACTGGTATAAGTATAATAAAGACTATTGGAACAACAGCGGACCGGAATTAGATTATTTGTATGAGAAAAAACGCAAGTACATGTTGTGGACCATCGGGGTCTGGCTGGGCTCGCTGGCCGACGCCTATGTCAGCGCCCATCTCTACAAATTCAACCAGAACGCCGAACCGCGGGTAACTTTGGTGATCGACCGGAACAAGCTGGCCCTGGCGGGACGGTTTTGACCCGGCACTTTATTCGTCACTGCGAGAAGACCACTTTGTCAGGCGGAAGAAGCAGTCCAACAAAAAAGCATGGATCGCTTTGTATGTAAAGATAGAAGGCCATCTCGCGATGACACGCCGGGGTTAGACACACGGTACAAATGCATCCCATCTTGAATATAAGGAGAACCTAATGCAGATATCCGCCAACTTAATCCTGCTGGGCTTCGGGCTGTTCCTGGCCTTCGCAGTTCTCTGGCTGTTCCTGCGGGGTTTGAGCCGCTGGAAGTTCTTCCAAAGCCTGGGCCTGGTGCTGAACATCAGCGGGCTGTACGTGGCCTTCCGGCTCTTTTTGCATTGGGGTCATATTCCCTTGAAAACTCAGACCCATACCCTGGTGCTTTCCATCGGGGTGTTCCTGGGTTTCTACCTGGCCATCAAGATATTCGAGTACCTTGGTTTTGACCTGCTTCTTTCCAACAGCAAAAAGGCCCAGGTGCCGCAGCTGCTGCGGGACATCATGCGCTGGATGCTGGCCATACTGGTATTCTTCATCATCCTCAAAATGAACCTGGGGGTCAACCTGGGGCCGCTGTTCGCCACTTCGGCCGCTTTGACCTTCATCCTGGGCATCGCCATGCAGGACGTGCTGGGCAACCTGTTCGCCGGGATCGCCCTGAACCTGGAACGGCCCTTCGCCATCGGGGACTGGGTGATGATCAACGACCAGGAGGGGCAGGTGGAGAACATGACCTGGCGGGCCACCCGGCTTAAGACCTTCACTGACGATTATGTGATCATACCAAATTCCGAGATTGCCAAGAACGAGATCATTAATTACAGCCATCCCACCCCTATCCATGCCAGGGAACTGGTGATAGGAGTACCTTACGACGCACCGCCCAGCCTGATAAAGAAGGTGATCTCCGAGGCCATGTCCGAGGCCCACGGGGTGATCCGGGATCCCAGGCCCATGGTCTGGCTGAAGGAGTACGACGACTACACCATTAATTACCGGGTCAAATTTTGGATCGACGATTTCGGGGACCTTTACGAGATCGAGGACGACGTGATGAGCCGGATCTGGTACTATTTCAAGCGAAACGGCATTGAATTCCCCTATCCCATCAGCGACGTCCGGGTGTCCTCGCCCTCGGCCGCCGAGCGGGCCGAGCTCAGGAAAAGGTCGGAACAACAGGCGACCAGGCTGCTGAAGCAGGTGCCGGTGTTTGCCCCCATACCGGAAAAGGACCTGAAGACCCTTTCCCTGAGTCTGCAGGCCAAAACCTACGCCTCTGGTGAGTACTTGGTGAAGCAGGGTCAGGACGGCGATTCCTTTTATATCATTGACAAGGGCTCGGTGGAGGTACTGGTGACCGACCAGGACGGCCGCCAGACTAAAGTGGCCGAGCTGGGAGCGGGCAAGTTCTTCGGCGAGATGTCGCTTTTAACCGGGGAGAAGCGCAGCGCCTCGATCCGGGCCGTGGCGGATGTGAAGGTGCTGGTGGTGGAGAAGAAGGACATCAGCCCGATACTGACGGCCAACCCCAAGATTGCCGAATCGCTTTCCAAGATGATCGAGCAGCGGCAGAAGGAGAACCTGGAGCGGATAGCCAAGTCCCGGGCCATCTCCGAGGAGGAGCGGCGGGCCGCCAGCTCGGCCAGCATTTTGAAGAAGATCCGGAATTTCTTCGCCATGTGATGTGAAAAACCAACCGCCAAGACGCGAAGAACGCGAAGCAATTATTTATGGTAATCTTGGCGAACTTTACGTCTTTGCGTTAAATGGTTACCAAAGTAATAACTGATAGCTTGGATCAAATATCGAATTCAAATTACTAAATAGATCAGGCGAGGCCCGGCGGGGAACCATCACCACTGCCCACGGGACGATCCAGACCCCGGCCTTCATGCCGGTGGGCACCCAGGGAACGGTCAAGTCCCTGACACCCCAGCATCTGAGGGACATAGGGGCCCAGATCATCCTAGGCAACGCCTATCACCTCTACCTGCGGCCGGGACAAGAACTGGTGAAGAAGGCCGGCGGCCTGCACGGCTTCATGGGCTGGGACCGCCCGATCCTCACCGACTCCGGCGGCTTTCAGGTATTCAGCCTGGCCGAGCTCCGCAACATCAAGGAGGAGGGGGTCAGCTTCCAGTCCCACATCGACGGTTCTTCCCACCTGTTCACCCCGGAAAGCGTGATGCGGCTGGAGGCCGATCTGGGAGCGGACATCATCATGTGTTTTGACGAATGCATTCCCTACCCCGCCACTTTGGAATACGCCGAGCGCTCCACCGGCCGCACCACCCGCTGGGCCCGGCGCTGCCGCGATGAATTCTTATCAATGAAGACAGACCAGGCCTTGTTCGGCATCGTTCAGGGCGGGACCTATCCGGAACTGCGCAGGAGGAGCGCTGAAGAGCTGGTGGAGATAGGCTTTGAGGGCTATGCCATCGGCGGCCTGGCCATCGGCGAGCCCAAGGAGCAGACCTGGGAGGCCATCCAGACCGCCAACAGCGTGCTGCCGGAGGGAAAACCCCGCTACATGATGGGGGTGGGCTTTCCCGAGGACATCATCCAGGGCGTTTCGTTGGGAGTGGACATGTTCGACTGCGTGATGCCCACCCGCAACGCCCGCAACGGCTCGCTGTTCACCTCCTCCGGCCGTCTGGCCATGCGCAACGCCAGACACTTTGACGACTTTGCCCCGGTGGACTCAGAATGCGACTGCTATCTCTGTCAGAACTTTTCCCGGGCCTATCTCCGGCACCTGTACATGTCCGACGAGATCCTGGCCTCCACTTTAGGGACCATGCATAATCTGAGGTTCTATTTGAAAATGATGGAAGATATGCGCCGGGCCATTGAGGAACAGAGGTTTGACCAATGGCGGGAGTCTTTCATGGGAAAATACAATAGCCAAGAAAAATAAATATTTTTTAAGGTAATTACCATGAGAACATTTAAGATTATTGTTGCTTTAATCACTTTTATGGCTATAAACCGTACAATCTGGGCTGGCAACCCACAGTTGGATAGTGTATCTAAAATTATTTCTACTCGGAGATCTACTGAGAGCAGATACCAATTACAAAAGTATGCCATATTTAACAATAATAATGATTTTGCGGTAGTTAGCAGTTACACTGAGTCTGGTGACTGGGGCCGCCTATTTGATTGGAATATTTCTGTTATAGATAGCAAAGGAAGTGTCAAGATCAATAATAAATATTTAGGTAGATTCCATACCCTATTTACAGATGAAAAGTATCCTTCACAAACTGTTATTCAGTTAAATGGTGGGAATATAATAGCATTTGGCCAATGGCATTTTAATACAGGCGGGGAAATGTTTATTAGTGTGGTTAACAGCAAGGGTGAAATAGTAAAAAATGATTCAATTTTAACTAATTTAGGTCCAAAACCGCAATTAATAAAAAATTTAAATAACGATGTATTTGTTATCGGTGGGTATAATGGATACTGGGAAGTACGTAAAGTATATCCGTATATCGAAAAAAAGGTACAATATTTCCATGCGCCAAACGGTTTAGGTGACGATTTTATTGCTTTACCAATAAACAATGAACAAATATTAATGTTCGTTCGCCCGTGGCCACATTCGACTGAATACCAAAGTAATGAATTGGGTTGTTTTAAAATTAATTACATGGGTAATGTTTACTCAACCATATCAAAAATAGACATTGATCAATATGCGTTCAGAGTGATAGACAATGCATATTTGCCTGGCGGAGCCCGTAGAATAAGCGATGAAAAAAATATTGTTGGGCTCGATATTGCAAAAACAGCAAATGGAGAATACATTTTATCAGTTAACAACTGGGATCAAAATGATTCAATTTGTATTTACCAAATAAAATTAAATAAAGCTGGTGAACCAATCAAACCGGATAAATTGGAATATGTAAAACCGATATCTTTGGAGGAAACCGCATTTCCTAAAAATACAAAAATTGGCATTGCTAGCTGGGCCTATAAGAATAATGATAGTGATAAGGTGGATAGTAAACAGTATTGGGTATTTTGGGGTTTTGATAAAAAGACAAATTTTTACTGGACAAGACTACCTGTAGATAAGTAAGCAAAACAATCAATCAGGAGGAAAAATCATGAACCGGAGAACATATACCGGGATCATTTTCTGCCTGCTGGCTTTGACCTCCAACTTATTCCCCAAGAGCCTGGCCCATGCTTCGCCCGGAAGCGGCAACATCACCATAGAGACCAGGAACATAGATAATGCCCAGAAGGAACTGCAAAAAGCGGCTGCCGAGCTGAAGGTCACATTCAAAAGCTACAGCGACTACAAGAACAGCTCCAACAACAAGCGGGCCATCAGCGCCAACTGCCTGGTTGATAAGACCCAGGCGGTGGCGTTCATTAATTTGGTGGCCTCCTGGGGTTCGGTCCAGTCCCAGTCCTATTACGAGAACCAGGACGAACTGGACCTGCCGGCCAAGGAGAAAAAGCTGAAGGCCTTTCAAAAATACCTGGCCAAGGTGCTGACCTCGGCCAGTCCCGATCCCGACGTGGTGGCCCTGATCAGCCAGCAGGTGCAGAGCCTGGAATACGAGGTCAACCGGATCAAGGGGGAGGGCCAGGGCAAAATGGCCAATATCTCAATACAGATCCAGGAAAAAGGCTACAATCAGCAGCCCTTTGAATTCCTGGGGCCGAAATCGTTCATCAAGACCGTGGCTATGGTCCTGGCGCTTCTTTGTCTGATGCTGGGAGCGGTGCTGGGCTGGCTGATGGCTAAGTACAAATTCAAAAAAATAAAGCAACTTTAACCCTGGTTGGTGCCCGCCTTTAAATGGAGCGGCTTGACCTCAGCCCCGAAAAAGCAGTCATTGCTTTATTGGCTTTCCGCATGTTCTGGTTCAATGACTGCCGGGGCGTAGGCCTTGCTTTCCGCGGAACTTCGGCGGAAAAGACTTCTTTGCATACTTTCTTAGTCATAAGAAAGTATGATCAAGGTATAGATTGACCCTATTGGGAAGAAAACCTACTACAGTTAGATATCAAGAATTACGGTTATGCCCAAGATCGCGGCCATAGACATAGGTTCCAACGCCATCAGGATGGCGGTGGCGGAGATCTCCAGCGCCGGACTATCGCAAGATCTGAAGCACTACCGGGAGCCGGTGCGGCTGGGAGCAGATGTCTTTGCCTTGGGACTTGTCGGGCCAGAAGCTTTAAACTCAGCCCTGGCGGCCCTGAAAAAATATCAGGCCATTACAAAAGCCGAGAACATTCAGTTCGTAAGGGCCGTGGCCACCGAAGCCCTGCGCCGGGCCTCCAATTGCGATGCGGTCCTGAAAACAATCGAAATGGAAACCGGCCTGAAAGTGGAGATAATCTCTCCGCAGACCGAGGCTGAATTAGTGCTGAGCGCTCTCTCCCAAAAAATAGATCTGACAGGAAGGAACGCTCTTCACCTGGAGTTGGGCGGGGGCAGCCTGGAACTGAGCACGGTTCTAAATAGCACACTGGCCGCTTCTCAAAGCTTTGAACTAGGCGCCATAAGGCTTTTGCAAAACATCAAAACATCGGACAAGGACCAGGCGCTGTCCGATACCGCAAAACTGGCCGGACCAGCGCTGGAATGGCTGGAGGAAACCTGGCAGAAGCACTCATTTGATCTTCTAGTCGGAACCGGGGGAAGCCTGGAACTCTTGGCTGACCTGGCGGTACAGATGACGGGCTCAGGAAAAAAGAGTGTATTGTCCCGGGACGGACTGGAAAAAGTGGTTGATGCTCTTATGCCTCTGGACATCGGACAGAAAATGGAAAAATTCAACCTGAAACCCGACCGGGCGGACGTGGCCCTGCCGGCGGCCCTGTTGCTGCTGGTTATGCTCGGACGCACTAAACTGACGGAGTTCCAAGTTCCCCGAGTGGGATTGAAAGAGGGTTTGCTCCTGGAGATATGCCGCACGCTGATTCACGCTGATTGATACGGATCACGCAGATAAAATATCCGGGTGATAATTAAAACCTTAAAAAATCCGTGTTTATCCGTGTCCTATAAATGTTCAAAAGTTCTGGAATCTCACAATCGTAAAAACAGGAAACAGCAATGACGGCTAAATTCGTAGAAGGGCAGGAACTGCCGGGCAAGCTGATCGCGGTGGAAGGACTGGACGGCTCGGGCAAGTCCACCCAGATCCACCTGGTCAAGCGCTGGCTGGAGCTGGAGGGCTACAAGGTATTCTTTACCGAGTGGAACTCCTCGCCGCTCCTCAGGCAGTCGGTGAAGAACGGCAAGCGGGAACAGCTGCTGACGCCCACCACCTTCGCCCTGATCCACTGTACCGATTTCGCCGACCGCTACGAGCGCCAGATCCTGCCGCTGCTCCACGCCGGTTATATCGTGCTGGCCGACCGCTACATCTTCACCGCCTTCGCCCGGGACGCGGTGCGGGGCTGCGACCGGGACTGGGTGAAGAGCCTGTACAGCTACGCGGTCCATCCCCACGTCACCTTCTTCTTTGACGTGCCGCTGGAGATGGCGCTGTCCCGGATCATGTCGGGGCGGGCCAAGCTGAAGCACTACGAGGCCGGGATGGACATGGGGTATTCGCCCGACATCCTGCAGAGCTTTAAGACCTTCCAGGGCAAGATGCGGGAGGAATATCTGCGGATGACCGAGGAGTTCGGCTTCATAAAAATTGACGTGGGCCGCCCGCCCGACCAGCTGCAGAAAGAGGTGCGGGGCCACATTCAGGAACGGATTGATCTGGAGAGGTACAAATGGAAAACATCGCGCTGACCCCCAAGAAGTTCTACGGCCAGGGGCTGCCCAACGTAGATCCGGAAAAGCTCAACGGCAAGCTGATCGTGATCGAAGGGGCCGACGGCTCCGGGCGCACCACCCAGATAAATCTTTTAAGCGACTGGCTGGAGCGGCTGGGCTACGCCACCACCCGGGTGGGCCTCAAAAGATCGAAGTTAGTGGGGGCCGAGCTGGAGGAGGCCATGCAGGGCAATACTCTCAGCCCCATCACCCTTTCGCTGTTCTACGCCACCGACTTCGCCGACCAGTTGGAGAAGACCATCATCCCGGCCTTAAAGTCCGATTTCATCGTGCTGGCCGACCGCTACATTTACACCCTGATGGCCCGGGACATCGCCCGGGGGGTGGACCCGGCCTGGGTGCGCGAGGTCTACGGCATCGCCCTGGTCCCGGACGCGGTCTTTTACCTTAAGGCCGGCCCGGAACTTTTGGCCGAGCGGAACTTCAAGAACAAGGGCGGGCTGGACTACTGGGAATCGGGCATGGACATCCAGCGCAGCGGCGACCGCTACGAGTGTTTCATAAAATACCACCGCAAGATCCAAAACATCTTCGGGGAGATGCAGGAGCATTACGGGTTCGAGTCCATCAGCGCCGGAAGGGCGCCCAATACCATTTCCCAGGACCTGATCTCCAAGGTCAGGTTTATATTAAGCCCGCTGGAGCTGAACGGCCGGGAGGAGTAGCGAAACCCAAACCATAAGGTTGCCCACTAAAGGCACTAAAAGGCAGTAAATATTAAATAAGGTTGGTAGTGTTTTTAGTGTTTTTCGTGGGCAGAATAGATACCGTCAAAATATACATGGAACTTTATATCTTAAGACACGGGCTGGCCGGGGAGTTTGGCGATCCCAGCTACCCCGATGACAGCCAAAGGCCGCTGACCGCCGAGGGTAAACGCAAGATGCTCCAGGCGGCGCTGGGCATGAAGGCCCTGGGACTCAAGTTCGACCTGGCCTTTTCCAGCCCGTACCTGCGGGCCAGGCAGACGGCCGAGATCGTCTGCCGGCAGCTGGATCTTTTGGAAAAACTGCAGATCACCGAAAACCTGGAGCCCGGCCGGGACCACAGAAAGCTGATAGCCGAGATAAACCAGAATGATCTAAAGAACAAAAGGGTACTGTTGACCGGGCACGAACCATTTTTAAGCGGGTTGATAGCATATTTGATCTCCGGCAGCCACAGCCCCCTGGTAGAGTTCAAGAAAGGGGCCTTGTGCAAGCTGGAGGCAGGAGAGTTGAAATACGGGCGCTGCGCCGCTGTTCACTGGCTGTTGACCAGCAAGCAGCTGGGGTTGATGGCGGAGTAAGATAACTGTTTTATTATTATATTTAAAGCTTGACATTACTATAAAAAAAAGAGTACAATAGTATAACTCTACAATACACTACAACGACAAAAACAATAATATTATATTTAAGAGAGGGCGAAAATGAAAAAAACAGTTGTGGTTTTGTTTTCAATTTGTGCAACAATCACTATTTTTGCATCTATTGCCTCTGCACAATGTAAAACAAGCTATTATGGTGTGTCATCTAATGTTTCTGCTGGTGATACTGTATATGTCATCAATCATAAGGCCGAAACATGGGTGCTTGGCAGTTCAGCCGGAACGTTTAATTGCAATGGTTTTAAAGATATCGGTTACCATAAGTTAGGAATAATTACAGTTGGTGGTAACACAGGTCAGACTACAATCTCTTATTATTATGATGGGATTTATGCGACAGATTGTGGTAGAGTTACTTTTCTATGGAATGACTAATAAACAGAATAATAATGTGATTGTAGAGTTAGTTCTTTAAAATAATTAAATAAAGCTCACAGTTAAATGCTGTGAGCTTTATTTGTTATGGGAGTTTTGGTAAAGCTTGACAATGGCTATAATTTAAGCTACAATAATTAAATACGGGCATAGTTTTACCTATCATATAAAATATAAGTGTTTGAATGCAACCAAAGGGTCTGTCAAGTCCTTTGTGTAAATGGATTATCAGTTGATAGGCACCCTGCCTTCGA
>Ga0315268_10008802_pt1 | contig 10510 bp, 12 predicted proteins | sample C1_top_MG_FD_204535 | JGI IMG/M metagenome (GOLD analysis project Ga0315268, IMG submission 204535) | Sediment microbial communities from Yellowstone Lake, YNP, Wyoming, USA - C1_top | ecosystem: Environmental > Aquatic > Freshwater > Lake > Sediment | place: USA: Wyoming | collected 2017-08-01 | reverse complement strand
CCGGGCCACGACCCGACGGCCGGGCCGGGCCACGGCCCGACGGCCCGCGGCCGAGGTCCCCTGATCGCCGCCCCTGGAGCCGCCCGCAGCGGCACCTCCAGCGGGAGATGCGCGGAGCTCCAGCGGATCTGCCCCGCGCTGACGTTCGTTGCCCGTCGACCCGTTCGTTGCCGGTCGCGAGAGGCCCCTGCTATACTCCCCGGGCCGTGGCGCCCACGAACGGACTCGGCCGAATCGGCGCGCACTTTGTGCTGTTCTCCGAGATCGGTTTCGTCCTCCTCGTCACGGTCCTGGTGGGCGTGCTCGGCGGCTACTGGCTCGACGAGCAGCTCGGGACGCTGCCGGTCTTCGCCCTGACGGGGTTCTTTCTGGGCCTCGGCGCGGGCGCCCGGGCTGTCTGGCAGCTGATCACCCGGTTCCTGGCAACCTTCGAGGACTGACCCGATCGGCGACGGCGGCCGGGCCACCCCGGGCGAGGGAGCGAGAGTTGGCGAGCGAAGATCGGACGGCGCCGGCTGCGGACGCCGCGCAGGCGGGGAGAGGAGCCCGGAGCAGGCTCCGGCACCCGCTTCTCCTGCTCGTCGCCGCCGTCGTGGCCCTCGACGTGCTCGCCTTCCTCGTCGTCCCGCCGTTCCCGAAGCATGGCCAGCCCGGGGACGCCTGCCCCTTCCCGGTCTGCTTCATCGACGGCAACCTCGAGCTCCCTCCGCCCCACGTCGTCTGGGACCTGGACCCGGCGAACCCGCTCCCGTCCGGCTCGCTGGTGATCGGCTTCCACCCCTCGATCACCAACTCGCTGCTGACGATGTGGATTGTCATGGCGGCCGTTCTCCTTGTCGCCTATCTCGCCACCCGGCGCCTGCGGGCCGTGCCGGGCGGCTTCCAGAACCTCTTCGAGTGGGCCTACGAGAGCCTCAGCAACTGGGCGGTGTCCAACGGGGGTCAGGCAGCCGCCCGCCATGTCCCGATCTTTGCCGCCTTCTTCATCCTCATCCTGTTCGGCAACTGGAGCGGCCTCGTCCCCCCGATCGGCAAGGTCGAGCTGCTCCGCGCCCCGACGAGCGACCTGAACGTGACGATCGGCCTCGCCCTCGCCGCCTTCGCCTACTTCGAGACCCAGGGCGTCCGGGCCAACGGCCTGGGCGGCTACCTGGGCAAGTTCTTCCCGCTCCGCGAGTTCCGCCACGGGGTCGGAGCGGGGCTCCTCGCCCTGTTCGTCGGGCTGATCGAGCTGATGCTCGAGTTCGTCAAGCCGATCACCCTGTCGATGCGTCTCTTCGGCAACATCTACGGCGGGGAGGTGGCCCTGGGCGTCATCACCGCCCTGGCCCTGGCGGTCCTGCCGGTCGCCCTCCTCGCCCTGGAGGCGATGCTCAACTTCGTCCAGGCCCTCATCTTCAGCACCCTCACCCTCATGTTCACCATGGTGGCGATCCAGGCCCATCAAGAGGAGGAGCCGCCGCATCCGGCTGTCACGCCGATCGACCAGCTCGCTGCTGCCACCGCCGCCCATTGAGCCCACTGGTCGTCTACGCCGAAGCTGGCCCCGGACCCGTCCCGGGGCGATAGGAGGAAGTTGCGCAATGGATCACTTGGGCGCCGGAATCGCCGTCCTGGCGATCACCGCCCCGGCCCTGGCCATCGGCATCCTGACCGGGATGTCGAGCGCGGCGATCGGCCGCAACCCGGAGGCCGGCCCGCAGATCCGCGGGCTGGCGATCATCCTGGCCGCCTTCGCCGAGGGCCTCGGGGTGCTCGCGATCGTCGTCGCCCTGCTGGCGATCTTCATCAAGTAGCCGGTCGGCAGCGGGAGCCCAGCGGTGGACCTGTTGGCCATCGGCGGCGGGGTTGCCCAGGCGATCGCGGCCCTGGCGGCCGACGGGGGCGGCGAGGTCGGGGGCTTCACGATAAACCTGTTCTGGGTGATCGTCGCCGCCGCCAACTTCGTCGTCTTCCTCGCCCTCATCTGGACGCTCGCGTTCAGGCCGGTGTCGGCCATGCTCGCCGCGCGCCAGGCGCAGATCGAGCAGGGGCTGCGCGATGCCGAGGCGGCCCGGCTGCGGCTCGAGCACGCCTCGGCCGAGGCCGCCGCCGAGATCGCCCAGGCCCGCCGGGATGCGCGCGACATCGTCGAGCGCGCTCAGCACCTGGCCCAGGAGACCCGTGAGGCGGACGTCGCCGCCACCCGGGCCGAGCTGGAGCGGATGCGGGTCCGCGCCGCCGCCGAGATGGAGGCCGAGAAGGACCGGGCGATCGCCGATCTGCGCGCCGAGGTCGCCACGCTCGCCCTCGATGCCGCCGGCCGCGTCGTCGGCGAATCGATGACCGGCGAGCGCCAGCGCCGCATCGTCCGGGAGTTCCTGGCCGAGGCGACGGGCCCGGAGGCGCGCGCCTGAGATGGCCCGCCGGACGAGCGCCGCGCTCCGCTACGCCGAGGCGATCCTGGAGATCGCCCGGCGCGACGGCACGCTCGAGACCTGGCTGGCGGACCTGGCGGCGATGGTCGAGATCGTGAGCCGGCCCGAGGTCGGCCAGGTGGTGGACAGTCCGGCCGTTCCGCTCGCCGCCCGGCGGGAGGTCCTGTCCGGGCTCCTGGCCGAGCGCGTCTCGCGCCCCGCGCTCAGCCTCGCCAGCCTGCTGGCGGCCCGGAGTCGGCTGGCCAGCCTGCCGGTGATCGCCAGCGAATACCGGCGTCTCGTCGACCGCGAGCGTGGCGTCGTCGCCGCCGTGGTGACCAGCGCCCTGCCCCTCGAGCCGGCCGAGCTCGACGGGATCGCCGCCCAGCTGCGGGCGCAGACCGGCCGGCTCGTCGAGCTGGAGACCCGGCTGGACCCCGCCCTCGTCGGCGGCCTGACGGTCCGGGTCGGCGACCGCCTCATCGACGCCAGCGTGCGGGGACGCCTGGAGCGGCTCCGCGACCGACTCGTCGCGGGAGCTCGCTGAGCCGCCGCGCCCTGACGGCGCGCCGGGCCCGCCGGCCGCCACTTCTGACGGAGAACCGATGGCCATCCGATCCGACGAGATCATCAGCATCATCAAGTCGGCGATCGACCGCTTCGACGCCACGGCCGAGACCCGGAACGTCGGCACGGTCGTCGAGGTCGGCGACGGCATCGCCCAGGTCTACGGTCTCCAGGGCGCCCTCGCCTCGGAGCTGCTCGAGTTCCCGGGCAGGGTCATGGGGATGGCCCTCAACCTCGAGGAGGAGACGGTCGGCGCCGTCATTCTCGGCGATGCCTCGGCGATCAAGGAAGGGGACCTCGTCAAGACGACGGGTCGCGTGGTCGAGGTCCCCGTCGGCCAGGCGCTCCTCGGTCGGGTTGTGGACCCGCTCGGCCGGCCGCTCGACGACAAGGGCCCGATCGAGACGACGAAGACCCGGCCGGTGGAGCGGATCGCCCCCGGCGTGATCAGCCGCAGGTCGGTGGACACTCCGGTCCAGACGGGGATCAAGGCGATCGACGCGCTGATCCCGATCGGCCGCGGCCAGCGCGAGCTGATCATCGGCGACCGCCAGACGGGCAAGACGGCAATCGCCATCGACACGATCATCAACCAGGGGGGGAAGGGCCTCGTCTGCATCTACGTGGCGATCGGCCAGAAGCTGTCCACCGTCGCCCAGACGGTGGCGATCCTCGAGGCCCACGGGGCGATGGATCACACGATCGTCGTCGCCGCCGGGGCCGAGGGCCCGGCGCCGCTCCAGTACCTCGCCCCGTACGCCGGCGCGGCCATGGGCGAGGAAGTCATGGAGGTCGGCGTCGAGCTCGACGGCGGGCTCGTCAAGGATGCCCTGTGCGTCTACGACGACCTCTCCAAGCATGCCTGGGCCTACCGCGAGATGGCCCTCCTCCTCCGCCGGCCGCCGGGCCGCGAGGCCTACCCGGGCGACGTGTTCTACCTCCACAGCCGCCTGCTGGAGCGGGCCGCCCGGCTGAACGAGGCGAACGGGGGCGGCTCCCTCACCGCCCTGCCGATCGTCGAGACCCAGGCCGGTGACGTGTCGGCCTACATCCCGACCAACATCATCTCGATCACCGACGGCCAGATCTTCCTCGAGACCGACCTGTTCAACGCCGGCCAGCGGCCGGCGCTGAACATCGGCATCTCGGTCAGCCGGGTCGGCTCGGCGGCCCAGACGAAGGCGATGAAGAAGATCGCCGCGCCGCTCAAGCTGGACCTCGCCCAGTACCGCTCCCTGGCCGCCTTCGCCCAGTTCGCGTCCGACCTGGACAAGGCCAGCCGTGACCAGCTGACGCGGGGCGAGAAGCTGTCCGAGGTGATCAAGCAGCCGCAGTACCGGCCGCTCCCGGTGGAGAAGCAGGTGGTGATCCTCGTCGCCGCCACGAAGGGCCAGCTCGACGACATCCCGACGCCCCGGATCCGGGACTTCGAGGCGGGCCTGTACCGCTTCCTCGAGACTGAGCGGCCGGAGATCCTGCGCACCCTCGGCCAGACGAAGACCCTCGACGACGAGACGGCGGCCGCGCTCGACCGGGCGATCGCCGACTACCGCGCCGTGTTCCTCGCCTGAGGCCGGGGGAAGCGGCGCGGTGCCGAGCCAGCGCGACATCCGGCGGCGGATCACCGCCGTCCGGAACACGCACCAGATCACCCGGGCGATGCAGTTCGTGGCCGCGTCGAAGCTCAAGCACGCGCAGCAGGCCGACCTCGCCGCCCGCCCCTACAACGACATCTTCGACGAGGTCCTTGCCGACCTCGCCGCCGTCCTCGACGTCGAGGACCACCCCCTGTTCGCCCGCCGCCACGAGGGCGACCGGCTGCTGGTGGTGGTCACCACCGACCGGGGCCTGTGCGGGCCGCTCAACACGAACGTGGTCCGGACCGCGTTCCGCGAGATCGTGGACGAGCCCGGCGGCGTGGTCGTCGTGACCGTCGGCCGGAAAGGCCGGGACGCGATGCGCCGGGCCCGGGTCCCGATCGTCGCCCACTTCTCCGGCTACGGCGACCGTCCGAGCTTCGGCGACATCACCCCGCTCGCCCGTCTCGTGACCGACGACTTCCTGGCTGGTGTCTACGCGCGGGTCGACCTCGTCTACCCGCGCTTCGTCTCCACCCTGGTGCAGCGACCGGTGGTCGAGCAGCTGCTGCCGATCCAGCCGGCGTCGGAGACACACGGCATCCCCGGTCGCCAGTTCATCTTCGAGCCGGACCCCTCCACGGTGCTGGCCCGGATCCTGCCCCGCTACGTCGCCACCAGCATCTTCCAGGCGATCCTGGAGACGACAGCTTCCGAGATGTCGAGCAAGATGGTGGCGATGAAGAACGCGACCGACAACGCCGAGGAGCTGATCGAGGACCTGACCCTGGCCTACAACAAGGTCCGGCAGGCGAACATCACTCGCGAGATGATCGAGATCGCGTCGGGCGCGCAGACTCGCGCCTGACGCCGACGGAGGAAGACAGGCAGACGATGGCGACCGCCGCACCCCCGGCGACCGGCCGCGTGATCCAGATCACGGGCCCGGTCGTCGACGTCGAGTTCCCCGCCGGCCAGCTGCCCGCGATCTACAACGCGATCGAGCTCCTCCGCGAGGGCCAGGAGCCGCTGGTCTGCGAGGTCCAGTCGCACCTCGGCAACAACTGGGTGCGGACGGTGGCGATGACCTCGACCGATGGCCTCGCCCGGGGCATCCCGGCCCGCGACACGGGCGGGCCGATCACCGTCCCGGTCGGCGTGGTCACCCTCGGCCGTGTCTTCGACGTGGTCGGCCGGCCGATCGACGGCAAGGGCCCGGTGGCGGCGGAGGCGTTCCTCCCGATCCACCGCCCGGCTCCGGCCTTCGACCAGCAGACGACCGAGATCGAGGTGTTCGAGACCGGGCTCAAGGTCATCGACCTCGTCTGCCCGTTCAAGAAGGGCGGCAAGGTCGGGATCTTCGGCGGGGCTGGGGTCGGCAAGACGGTCATCATCCTGGAGCTCATCCGGAACGTCGCCCAGGAGCACGCCGGCGTGTCCGTCTTCGCCGGGGTGGGCGAACGGTCGCGCGAGGGGAACGACCTCATCCACGAGATGACCGAGTCGGGCGTCATCGACAAGACGGCCTTTGTCTTCGGCCAGATGAACGAGCCGCCGGGAGCGCGCCTCCGGGTGGGCCTCACGGGCGTGACGATGGCCGAGTACTTCCGCGACGAGGAGGGCCGCGACATCCTCCTCTTCATCGACAACATCTTCCGCTTCACCCAGGCCGGGTCGGAGGTCTCGGCACTGCTCGGCCGGCTTCCCTCGGCGGTCGGCTACCAGCCCAACCTGGCGACCGAGATGGCCGCCCTCCAGGAGCGCATCACCTCCACCACGAAGGGCTCGATCACGAGCCTCCAGGCGGTCTTCGTCCCGGCCGACGACTACACCGACCCGGCGCCGGCGACGACGTTCGCCCACCTCGACTCCACGATCCGCCTCGAGCGGAGCATCACCGAGCTGGGGATCTACCCGGCGGTCGATCCGCTCAACTCGACCTCGCGGGTGCTCGATCCGAACGTCGTCGGCGCGGAGCACTACGAGGTGGCGCGGGAGACCCAGCGCGTCCTCCAGCGCCTCCGCGATCTCCAGGACATCATCGCCATCCTGGGCATCGACGAGCTGTCCGAGGAGGACAGGTCGACGGTCGCCCGGGCCCGGCGGCTGCAGCGCTTCATGAGCCAGCCGTTGTTCGTGGCCGAGGTCTTCACCGGCCGGCCTGGCGTCTACGTGCCGATCCGCGACACCGTCGCGTCCTTCAAGGAGATCCTCGAGGGCAAGGCCGACGCCCTGCCCGAGCAGGCGTTCTTCCTGTCCGGGACGATGGACGACGTCCGGGCCAACGCGGCGAAGCTCGCTGGCTAGGAGGCGAAGCCGTGCCCATCCACCTCGAGATCGTCACCCCCGAGAAGCTCGCCTACCGCGACGACGTCGATGCCGTCGTCCTCCCCGGCAGCGAGGGCGAGCTCGGCATCCTGCCCCACCACGCGCCGCTCATCTCCACCCTCGGCATGGGCGAGCTGCGGATCCGGAAGGGCGACGTGGAAGAGGTGTACGCGGTCATCGGCGGCTTCGTCCAGGTCCGCCCGGACCGGGTCGTGGTCCTCGCCGAGACCGCCGACCTCGCCTCGGAGATCGACCTCGAGAAGGCCAACGAGGCGCGCCTCGGCGCCGAGCGCGCGCTGGAGGCCGGGATGGAGGAGGCCGACCTGGCCACTGCCCGGGCGGCCCTCCAGGCGGCCCTCGTCCGGATGCGGATCGCTGAGCGGCGCCAGCACCGCGAGGGGCCGCGCCGGCGGCCCTGAGCCGCCTGGCCCGCCCCGCCCCGAGGAGTCCGCCGTGGCCGACGCCCGCCCCTTCCACTGGGAGTACGTCCCCGCCCCGGTCGCCCGCGAGGTTTTCCGGATCGAGGGCGGCCGGCAGCTGACCGGCTCGATCCGGGTGAGTGGGGCGAAGAACGCGGCCCTCAAGCTGCTCGCCGCCGCGGTCCTCACCGGCGAGCGCTGCCGGCTCGGGAACATGCCCGAGATCGAGGACGTGCGGGTCATGGCCGAGACCCTGGCCGACCTGGGAGTGGTCGTGGATCACCCCGGCCCGGGCCGGTACGAGGTCGCCTCGGGCGACGTCGACTGGCTCTTCGTGCCCCTCGAGGCGGCCGCCCGGATGCGGGCCAGCTTCATGCTCCTCGGCCCGCTCCTGTCGCGCTTCGGGCGGGTGATCATCAGCAACCCGGGCGGCGACCGCATCGGGCGCCGGCCGGTGGACCTCCACGTGGACGCGATGCGGGCCCTCGGCGCCGAGATCGACTACCGCAACGGCTACTACTTCGCCAAGGCGCCGGGGCGGCTCCGCGGCGCCGAGGTGCGCTTCCCGTTCGTGACGGTCATGGGCACCGAGAACGCGATGCTCGCGGCTACCCTGGCGGAGGGCCGGACGACGATCCGCCCGGCCGCCCGCGAGCCGGAGGTGGACGACCTGATCGCCTTCCTGGTGAAGATGGGCGCGGCCGTCGAGCGGACGGCCGCGGACACGATCGTCGTCGAGGGCCGCCGCCGGCTCCGCGGCGCCGATCACCAGGTTGTCCCGGACCGGATCGAGGCCGGCACCTTCGCCGTGGCGGCAGCCGTGGCCGGCGGGCGGGTGACCCTGGAGGGGGCCCCCTGCGACCTGCTCGGCGCCCTCCTCGACACGCTCGGCGAGCTGGGCGTGGACGTGGCCTGCAGACGCGACGCGATCGAGGTCCAGGGCATCGCCTCGAGCGAGGGGACCTACCGGCCGTGCGACATCGAGACGGCGCCCTACCCCGGCCTGGCCACTGACCTCCAGCCACCGACGACCGTCCTCCTCACCCGCGCCGATGGCGTCAGCCACGTCCACGAGACGATCTTCGAGGACCGGCTGGACTGGCTGACCGAGCTCCGCCGGCTCGGTGCCCGGGCCGAGATCCTCGACTCGCGCCACGCCACGATCGCCGGGCCGACGCGCCTGCGCGGCGCCGAGGTCACGATCCCCGACCTGCGGGCCGGCGCCTCGCTCATCCTCGCCGCCCTGGCCGCCGAGGGGACGTCCCTGATCCACGGCGCCCACCACGTTCACCGGGGGTATGAGAACATCGACCGGAAGTTCCAGGACCTCGGCGCCCGCATCGAGCGCCTGCCGGAGACCGCGAGCACACCCAGCCCATGAAGATCGGCATCGACCTCGGCACGGCCAACGTCCTCGTCTACGTCAAGGGGCGGGGCATCGTCATCCAGGAGCCCTCGGTCGTCGCCGTCAGCGACGACAACCGGATCGTCGCCGTCGGCGAGGAGGCGCGCGAGATGATCGGGCGCACGCCCGGCAACATCAGCGCGATCAAGCCCCTCAAGGACGGGGTCATCGCCGACTACGTCATCACCGAGGCGATGCTCCGCTACTTCATCGGCCGCGCCCGGAAGGGGTCGATCGCCTTCTCGCGCCCGGAGGTGATGATCAGCGTCCCGGCGGGGGGCACGTCGGTCGAGCGGCGGGCCGTCCGTGACGCCGCCATCAAGGCCGGGGCCAGGGAGGCCTACCTCATCGAGGAGCCGCTCGCCGCCGCGATCGGGGCGAACGTGCCGATCAGCGGGCCGACGGGCAACCTCGTGATCGACATCGGCGGCGGCACGACCGAGATCGCGGTCATCGCCCTCGGCGGGATCGTCGTCTCCACCTCGCTCCGCGTCGCGGGCAACCGCTTCGACGAGGCGATCGCCTCGTACATCCGCAAGAAGTACAACCTCATGATCGGCGAGCGGACGGCCGAGGAGGTCAAGATCGCCATCGGGACCGCCCTCCCGCTGGAGCGCGAGATGCAGCTCGAGGTCCGCGGCCGGGACCTCATCGCCGGGCTGCCGCGGACGATCCCGGTGACCAGCTCGGAGGTCATGGAGGCGATCGAGCTTCCGCTCCAGCAGCTCGTCGCGGCCGTCCGCGGCGTCCTCGAGCAGACCCCGCCCGAGCTGTCCTCGGACATCATCGACCGCGGCATGGTCATGTCCGGCGGCGGCTCGCTGCTGCGCAACATCGACCGGCTCCTGACCCAGGTGACCGGTGTCCCCTGCCACGTCGCCGAGAACCCGCTCGACTGCGTCGCCATCGGCACCGGGCTCGCCCTCGAGCACTTCGACTTCTTCAAGAAGTCCCTCGTCCAGCAGGTCTGATATGGCGGCCACGGGGGCGCCGAGGCCGGCCGCCGGGACCGCGTTCATCGACCTCCACTGCCACACCCGGGCGAGCTTCGACTCGCTGGCCGATCCGCGCTCCGTCGTCCGGGCCGCCGCCCGGCGCGGGCTCACCCACCTGGCGATCACCGACCATGACCGGATCGACGGTGCCCTCGCCGCCCGCGACGCGGCGCCGCCCGGGCTGACCGTGCTCGTCGGGGAGGAGGTGCGGACCACCGGGGGCGACCTGGTCTGCGTCTTCCTGGCCGAGGCGATCCCGCCCGGCCTGTCGCCGACGGAGGCGATCGCGGCTGCCCGCGAGCAGGGCGCCCTCGTCGGGATCCCCCACCCGTTCGACCGCTACCGCGGATCGCTGGCGGGCTCGCTGGAGCTGGAGACGATCGCCCCGCTCGTCGACTGGGTGGAGGTCTACAACGCCCGGGTCGTGGCCGGTGACGCGAACGAGCGAGCGGCCGCGTTCGCCAGGGCGACCGGCCTGCCGGGCGTGGCCGTCTCGGATGCCCACGCGGTGCTGGAGGTCGGGGTCGCGTCGACGAAGGTGGTCGGCGACCCGTCCACGCCCGACGGCCTGCGGGCGGCGCTCCGGACCGCGGCGATCCTGCCCGGACGGGCCACCCGGTTCGTCCGCCTCGTCACGCCGGCGGCAAAGGTGATCCAGGGCCTGCGCGGGAACCGTCGGGTGCGCCCGGGCGGGCTTGGGCGATGAGCCAGCCGGGCATGCCGGAGCCGATCGCGGCGGCGCCGCAACCGGCCCGCGACCCGGCTGCTGCCACCGCCCGCTCGGCCGGCAGCCCGTCGGCGGCGGCGCCGGCCGAGCGGGAGG
>Ga0315268_10008801_pt1 | contig 10511 bp, 9 predicted proteins | sample C1_top_MG_FD_204535 | JGI IMG/M metagenome (GOLD analysis project Ga0315268, IMG submission 204535) | Sediment microbial communities from Yellowstone Lake, YNP, Wyoming, USA - C1_top | ecosystem: Environmental > Aquatic > Freshwater > Lake > Sediment | place: USA: Wyoming | collected 2017-08-01 | reverse complement strand
AATGTTCTCAATAAGCTTGATCGTATGCTCAGTATCTTCATCAGTCTCGCCTGGGAGACCTACCAGAATTGTGGCTAGTGCCAACCAATCCCTGTCTTCCATAAATGAAAGTGAGGATAAGACTACGTTGGGCCACTCTGCGGGTTTGAACGGTTTGCACTTACCAGCCATGTGTCTCTCAAAAAGCCTAGGGCTGCCAGTTTCAATGCCCACTTCAACCGTTGCCACTTGCTTTCCTCGAAGCGAGTACTTCGACTTTTCTCTCAACAGCTCCGCAACATGCCTTGCCAGCGCCTTGTCTGCATTGACGGTGGCTAGGTTAGCATGAGTAACCTGAATAGATTCCACATTTTTTAATGGCATTAAAGCCTCGAAGAGGGCTTTCACAGCGTCCCTGTTCGGAGTGAAATTTGAACTGTTACCTCCATACATGAATATGTCTTCTGTAACCAAGAGAACATCACGTATGCCATGATTTGCATTTAGCTCAACTTCGCTCACAATCATTTCGAGGGGTATGATCTTCCGCCTCAGCATAGTTGGCGAACAGAAAGCACAGCCTCTCCCACAGCCTCTCGATATCTCAACGGCACCGTAGATCGTAGGCCTTATTATTGGAGAAATATCCTTGACATCAGCCTGCTCTCCCTCAATGACTTTAGGCAGGCTTCGACCTTCAATAATTTTCCGAAAAACCTCAGGCCCAGTAGCGTCTCCCTCGCCGACAAAGATGCAGTCTACGTCAAACAGGTCCTTGGCTTCAGGCCTCGTCAACTGCCATGACCCAGCACCACCAACAACTATCTTGGCCCCATACTTTTGCTTAGCCCATTCGGCATCTTTCAAGAGCCTCTCGAACTCTCGTTTGTTTATGGGCTCGCCCAAGTCTAGAACTGAAGAGTAAGTCAACGACACGTAGGCTTGACCTAGCGGATCCTTTGTCGATATTCCTATTACCTTAGTATCGGGGCCTACCGCTTTCTTCAAGTCGTCGGGGTGGACGACAGCGATATCTTTGAGCTGGAATCCCGATTTAACAAGCTCCGCCTCAAGCCTCCGAAGACCAAGTGGAGCTATAACCACCTCAAGGCTGTCTGACGGGACAGGTATAAAGAATGCTCTCTTCAAGAAAAATCTGGGCAGAAACCAAGGCTTAGAAAAGCCCGCTGCAAAAGGTATCACATGGTTACCATAGTAGTCACTCATCTCGGTAGATGGACCGGTTAACACTATGAGAGGAGAAGGCTTCGGCATGACAGGTGCTCTCTCGCAGTCTGAAGGCGAAAAATATTGACTAGAGAGTACTTAAAGTTTTGAGTCTAGCTCCATGTCAACTGTACCGACATTCTTTTGGAAAACGAAAAATGTGGGAAAACAAAACGTTGTTCATTGGATCTTAACACAGATCAAAAAGGCATCTCAGAATACTGTAGGTGCTCTGTACTCCCCGTATACCTCGCGTAAAACGTTGCAGATTTCTCCGAGGGTGACATAATTTTTAGCGGCTTCGATCATTTTCGGCATGAGGTTCTCGTTGTGTTTAGCTGCGTGGTGAAGTTGAGCCAAAACTGCTTTAGCCTTTTCACTATTTCTTTTTCGTTTAAGAATTTGCATTTGCATGGTTTGCTTCTTTTCTACCGTTGGGTTGACTCGTAACGTCTTTATAGGCGTCTTCACGTCCGTGGTGAACTGGTTTAAGCCAACGATTATTCTTTCCTTGTTCTCAACTTCTTGCTGATGTCGGTAAGCACTTTCAACTATTTCTCTCTGCATATACCCTTTTTCAATGGCTGCAACAGCGCCGCCCAGTTCGTCAATTTTACCAATATATTTAGTCGCTTCTTCCTCGATTTGATTAGTTAGAGACTCGATACAGTAGGATCCTGCCAGGGGGTCAACGGTGTCGACCACTCCGCTTTCGCAGGCTATTATCTGCTGAGTCCGCAAAGCTATCGTGACGGCTTCTTCACTCGGTAAGGCGTATGCTTCATCATAAGAATTAGTGTGCAGTGACTGGGTTCCACCCATAACAGCCGCTAAAGCCTGCAGTGTAACTCGTACAACGTTGTTGAGAGGTTGCTGCGCCATCAGAGCGACGCCCGATGTCTGAGTATGAAAACGGAGCTGCCAAGACGCTGGGTTTTTGGCTTTAAACCTTTCATGCATGATTTTCGCCCATAACCGTCTTGCAGCTCTGAACTTGGCGATTTCTTCAAGGAAATTGTTCTGCGCTGCAAAGAAGAAGGACAGGCGGCTCGCAAACTCGTCGAGGTTGAGCCCGCGTTTTATGGCAGCGTCTACGTAGGCGGCACCGTTGGCTAACGTGAACGCGATTTCTTGCGGTGCCGTGGCTCCAGCTTCACGTATGTGGTAGCCGCTTATGCTTATGGTGTTCCACTTCGGCATGCTTTTCGAGCAGTATTCAAAAATGTCCGTAACGAGCTTCATCGAAGGCTCTGGTGGAAATATGTACAAGCCTCTGGCAACATACTCCTTCAAAATATCGTTCTGAACTGTTCCATCTAATTTAGCTTGAATCACGCCCTGTTTTTCCGCAACCGCAATGTACATGGCGAGAAGCACGGCGGCGGGTGCATTGATAGTCATCGACGTTGTGACTTTGTCAAGTGGGATTCCGCCGAACAGAGTTTCCATATCTCTTAGGCTGCTTATGCTCACACCGACTTTTCCAACTTCGCCCTTTGCTAAAGGATGGTCGCAGTCGAAGCCCATTTGAGTCGGCAAATCGAAGGCAACGCTGAGACCAGTCTGGCCGTGCTGCAGCAAATACTTGAATCGCTTGTTCGTTTGTTGGGCTGTTCCGAAGCCGGCGTACTGGCGCATTGTCCAGAAGCGACCGCGATACATTGTTGGGTAGATTCCACGCGTGAACGGATATTCTCCTGGAAAAGCAAGATCATGTGAGTAATCGAGACCTTGGCTAGTTTGTGGAGTGTAGACTCGTTCTAATGGGATGTTGGAGTCTGTCATGAAATGCTTCTTTCGCTCAGGAAACCTCTCAAGGACCTTAGCTAAAGTCTCTCGTTGCCATTTCTCTTCCTGTGCCTCAATCTTCTTTAGCTTTTGTGGATCAAACATGCACACTCGACCTTTCACTAGAGTAAGATGCCCGTGTGTAGTATTCAATTCGCGCTTTAAAGAATTATCAATGCGGTTGGAAACTTGACTGTTCCTTCAGCTTCATGCTCAATTGAAGGTCAGATAGTGAGCCATTTTCCGTTTTTCATAACCAGTTTTCCATCGAAATAGACTTCGCCGTCTTTTCGCAGGTCTTTTATCAGATCCCAGTGGACAGCTGAATCGTTCTGGCTCAGAGTCTCCTTGTAGCCTCTTCCAAGCGCCAAGTGTATTGTGCCACCGATTTTTTCGTCAAAAAGTGTATCCTTGACAGGTCTTGTAATGCTATAATTGAATCCTATGCCGAACTCGCCGATTCTCTTCGCACCTTCATCAGTTGCCAGTATTTTGTCCAAGAATGCTTGATTTTTTGCAGCTTTGGCGGCGACAGCCTTTCCATGTTCGAAGGTCATGGTGATGTCTTCAACTACTGTGCCAAACGTGTTGTAAGCTGCTGGGACGTCGAATCGTATACTGCCCTCAACACTGTCTTCGACAACGCTTGTGAACAACTCTCCGTCTGGCATGTTCTTGTCTCCGTCCGCGGCAACGCAAATTCGTCCTTTGATGCTAAACTCCAAGTGGGTGTCTGGACTCACAATCTCAACTTTATCCACTGCATCGGCTTTTTTCTTGAGCAGTTGAAGCTTGTTCGATATGTCTTTCCAATCGATTAGACAGGCGTTGTACACAAAGTCTTCAAATTCACGCAGGGACATTTCAGCTTCCTGCGCGTAAGCTTCGGTTGGATAAACAAAGACGACCCAACGTGTCTTTTCAACCCTCCAGTCAGTGACAGGTTTCAACGCTTTTACTCTTGCACTGATTCTAGCAGGATCGATGTCTGAAAGCTCTTTAACATTCAAGTGCGCACGCAAAGAGATGTAAACGTCTGTGTTCTTGATTTCCACCATTTCATGTTCTGGCACAAAGCCCAACTGCGCGTCATTGGCATACTTATGGAAAACGTATCTTGTGCCAGACAATTCGGGTTTTATCCAAGGATATGCACCTCGGAGCAAAGCCTGCCTATACACTTCTAGAGCCAAGTCTTTTGCAGGAGCATCCGCCCGAATCAGAACACGATCCCCATTTTTCGTCTTTGTGGAATAATCGAGAAGAATCTTAGCGATGTCTACAATTCGACCGTCAACCATTCACGTGCACCTTCAATGAGAGAGGGAAAGAAACATGTCATAAGCATTTAAGGATAACGCGTTGCTGTCAGGTTGGAACTTGGTCTTGTGGGCTTAGGAAGGCGAGATTTAAAGATGTATAGACAGACTATACGAAATTCTTATTTGGTGAAGTGCATTGACAAACGTAAAGTCGAGCAAACAATATTGAAGGAAACAAGATGAGGACATTAGATATAGCGATGATCGGAGTCTGTGCCGCCCTCTACGCTGTCGTAGGACGCCTAACCGACCTTGGTTTTACAGTAGGCGGAGTTGCGTTTTGGCCTGCAGCTGTGATTCCCGCAATTTTTGCCGTTTTGTTTGGACCTTGGACTGCAGGAACAGGAGCAGCCATTGGCATATTCGTCAGAGACATGCTGTTTCATGGGGACCCAATTCTAAGCCTGTCTGCAGGAGTTACCGCCAACTTTGCTGGGTTCTTTCTCCTCGGATATATTTCTCGAAGAAATCTTAATTGGAAAAAAATAATTATAAGCGTAGTCTTCAGCGGCGTTATTGTTGCTTCCAGTTTCTTAGTGCCTATGGCGTTCCCAGTCGAATCTGGGGCAGTTGCAAACTTGTCTCCCTCAGATGTTGTTCTCCTGTTTTTTGCAGTGGTCGCTGGCAGCATGCTACTCATAGTTGCGATTGCCCGTTTGTGGCCTGAATGGAGAAATTTCGGCGCGGGTTCTGTGATAGGCTTAGGAGTCGGTGCAGCAATTATATCCGTCGCAGTGTGGTCTTATAGCCAACTCTTTGCCTCAGCGTCAGGCTATTTCAAGAGCTCTCTTTCACCGATCTTTATACCGGTTATATTTGTGTGGACGTTTACTTCAGAGATCCCGTTCATCTTGCTCTTGGGTCCTCCCGTCATAAAAGCCTGCTATAGGGCATTCCCTTCTCTGAAGCCTCCGCAACAACCAGAGACTAAGGAAACGTAATTGGCAACAAGAACCTCCAAGGCTTTTTCCCCTGCGGGCATTTCAAGCTTTTTTGAGATTTGCGACCAGACGCCAGACGGAAGACCGATGAGAGACTTGGAACGTGTCGGCGCTCGGGGAGGCGGATTCGGCTTAAAGAAGGGAGTCTTCACTGAAGTCAACGTTGCTGAGTCAAGGGCAAAAAACATCAAGATTTTCATAAATGGCAGACACGCTCCCGAAGCCGAAACCACCCAAACTGTTGTCGACATGTTGTTAGAAAGGGTTGACAAGCAGTATAGTATTGAGGTCAAGCATACTGTTGAGGTTCCCATAGGCGCTGGGTTTGGAGCAAGCGCTGGCGGCGCAGTGGGCACGGCGTTGGCTTTGTGCAAAGCTTTGAATTTGAACCTTACCTATCGAGAAATCGGGCGCATTGCACATGTGGCAGAGGTAAAGTGTAAAACTGGTTTGGGCACAGTCAGCGGCATAATGTTCGGTGGGTGTGTTCTCGTTTTGGAACCTGGTGCACCCAACCACGGCGTGGTAGACCGCATACCGATCTTGCCTGACTTTAACATAGTTGCAGGCGTGTTTCAGCCCCGATTGACAAGCAGATTTCTTGAATCAACAAGAAAACGTGCCATCATCAACGAGGCGGGCCAGAAGACTTTGGAGCGTATCTTGTCTGAGCCCTCTCTGGAAAACTTTCTGCATTGTTGCCGATGGTTTGCTGAGAGAACCGGGCTGGCAACAAGGCGTGTTGTAAAACTTATGGCTGCGGCTGAAGAGGCTGGTGCTATAGGCGCGGCGCAGAACATGCTGGGCGAGGCTGTTCACGCTTTGGTGGAAAGGAATAAGGTTAAAAGTGTTGTCGAGGTTTTTGAGAGAGTTCTGCTACCAGAGAGAATCGTTGTGGCGGAAGTCAGCCTGCAAGGCGCTCAACTAGTAACGTGAAGCAAATGACAGGAAAATTCGGAACAGTGCTTGTTGGTGGAACCTTTGACGAGTTTCACAAGGGACATCGAGCCCTTATCATGAAAGCGTTTGAGGTTGGTGAACGAGCAATGATAGGGCTGTCATCCGATCAATTAGCTAGAGAGCTGACAAAGAACCATGAGGTTGCCACCTACGAGGAAAGATTGGAAGAGTTGAGGAATTTTTTGCGAAGGCAAGATGTTTTTGACCGGGCTAAGATTGTTCCGTTGGACACGCCTTTTGGCATTACTCTTTCGACGACTGTAGCTGAAGCGCTTGTGGTCAGTAAGGAAACCGAGTCGGTTGGCATAACCATAAACAGGAAAAGAGAAGCAAGTGGACTCACACCGTTAGCACTTGTAGTTATCGACATGATTCCCGCTGAAGACTATGTTCCTATTTCTTCAACAAGGATTCGACACGGAGAAATCGACCGAGAAGGACGCTTGGTTAGGCACAGAGAGCACATTTAATACGATTTCACGTCCCATATTACTCCTTGTATTATCTAGGTGGATGTATTGCAGAGAACGGGCATAGCTCAGCTTCCGCTTCATGGTGGAAGGGCGCCGCATTGGCTAGTCGTTCGCATGATTGACCTAGCCCGTGAGATAACAACAATTGTGGTGGACGAGTATGGTCGTGACGAGTTTCTTCGGCGAGTGTCTGATCCCTACTGGTTTCAAGCGTTAGGCTGTGCTCTGGGCTACGATTGGCATTCCAGTGGCGTCACAACAGTGTTGACTGGCGTGCTCAAGAATGCAATAAAACTCGGTGAACACGGATTGGCTGTCTGCGGCGGCAAAGGCAAGATATCACGAAAAGCTCCAGAAGAAATCAGTCAGGCTGGCGAGCATTTTGGCTTATCTACGAGCAGAATCGAAGAGTTGCGTTACGCCAGCCGCATGAGCGCCAAAGTAGACAACACAGCTATTCAAGCGGGTTATCAGTTGTATCACCACGCGTTTTTCTTGGCTGAAGACGGCAAGTGGGCGGTTGTGCAGCAGGGGATGAGCACTCAGGATAGAACCGCTAGGAGATATCATTGGTTTTCGGAGCACATTCAAGACTATGTCGTGGAACCACACGACGCTATCGTTGGCGACGTGAAGAGAAATGTTGCTTTAGATATGACTTCCAAGGCAAGTGAAAACTGCCGAAGAGTTTCAACAGACATTGCTAAGGAGCCGCCTAAAAAACTCATGCGAATGCTGCAGTCGGTTCAGCCAGTCCATCAATCATCGTTAGAGAAGTGGATTCCTGAAGCAGAGTGGAAAGCTTATCCAGTCGAAGCGTTTTCAATGCCATGCACAATCAACTGGAAAATGGCTAGGAGACTGTATGATTTTAAGCCAGAAAACTACGAGCAGTTGTTAGCCATAAGAGGTGTCGGGCCTGCAACTGTTCGGGGATTGGCACTCATAGCTGAGCTCGTTTATGGAGCTGCACCAAGTTGGAAAGACCCGGTCAAGTATAGTTTTTGTGTGGGTGGGAAGGATGGAGTGCCATATCCAGTCGACAAGCCTTCTTACGATGAAATAATCAAGATCTTAGAAAACGCCATAGAACAGGCAAAAGTCGGCGAAAAAGAGCGAATCAATGCAATCAAAAGGCTACGTGTATTTGCGAAGAGAAACTAGCTTTAACGTGGTCTTATGATATGTTTCGCAATGTGGTGAAGGATTTTGAAGAGTAAGTTTGAAAGTGTTAAGGTTCTTGAATCTCGGACTGTTTATGAAAAACATGGCAGGGTGGTCTTGGAGGACGTGTTGGAGTTTGCTGATGGTTCAAGGCGTGATTGGATATACTTCAAGGTTTCAGGTCACGCTGTGGCAATAGCCGCTTTCACTAAGGATAAAAAAATGATTCTGACGAAGCAGTACAGACACCCCTTCGGCAAAGTGATTTTTGACATACCAGCGGGTGGAATGAAAGACAGCGAGACTCCAGAACAATCGGCTTTGAGAGAACTGGAGGAAGAGACAGGCTTCACTGCGGAAAAGCTTGCATGGATAGGACGATTCACTTGGAACCCAGCGTCAATGGGGCCCGCAATAGTTGAAATATTCTTCACAAACAGCCTCAAGCCGAAGGGAAGCTTCGACCCAGAGGAGATAACGAGCATCGAACTCGTGGATTTCAAGAAAGTCTTTGATGGAGTATTGAGAGGCGATTACATTGACTCAGCCTTGGTCATAGCAACTTTGCTTGTTTCCGCGAAGAAGCTTGTTCAGCTCTAGAACTACATTTCTCCGTTCCATTCTTTCAAGAGCCTGTCTAGAAACTGCTCAACAAACCTATGTCTTTCCTCTGCGATACGTTTAGCTGTCTTCGTATTGATCGTGTCTTTCACTTTCAGATTCTTTTCATATATGTGATTGACCGCGGTGAGTGATTTGCCGTCATACTTTTCTTTTGGTGGGATTTTTGGGTCGTGTATGGGTTGGTTGCTCCAGCCGCCTCGTGTAAACACTCTTGCTATTCCAATTGCACCGATAATGTCCAGTCTGTCCGCGTCCTGCAGTATTTTTGCTTCCAGGCTTTCGGCTTTCATGCCTTTTTTGAATCTGTGCATCTCAATACATTGAAGAACTTCGGCGATTTTCTCCTTTGGGAAATTGACCTCTTTCAGAACTTTTCTCGCCATTTTCGCGCTTTCCAAGGCGTGGTCTTCGATTTTTCCTTCATCTTCCAAGGCTCTGGCAACGTCATGCAGTAGAACCGCAGCCTTAATTACATCTAGGTCTGCGCCTTCTTCCTTAGCTATACGCACAGCCAGGTTGTAGACCCTCTCAACGTGAGACTTGTCGTGATGCGAAAGCCTAAAGAACTGCTCACTTTTCCGCACTATCTCTTCAAAAACAGCGTCTTCCAACATACTTGTATCCCTTCCTCGAACTATCTCTATACCCATGTATTGTGAAGATTTGAGGTTTACCCAATCTATTGGTTTCTGAGAATATAAATGCCAATATTTTTATATTTGGAACCCCAAAATTATATATGAAATATTTGAGAAGGTTCGTCTGATTTGATCGATGAAATGTTCACGCAATTTCGAGAGTGGATTGACAATAGGCATGAATATGCCAAGGCATGGAAGGAAAAAAGTGGAAACAAAGTCATAGGCTATTTCTGCACTTACGTGCCTGAAGAAATCTTGTATGCTGCAGACATTCTACCTGTCAGAGTTCTCGGTAGCCATGAACCCCCAACTGTGACCGAACCCTACATATTCGCTATGTACTGTCACGTTTGCCGAGACTGTTTAGCCCAAGGATTGAAGGGCAAGTTTGACTATTTGGACGGCATAGTTGAGGGACAGTCGTGCCTTCATCTGAGACAGGCTTTCAACGCTTGGCGCCTGCACATACCCATCGACTACGCTTATTACATCTACGTGCCGCATGGAATCCAAACGCAACGTGCCACACCATATTTCACGAAGGAACTCGCCAAATTCAAACAGAGCCTCGAAAAATGGATAGGAAAAACAATAACAGACCAAGACTTAGACAAGGGCATAGCGTTGCTCAACCGAAACCGTGAACTCATGAAAAAAATCACTGAATACAGGAAGACTGATCCACCGAAGCTCACGGGATTAGAGGCCATGGAGATGACACTCAGCAGCCAAATAGTCGATAAAGCTGAACACAACAAGCTCTTGGAACAACTGGTGCAAGAACTGCCCAATCGACAGCTCAGTAGGCAGGCAAACATTCGCTTAATGATAATCGGCAGCGAAGACGACGACCGATTGTTCATGAAAAACGTTGAAAACCTAGGCGCAACATTCGTCGTTGATGAACATTGCACTGGAACACGTTACTACTGGGACAACGTCAAACCGCAAGAAGACAGACTCAAAGCAATCGCGGAACGTTACGTGAATCGTGTGCCTTGTCCAAGCAAGGATTGGCCCGAACTCACTAGAATTCAACACGCTGTCAACTTGGCGAAGGAATACAATGTAAACGGTGCCCTAATCATCCAGAACAAATTCTGTGATCCGCACGGCATTGAGATTCCACCTCTGAAAGACGCCTTAGCCAAAGTAGGCGTGCAATCGTATCCATTGGAATTCGATGTGACTGTGCCCTGGGGGCAGTTCCGAACGAGAGTTGAAGCGTTTCTCGAAACTCTCACTGGCTTAGAGGAGCTGTTCTAAAATGGCGTCCACAGTTGAGGTGAAAGAATATCCGACGGAGCCGTTGAAATGCTGGGAGCAAGCGAAGAGCCTACGCGCAAAATACTACGATGATTACTTGCACGCGCATGAGAAGGGTGGCTTACG
>Ga0315268_10008800_pt1 | contig 10512 bp, 10 predicted proteins | sample C1_top_MG_FD_204535 | JGI IMG/M metagenome (GOLD analysis project Ga0315268, IMG submission 204535) | Sediment microbial communities from Yellowstone Lake, YNP, Wyoming, USA - C1_top | ecosystem: Environmental > Aquatic > Freshwater > Lake > Sediment | place: USA: Wyoming | collected 2017-08-01 | reverse complement strand
GTTGTTCCTTCCCATTACCTCAATCACAAAAACCCGCTCGTGCGAGGTGGCCGTATCCCGGATCTTGTCTATGGCCTCCACCGCGGTATTGACGGCGGTATCAAAGCCGATCGAATAATCGGTGCCATAGATGTCGTTGTCGATAGAGGCCGGGATATTGACAATGGGAATTCCAAATTCTCTGGATAAGGCATGAGAAGCATGGAGGGAGCCGTCCCCGCCGATGACCACCATTCCCTGGATGTTAAAGGCCTGCAGCTTCTCATAGGCCTTCTTACGCACTTCCTTCTGCTTGAATTCTGGACAGCGGTGGGTGTGGAGCATGGTGCCGCCGCGATTGATGATACCGCCCACCGACTGGAGCTCCAGGTCCCGGATCTTTCCTTCGATCAATCCTTGCCAACCCCGCTCTATGCCATAGACCTTTAAGCCGTTAAAAATGGCGGTACGCACTACCGCCCGGATGGCGGTATTCATGCCGGGGGCGTCGCCGCCGGGGGTCACCACTCCGATGATCTTGATCTTTTTCCTATAAACCATAATTCTTCAGCTCCTTCTTCAATTGTTTCTTGCGCGCCGGGCGCTCTGCTATTTTCTCCTTTTTAGAAGGGATAACCATGGTCATTACTTTCCGGGTGGGCTTGGCCCAGGCCCTGAGTTTAGGATACTTGGTGCGCGGCATTTTCCCTCTCATGTTTTGAATTATAGCTGAAATTTAGTGAAAAATGTAGCGAAAAATAAGGGAGCAATATGTTAGATAAACTTCGCGGCAGCAGCCCTTATATTCGGTCCAAGATCATTTGGCTGAATTTCAGGGACAAGATCAGAAAAGAGAGAAGTTCCCCCACCTATCAGGCGGGATGGTCTCCCTTTACCGAGCTTCTTACCGTTTACAATGAAAGAGGCCAGGTCATAGGCAGAGCCCCCCGTTTGGCAGTGCATATGTCCGGCTTATGGCATCGCACTGTGCACCTTTTGCTTTTTGACTCAAAGGGGAACCTTCTTATTCAAAAGCGGGGAAGGAGAAAAGACCAGAGTCCCGGCAAACTGGCGTCTTCGGTGGGCGGCCACGTGCCGGCCGACAAAACCCTGGAAGAAGCTTTAAGGGAGGAAGCCCGGCAGGAATTGGGGATTGAATCCTTAACTTTTAGCCTCATAGCCACTTTTCCTTATATATCCAACCGCGGTTCGAACAAGGAAATGGTTTCGCTTTTTACCGGGACCTATGAGGGCCGGGTAGTTGCCAATCCTACCGAATTGAGCTGGGCGGCCTGGTTCAGCTTTTCGGGAATAACTAAGCTAACCGAACAGAAACCCGAATTATTTGCGCCGAGCTTTTTGGAAGATCTGAGGCAGTTTCAAAAGATCAATTAAAAGTAAAATTTCCTGATTTAAAAACTTGATGTTATAATAAAAAGGGGTAAGAAAATGGGATTAAGATTAGATGTTAACTGCATGCTGGCGGAGAGGATAGGATCGAGGGGAATAACCAGACAACAGGTAGAAGGCATGAGGCCCGCCGCCGATCAGGCGAGAGCCAGGCTTTTGGCTTTGGATTCCGGCCCTCAGGCGGATAGGATCAAAACCGGAGAAGAATGGCTGGCATTGCCCCATCAACCTAATGCTCTATTAAACAGAATAGTTGAAACAAGTGATGCTTTTATCGAAAATTTTGAGGATGTAATTGTTTTAGGGATCGGCGGCTCCAAATTGGGCGCCGATATGCTCATGAAAGCATTGGTTTCTCCGCATTATAATGAATTCCCTTTAGCCAGAAAAAACCGGCCCCGGGTTCATTTTGAGGGAGATAATCTGTCTCCCGATTCTCTTCATTCCCTGCTTGAAAACTGCACCCCCTCCCGGACCGGAGTTATAGTTATCAGTAAATCCGGGGAAACTACCGAAACCAAGGCCGCCTTTTTAATTTTAAAGGATTGGCTGAGGAATGGCTTGGGGGCAGGCCGGCTCGGGGACCATATTATAGCCGTCACCGATCCCGCCAAGGGGGAATTAAGGAAGGAAGTTGCCGCCAATAATTATATTTCCTTCGAAGTTCCGGAGGGAGTGGGAGGCAGATGGTCGGTCCTATCCCCGGTGGGATTATTGCCGGCGGCGGTTTTGGGAATTGAGATTAAGGCCTTACTTAAAGGCGCCGCTTCCGTGAAAACTGCCTGCCTGGGCGAAGAGATCTGGCAAAACCCGGCCCTGCTTATGGCTGCTTTACAGCATTTATATAACCTGGAAAAAGGAGTAAATATAGAAATGGTGATGCCTTTTGACGGACAGCTTTTCGGGCTGTCCAGATGGTATCAACAGTTGCTGGCGGAAAGCCTGGGTAAGAAGCATAATTTAAACGGCCTGGTGGTAAATGCGGGACGGACCCCGGTGGCTCTGGTGGGGACCTCGGACCTGCATTCGGTCCACCAATTGGACGCGAAGGCCCTTATGATAAGACGGTCACTATTGTGACAGTTGAAAAATTTGCCGGGGATATAACCATCAACGATCCCGCCAACTCGTTCCTGCACGGCAAGAAATTATCCGAAGCCCAAAGCGCCGCCCGGCGGGGAACCGAATATTCGCTTTTAGTGGAAGGCCGGCCCAGCGCCAATTATATCATCGACCAAAGGGATGCCTTTCATTTAGGCGCCTTGTTGATGACCATGATGTTCGCGGTGACTTATGAGGGGATTCTTTTGGGCGTAAATTCAAAGGACCAGCCCGGTGTAGAAGGATACAAGCGGGCAATGTACGGACAGTTGGGTAAACCCGGATTTGAAGAGGTTGCCCGGCAGATGAGCGCGGTGCCGGCAGACCCGCAGTATATACTAACTATTTAGTCATCTTTTTAAATTCGGCCTCGGAGATTATCTTGACGCCCAGCTTCTTGGCTTTGTCAAATTTGCTGCCTGGCTCGGACCCCGCTACCACGTAATCAGTATCCTTGGAGACCGAGGAGGAAGGATGGCCTCCTAACGACCTCACCAGCTCTTCCGCCTCCGGCCTGGTCATTGTCTCAAGACCTCCTGTAAAAACAAATGTTTTGCCTTTAAGTGGTTGGGGCCCCTTTACCCTTTCCCCTTTTACCTTAACCCCGGCCTTCTTTAATTCCTCGATCAGGTGATGATTCTCTTTCTCGGAAAAGAAACGGGATACTGACTCCGCTACCTTAGGGCCGATGCCCGGGATCTTTTCCAATTCGCTGGTCTTTACTTCAAGTAAATCGTCTATGGATTCATAATGCTGGCCGAGGAGTGAAGCCACATGCCTTCCCACCATCCGAAGACCCAAAGCATAGATCAAACGGTCCAGGGGCCTGTCTTTACTGGAGGCGATTGAGTCAATAACATTCTGCGCCGATTTCTCGGCAAAGCGTTCGAGCTTCAGAATATCCTTTTTTTTCAGCTTATATAGATCAGCCACGTCCTTGACCAGTTTGGCTTCGACCAACTGGTCCACCAAGGCCGGGCCCACATGCTCTATATCCATGGCTTCCCTAGTACAGAAATGGCGGATGTTCCCTTTTATTTGAGCCGGACAGGAAGCATTGATACAGCGGGTGATGACTTCACCCTCCGGCCGGTAAAGCTCCGCTCCACAAACCGGACATTTCTTGGGCATGTGGAAGGTTTTCTCTTTCCCGGTACGCTTGTCTTTGACCACTTTGACTACTTCTGGTATTACCTCCCCCGCCCTCTGCACCACCACGTGATCGTGGATCTTGATATCTTTTCTCTTTATTTCGTCCTCGTTATGGAGAGTGGCCCTCTTCACGATTACGCCAGCCAGGTGAACCGGTTTCAAATGGGCTACCGGAGTGATGGCGCCAGTGCGTCCGACCTGTACATGGATATCTTCGATAATCGTCACCGCCTGCATGGGAGGATACTTAAAGGCCGCCGCCCAGCGCGGGGCGCGGGAAGTGAAGCCCAGCTTTTCCTGATCAGCCAAGTTATTAACTTTGACCACAATGCCGTCGATCTCGTATTTTATCTTTTCCCGGGCGGTTTCCCAATGTTTAATATACTTTTGGACCTCATCTATTCCATGGCAGAGCTTGATATTGGGATTCACCTTAAAGCCCAGCTCTTTTAAATATTCCAGCGTCTCAAAGTGGGTTTTAGGGGGCTTATGTGAAATCCTTCCATAATAGACAAAAATATCCAGCGGCCGGGAAACGGTGATCTTGGGATCCAATTGCCTGACCGAGCCGGCGGCGGCATTTCTAGGATTAGCAAATTTGGGCTCATCGGCTTCTTCCCTTTCCTGGTTCAGTTTAACAAAATCATCGTAAGGCAGGTAGACCTCGCCCCGTACTTCAAGGTCAACCGGTTCAGGAAGCACCAGCGGAATGCTTTTAATGGTTTTCAAGTTCTGCGTTATATCCTCGCCGTGCACCCCGTCCCCGCGGGTGGAACCCACTTCAAATTTGCCCTTTTTGTAGGTAAGGGTGATGGCCAGGCCATCGATCTTGAGCTCGCAGACATAATCGATCTTTTTCTCGGCAAGACCCTCCCGCACCCGGCGGTCAAATTCTTGTAGCTCCTCCTCGCTCATGGCGTTATCCAGGGAAAGAAGCGGCTCCTTATGGGTTACGGTCTTGAACGACTTGAGCGGCTCTCCCCCCACCCTCTGGGTGGGAGAATCAAGGGTTATAAGATCAGGAAATTGTTCTTCTAAATTTTTAAGTTCACGGAAAAGCTTATCGTATTCGGCATCGGAGATCGTAGGTTTGTCCAAAACATAGTAAAGGTAGTCGTGGCGATGAATTTCCTGGCGGAGTTTCTCTAAGCGCTTTTTGGCGGTTTCTTTATCCATTCACAAAGTCCCTGACTGAAAGCACGACTGTATCCAGTTTACCGATCTTAGCCAGGTTTTCGATGGTTGTGATATCAATGGCCTGGGAAATATGGAAAGGATGGCTTAAAGTGCGCTCTAAAGCGGAAAGATGCGCCCCGCAACCCAGATCGTCACCTATATCCATCACCAATTGGCGGACATAGGTGCCCTTTGAGCAGAGGACGTAGAATTGGAAGCGTTGGGCGGTTGCGGTGGCGATGGGCGAAACGTCGCGCGTTAGGCGTAGTTCGTATATATTGATCTTGCGGGGTTCGCGTTTAACTTCCAGCCCCTTGCGGGCCAGCCGGTATAATCTTTGTCCATTTACTTTAATGGCCGAATACATCGGCGGCACCTGATCAATTTCACCGGTATATTTTTTAAATATTTCTTGAATATGGAGATTGGAGATGGGAGGTGGAAAATTCGAATCTCCCATCTCCCTATTCGAATCTCGCACCTTTCCATAAGCATCCCCGGTGTCCGTCTTGATCCCCAGGGTCATCTCGCCTAAGTAGGCCTTATCCGCTCCCAGAAATTGTTCAATGAACTTAGTGGCCCCTCCCAGAAAAACGGGTAGAACGCCCGTGGCCATGGGGTCTAAAGTGCCGGAATGGCCGACTTTTTTGATCCCGGTCAGGCGGCGGATCTTGTGGCAGACATCGAACGAGGTCCAATCCTTGGGTTTATTGACAATTATGATGCCTTCCATATCAAAATTCTTTAAGCACCCGGTCCAAAACCTTCTTTACGATCTCTTCCCCCTCCCCTTCGATCACGCACCCGGAGGCCTGCACGTGCCCCCCGCCCCCGAAGGCCTTGGCGATCTTGCTGACATTGACCGCTCCCTTGCTGCGAAAATTTACTTTATATTTACCTCTCTCTTCCTCGCGGAACATTATGGCCACTTCGGCGGTTTCTACCGTCCTCAGATGATCAATGATCCCCACCAGGTCTTCCCCATGGGCCCCGCACTCCACGATCATCTGATGGGTGATAAGCGAATAGACCACCTTGCCTTTTTTGACCGATTTAATGTTGAGGAGAGCCTGGGCCAGGATCTTTAAGCCCTCGATACTGTGGTTATCGTAAACCTGGGTGGCACAGGTTGAGGGATTGGCGCCGTGCTCTACCAACTCCCGGGCTACCATAAAAGTAGAAGGCAGGGTATTGGAATAGCGGAAGTTGCCGGTGTCGGTAATGATGGAAATATATAATAAGGTGGCAATCTCCTTGTCAATTTCCACTCCCAATTTGCGGGCCAAGTTATAAACCTGCTCGGCCACGGCGGAGAGCAATTCCACATAGTTTATATCCCCGAAATTGGTGTTGTCGGGGTGATGGTCAATATTGATGACCTTTTTGGCTGTGATCTTTTTGGGGCCGATGCGGGAGATATCGGAAGCATCTACCGTGATGAGGAGATCAAAATCTTCCTTGGGGGGTCTATCCAGCACTTCCTCGGCGTGAGGCAAAAAGCGGTAACTCTTAGGGATCCCATCCGCCGAATACAGAGTGCATTTTAAGCCCAGTTTCCTTAAGATAAGAGCCAGGGCGATCATGCTTCCCAGGGTATCGCCGTCCGGGTCCACATGGGCCGCTAAGATCGCGGTCTTACTGGATGAGACCAGGTCTTTAATGTCTTCGATGACCTTTTTCACGCTTCTGCTCTTTTAAGTACTTGCGGCCTTCAGATGCTTCCCGCTCGAGCTTGGACATGATGGCCAGCACCCGGCTGCCGCGCTCTATGCTCTTGTCATGGACGAATTCCAGCTCGGGGACAAACCGCATCTCCAGCGCATGGCCCAACTGCCCGCGGATAAAGGGAGTGGCGCTTTTTAACCCCTCGAAGGTCTTGTCCTTTTCAACCTTGCTGCCCAGCACGCTCACAAATATCTTGGCAGATTTAAGGTCCGGGGAAATATCCACCCCGGTTACCGAGATAAATCCGATCCGCGGGTCAGAAACCCGCTCTCTTAGTATCCGGCTGATCTCTTCCTTGATGAGCTCCGCCGCCCTTTCCTGCTTGATGGTCATTTTCTCGCTTTCTCCCTTACTTCGAAGCATTCTAATTGGTCCCCCGCGTTAAAATTGGTATAACCCTGAAGGGCCACCCCGCACTCATACCCCTCCAGCACTTCTTTCACGTCATCCTTGAAGCGTTTGAGGGATTCCAACTTACCCTCGTATATTTTTTCCCCTTCCCGGAAGATCCGAAGCCCCGCCCCGCGCGTCAACTTTCCTGATAAGACATAACAGCCGGCGATTATGCCCACTTTAGAGTAACTGAAGGTCTGCCGGACCTCCGCACGGCCTATGACCACTTCTTCATATTCGGGCTTGAGCATGCCGGTCAGCGCCAGCTTCAGATCATCCAGCAGCTTATAAATTATGTCGTAGAGGCGGATCTTGATGCCTTCGGATTCGGCCCTCTCCCGCGCGCGGGCCTCTACCTCCACATTGAATCCCAGGACAATGGCATTGCTGGCCTCGGCTAACAATATGTCTGATTCAGCAATGTTACCTACCCCGGAATGGATAGCATGGATATGCAATCCCGAGATTTCCAATTGGCTTAAGGATTGGACCAAGGCCTCTAAAGATCCCTGCACATCGGCCTTTAAGATCAGTTTGAGGTCGGACCTTTCTCCGGCCTCGACACTTTTGGAAAAATCTTCCAGGGTCTGGGCGGCCCGGGTGCTGATCTTGGCGAACATTTGCTTTTTCTGTTCGGCCAATTCCCGGGCTTCGGATTCGCTTTCAACCACCTGGAAGAGATCTCCCGGAATGGGAACCTCAGATGCGCCTAATACCAGGACCGGTGCGGAAGGCAAGGCTTTGGGCAATCTTTCTCCCTTATAGGAAAAGAGGGCCCGGACCTTTCCGTAAACCCCGCCGGTTGTAAAAAAATCTCCTACTTTTAAAGTGCCGTTTTTGATCAAGACCGTCGCTACCGGACCCCGCCCCTTGTCCAGGCGTGATTCGATCACTGTCCCGGTGGCCGGGGCGTCAGGATTGGCCTTAAGCTCCTGCATTTCAGCCACCAGCAGGATCATCTCCAGAAGATCATCTATGCCCGTCTTTTGTTTGGCGGAGACCGGAACCGTGACCGTATGCCCTCCCCAATCTTCGGGCTGAAGCCCCAGCTCCGAGAGCTGCTGCTTGACGCGGTCGGGATTGGCTTCGGGCATGTCGATTTTATTGATAGCTACAATGATCGGGATCTCCGCGGCTTTGGCGTGGTCAATGGCCTCGATGGTCTGGGGCATGACCCCGTCATCTGCCGCTACGACCAGGATCGCGATATCGGTGACCTTGGCTCCCCGCGCGCGGAGGGCGGTGAAGGCCTCATGGCCCGGGGTGTCCAGGAAAGTGATCTTTTTGTCTTTGATGGTCACCTGATAAGCCCCAATATGCTGGGTGATGCCCCCGGCCTCGGATTCAGCCACCTTGGTAGAACGGATGGCGTCCAGCAGTTTGGTCTTGCCATGGTCCACATGGCCCATGATGGTCACGATGGGAGGCCGATGTTTTAAGGCCCGCTCTTCGGCTTCCGTGATCTTTCCTGCCTTCTCTTTAGTGGCGGCCGCGACTTCTTCTTCGATCTCCAGTTGTTTTCCCAGGGTAGAAGCTACTTCAATAGCGATCTCCGCGGAGACCTTCTGGTTCAAATTGACCAGCATGCCCTTTTTCATCAATTCCTTGATCAGATCGGTAACCTTAATCTCCAGTTTATCCGCTAAGTCCTTGACAAAGACCCCGCTCTTTTCGATCTTGATGGCCAGGGGTTTAGCCGGCGGCGGTGGCGGCGTAGGTGTGGGGACAGGCACAGGTATGGGTTTTATGGGTGGAGCAGGCGCTTCTTTCTTTGGCGCCAATAATTCCCTTACTATCTTGGCCGACTCCTCATCAATGGAGCTGGCTGCGGTTTTAGCCGGCACCTTCAGGTCAGCCAAAACTTTCAGCAATTCCTTGCTGGTTTTATTGAGCTCTTTGGCCAGTTCAGAAACTTTAACTTTAGCCATTTATTCCTTCTTTTCCGGTTTTTCCTGAGCTAAAATGTCAATCCTATAGCCGGTCAGTTTAGCGGCCAGCCGCACATTTTGCCCTTCCTTGCCTATAGCCAGGGAAAGTTCTTTCTCGGGCAGGGCTACCTTGGAACTTTTATCCGGCTCATTTACCGTTACCTTGGCGCCTTTGGCCGGAGCCAGGGCATTGGCAATGAAGACCTCGGGTTTTTCCGACCATTCAATGATGTCCACCCGTTCCGGCCCCATCTCCCTGGTGACATTTTGGATGCGCGAGCCCATGGGCCCCACGCAGGTGCTTACCGCCCCCACGTCCTTGTCATTGGAAAAAACGGCCACTTTGGTGCGCCGTCCCGGCTCCCGGGCGATTGATTTTATTTCTAATATCTTCTGCTCGAATTCGGGGATCTCAATATAAAAAAGTTTTTTAACAAAGTCGGGATGACTGCGGGAGACCACGATGAGCGGGCCCTTGCTGGTCTTTTTGACTTCCAGGATGATGAGCTTAACCCTCTCCTTGGGCTTTAATATCTCCCCCGGAATGGCTTCACTAATGGGCAGGAAGGTTTCGATGCGGCCCAGATTGATTAGGTAGCCGGCGCCTTCCCGGCGCTGGACGGTGACGTTTATCAATTCGCCCACCTTGCCGGAATACTCCTCAAAGGTGACCTCCTTTTCGGCTTCACGCAGCCGCTGGGTGATCACCTGCTTGGCGGTTTGCGCCGCGATGCGCCCAAAATCAGCCGGGGTCACTTCTTTCCCCTTGTCAAAGATCTTGGCGGCCCCGTCCGGGCTGATCTGAACATCCAGATTTTCGTGGTCAGGGAAGCGCTTCTTGGCCGCGGACATCAGGGCGTCTTTTAAGGCGGCGATCAGGTCCGCCTCCTTGATGCCCCGCGATTTCTCGATCTCCTCGAACATGGCCTTGAAATTCGGAGCTTTTTTCATATAATCCCCCTAAAAAGCAAAAAGTGGGCGTTTTTCCCACTTGTTTTGACTAAACCAATAATTGTTTCTTTGCTTTTTTATTATACCAGTGTCCTATAAAATATGCAAGTGTTATAATTAAAAAATGCTTACTAAAACCGATCCATCTGTCATCCAATCCTACCTGGAGGACTCCTCCAACCTCCAAGGCGGCCAGGCGGAAGGCGTATATCTTCCAGAAAACGAAAAGGAAATCGCTGAAGTTTTAAGGGAATGTTCCGCTAAAAAAACCCCGCTTACCATTTCAGCCGGGGAGACGGGAACTACCGGCGGCTGCATCCCCTTCGGCGGGTGGGTGCTGGGGACTGAAAAGCTCAATCAGGTCCTTACATTAGATAAAGCTAAACAGCTGGCAGTGGTCCAGCCAGCGGTAACCCTGGAGGAATTGCAAGGACAAGGACGAGTACAAGGATTAATTTATCCCCCCGATCCTACTGAAACTACGGCCTGGTTGGGAGGAACAGTAGCTACCAATGCCTCCGGGTCAAGGAGCTTTCGCTACGGCGCGACCAGGGACTGGGTTAATCGGATAAGGATTGTGTTGTCCACTGGGGAAATTCTAGAAGTTAAGCGTGGACAGTATCTTTTCAGGAATGACAAATGTCAAATGACAAATGTCAAATTAATGAGACCAAAATACCAAATTCCAAAGGTTAAA